>JAEEGK010000687.1_pt1 | contig 84633 bp, 83 predicted proteins | sample 8958771 | NCBI WGS metagenome assembly JAEEGK01 (sample SAMN16246547, study PRJNA631951) | gut metagenome | biome: gut microbiome; feature: rumen; material: SC-attached | host: Bos | place: Iran: Karaj | collected 2018-10
GGCAGGGGGATATAGTGCGAATTGATGATCTTCATGCGCGTGCGTGTGTACCTTAATTTATATTAATACTGTTATCCTATCTCTATCGGCCGACAAAGGTACAAAAAATCTGCCACATGGCCAAAGTTTAGAAGTTTAGAAGTTTAGGTTTTTATAAGAAAAAGAAAAAAATTAAATTAATTTTTATTTTTATATACCTTAAATCCTAAATTCCTAAACTCCTAAACATCTAAATTCACCTAAACAAGATTCCCTCATTTCTGCATATTCACTCGCTATTTGCATAAAAATACAGCGGGTTGACGGGTAGGACTTTCCCCGGAGCAAAGTCGGACTTTCCTCGGAGGAAACCTCCACTTTCCCCGGCATAAACTCCCCCTTTCAATAACCCTCATTTCGACTGCATAAGTATGCAAAAAGCAGGAACAGACATTACTGCCAGCTCCTGCCATTTCATTAAATGATAACCTTGTGAGAGAGATAAAAGCCTTTATTCTTCTTCCCAAATTTGGATATTGAATGTCACACTTGCGTCATTTTTGGGCTTGTAGTCCTTGCTATCAGTCTTGTATTCCTCTTGTTGGTTCTCCGTTGCGAACTTATGATATTCGTAATTCCAGGTATCGGTGAAGCCTTCGAATAGCTGATTTGCGGCTATTGACATTCCGAACTCTTTAAATTCCTTTACCTCGTCCCAGGAATCCATCTCTACATAGCTGGCCTTCTTTAGCCTGAAACTGATCTTTCTTTGTGTCTTTGTCTCAGACCATGTATCTCTTTCCTTCTCATTCGCCTCAAAGCTGACACTACCCTCTATGTCATAGTAATCTTTCAAACCCCAGTTTTTTCCGTCGATGGTGAAGGTGAAATCCCATTTCTGCGTGCCTTTATTCCACTCTGTTGACATCTCGCCACTGCTGGTGATGGTTATCGTGTTGTCGGTCTTATTCATCACCGCTTTGCACGGAGCCCACTGCAAAACTTCCGTTATCCCGCTCGAGTAGTCATTTCTAGACTTCCATGGAAGCTGGCACCACACGTTTTCATTGTTCGTGTCATTGTAGGCGTAGGTGATTGCAACCTTTGTGATCTTCGGCTCCTTCACCAATGCTACTTTTATTATTGATTCTTCTTGCACTTTACTCTGCTTGATCATCCATGTCCCTAAGAGGAGAACTTTTGCTTTATGATTTACGGCATCATTTTCATATAGTAGTTGATTGAGTATTTTCTCGTCTTTTATCAACAAGTCGGAGCCTTTCTTGAACTCACCGAGATAAGTGTATTTGCCCGTTGCCTCCTCATAGAACCAAACCTTAGTTTTGAGGTTTTCATTTTCCTGCTCTAGTCTTATCTGCTTGTCTTTCAGATTAATCTTATCTTTACTATTAGTGGAAGGTGCCAACAAATTAGGACGCACGCCATACTGATATACTGGATTCTTAAATTCTTTGATCCCATCGACTGTCCAATTGCCCCATTTGCCTTTACATACATCATAAAGACCGTATTTCTTATCCACGGGTTTGTAATCTACATTAGATCCGTAACTAATTCCATGAACCAATGAGCCCTCACACATCTTAGTAGCATAATTGTCAAAATCACTATGGAATTGTACTCCCGTAGCCTTTTCGCAATCTTCTATCCAATGTCTAAACATGGTTACCTTGCCTTTCTTGAACTCTTTGTAGAGTTCCAGGATTGCAGAAGCATCTTTTTTGTAAACGAACCAGTCAAATATTGGTGCCGATCCGTAACCCCAATGTTGAGCAGTTGCATACTTTTCCTTGGTGGTACCTGTTTTTAGATCATCACTGGACTCGGCTATTTCGCCCTCATTATATGGAGCAATAAAATTATATTGAAAATCTTTCTTCCAATCACTGTCATAGTACTTATTAGAATCGACATATTTCTCTATCCAAACACCACCAGCCTCGTAAATGCGATTACGGATAAAGAGATCTTCATTATACCCCTCAAAGCATTTATCAGAAGTACTGGAGGCTGGATCATAGTTTGCCTGGAAATAGTGGAATAATTCATGTATAATGGTTCGTCTGATTTCCATAGGGTTTTTATCGATATTATCGAATATGTATGAAGAGTTGAGGCTTATGTAGCTCCATTCATCCGAAACCCTGCTCTGTATGAAATATCCACAGACATTTGTATTGGTGAAATATATAGAGAAATCGAGAGGAATATCTCGGTCGCCTTTCACCTTGAATCCCAGATTCTTGATTATTTTCACGGCCTGGGTCATTGCATCGTCAATCAGGGCCTCAACTTTTTTTCTGTTGGAACTGAAATAGTATATTCCCCAAATCTTATGCCATTTAATGTCGCCATCTTCCTCAGATCTAGTAGATCGAGCATTGGCACTTACAGAAGTATTATCAGACATTTTTACCAAACCAAAGGATATCTTTAGACCTTCAGGGTTTTTAGAGTCGTTGATGGATGGTATAGTAGCTGTGTATGTACCGTTGGCGTATTTTGATTGCAAGCGTATGTCACCGTAAGCAGTCTCCCTGTTTTCGTCATGTAAGGCCACGCCTGGGGCATGGGCAATAAAACCAATGTTATCACCCTTTACATCACTCTTAATTGAAATCTGCAATGGCTTTTTGGAGTCAGCAGGCATGAAAACCTCATAGAAGGATGAAACCTCCTCCTCTAATGCTGTCTTTCCCTGTTCTATCTCCTTTATTTCTACCTGTCTGTCACCGTCGTAGGTTCCTGATGGGAAATTGATTTTAATGTTGCCTTCTTCGATGGTGCCGCCTTGGGCACTGACGGTAAAGGTCTTACCTCCTCCAGAACTATTCTTGCCCTCTTGCTCGATGGTAATATTGACGGTCTCGTCAACGCCGGTTTCACTATTGCTGCCAATAATCTTAAAAGTGGCTTTGCGGACTGATGAAGTGGTGTTGGGTTTGGCGGTGACGGTAATAATGTTATAGGTGGCGTCATCCTTGAAATCAGCACTAATCCAATCGGCTGTGAAATCATAGCCGAAATACTCGTAAGTCGTTTTAACTCTCAGTTCCTGGGTTCCTCCTTCTGCTTTGAAGTTTAACTTACCAGGTGTCACTGTCAAATTTGAAGAGCCAGCTTGAGGGGGATTGTCTTTGTCTTCGCTTTGCTCTGAACAAGCCATGCAACCTATCATGCCTATCAGCAGAACAAGTGCCTTGAGTAGTTGGTTCTTAATAATCATAATCATTCCAAGTTTTAGTTATATCTGGGGACAAATATAAGAAAAAAGTTTGAGACCGACCGTGCATATTCGCAGAATCGACTAACAATTTGCAAATAAAAGCAAAGTTTAGATGTTTAGAAGTTTAGGATTTGCCATGATGTAGAGATGAATATGACTTCATTCATTAATAAGATGAATCTGATAAGGGGAGTTAGCAATTTGGGAGTCTGCTGGATTCGATAAGCGGAATTTTGAGTAGGGCAGGTGTGAAATCTGCTTAAAAGCAACGCGTTATCGTGCTCATTTCGAAGAATTTTTGTAATTTTGCACCGCAAAATAGAACGTACGTTTAAATTAGTAATAAGATTATGGCAAAGAAAGCATTATTGATGATTCTCGATGGTTGGGGAATCGGTAAGCATGGTAAGGGTGACGTGATTTTCAACACTCCAACTCCTTACCTCGATCTGTTAACAGCTACTTCAGCTCACTCTCAGCTCCAGGCCTCTGGTGAGGACGTTGGTCTGCCCGACGGACAGATGGGTAACTCTGAGGTGGGTCACCTGAATATCGGTGCTGGACGCATCGTGTATCAGGACCTCGTTAAGATCAACCGTGCCTGCAAGGACGGCTCTATCATGGAGAATCCTCAGGTAAAGGCTGCTTACACCTACGCCAAGGAGAACAACAAGAAGCTGCACCTGATGGGACTGACTAGTGATGGTGGTGTGCACTCATCACTCGATCACCTGTTCAAACTCATCGAGATCGGTAAGGCCTACGGTCTGAAGAACCAGGTGTTTGTACATTGCTATATGGACGGTCGTGACACCGACCCTAAGAGCGGTAAGGGTTTCATCGAGCAGGTATCGAAGGTATGTGCTGAGAACGATGCAGCCATCGCAAGTATCGTAGGTCGTTTCTATGCTATGGACCGCGATAAGCGCTGGGAGCGCGTAAAGGAGGGTTACGACCTGATTGTGAATGGTACTGGTAAGCAGGCTACCGACATGGTGAAGGCCATGCAGGAGAGCTACGACGAGGGCGTAACCGATGAGTTCATCAAGCCTATCCACAATGCCAGCGTGAACGGTTGCATCGAAGAGGGTGATGTGGTAATCTTCATCAACTTCCGTAACGACCGTGCTAAGGAGATGACCATCGCACTGACTCAGGAGGATATGCCAGAGCAGGGCATGAAGACCATCCCCGGACTGCAGTACTACTGCATGACTCCATACGATGCCAACTTCAAGGGTGTTCACATCCTCTTCCCCAAGGAGAACGTAGAGGATACCCTGGGCGAGTATCTGAGCAAGCAGGGCAAGAAGCAGCTGCACACCGCTGAGACAGAGAAGTATGCTCACGTAACATTCTTCTTCAACGGTGGTCGCGAGGCTCCTTACGAGGGTGAGGATCGTATTCTGGTTCCGAGTCCGAAGGTGGCTACCTACGACTTGAAGCCTGAGATGAGTGCTTACGAGGTAAAGGATAAGCTGGTGGCTGCTATCAACGAGGCTAAGTACGACTTCATCGTGGTGAACTTCGCCAACGGTGATATGGTGGGTCATACTGGTATCTACAACGCCATTGCCAAGGCTGTTTGGGCTGTTGACAACTGCGTTCGTGAGGTGATCGAGGCTGCTAAGGCCAACGACTACGAGGCTATCATCATTGCCGACCATGGTAATGCCGATAACGCCATCAACCCTGATGGTACGCCTAATACCGCCCACTCACTGAACCCTGTTCCATTCATCTATGTAACGAATAACAACAGCGCTACAGTGAAGGACGGTCGTCTGGCTGACGTGGCTCCCTCTATCCTGCACATCATGGGACTGGAGCAGCCCAGCGATATGACTGGTGAGAACCTGATTACAGACTAATCCAGTGCCCCCGCAACCGCGGGGGCATTATATTTTCCTATGGCAGTACAGATAGAGGAATCTTGGAAGGGGCATTTGCAGGGTGAGTTTGAGAAGCCTTACTTTACACAGCTGACTGAGGCTGTGCGGAAGGAGTATCAAACCACGACGTGCTATCCTCCAGGCAAGCTGATATTCAATGCCTTTAACCTGTGTCCGTTTGATAAGGTGAAGGTGGTGATTATCGGTCAGGATCCCTATCACGAGCCGGGCCAGGCCCACGGACTGAGTTTTTCTGTGCAGGACGGCATCCAGTTTCCGCCCTCGCTGCAAAACATCTTCAAGGAGATTCAGGCCGATCTGGGTACACCCATCCCCATCTCGGGCAATCTGACCCGTTGGGCTGAACAAGGGGTGTTGCTGCTGAACGCATCGTTAACGGTAAGAGCTCATCAGGCCAACAGCCATTCCATGCTGGGTTGGCAGAAGTTTACCGATGCAGCTATCCAGGCGCTGGCTCAGCATCGTGAGCATCTGGTTTATATGCTGTGGGGAGGCTATGCCCGCTCAAAGTCGTATATGATTGACAAGCAGAAAAACCTCGTCCTTGAGTCTGTCCATCCCTCGCCCCTGAGTGCCAATCGTGGAGGATGGTTCGGCCAGCATCAGTTCTCGCGCTGCAATGCTTATCTCGAGCAAAACGGCATGACTCCCATTCTTTGGTAAAAGCCAAAAATGAATCAATTACCTCCAATAATCCAAGTAGGCGATGTGCTGCTCTCGTCGGAGATCCTGACGGAGAAGTTCTGCTGTGACCTCAGCGTTTGCAAGGGCGAATGCTGTGTGGAAGGCGATGCTGGTGCGCCAGTGACGGTGGAGGAGATAGGCGAGATTGAGGAAAGTCTCGACGAGGTATGGGGCGATCTCTCAGCCTCTGCCCAGGCCGTGATCGATAAGCAGGGTGTGGCCTATACCGACGAGGAGGGCGACTTAGTGACGAGCATTGTGAGGGGAAAGGATTGTGTGTTTACCTATTATGGCGATATTGAGGACTGGAACACCCATCTGCCCATCAAGGATTGTTGCCTCTGTGCACTTGAAAAGGCCTACAGAGCAGGGCGAACCCACTTCTGTAAGCCTGTAAGTTGTGCGCTTTACCCCATCCGCGAGAAGCGTCTTGGCGAGGGACTGATAGGTTTGAACTACAATCGCTGGGCGGTTTGTAAGATGGCCATCGCCAAGGGCATTCAGGAAAATCTGCGCCTCTATGAGTTTCTGCGCGATCCACTGATTCGTCGCTTTGGCGAAACGTGGTATCAGGAGTTGCTCGACATGGTAGAGGAGCTGAAGCGTCAGGATTATTTATGATCTGCGATACTCCCTAGGCGTCATACCCATATGTTCCTTGAAGAATCTTCCCATGAAACTCTGGTTGGGGAAGTTCATTTCATTCGAAATCTCTTTAACGCTTTTCGTTGAGTTCTTCAGCATCACGCGAATCTCCATCAATACGTAATTATCGATCCATTGGTTGGGCGTGCGTTTGCTGACAGACTTGACTGCTTCCGACAGATATTTTGGTGTGATGCCGAGTTGCAGGGCATACCAGCCCACACGACGCTCATGTTTGCAATGTTCTTCCACCATCTTGATGAATCTTGTGAAGAAGGATTCTGCACGTGTTTGTGGGCGATCGGTCTCCTTGAAACGGTAGATGAAATTGCCCACGTCGTAGAGCATGGCCAGAAGGAGGGAGCGTATCAGGTCTCTCCTGAAGAAATTTCCCTTATCGCCGAGTCGTTTCTGAATGACGTGGAAATACTCCTTAAAGGCTTCAATCTCTTTATTCTCAAGACTGATGACAGGATGGCTACGGGCAAAGATGAAAAGGGAGTTCACATCTCTTACAGTCTGGATGATTTCGTGGAAGAAGTTGATGCTGATCATCATGACAAGTCCTTCGAAATCGGACGATGACTCGTATTTGTCGAAGATGCGGTTCTCACTGACGATGATCATATCGCCAGCATTGATGTACTGATCCTGCGTGTCGAGCTGGTATTTCAACTTGCCTTTGGTACAGAGTCCGATGATGATGAAGTTCATCTTACGAGGTTCATTAGGAATGGGGGCCTCATTGATATGCTCTGTGAGTAGGAGGTCATTGTCGAGAACGGCGGATACAGTCCATGTTTTCGCCCTATTGATGTCGGATTCTTTAATTAATTGTTTCACCACGTCTTAATATTTTGGGTTTGACCTGCTTTCAGCTTGACGGTCTTCTGCTGACCATTATATAATAAGGTGATAGTGCCATTCGTCTTGGCCTTGATCTGGCAATCGCGCACCTTTCCTTCCTTCCATTCGAAACTAACCTCATAGCCTCCACGGGCACAGAGTCCGCTAATCTGTCCGTCCTTCCACTGCTCAGGACATGCGGGCAGTAACTCAATAGTGCCATTTCCGCTCTGCATAAGCATCTCACACACACCAGCCGTACCACCGAAGTTGCCATCAATCTGGAAAGGCGGATGAGCATCGAAGAGGTTGGGGTAGGTGCCTCCGCTGCGACGACGGTCTGGGCCACGATACTTATCGGGCGTGACATACGTCAGCAGTTTCTGATAGATATGGTAGGCCTGCTCGGGCTTGTGTAATCGGGCCCAGAGGTTGATTCGCCAGCCTGTGCTCCAACCTGTGGTCTTGTCGCCCTTGATCTCCAGCGAGCGCTCAGCAGCCTTCTGCAGAGTGGCATCAGTAAGATGATTGCCGGGATACAAGCCAATCAGATGACTCTGATGACGATGCTGGAAATCCCAGTCGTCCCAGTCGTAGTACCATTCGTTGATGTCGCCCATGTGTCCGATGGTGTAGGGATGCAGGCGGGCAAGGGCTTGTTCCATCTCCTTGTTCCTTTCGCCCAGCACCTTACCGGCAGCGATGGTGTTGATGAAGAGCTCGCGGATGATGGCCATATCAGCTGTGCCACCATAGCAAGTCATACCATGATAGCCTTTGTCCGTCTTATACTCATTCTCAGGTGAGGTGCTGGGGGCTGTAATCAGCTCACCAGGCACGATGGGACTCTCGATGAGCCAGCGCAGACAGAACTGGGCAGCTCCCTTCATGAGCGGATAAGCCACGTTGCGGAGATAGGCTTTATCCTGGGTAAACTGATAGCGCTCCCAGAGGGTATTCACCAGCCAGGCGCCTCCCATGTTCCAGTTGGCCCACTCGGGTTTCTCGTTCTTCTCGCCCACGGGGTTGGTCATCGCCCAGATGTCGCTGTTATGGCTCGAGCACCAGCCTTCGCTGATATTATAATAGTTTTTGGCTGTGTACTTTCCATTGGCAGCAAGCCCAGCGATGAAGCCGTCGAGTGGCTCGGCCATTTCTGCCATGTTTGCAACAAAAGCTGGCCAGTAGTTCTCTTCGAGATTGATGTTTACTGTATAGTTGCCTCGCCAGGGTGACCAGAGGTGGGGAGTCCAGAGTCCCTGCAGATTGGCAGGTACATTTTTTGTACGCGACGAGGAAATAAGCAGATAACGTCCGAACTGGAAAAAGAGTTCTTCTAGGTAGCGACTCTTACCGCCGTTATCGGTATAGTCCTTCAAAAGCTGAGAGGTGGGAAGCGAGAGGTAAGTGTTCTCTTTGCTGCCTCCGAGGTCGATCTTGACGCGATCATAGAACGACTTATAGTCAGCCAGATGACGCGTGTAGAACTCATCGTAACTCAGGTTTTGCGTGTGCCAGATGTCATTGGCAGCATTCTCCAGATATGGAGCGCCTTCGCGGACGGGATGCTTATCGAAGCCATTGAAACTCGTCTCGTTGATAATGTAGAGGATGGCCTCTTTGGCATTCGTGATAGTAACAGAAGAGTCGGATGCAGCTACCTCGCCATCGGTCTTTACGCTAAGCATCGTGCAGAAGTGGATGCTTTCCTGGGCATCGCCAGTAGCGTAACCCGTCATCGTCAACTGCGTGGGGATGGCCTTAACCTTGTGGGGTACCTGAGCCGTGAGGGCAATGCGACAATTGATGTCGCCCTTCATGCGGATGGCGATGAGTTTATCGGGGTTCGAAGCGAAGTACTCGCGTTCGATGGTCTTTCCGTCGCGCGTGTACCTATCTTTTATAATAGCAGAGTCGAGGCTGAGACTGCGATGGTAGCCACTAACGGCACCAAGACCTAAGTCCTTGATATGCAGGGTGCCTAGAGGTTGGAAATGCTGGGAATTGGGACCTTGCACGTGCAACTGCAATGAATCGGCCAGGGCATAGTCTTCATTGAAGAGGGCCTTGCGTATCTCAGGTATCCACTTGTGAGCATCGGCATCGAGGTTCCTGTCAACAGGCTTACCTGTCCACAGGGTGATATCGTTCAGGTAGATGATGTTATCGTCGGTTCCGCCATAGACAAGTGCACCGAGTTTGCCATTGCCAATGGGTAACGATTCCTCGAAATAGGTGGCGGGCTGATCGTATTGCAACACCATGGGGGCCTGTTGAGCCGCTGCTGTCAGACAGAAAAACGTAGATATAAGCAGATATTTCCTCATATTTGTTGTTTTTAGTTGTTTCCGCTTGCAAAGATACAAAACTTTTTGTAACTTTGCCGCATAAAACCAATAAAATTAAGAAACCTATGCAGTCAATAAGGACTCTTAACGACATGATTGTCTTCCTCCAGCAGCGAGGTGACAAGAAACGTGTGGCAGTTGTGTGTGCTAACGATGCCAGTACCCGTTACGCCATTGAGAAAGGTGTGGAGATGGGATTCATCGACCCCATCTACGTGGATGGCGACGATAAGGAGGAGTGCGCCCGTAGGGCTGTGGCTCTCTGCAAGAGTGGCGAGGCTGATATCCTGATGAAGGGACTCATCAATACCGATGTGCTCCTGCGAGCCATTCTGGATAAGGAGAATGGTATTATCCGCCCAGGCCATGTACTTACTCATGTGGCGATGGCAGAGATTCCTAAGTACGAGAAGTTGCTCTTCTTTACGGATGCAGCCGTGATACCTGTACCTACGGAGGCTCAGCGTCGTCAGCAGATTCACTATATGAACTATGTGTGTCATGCCCTCGGCATCGAGGAGCCTCGTATCTCACTCATCCATTGTGCAGAGAAGGTGAGTGCCAAGACGTTCCCCTATACCGTTGACTATCTGGAGATTATTGCTGAGGCTCAGACGGGTGCTTTCGGACGTTGTATCATCGACGGTCCGCTGGATCTGAAGACCTCGCTCGACAGCGTGAGTCTGCGTGAGAAGGGTATCCACTCTGTCATCGACGGACAGGCCGACGCCTTGATCTTCCCGGATATCGTGGCAGGCAACGTGTTTTATAAGACGATCACCCTCTTCGGCTATGCCAAGACGGCTGGTGTATTGCAGGGTACCCAGTGCTGTTGTGTGCTGCCTTCGCGTGCCGACAGTCCTGAGTCGAAGTATTATTCCTTGGCATTAGCAGCCATATAATTATTCCCTATTCGCTTCCATGAAGATCCTTGTGATTAATCCTGGTTCCACCTCCACGAAGATGGCTGTCTTCGAGGACGAGTCGCCTGTGCTGGTCCGTAACATCGTACATACCCCAGAGGAACTTGCAGGTTTCGATGATGTGATAGAACAGCAGGACTTCCGTCGTCAGTTGGTGCTTGATGAACTCCGTCAGGCCGACATTCCCGTGGAGTTTGATGCTGTTATCGGACGTGGTGGATTGGTGAAACCCCTTGAAGGAGGTGTCTATGAGATCAACGATCTCATGATTCAGGATACCCATAGTGGTATCGCCCTCCATAACCATGCATGTAATCTGGGTTGTCTCATTGCCCACGAGATAGCAGCTTCCATCCCCAAGTGTAGGAGCTTTATTGCCGATCCCGGTGTGGTGGACGAGTTAAACGACTATGCCCGCATCTCTGGTTCGCCTCTGATGAACCGCATCTGTATCTGGCATGCGCTGAACCAGCGTGCCATTGCCCGTCGTTATGCTTCAGAGATTGGTAAGGAGTATGAGGATCTGAATCTGATCATCTGCCACATGGGTGGTGGTATCTCTGTGGCTGCCCACGATCATGGCCGGGCTGTGGATGCCAACAATGCCCTCGATGGTGAAGGTCCCTTCTCGCCCGAGCGTGCAGGATCGCTGCCTGCTTCCGATCTGATTCGTCTCTGCTTCAGTGGCAAGTATAATGAGAAGCAACTTTTGAAGCGTATTGCTGGCAAGGCCGGATTAAATGCTCATCTGGGTACCAATGACGTGCGCGAGGTGATTCGTCGTATTGAGGATTATGGCGATAAGCATGCAGAACTTATCCTGAATGCCATGATTTATCATGTGGCGAAGAACATCGCTGCAGAGTCGGCTGTGCTTTGTGGCAGCATCGACGCCATCCTGTTGACGGGAGGTCTGGCTCGCTCAGAGTATGTGGTGAGTCGTCTGCGTAAACGTGTCGGCTTCCTCGCCCCCATCCGCTGTTTCCCTGGCGAAGACGAGATGGAAGCCCTCGCTCTCAACGCCCTCGCCGTACTCCGTGGTAAGCGTAAAGCCAAGGAGTACGTATAAGTTACCGTCTCAATGTTAAAGCATGAAGAAACTCTTATATATAATAATAGATGTAGTGCTGCTGATGGCATGCTCGGAGAGGCAGGAGTATGTAGGGATGCTGGAGCGGGCAAAGGCTTTAATGCACGATGAGCCAGATTCTGCATTGATGATTATCGACAGCCTTGGGCAGCACGAAGCTGAGTTTGGCAAGAGTTTTCGCATGCGCTACCGTATGTATCGGTTGAATGCACTCAACAAGGTCGATACCCTTTTCCGTAGTACGGATGAGGCCAAAGAATTAGCAGAGTATTTCGATGATCACGGCACACCCAACGAGCAGATGCTGGCCTACTATCTCTTAGGCCGAGCCTATTATGATATCCATGAGGCCCCGATGGCCCTTAATTATTTTCAGACTGCATCTGAACGGGCTGACACTACCGCCATTGATTGTGACTATCGCCAACTTAGCCGTGTCTATGGACAGATGAGCGAAATATTCTATTACCAAGGATTATATCAGCAAGAATTGGAGTATGAAGACTTGTCTGTCAATTATGGTTGGAAAGGAAACGCCCCTTTAATCGCCCTAAGGAGCATGGGAGGGAAGATATTAGCTTACAAGTTAATGAACAATCCCGATTCTGCTATCAAGATATGTGAAGACGTGTTTGCTCTTTTGAAGAAACATGGGTATAAAGACTACGCTGCATCATATCTTTCCTCAATAATACATGAATTGCTTGATCAAAACGAAATAGAGAAGGCTGAGAGATATATCCGAATTTATGAAGGAGAATCAGGTTATTTTGATTCTAACAATAATATAGAAAAAGGCCGTGAGTCTTACTATTATAGCAAGGGTTTATACTATATGGCAGTAGAGAAATATGATTCTGCTGAATATGTATTCAGAAAAGAATTACGGGAGGGTAAGGACTTCAACAATCAGAATGCAGGCTCACGAGGTTTGGCACTCCTGTTCCAAAAGATACATCAGTCTGATTCCGCTGCAAAATATGCTCTATATAGTTATGCTATGAATGATTCCGTATATGCCCAGCGCGCAATGAAAGAGGTAGAGCAAATGCAAGGCATGTACGACTATTCAAGAAACCAGGAACTTGCCCGCCAATCAAAGGAAAAGGCTGATAAAGCACGTGCCAGAGCCCAGTTAATAAGTATTGCTTTATTTTTGATTTTAGTTATAGTAGCAATAGTTGCAAGAGAAGTACACAAAAAGAGAAAAGCAGAACGATTAGAATACAAGAATAATGTATCTTTATTGGCAAAGACACAGGCTGATGTTATAAAACTACGTTCATATGGGACGGAACTGAACCAAATGCTTGATGATAAAGAAAAAGAAACTGCCCGTTTGACAACCGAAATTGAAAGGTATAAAGAACGAGTTGGGCTGCAAAAAGAATCAGCAGACGCCTTGTTGGAAAAATCAGAAACATATCAGTATTTGAAGAAATCTGCAAGTAAAGCAGTTGTTCTGTCAGATGAAGATTGGCATCAGGCTCACATGATGATTATTGAAGTTCTTCCCAACTTTTATAAGTTGATATCTTCTAAGAGATCCGAACTAAATGATAATGAGTTTAGAACCAGTATTCTAATTCGTTTACATTTTACTCCTAAAGAAATTGCTAATATGTTGGATGTTACCCAGCCTTATATTACAAAGGTGTGCAGAAGTTTGATGCTTAAATTGTTTGATGAGGAAGGAAAGTCAAAGGATTTAAGTGAGAGATTGAAGCTATATTCATAAAAATATCATTTTCTTTATTTGGATTTTTTTATCGTAATCTTTTGATTATGAGGGTTTTCCTATTTTGGTTAATTCTTGGTTAATTCTAAGAGTGCAGGTTTTTTGTTGGCATTCATGAAAAGCTCTACCTTTGCACCCGCTTCCGACAGGTGGTCGTTATGCATTAACTATAATATAAATAAAAGGAAAATGAAAAAGTATTTAATTATGTTTTTATGTTTGTCTGCATGGAATTGTAATCCTATATATGCAGATGATAATCAGGTTGATTTGGATGTGGAAATCGTAGATGAAAGCCCGAATCTACCTGGAAAAAGTAAAGTTCCCATGCGTATGCCGCGTATTTATCAGGATGGCTATACACTTACCCTCTCAAGTTTTCATCCCGAGTACCTTATTAATATAATACAGGATGGCGAGGTCGTTTACACTTCAATTATCCCCGCAGGTGTGACGGTGTTTGAACTGCCCACATGTATCAGTGGTGAGTGCACTGTTCAGTTCATATCAGGAAGATTTTGTTTAAAAGGTTTAATAGTTTTATAATTTATGTTTTTTATGAAAACTAAGGTACTTGTAAAGTTTACATTATTATTGTGTGGTTTAGTGTCCTTGTCTGCTTGTAGTAATCTTGATGATCAGGATATTGATACACGGATAGTAGATATGCAGGTATTAACGCGTGGAAGTATTGATGACGGGGATGGCAGTTTTGTATCATCCGAAAAGGCAATAGAGATAGGTGGCCTGTTTGTTGATGAGATAAAAGGCGTTAAACCTTCTACTAAAAAGAGACAGAAACCTTCAAAGCCGTCATTATCTATTAATACAGTTAGTAAAGATGGTAAGCCTTTAATGTATGTCATAAACTATTCTAATGGTGGGTTTGTTATTGTTGGTGCATCAAAGAACTATTATCCTATTTTGGCATACTCGGAAGATTGTAGCTTTGATTTAACAACGGATTTAACTGGTGTGCAAGAGTGGCTTAATGATACAAAAGACGCAATAGGTACAAGTGATGCTTTGGCAGATTCCATTAAAGCAGAAATGAATGCTCTTTGGGATAGTTATGAATCTTCAGGATGCATTTCTTCTAATAGTGGAAGTCGGGCTGCTACTCGAGGAAATTTAACTGAAGCAGAGATCGCTTGTTATATGCGTTGTGAAGATTTATTGAATCAATATGGATATGAAGGTGATGAAGGATGGCATTTTTGTCCTTTGGCAGACGCGAAGCAGGTATTAACAGACATTGGCTATTCCAGTTTATACGATGATCTCTGTTATAGTTCGCAATTTAACCACTCAACACCAAGTACATCTGTTTTGGGATGGAAATACTGTACAGAAAAGGACGTAGTCGGTCCTCTTATTAAGACATCCTGGCATCAGGATACACCCTTCAACGACTATTGTCATGGACATCTGGCAGGATGTGGGGCCATTGCAATGGCTCAGGTTATGAACTATCATATAAATAACTATAATTATCCATCGCAGTTTACATATGATGGTAATACCTACTATGGGGGGAATTTCCCAGCTGCAGCTTTGGTCAAATATGTATATAATGCAATCGGTTCTGAATATATTCATATTGATATTGTGAATCTTGAAGCTGTTTATACTACTCCAGAAAATATGGAGGATGGTATAAGGAATTTAGGGTATAGTGTATCAGTTAGCGGTGATGATACTTATAGGGTTGAACAGGAAATTATGAGTGGACATAGACCAGTAATAATGTTAGGAAATGATACCAATTTTTCTTTTCTTCCGAGTCCAGCAAGTTATGTGGGAGATAGTCATTATTGGATATGCGATGGTATAAGAAGAATGACAAAAGGAAAATTGTATATCTTTACAGAATGGCAACCTAACGGAAATGGCAATTTCATATCAGGCTGGGGCACTATTGATAATCCAAATAATTACGGAGGCGTTGTCTTTACAAGTTCACACATGAACTGGGGATGGGGCGGAAAATGTAACGGTTGGTTTGTAAACAACACAAAACCAGGTAGCGCTAATGGATATGATCACCCTACATATAATAACTCAAATAACGATGACTATAAGTACGAGAGAAAAAACTTTTATATAAGTTGGAAATAAAAGAAGGAACGATATAATTTCTATAATGATATGAAAAGATACGTTGTAAACTGCCTTGCACTATTCGTAATGAATGTTGTGCTGTGTTCATGTCCATCTGATCCATATATAGATGAAGAAGAAACCTTCTACAGCCTGTGTCTTAGATTCGAGGATGCTGACGGGCATAATCTGGGCGACAGCCTGCCTGTTACCTATAGTGAGCCAGTTGGCCAACCTCTTGAAAAAGCGAGTTATGCGCAAATAGATACAAAAACAAAGAAGTTTGATTTTAGATATGGTCGCTGTGACGGTAATCCTAATCCGAATTTGTTCAACAATGGCTGGTATATGAGGCGTCTTGAAGATGGCGAATGGTACGTCTTTAATGAATATAGAACCTGGATGAGCAAATATAGCAGAGATACACTGAGGTATGAATTGAAGTTCCCCGATTTGTTTGGTGACGATGAAGTACACCGTATGGTATCATATTGGACTGTGCCGACAACGAAATTCCATAATAAACACTATGCAATCTGTAACTATTTCGAACTCGATGGACGAGAACTTCATGTCACTCAGGAAGAAAATCTCATGGATGTAAAGACTCCCATAGCCATTACAAACCGAATTACGATAGCACCTGAGCATAACTATGAAGACTCAGGAAAACCATAGTCAACGGTGTTGGTGTGAAGGTGTTTGAACTGCCCACGTGTATCAGTGGTGAGTGTACTGTTCAGTTTATATCAGGAGGATTTTGTTTAACAGGAAATATTGTTTTATAATTTATTGAAGAAATGAAAAAGATTATTTTTGCAGCACTGGCTGCTGTGTTTATTATTTCATGCTCTAATGAAGAGATTCTTAATGAGGAAATGCCAGTTGTGGCTACAACTCGTGGTGACATGGGATTGTCAAAAGAAGATTGCATTAAAGAATTCGCAAAGATTTTATCAAAGGTGGTTTACGAGAATCAAGATGTAAGGTCGTTCCTTAAAGATGAGGCTATCAAGCAGTTTGATAATAATTATGATATTCTCTACTTATTGGTAAAGGATTCTCAGATTGGTAAGTTTACATTCCGCGATTTATTAGTATCAAGCTCTTCAGAGGAATTAATTTCAGAAATAGAGGAGAAAGTACCACTTCTGAACATAGTTATTCCTCCTATGCCCTTTTCAGAAATATCAGCAGAGACAATGGATGTTACAGATAAAGATATTCCCGTGGTTGTTAATACTGAAAAAGGTAATATGCTATACTATCAGGGAGAATTGGATGAGGTTCTTGAGAATGGTTCAGTGCCAGCATTTAATGTCTTTGTAGTCAATGAAAATGTGAGGGTTGTAATTAATTCACAATCTTGTGGCTCTCCAAGAAAAGCCAAGAAGAAAGGCGGATATAATATGATTTCTTTTAAATCGGAAGTCTTTAATGGTATGAAAAAGACTCGCTCTGCACAGATTCCTGCGGATACACAAAGTCGTTTCCAAAAAGCTATTAATGCATATCAGGCTGGTTTCAATATGGATAATGGATCAAATAATCAAAAGGCATTCCAGCGCGATTACATTTATTATGGAATGACACCGACCAATGCCCAGGGCAGTTTGAATCATGGTGTCTCTGAATATCTTGATATGATTTCAATTGATCCTCTGTCGTATTATAATATTTCTGATGTCACAGTTGACGGTATGCCCCAGAATCCAGAAGACCCATACATGACAAATAAAGGAGTGGCATACAAACGTGGAGGAGCTTTGACAGACGAGGATATTATCAACCAGGTATGGACGAAAGGAGCTTATACATTGAAGTTTGAGTTAATAACATCAAAGGGAAACTCTATTGTCGGATATGCATCAGTCACCCCAATGGATCTATGGGAATTTCATTATGATTATACTTATATCCCAGGGTCTGTGTGGAAACACTCGAAACGCTATTATACATTGAACCCCCAAAAATTTGTGAAGAAGAACTATGTTCTCCCTAATCCAATCTTTTTGGGAAAGTGGAATATTGGCGATGAAGCAGTTCAGCGTTGGTTACATATTGTAGAGGTTGACTCAGGAAGCAGTTATTCGTACACGAGAAAATACGAATTTACAGAAGTTGAATCATCAAAGATCTCAATGGATGACAAATCGGGTCATGGCATAGAATCTTCTGATGTGCAAACAAGGACAACATCTGTAAATATCACTTATAATGGAACGGACAAAGATGATGAGTTGGGACAAGCTGAATTATACTTCTACGAGCCTATAATTGAAAGTTATTCTTCTGCTACAGGACCTGTAGTCAAAACACATAGTACGGGAATTGTTGAATTCACTATTACAGCGAGATAAGAAATGTTTCAGGGATATCGAAATATTCTTTTTCTTTTTTTCTGTCTCGTTACTTGTATGTCATGCGACAGAGAGGATGACAGTTGGATAGAAAAGGATTTACAAAAGAATCTGGTCACGTATGAAGTCAGCTGTAATGTACCCGATGTCTCTGTAGAGCTCTCTGATATGAGTTATGAACCCTCACAACTGACAATCAAGAATCATTGGCGCGGTGATTATTGGACTATGGGCTATTATGCACTCATTACAGTTAAGTGTGATGATCCAGATGCAATGATAGAGGTGAAGATATATGTTAACGGAGCTCTTAAAGGACATCGTTATGGAAACAACAGCTTCCAATTGGCAGTAGCGATAAAGTAGATAGTGTACAAAGGACGGACAATTGAATCTAAGTCAAGGAGGGTGTGTCAAATTGACACACCCTCTTATTCTCTTTACATGCAGCTAACTACTGCGCCTGCTCCGAGAACGGAGGCAATGGCTGTGGCGATGGCTGCAATTAGTTTGAAAATCATTTTTGCTTTCATATTCTTCTTTCTTTTTTGTTAAATATAAAATAAGGTGGAAAACTCTTGCGGATTCAATGGTTTTTAACCTTCTCCTCCTTCGCCAGAAGTTCCTGCCGGAGCAGGGTTGATCAGTGCTTCTATCTGTTTCTGCGCATCTTTCGTCCATCGGAAGCTGGCATCACCGTTTAGTTCCCTGCGCGTAAACTCTCCAGTGGCCTGTGCCAACAGGCGGACTGTACTTACAGCAGGTTGCACAGTGTCGGCTGTGACTGCTTGAGGCATGGTTCCCAGACCGGCCTTCACCTGATAGCCCTCCTGTAGTGTGAGTCCATTGGCGTCAATTGAACATTTGAAGATGGCCAGATTGTCCACTTTTACGGTGTTACCGTTTAGGCATAGCTCACGGGTACAGTCTACAAAGTCGCGTAGGATACCGGTGATAGTACCTACGGAAAATGGCGTGTTGTGCTGAGCCATGTGTCTGGCCATGTCATCAATGCCAAGGGTCTCCTTGTACTCCACGCGGGCATAGTGTTTACCGTATGCGGCATTGTACTTGTTGTTGTTTTTTGTAATGTTTAGCTCTAACATGCATTTTGTTTTAAAGGATTGATAACTATGCAAATACCGTTGCAACTTGTTTGCGGTTGCAAAGGTACGGCAAAAATCCGTCCCTTTCCTGAAAATGCCAGAACCAGACAAATCCTAACTGTTCATAAGGCTTGTTACACCTTATTATATATATAAGGGTGCAAAATAATCGTTTCGGAAACTGCTGTTTTTAGCAGGATAGTGCTTTGGGAATCCTATAAACAGACGGAAAGGAGTCTCTTTTTCTTGAAACGCCCCGTTTCTGAATTGGCCTCATCTGTAACGAAATAAACTTGTCAGGATCAGAAATTAATCATATATTTGCCCGCAAAATCCCAAAAAGCGGATGGATTCAATGGATATAGTCAAAAAGGTAAAATGAAATTATTTCTGTTATAAGATGGGTAATGACGCATAAAGTTCAGATATACAACCAGAAAAGAAAGATGAGAAGTTTTTTGTATGTACTGATTCCGATATCTATTACCTGCACGTCTTGCGAATATTCTAGGAATACGCATTTAAGTTGCGATGACCTTACATGGCTTGAGGTATACGAAGAGGGTGATACGATGTGGTTTTGCTCTCCGAAAAACGAGACAGATACATTGGTGATAACAAAAATCAGAAGCTATGATTCTGATTCGTGTATCGACTTGAAAGATTTTTCCTCTCAATTAGTGGCTCATGGAGTGATTGAATACAGAATGATACATAAAGGTAAGACTTTTGATGGAACTCTTCTGCAAATACGAAAGGAGAGAGAGGATGAGCCGATAAAGGTGCGCATCAGTCTATGCGGTATATGCTCCGAAGAGCTGGAACCAGTGCTTACAGGACGATATGTAAATGGCGAAATGGTAGATAATTGTATAGTAGTTGACAATACCAACTCCGAAACAGAAACAAACCTGGATGATCTGTTGATTACAAAAATAATATGGAGCAAATCCCAAGGACTCATCGGATACTACACGACCACAAAGTCCTATTTCCTAAGAAAATCCCCCACCTCGCCCAGTCCTAATCCAAGAGATCACTACATGCATGATTACCTCTATGAGGACCTCAGAATCCCAAGGTAAATCATCTCATGGGCTCCCCCTTCCACCCCTCCATTCTCCCTTAACTGAGGCATACATGACGAGAAAAAGCGTTTCTCATTCAATATATCTTAACTCAAAATATTCATAAACCACTATATTTCAGCTTCTTCCACCAATTTTCTCCGAAACATCCCCTAGCCAAATAAACCCAAAGAATCCTTGCATCATAATCCTTTTTTCTCTACCTTTGCCATAAAAAAAGAATGTATAAACAATTTAATTATGAATACAGAAGAACGCAAAAACAACGGAGTTTGGAAAGTGTGGGAATATTTTAAGTTGCACTTAGTAGAGGCAATTCTAATTTCAATTCTCTCAACGATGTTAATAAAGAATTGTAGTTCCCATAGCCTTATAACAGAAAGCGTGTTGCCGGAAATCGACACATTAGGAAAGGATTTGGTCAAAATTAATAAACAGATGGACTCTATAAATCGACATATTTCTACTATTTCTTTAGTAGTAGATAGGGTAACTATAGATATAGATGCCATCAAAAGTAAATATATCCATCCTGAGAATCATGGAATAAAATGTGAAGTAAGACAAAGTAGGTATATTAAAGAAAATGAAATAGGGATACATCCAGACAATGAGTATAAACTATCAGGTAGCAAACAGATATTGATTATGAATACTAATTCCGCAAATAGTCCATCTGTTAAATTAACTGTTACTACTGATATAAAGGTAGACGAGAATGACTCAAAGGATTATTTCTATTTAAATAAGAAAACATTGCTTCAATTAGGTATTGATACGCAAATAAATAAGCGAGGAGTATATAATCTTCGTTTTTTCAATGATTAATGTAATAATTTAATGATCGACAATTATGGAGAATCTTATTGAGAATGTAAAAGAACTTTTTTCATCGATGGATATTTCGGTGGTAATCTCGTATGCAATAACATTCATAAGTATCATACTGTCATTATTGGCCTATTTTCATTCAAAACGTACGCAAAAACCGAGATACTTGATTAGTTCTGCATCGTTGAGAAACGAGATGTTTAAAGATTCTTCAATCAGCCTGACTCAGCCACGATGTTATATTAGCCTCAACTTTACTTATAAATGCGGAGAAGACAGAAGTGTTTTTAATAATAGAAATATGTCTTTTATAATGACTGGTAGTAATTTATTATCCAACTGCAAAAATCCTTAGGTAAAGGATTCTGGGTATCTTGACCTATAATCTTTTTAAATGCTCTTGGCCGCTCCTTATTATCATACTTTAACAATTCTGCATAACTATCATGACAATGTAATAAATACTGATAATTCCCTATGTGACTTCTCATTAATTCATCATTGATATCACGTGCAAGATCATCTATTAGATTTTGATATTTTATATAGGTTTTTAGCGTTAATCTTTCCATTGGTTCTATTGTAACGATTGTGGCATCCCTAGCATCTTCTATATCTCTTCCAAATGCATGACCTACCTTATTTCTTAAATTTCTCATTCTTTCCAAATCAGACAACTTGTCGGTGAAACTCTGTGGAATAACTCCAAATAATTTTTTCATATGACTTGTACGTGCCATCCAGTCACCTCTTGTACATTGTTTTAAATGTTCCTGCAAGTCCTCTTCAGAAATAGGAGAAATTCCTGACTTCTTTAGCTTAATGCCGTCTACGCAATGCGGACACCCAATCAATAACCCTGGATCAGACTCCAATGCTAAAGATATAATGGTTGCTATATAAGTCTCAAAATATGAACTCATGGCCAACAATTTATTTAGTCTAACCCAATTGTCAAAATTGTCATATGTCTCAGACCAAGTTTTGAGGCTAATCTCATCGTTATTATGTGTATATAAAAATCTTGAAGCCTTATCTGTCCAAACAGCTCCATCTGTTTTTAAATGCGCATAGGTATATCTTTTAGATGATTCATAAGACATATCTAGTCTCTTAAGTTCAGTAGCATACTTATTAAATACTATATAAGGAAAACATGTTTGGTGAATAGGTATCCACCTGTCATATAAAGACTTACTTGCCATATCTAATAATTTCTTGAAACACATAAGACAATCGTATTTTGATGTGCAAATATACAAAAGATTAACTAAAAAAATATTTTTATAATGGTATTTTTGTCTCGAGGAACTGCTTTTTAGTTTGTTTTTTAGAACTTTAAAGCCCAAAAACATAAAAAACGCCTCAAAATCTCAATTATAATTATACAATTAACGAGCAAATGTTAGTTACAATATTTTGAGAGAGTGAAGCGGCTATTAAATAAACTCCAACTCCCTGTGTTCTGCTCTAGTAAAGGGTGCGAGCCTCTTAATTTGCCTTCATCACTTTCACATACATATCATTACGCACTTTTTTGATTGACACGAATGCATAGCGATTATAGTATTCTACAAACTACTGTTCTATATCTGCCTTATGTTGGGTTGTCATTAATTTCAGTTCTGAATCGCATGGGAAATTCTCAGCCAAGACATATCCACAAATATTACCTTAACTTCCTCCAGATTCGCTATAAATATATCTTTTAAGGGTGTTCCTTTTGTCATAATGTGTTTGGCATTATTAGTTATTACACGAATAAACCAAATAGGTTTCTGTTAATAATATACAAATAATTGCACAAATTTGATTTTTTGTATCAAAAATCCAAGTATTTGTTGTATTTTTGCGACAGAAATATAATTATATGAAATATAGCATACCAATTGAAATAACCAACTTTCCTGCTCTTTCTCTTTTTGAGGAAGAACAAGGCTTCAAGACCTCACTTAATATAATAGGTGAAGTCATGAATGTACCTATGTGTGCTTTGGAAAGCATACTTAGGGCAAATGGTTATGATGAGGTAGAGCTGGGTAGCATCTGTATAGATGAAAAGATGCTGTCCATTTTTGCAGATGCATATATCCGCAAAATGAAAAACTATTTTCTAGGTTCTGTCCGTAACAAAGAAAATCTATCCTACGAAGAATTCACGGACTTAAATGAGTTTTATAACATTTTTAAAAAACAAGAAGTAAAGTTTGTACGCAGAGCCGAATGGAGCCAGATCGATACTGAGCTTATCCGTACTGCGTTTATGGACAAAATTAAAGAACTTACACCACGTAAAAAAAATGCGCTTGACTTATTGTTTGAGCGTATATTTGACAATCGCAATTGTGTATTAGTAATTGATGATCCAGAATCGTCTATACATGGGACAATTAAAAAACCTAGTGATTCTCATAAGTTGAGAAAGGTGCTGGATCATATTGTACGCAATCGCTTTTATTTAGTAAGGCAGAAAGTAAACAGGACATACCGTTGTTCGGTTAATATCATGCGGCAGTTATTCGTTGCTGCAAGATACCACATATTTGTTGCTGATGATGTTGACACTAATAGAGACCTTCATCATATTGAGTTTTTTCCTTTAGTGTTTTACATTTTTAAAAATAACAAATATGAAAACGGAACAACTTATCAAAAATATCGAGACAAGCAATCTTCCAGAAGAAGACAAGCGTATGCTTAAAAAACTTCTTAAACAAAATCGCTTCGATGAATATCTCAAACTATTATTTAAGTTAATTGGACTGGGCAGTGTCTTTTGGGACTGAACTTTCCACAATAAATATAAAATGGATATAGGAAATGCAATTAAGACTCTTCGAAAACAGAAGAAGATAACACAGAAGCAACTTGCAGAGTTATGTGAGATATCAACCAATGCTTTATGTAGTATAGAGACAGGGCAATCTTTCCCTTCTAAAACTACTATATCAAAAATATGTGCTTCTCTTAACATTCCAGAGTCTTATTTGCTACTTTTCAGCATATCTGAGGATGATATTCCAGAAGACAAGAAAATCTATTTTCGTAATTTCGGTGAACCATTGAAGAAAATATTAATAAGTGATTAATAAAAAACTATCCATAATATCGAGTTGTCCTTGGCAGAAGGATGTAGATAACGGACAGGTGATTAACTTTGATATGGCATTTACATTAAAAGCAATATAATATGAACTTAAAACAGATTACTATCAAGAACTTCCGTTCTATCAAAGAACAAAAATTGGAAATAAAACATAATTGTATTATTCTCGTCGGCAAAAACGAGGCAGGGAAAAGTAATATCCTAAAAGCTGTTGCTGCTGTCTTTGGTGAATATAAGATATCTAATAATGATAAGAGGAAGAGAATCAAAAATGAAACCATTGAAGACTACCTTATTGATGTTGACATCCAGTTGTCAGACAATGACATTAGTGAAATAGCAAAAAGATTTATTGATAAATATCCTCTTTTCATGCTCTCTGGAAAAAGCACAATCGAAGATTTGATTAGAGATATATTTGGCACTATTATACTTACAATAAGTATTGAAAAAGATGCAAAACCCAAATTGGAATTTTACGATTATAGCGGTCATTCTTATAAATCTGAAACTGGCGAAGATATAGAAATGGCTATACTTAATCTATGGACTATCGTTGAAAACTATTACAATGAAAATAGCTACAAATGTCACTATTGGCATTATAAAGATGATTATCTACTACCATCAAAAGTTGCTATATCAACATTTACAGCAAATCCAAATTCCTGTAAAGGATTGAAAAATCTTTTCACTCTATGCAATCGCGGAAATATTAACAAAGAATTCAAAGACGCAATTTCACAAGATGGAGATTACATAAATCTACTTGAGCAGGTTTCACAAGAAACGACAGCGATATTCCGGGAGATTTGGAAAGATTTTGCGGAAACATCTATAGAGCTAAAACCTAACGGCAATGAAATACTTATAAAAGTTAAGAATGAAGCAAACTATTCTATGGAAGACAGAAGTGAAGGTTTCAAAAAATTTGTAAGTATCTTGCTAATGCTTTCTGCTCCCTCAAGAAAAAATGAAATCAATGATAAGGACATCATTATTATTGATGAGCCCGACAATAGTCTTTATCCATCCAGTGCTCGATTCTTACGAGATGAATTACTTAAAATTGCAGAGAAATCGTTTATTATTTATTCCACTCATTCTCAATATATGATTGACGTAAATTGTATAGATCGTCACTATATTGTCGAAAAGAATTGTGACATTACAAGCGTACATCAATCGCCAGATGCAGAATATTGTGATGATAGTGTTCTTTTGAATGCCATCGGAGTAAATATCTTTGAATGTTTGAAACCTAAAAATCTGATTTTTGAAGGTTGGTTGGACAAGAAGCTATTCGATATCTATTTAACTTCATTAAATCCTAGTTTACAAAAATTATTCTCAGGCATTGGAAAAGTATATTTACATGGAATCTCTGGTGTCTATACTCTTGTACAAATACTCATTTTGGCAGACAAAAGCTTTGTCGTTATTTCCGACTCAGATAAGCCATCACTTGATAAACGTAATGATTTCTTTGAAAAGTACCCAGAATTTCAAAACTCATGGTACGATTATGCAAATATAATCAGCGGAATATCTACGGTAGAAGACTTCTTAAAGTCTGAATACGTTGAAAAGTTTATCCAAAAAAACCATCCGGGATTTATTTTTGATAAAAAAAAGACAACGATTCAAAACATAGAGGCTTTAGTTTCTGGAAATAAAGAAATGAAACAGCAACTAAAAAAAGAATTGATATGTAATGCCACAGTTAAAGATATTAAGCCGGATTATAAAACATTTATCCAAGTAATCGCAAAAAATATAAAATAAATTTGCGAATAACAAAATTAATCTATATATTTGCATTCTAAAATAGCCTTACGGTCACTTTGACTTGCGTGTCGAATCTTTTGACTGGATGCCCTTTGTTTGATTGGGATATCACTCTCATTCAATTTGTTTCGGTGAATATAACTTTGTTTAATTTCATTAAAAACTTAAAGGGTATGAAAGAAAATAGAAATAAAATCATCATGTGGTGGACTTGTGCTAACCTGGGCAGGTAGTTCAGACAGATGAGACACAATGGGATAAGATAACTACTATAGGGAGTGTTAGCACACAAAAAGCGGGGTCGAACCCGGCCTGTCCACTTTCTTGGGGGACAAAAGTTTCCCATTTTTTAGATAAAGAAGGACTACCATCTTTTCTGGGTGGTCTTTCTTTTTTTTCAACCTCGAATTCCAATCCCAACTGTGAGGTAGATTCCTTCATTCACGCTTTAGGCTATTAGAAGCCGTAGATTTCACCTCTATCTTTAGGTGATTATTTTTTCAATGTATTCACGAAACTTGAGAACAATATGCTATTAGTAGTGAGCATTAAGGCGAGCCACAAGCTACTTGTAAAGAGTATCAGGCAGTTTTATATAAATTATCTCAATGATAACATAATATAGTCTCAACAGGTATCATTTTTTAAAAAAAACAAATAAAATAGCTTTTTTAGAAAAAAAGATGTATCTTTGCAACAGCAAATTTCATGAAAATGAATAGAAGGGGCTTTTTGGATTCACAAGAAATGTGGAGGTGTGTTAGATATTCATCCATATTTAGTAGGAGCAATTTCGACCGATTGCTCAAGAAGGATGATTATTCTATCTTTCAGAAAATAATCCGTGATTACGATGCAGATAAAGTTGGAGTAAAAATTTATACATATAGTGATTTTGCTAATTATGCATACCGTTATATGATAAATCATTATCGTAATGAGTATGTATATAAAAATAGTCTTATTACTAAACTCATAAAGGATTTTGGGACAAAAAGGACGGTTATGTTTAATGAATTTACTGTTGGGAACTCTATAGCTGATTTGGTTCTTTTCAATGGTAAAAGTCGGGCATATGAAATAAAAACGGAACTTGATACAGATAGAAGGCTTTCATCTCAGTTAGCTGACTACAAAAAAATATTCCAGGAAAGTTATATTGTTGTTCATGAAAGTTGTATAAAGAAATACGAATCTTTAGATTCAACGACAGGCTTAATTGCTCTTTCTGTGAATAGGGGGAATGTAAAATTTGATCCGATAAGGAGACCGGTAGAGAATAGCCATATTGACCCTCGCGTTCTTATAAGGTGCTTGCGGACATATGAATATAAGGAATTGGTAAAGAGATATTATGGAAGTTTACCAGAGATGGATACGTTTTCCGCTTTTTCTGTATGTGAGAAAATGATGGATGTGATGCCTTCATCTTCTTTAAATCAACTATTCATAGAGATAATAAAAGAGAGAAAAACGAATATGCGGAATCTTCGGGGGTATGATCGCAATCTTCGTCAAATATGTTTAAGTATGCATATTTCTGAAAAAGAATTTGATTTAATGAATAAAAAATTATTAAAACCTATACAATTATAAGATTATGTATTATCCATATTTAAGAGGAAGACAGAACGAGTTAATTGCATTGCGCAATTTCGCAGAAAACCTTAAAGAAGAATCGAAGGTTTTTCCTATTATAGAACCTGTCAGGATGAACAAGAGTGGTTTGAAGCGTGCCGCTATAACTATGACAGAAAAGGGAGTGAAATATGCCATTATCCTGAATCCTGAGAACGGAGAATGTGCCAATACTATAATTAATTTTTCTAACGAGTTGGATTTTCCCTCTTTGGAGAATTGGTCACCTGCTTTTATTGTGGGAAAGATGAGCTTATATGAAATTGGGACTCTCATTCGTGATAATGGTTACAAAAATGTTATGCTGATCCTTCCTAAAGGAATGCCGACAGACGAGGACCAACTTGTTGAATTAATAAAAGAAGAGGCTGTTACAAAAGTTGTAACAGATCCTACTCGGCGGAAAATAGTCCGTGAGACAAAAAATTTTGAGAAAGAATTGATAGAGCTTGATGACAAATTTGAAGCAAAAAAAACAAATCTTGATTATGTGGAAATAGACGAAGAATTATTTACGGAAGAATTTGCGTATTATTTAGAGGATGGATTTGCTGGCTTCTCTGATTATACGGTACTGCCTAATGATTTTAGAGAAGGGGGCACTCTCCCCAAAGTGGTTGTTATCCATTTAACATATCAAAAGAAGAAAGACCAGATATTCGTTAAACATTTCTGTTCTGACTCCAATAGGGAAGACAAATCTAATATTCAGGGAAAGTTTGAAGAAGCCGCAAAGAAGGCAATTGCTTTTTTTGATGAAATAGACTATGATAGTATTTCTATTAAGAACCTTCGGGATAACATAGAAGAAAGACGATTCCCAGGACTTGGAGTCGTTAAGAAGATTTCTATTCTTCATCATATTGATTTAATGCAACGTATATTATAGATAATAACAAAAGATGAATATTTGTAGTCATTGTTTCAATGATAGTGCATTGTGCTCTTATATTGAGGCAAACGGTAAGGATGGGAAATGTGATTTTACTGGTGATAAATCAAAAGTTGTAGATATTGTTGATTTGACAGATTTTTTTGAGAGTCTTGTTGATTCATATGTTGAGGACATAGATGGAATCCCCCTTTATGAAATCATACAATCAGACTGGAATGTTTTTAATGATGACTATGGTCATCAGATTTTAAGTGTATTTTTGAGGGAAATTGAATCAACTTTCAAAATAGATACAATAGTTAGATATTCAATTTTGATTGATGAATCTGTGAAAGAATGGGACCGTATAAAAGATAGCCTTATCAACCATTATCGATACCTTACGGTAAAAGACATTAGATGTGAAAATTATTTTGAGGAATCATTTGCTGTACATGAGGCCCCACTCAAGCATCCCATGCTTTTATATCGTTCTCGAATTAATATCAACGGAGATAATCATCCAATAGATAAAAATAATATGGGAGCTCCTTCAAAACCCTATGCTACTGCAGGTAGAGCTAATCCTGAGGGAATTCCTTTTTTGTATCTGAGCAGCGATCCGGAAACTACATTCTATGAGACAAGAGCCATATATCTTGATTGCGTTAGTACAGGATCTTTCTTTTCTAACAAAGAGTTGCGAATAGTCGATTTTACCTATCAAGGAAGTCCGTTTAACCCCATATATTCGAATGTACAGAGTGGTATTATTAGTGAAAAGTTAGCCCAAAAAATAAGTCATGATTTGTCAAACCCTATGCGACGTGGTGATTCTGTAGTTGATTATGTTCCTACCCAATTCATTTGCGAGTATATAAAGTATTTAGCAAAAGCGGATGGGATTGCATTCAGAAGCTCTTTGTATGACGGCATTAATTATGTTTTTTTTGATGTTACAGCTTTTGAGTGTAATGATGTGAAGATTCATAAAATAGGGAAAGTTACAATAGAAGAAGAAAAGGCATTTTAGGATATTATTCTTGTGGTAGGGAAGTATTCGGGGGAATCTTGTATAAGATGGCATCATATTGGAGGTGGGTGCCCTTAAAGGTGAGGGTCAGTTGTTTTAGGCCCAGATGTTGCCTTAATTCGTTTTGGATTCACGGATTACGATCTCTATCTCTGTTATGCTAATCCGGTGTCGTAGAAAGTGCAACAAATGAGATCGTTATTGACATAACTACTATTCACAAATCTATGCTGATTTTGGCAAGGATTTCTCTGGGGCGTAGGCGATTGATGGTACAGGTGGTGGTATAGGACGAGACGTGTCGACGCTCATAACTGCTGGTTCCAAAAGTATTGCTCATGCGGATACCAGCCTCGATGGTCTTGGTTCGATATGACACCTGTACATCAGAGAAGTAATTGAAAGACTTAGATTGATCATTGTTATGATATCATTAGTCTCCCAATTTTTAGAGACGCTAATGATCTGTTTTTATTTCTATAGAAATTAGTGGATATATGCGAGCGGTTTGTGTGGAAAATGGAATGAAAACGTTTCTGTTATGCATACATTTTAATTAGGAGGAGCCATAATCTTCTGTATTCCAGAAGATTTGGTTGCGTTTCACTTGAAACGGCTACTTTAAGAAAAAATAATAATCAATATTCTTATCTTTTTTATAATTTTCTTATATTTGCCGCAAGATTTGAAAATTAATTAAACAATCTTATGACAGCAACAACGAAAAATGGCCCCAAGATTCGATCTACAAAAAAGAACGAAGAGTTTAATATTAAGAGTATTACAGTATTTGAAAAGGTAAAGAGTAAATTCGGTTCTATTCTTAATGATAATAATGTGTCCTATTTCAAAATTGGCTCCCTTATAGGAGGCAATTATTATAAATATATGGATTTAGAAACGGCATTGATTTGCCTTGAAAGTAAATCACTTCGCTTTGCAGAACCTTCGTTATGGCAAGATAATTATGAAAGCCGGTTTTATAATGCAAATTATAACAATATTTTAAAAGGTAGAGATGAAACAGAAGTATGCCCTTTAATTTATTCTACTTGTTTAACAGGAAAGAAGAATAATGAAGCCGCTTGGAAAATATATACTTATGGAAAAGTAGGGTTAGGTGCTAGATGTGTTGAGTTTACCTTAAGCAAATCAGAGTTTAGGAAAGAACTTATTTCATCTTTAAATAACTATTCAATATATGAAGGATTGGTTTCGTATGTTTGGGAGGGAGATGTAGATAGAATGCACTTAAAAGAAATAAGAAGAGATAAGAAATCAGAAAATAACCCTTGGTATGAATTATTCTTCACTAATTTTGATAAGACAAGATACTTAAATCTGATGTTGTTAAAAAGAGATGCTTTTGAGCACGAACAGGAAACAAGAATTATGTTAGTTCCCAATATCCCAACAACGACAAAGGGAGAAAAGCATGTGAAGAATGGAAAGAAATGTTATGGTAGTCATGAAGATGTAAAAATAGATTGGGGAAAAATAATAAAAGAAGTAAGGTATTCAGACTCATGTACTGCAGTTGAGATAAAACTATTAAAAGATGCAGTTCGTAAGGTGGTAGGTTTTACTGGAGATGATGCTGCTTGGGAAAAAGATAAGAGATGCCCTCAATGTTACTATATTTACGGGAAAAGAAAGCGAATAAAGATACAGTAACATTAGTGAACACAATCACTTATAGTTCAACTTCCCAACTCCAACTGATTTCTTACCAACTCATAATAGGCACCCCGTTTGGACACCAGTTCATCGTGGGTGCCTATTTCTACAACCCGCCCACTATCGAGCACCACAATCTGGTCGGCATGCTTCACCGTTGACAGGCGGTGTGCCACGACTACTACTGTCTTACCTTTGTAGAACTGCTCCAGATTTTCCACAATCTGCCGTTCGTTTTTGGCATCCAGTGAGTTGGTAGCCTCATCAAGGAAGATAAAGTCAGGATCCTTATACACGGCACGGGCAATGAGGATACGCTGTTTCTGTCCTTGACTCAGTCCTACACCGTCACGTCCTATCTTCGTGTCAAATCTCAGGGGCAGGTTCATAATAAAGTCCTTGCAACAGGCTATCTCTGCCGCCCGCATCAGTCGCTCCTCATTAATCTTTCCGTCGCCCACGGCAATGTTACGGGCAATTGACTCCGAGAATATCACGCCGTCCTGCATCACCACACCACAACGCTGGTGCCACCATCTGATATTGTACAAAGGGAGTGGATAGCCAGATAAATCCACGTTGCCCTGTCCGTCTTCACGGATCACGGTATAATAGCCCAACAGCAGTTTGATAATCGTCGATTTACCACTACCTGAGGCTCCCACAATGGCTGTCACCTTGCCTTCAGGAATCTTAAAACTTACATCTTGCAGAATCCATTTCGGACTATGGGGGTCATACTTGAAGTTCACGCCCTCCATGACCATCTCCTTGACGCCCCTTCTGTATTGCGTCTTCCGCCATATATCGATGTGGTCGTTTTCCGCCTCATGGATTTCGTTGATACGCTCTAATGAGATCTTCACATCCTGCAGGGCATAGAAGAAGTTCATCAGTTGTGACACAGGTGTGTTTAGCTGTCCTATGATATATTGGATGGCGAGCATCATGCCAAGTGTCAGGTCACCGTTTACCACTGCCGTTGCCGAGAGTACGGTAATCACGATGTTCTTCACCTCGTTGATGAATATGCACCCAGCTTCCTGCTGCTGACTGAGCCTCAGGCTTTTTTTCTGCACATCAAGCAGATCGGTCTGTACTTGTTCCCATTCCTCCCTTCGCCGCCGCTCACACGACTGCAGCTTGATCTCCTGCATCGAGGTCAGCATCTGATAGGTCTTGTTGTTGTTTTCCGCCTGACGGGCAAACATCTCATAGTCGATCACCCTGCGCCTCTTGAGAAACAGCATCATCCACCCACCGTAGAACAGGCTGCCCGCCAGAAAAATCAGGAAGATGAGCGGGTGATACCAGTAAAGCACGGCGGTGAACACCACGAATGTCACCATCGAGAACATCGTGCTCATCGACTGCTGCGTCAGGAAGGCGTTCACCCTCGAGTGGTCGCCCATGCGCTGCATCAGGTCACCCAGTAGCTTCGTGTCGAAGAACGACATGGGCAGCCTGAGCAGTTTCAGGAAGAAGTCGCTGATCATCGAGATATTGATATCCATGCCCACCCTGAGCAGCAGCCACCGACGCACGAAGTCGACCACCGTGCGGCTCACCGTCAGCATCAGCTGCCCCATCAGTATCAGCCATATCAGGTCGATATCCTTGTTCTTGATACCTGTGTCAACAATCTGCTGCGTCAGGAACGGCAACACCAGTTGTAGCCCACTACCGATGAGTAGTGTAAGGGCTACCAAAGACAATTGTCCCTTATATCGTTTGAAGTACCTCATCAGGAACTCCAATGAATGACTCTCTTTTTTCATCTCAATATTCTTTTTATAGAACTCATCTGTCGGCTCCAAGAACATGGCTATCCCTTTATCTTCGCCGTTTTCTGTGGTGCTTATCCAATGTCGGCAGAAATCCTCTTTGCCGTAAGCAACCAGTCCCATTCCTGGATCGGACACATAGAATTTACCTCCTTTCTTCACCCGATAAAGCACCACGAAATGCTTCTGATCCCAATGCAGGATGCAGGGCAATGGAGATTCTGCAAGCCTTCCCATTGTCATCTTGCCGCTCACGGTCTCCAGCCCTAATGCCTTAGCAGCCTCACTGATGCCTAACATCGACACCCCTTCTGTCGTAGCATAACAATACTGCGACAAGGTGTCAAGACTGTATGTCCTGCCATAGTATTGGCACACCATTTTCAGGCAGGCGATGCCACACTGCATGCTATCGTGCTGGTAGATGATGGGGAACTTTCTCATCGTCTTAGAATCTCTGCAGCTCGCTCTGACCTGCATGACCGCCCTTATACTTCGACTTTGCAGGGTTAAAGGTATAGACAGCACGAAGATAGACACCCTGATTGTGCGGATTATTCCATTTGTTGAAATACACGCCATTGGTATCCATCGACCAGCGTTCGCGCACTGTGTTAAACAGATCGCTTGCACCTGCCGTCAACTGCCATTTGCCGATGTCCTTTCGAACACTAAAGCTTGTCTCAAACAGAGCTTTTATATAAGAAAACTGATTTCTGCTAGCAGAACTACCGTTCAGATTAAAGATAATCGTCCAGTTCTTAGGAAGAGAGAGAATGTTCTTCCATTGGTAATTTAGACCGATACCGCTATAGCTTGTACCACCTTCATGCATCACCTGTCCCTCGCCTCCTATCATGAATGAGGGTTTCCAGATGCCGATAGTGGGTGAGTAAATCAGATTGACATTGTAGGTCTGCATGTCGTGATTCATAAAAGTCGCTACTGACATAGGATACTCATCTAAGACGTAGGAGTAGAAAAGGCACGCATTCTTCATATAATTATAGGAGGCATCCAGTATCAAGTCGTGGTGCTGGAAAGTCAGCGAGATGTTATGTGTATAGGTAGGCTGCAACTCGGGATTACCTCCCTCTGCGCTGAAGCTGCTATTGTATTGAACCTCACTGCGCAGCATATAATAGCTGGGGCGCTCCACGATGGTACTATAGCTCAGATTGAGACTGGTACGGTTCTTGCTATATGTCAATGAGAGCGAGGGAAAGAGATTGTCATACACACGGCTTGCCTCGTCACTGTGCTGCTTGTTGATTTCATAGTCAAAATCCACGTGCTCATAGCGGAGTCCCACGGTAGCCGTCCATTCGGTACTGAGAGGACGAGTGAAGTTCAGGAACAGACTCTGCGCCTTCTGGTTGGAAACGCTTTCCGTGCTCGGGAGATATTTAGCGACTTCCGAATTTAGCATCAAATAATACTGGTCACTTCGTGTTCCTGTAGCCTCAAAACCCCATTCAGCCGTTCCTCCCAGCCATTGGTTCGTGCTCCAGGCCTTGAGTGCCCATAGCTGGGTCTTGGTCTCACTTTGGTTGTCCACAACTGTCGGCACCCCGCCCATCAGCTCTTCTTGATGGCCATTGATGGTCTGCTTGTTATTGACATAGGTGGCATCCGCATTCAGTTGCCATTTCTCGCTGATCTCATTCTGGTAGAAGGCATTCACCTGATGGTTGCCCTCTCTCGGATAGTCCTTATCCAGATTAGACTGGTATGTCGAGACGGCATCATCCTTTTGATAAGTTCCATTCATCTTTGAATAGACCTTGGTTCCCAGATTCGTCCTGTAATTATATCGGAGGCCGCCGATGGCGTTCTTACTGAAACTGTAGTTCAGTCCTCCCGTCAGATTAAGGGTCTGATAATGGTCACTCCCCATCACGGATTGGTCTGTGGTATAGATAGATGACCCTTTATAGTTAAAGCGGTAGGTGTCATCTTGATCCTGCTTCATGGGCCCGTTATTATATATCCCAGACATATACACGTCAAGATCTCGATGGCGGTAATTCAGATTGAATCTTCCGGCAAACACATCTTTGTTTGTATGCCGATAGTAAGCGAGGAGTGAACCTCCCCAGCCCTCGCCCACGGGTCTGAGGGTAGTAATTCTGATGACAGCACCGACCTCGGCAGAGTATTGTGCACCAGGATTCAGGTCGATCTTGACATCCTTAATCGACTCGCTCTTGATTGCCTGTAGTTCCTGAGGATCCTGCATCAGACGGTTGTTGATATAGACTACGGTCTTACCTCTGCCTATAACACTGACATTTCCATCCTTCATATTCAGCAGCGGCAGTTGTGCCAGCACGTCACTGGCATCGCCGAGCTTGCTCAACACCGTGTTCTCGATGGGAGCCACCAACGCATTGCCCTTCATCTTGTAAGTGGGGCGGCTACCTGTAATCACTACGTCGCCCACTGAGACGCCTGCCTCCAACATGACGATTCTCAAATCCTGTGTAGGATGGATGTATTGTGTTGCATAGCCGACATAGCTGACTTTCAGTAATCCCCCGGCATAGTCGCCATTCATCGAAAACTTACCGTCTATATCGGTAGTTGTTCCCGTTAAGAACAACGAGTCGTTCGCTTGTAGTAGCGAGATACTGGCAAAGGCAACTGGCTCGTTTTTCTCATTAACTACAACACCATTGATTGTCTGCGCTTGCAAATAACTAGCCTGTAGGAGTAATAGCAACAATACCTTTCTCATATAAATAGCGTATTAAACATTCAAATATGCTTTGACTCTTAAAGGTGACTTATTATCTTTCAAAAAAAGACATTGTTCCAATGTGTACATATCTTTCATATAGGTACATAAATTGAAATTTTTCCCTTCATGCATATTTTGGAACCTTAGCCAACTGCAACCTCCTGTACATATTGGGAACACTTTACAATCTTTGCATTCTTGCTGATTATACATTGATGCTTCATAAGCATATTGGCATAGGAGTGATGGGTTAGATATTCTTTTGTCTTTTATAAACCCAACTACTTTTTTCGGGGTGTTGAAATCGTTCCAACATTTATATATTTCTCCTTCAGGACCAATAATAAGATAGTTATTACGACAAGTCATACATCCTTTTTGTATTCCTTTAGGGAAATAGTCTACAGAAATACCGAGTGCAGACAGTTTTTTATAAAAATCTATTCTGGACTTACCAAAAAGAGTATTATAGCACATGATGTTGTTTTTATTAGATTCCCTGATAAATCCAGGATAGACCATTACGTTTTCCTGTGGATATTTTTCCTTAATAGTTCTGAGCATCGTAGCAAAATCTTGCTCATTATCTCTATTGATATTTATTCTTAGTGCAATCTTAAAATCTTCAGGCATTACGTGGATTAGATTCTCAACATTTTTCCAAATTTGTTGATAGGTGAATTTATGATTATTTTTTAAACAACGTGTCTTGTTGTGAGTTGACTCTGTCCCGTCAAATGTAACCTGAATATCTTTAAAATTATTATTCTTCATAAAGTCAACAACTTCATTATCAAGACAGTAGCCGTTAGTTACTATTGATTGTGATGACAACTTTATTGGGCATTCGTTCTTGATCCTTTGCACAATATCTTTCATAATGTCAAAAGCAATTAAAGGCTCCCCGCCATACCAAGTAATAGTCAGTTCTTTTGCATTATTGTAATCATTAATGAACTTAATTAAGTCATCCACCACTTTAGGAGTCATTCGCTTGTTTGCTTTTTCCCCCTCATAACAATAAGGGCATGCAAAATTGCAGCCTGTAGTTGGTGCTAATATGAGATGAAGTGAATTGTTGTTACCTATAGCCGTAAGATAAGACAACTTTGACAAGTAATAATAGTCATATAGATGTTCCTGTTCAATCAAAATTCCTTTTTCTGTTAAAGTGTCGATAATTTTACTATCTATATCCTCAATATTGCCATTGTATAGTAACTCATAGACTGATTTGGATATAGATATTAACAGACCATTTTGGCTATTATACAAATAGCAAGCACCTTCTTTCTCAAATAAATATGTATATAATGATAGTACCATACAAAAGTAATGTAATTTGCAGGGAGAACAAAGAATGTTCTCCCTACTAAACGAAAACTACCTATGCGTTAAAAACTCCAGTGCAGGTTTGATTCTTACCAACGCAACCACCATCACAATCTCCATTTCCTCCTTTTAAAATGTCCAAAGACAAATCATTCATTTTTTCCTCCTCATGGAGAACGGTCATAAACTTCTTTTCCATAATTTCTACTGTTTTATTTGTTTATACTAATTACCTACTCACTTGGCTTTTCGGCTTTCTCCCCCTTCTTTTGACAGTCCGGGCTCTGCGTTATAATCGTTCCGGATTGATTATTATCTGTAATTACAAAGTAATGCTGCATGTGGCAAGGAGGGTTGAGCCGCTCTTAACCTGAATGGTGAATTCACCAGTACCATAGGCAGGCAAATAGAGAGGTATTTGGGTACCTTCTGCAGCAACCAATGATTGGCTACTCGCTTGCTCGCCATTTTGCCACACGACAATCTCTGCATCAGCAATGGTTGTTAGAAATGTGATGTTAGCCACACCACTGTACTCGTCATAAGTAATGTACGCATACAGGTTGTGAGCAGGGATGCGATGTTGGCCGGGCTCCTTGTTATTATTAGATTGTGCCATCATCGTTGTAGGCATTAACATTGCTCCGCCTAACAAGAGCATCAAAAAGTTCTTCTTCATTTTTTGTATTTGTTTATCTTTAATTATTGTTATTACTTGCTCCTCAAGCAAATTTGATTACCGTTTGGAGCGTTTCGTAGTGCAAAGTTAGAAATGGGAAAAGAAGAAACCTAATTTTTTGAGAACTTTTTAAGAAGGGGTGTTGCATATGTTTATTGAGTATAACCGCATGGAATACAGCATGTTGCAGATTTTGCAACAGAAGTGTTGTGTCTGTAATGCAACAAATCTCACCATCCTGACAAGTGTTGCAAAGTACACAACAGAGAAAAATAAATAGAAATAGTTGTATTTCCATCTTTTTTTGTACCTTTGCACCCAAATCATTGAAACATGAAAAAAATCATATTTACGCTTTTGGCATTTGTTATGACTATTGTTGGGTGCGATGATGATGCCACATCCGAGCAGCTGAAGCAAATTGATGCATTACTGGCGGATGGTAAGGTGGACTCCGTAGGGATATTCCTCAATAGAATAGCAATGTCTAATTTACAGTCAGAAAGTGATTCCGCCTACTACTACTTGATAAAAACAGAGTTTTTATACAGGAAATGGATTCCAGTAGAATCTGATAGTGCTATTAGCTATAGTCTTAATTATTATCAAAGAACGAATGACATGGAGAAATGTGCACGAGCCTGTTATTATAAGGGGGTCGCCATTCTTGAAAACATAGATATGGGTCAGGCCATATTAATGGTTAAGCAGGCTGAAGAATTGGCAAACAAGACAAACAATCTACTGTTACAGCATAAGATCTTTGAGACGCTTTCTCATTATAATAGCAATGCCTATGAATACAACTTGGCATTACATTATGCTAAGAAAGCCTATCAGGTGTCAAAAGAATTGAATGACAAGAACAGACAGGCTATCGCCCTCATCTATATGGCAGGCGATTATCACTCATTAGGGAGAATGGATAGTTTAGCCATCTGTGTCCAAGAATGTCTGCCTTTGACCAACTTTATTACTGACCGCGATAAGGCCTACCTCTATACAAGAATGGGCGAACTTTATGCAGACAACGAACCGGAAATGGCAAAGAAATACCTTCTGAAAGCAGAATCCTTACATCCACAATTGTGGACTTACCTGTCTTTATCAAATATCTATTTGAAAGAAAACAATGCCCAAAAAGCACAAGCCGTCTGGGAAAAGGCCTTGAAGATGTCTGAAAGCATAGAGGCAGGGATAGGAATCTTCACAGCCATGCGGCAGCAGAGTATGGAGCAGGAGGACTATCGGCAGGCTAACATACTTGCTGACAGCATCATACTGCGACATCAGAAGTATTATGAGGCAAAGGAAAAGGACAGGATATCTGAGATCCAGGCGAAGTACGACAAGGAGGCTGCTGAGCGCAATATTAAGGAGAGGGTAATGGGCTGGAGCCTTGTATTACTCCTGATAGTTACGACCATCATCAGCTGGTTGAGCTACAGGAGTTACAAGGGCATGAGGGCTAAGAAAGAACTGGCAGAGACGAAAGTACAGTTGGAAGCGTACACTCGCAAGGCGGAGGAATTAGAGAAGAATGACAAGACGAACACCAGGGAGATTGGTGAACTGCATAAGAAGATTAACGAACTGCACTACCGCCACACTGGTATCCTCGCAAAAGGAAAGGAGCTTTATGAGGATATTGCCGAGGGCGGCACTACCGTGCGCTGGAGCAAGGACGACTTCATCAACTACTTGGAATACTACAAACTGAAGGACCTGCCATTCGTCAATGAGATGGAAACGGAGTACAATCATCTCTCGCCCAAATACATCTTCTTCGCCGTGTTAGAGCATGAGGGACACGACGAAGAGGGCATCCAACACATCATGGGTATCAGCGAGAACACCCTCCGCTCCACCCGCTCACGCATCAACAGCAAAAAGTTGAACACATGAGCTGTAGGATGTAGGACAAAACGCTTTTATTCTCGCCTTTTGGCATACCAGCCTCGAACTCCGTTAATCTTCCCGTGTCTGAAGTGGCAGGCTCTTAGGGCACTGGCCAGTTTACCTATGGTGGGTATATCGGCAGCTTTTATATGTGACCTCAGTTCTGCCTGTATGTCTACGGCTCGAAAGAAGTTGTCCTTGCATGGTTCTGCAGGCTCATAATAGGTTGTGAGTATTGTTTCGGGCGACGAGAGGTTGCGATATTCTTGGTTGTGGCGTTCTATCTCTGCTTCCTCCACCTTTGAGAAATACCAGGTTGCTCCCTCTTTTAATTCAGTTATGGCCTGAGCATATAGCTGAAGATAGTTAACGGGCGTATCGGTGTCTATGATTCCGTTGATTTCGCAACAGAGATATCGGCGCGAACCTGTTGGATCGTAGAGGGGTTGCGTATCGTTGGTGGTGGCAATAAACGAGGCCATGCGTGGCTGCATCACGTATTGGTCTGACCGCATGCGACGAGTCTGAACGTCCTTTTCTGTTAATATGCGTTTTATCTTTGCCTGCTCTCGGGCGGTTTTGGCGTTATATTCATCAATGTTCACTAATAGCATGCGCCCAAGCATCCTCTCCACCTGCTCAGCATTATCGAGTTTAATATCGTCGATATAATACTCGCGCAGTTCAGGAGGGAGAATCTGTTTGCAAAAGGTTGACTTGTGGGTGCCTTGCGCCCCAATCAACATTGGCACAATGGCGTTTCCGTAGTCGCGTGATAGATTCATCCATTGGGCCACCATGGCCAATATCCAGCGGTGGAAACGATCGGGCCATTCTTTATATATAGTAGGTACGCGCGAAGCCAACTGTCGGATATAGTCCTCATGCCTGTCCCACTCCCCACAGTTCTCAAGAAAATCGATCACGGGATTGTAGTTCGGTACAAATGCACTACGAACATATAGTTCCACATCTACCGTCCAGGCCACACCGACCTGCTCCATCTGCTCAATAGCAATCCTTCGTAGTTCGCGATCGGTGAGTTGTTGCCATTTAAACCCTGTTTTTTCTGAATTAAGTGGCTCTTTTCTCCCGATAACTACGTCTTTTCTGTGAAAAACCCGTTCTTTTCTGAGTGCCGGACGAAATTCTTCTACTTGCTTCATGACATTATAACGTAGTTCATAATTCTGCTCAAAAAACTGCCTAACGCCCTTTGCTATACGTTTTTTCCCAAAAATCGTTTCTTTCTCGTGGTTTTTCTGTCTCAACCACCTTCTAATAATCCTTAATATTAATTTCATAGTTGTCTTATTGTTAATGCTGATGGCCCTTCCGCCCCCTGTGTCCTGTAGGATAGGGGCGCAAGGGGTCAGAAGGGCCACCTTTATTAGAGTTTTGCTACTACTACGCGCGCGAGCTGTTTCATTCTCCACTTACGCCAGGCTTTTCGGCCGTGTAACTCGTAGTGACAGTGTCGGCATACCTTGCGCCGTGTTCCCGATGGATAAAGCTCGAACTGCTCTTCTGGTAACTCGCGACCACAATTGTTACAGACCATACTATTTCGCTTTATAGTTGTTAATGGCCATGTGGCGGTTCTCCTTGGGGTCGAGACATACAGAGCAGTGAATCCACATCGCCCCGTGACGATTGTGTTCGAACAGCAGTTGATCGAAATCCACGTTCTTCTTAATGAACAAGAAATACTCTCTGCCCATCTTCTCATTTGGCAGATAAATGTCCATGGCTTCGCCTGAGAGGTGCTTGGAATTGCCTACGCCATGAACACCTTCATTTACCTCCTGACTGCGGAAAGCACTGTTAACGCGTATGGGACCGAACACCTCGCGAAGCGGTTCACCGAGTTTCCAGCACAGGTTGATGAGTCCTGCCAGTTGCAGTTCATCGGGCGTATTGTCTATGCCGTTCTCTTCTGCCCATGCAGATCGTGTCATCTCTTCGTAGCTGAAATGTGGGCTCAACATCAGATTCTTTGTTTCCATTCTTTTTTCTTTTTTAATAATGTTATTACTACTGATTTCGTCCGGACGGTGCAAAATTAGCCCATTTCATCGGTGTTTACAAGGGTAGACTGGCAGAGATTTGACACCGTTTTGACACTTTCTGTTTTTCATCTTACCCGAAGGCCACTGACTACGGCACTCCGTTTCTTGTTCCTGCTGAGGTTGGTGCAAGCATTGATACGGTCGATATAGTAGTTTCTGCGTGCTGCAATGCAATAGGTGAAGATGTCGCGCAGGATGGCGTAGATGCGTCCTGGTTCAAACATCTCCAGATCAAAAACCAGTTGATTGATGGTCTGTGGGGTATCGTCTTTCAAGTAGAAGTCCAATCGGTCTGTATATTTAAGGAGTAATGGTAGTCTTTCCGGTTCTGTCATCCGCTTAAAGAAAGCGAATGACAACGGTTGGGCGGGTTGTTCGTCGGTCATTTTAATTATGGTTTATGGTCCACAAAGAAGGGCAGACCTTCTGGGCCTGCCCCTGCCTGCCTTTTGCGAAAGGCAGAAATAAGAGTTCAATCAGTCATCCTCTACATAGATGATGTACTGTGTCATAGCACCATCTGCCGTTTCGATAGTTAGCAGATACTCGCCAATGGCATAGCCCGACAGATTGTAGATAACAGACTGACCGTTACTTACGGCGATGACATCATTTTCAATGGTCACACCATTCTGAGAGATGGTCACTTCCATACTACCAACATTACCTACGCATAATAGTGTAAGGATACCCGTGGTTTCGTTCAAATCGACATTGACATAGCTGGCGTCTGGCGATTTGACAGGATTTTCTGGTATTGATATCTTTCTAGATTTGTACTGGTTAGCGTTAATCTCCATTGGCCAAAATAATACACTCATCAATACCAATAAAACAATTTTCTTCATATTACTTATTTTTAAAACACACTGCAAAGATAATTCATATATCACTATTTTGCAAAACAATTACTACAAAACTGAAAAATGTCGCGTTTCTAAAACTAATACTGTAACATGCTGAAAATGAGCAATATGCGAATTATTTATTTTGTTATTCCTAAATTGAGAAACGATTTTGGTAGAACGTAAGATATATATATTGTAATATTTTTCGCTAATTATTCTAAAATTCACTCTTTCTTTTTTGCTTCTCAAAAACATTTTGTATTTTTGCAATCAAAAATGGAATTATGAACTATAATAAAGAAATCTTATTATTTATTTTTGGATATTTGTTCTTGTTGGGTTGCCAGAACAATGTTAATAACATAAGATTAGCAGAAATAGATTCGCTCATTGTAGAAGAAAAATATGACTCCGCCTACTATCTATTGAATTTAATCGATGACATAGATTTTAATAAAGAAGATGATAACCCTCATTATAACCTGTTGAGAGTTCAGTTGTCTTATCTAGTAGACCAGCCATTAATTGCTTCTGACAGTCTGATTGATGGGGTTATCTCATACTATATTAAACATCTTAATAATGAGAAATTGGCCGATGCTTATTATTATAAAGGCTATGGTTTATGCAAGCGGAAGGAGTACCAAAATTGTATAATACAATATAAAAAAGCAGAGCAATACGCCGAAGAAGGCAATTGTATACGTCAGAAATATAAGATAGCAGAAGGGATTTCATATGTCAATGGACTATATGCTAATTACAATATCCAGCTTCATTATGCAAAAAAGACATTAGCTTTATCTAAAGAAATTCAGAATAAGAGGTGGGTTGCATACTCATATTTTTGGTTGGGCTTTACATATTACAATATGGAAAAAGATGATAGTGTCTTGTATTATTTTGATAAGATGATGCCATATATAGAATATGTAGACCCCAAGAATAAGCCTATTTTCCTCTCTAATATTGGCTATATGTTAAGAGACACAAATCCTACTGAGGCAAAACAATATCTCGAAGAATCCTTAAATTATAAGGAATTAACAAATACATATGAATATCTAGCAGAAATCTATTATGATAATGGAGATAAAGAAAAGGCATATGAACTAAGGAAGAAGGCTTTGTTAGTTCAAGATGCAACGCCTAAGGATGATGTTCTTCACAACATTATAGAATACGATATGGAGCGTGGCAAAACGGATAGCATTTGTGAACGTATTAACGAGATCATAGCCATCCGCGACAGCATTGATACCAAGCTGAAGAATGACACCATCAAGGATTTGCAAACCCGATTCGACCATGAAGTTGAGATGCGAGAGAAAGACAGGGCTGTTATCAAATGGCAATGGGTTGCTATCGCACTTGTCATACTTCTGTTAGTAGGTGTTATCTATTATTTGGTTAGGAAATACCAAAATAGGATTCAATTGCAGAAATACCAAATGCAGATTCATGACTATATGGAACAAATCAGGGCATTGTCGGGCAAAAAGGATCAGACAGCTGAGATTGATCGTCTGAACAAAGAAATCAAAAAGATCATGGATGAGAAGTCTCCGAGGTTAGCTCAAGGCCGATTATTGTACGACAAAGTTGTAGCCAATGAGAATATGGGCAAGTGGAGATTGGATGATGTGGAGAAATTCATAGAGTATTATACTGCCACCAATTATCGCGTTGTAAATAGATTACAAAGTATACCCCGAAGGGATGAATTGACACCCCATAGGCTTCTGTATCTGATTCTTGTTGAGATGAAGAAAACAGACCAGCAAATATGTTTTATTCAAGGTATTACGAAAGAATGTTTGCGTGTTTATCGTTTTAGAACTCAACCCATAGAGAAGGAAGAAACATCAGAAGAGTCGGATGAGTCGCTCTAATTGTTGCCGAATCTCATCACGGCTTCCAAGCCGCAAATGGTGACTGGTTATATCGAAATCGTCGGAGAAGATATAGTTGAGGCTATATATCTTACTGAAATATGACAATATGGCCGCAAACATGGAGGCGTTGACCTCTTCGCCGTTCTCTAAACGCGAGATGGCTGTCTGGGTAGTCTGAGTGGCCGCGGCAAGCTGTTTCTGTGTCAGTCCCACCTGTTTCCGAATCTGCCTAAGCCTGTCTCCAAGTTCCTGTAAATTGACCATTGTTCTTGTAGCATGAATGAATACTCGCCGAACAAATCAATAGAAAAGGCGTGCTCAGCCGCCATTATAAACTATTGGGCCTTCGGAAGCCGTCGCAATATAATGAACAACTGCTCACGCCCCGTATGATAGTTTCCCAATGGGGAACAATCACAAGCGTGAGCATTCGTCTGTCCATTATCCCTTGCTTTTACTTTTCCGAAGTTCAATAGTTAGGATAACTTCTATCAAAATGCTCTGTCGCCCCTCCCTAAAGAGGGCCGATTTGGTTGCAAAAATAATAAGATTATTGGAAAGTACAAAATATATTAGGGAAAATTTGCATAAAAAACGTCTAATGGATTTCCCTCAAAAATGAAGTGCCGCTTGAAAACAAGCGGCACTTCATACTATACGGTAGTGCGTCAGTCATGGAGATAATCGTTGTTATCTCACGATAATTTTCTCTGTGGTGTCCTCTTTACCAATGGTGGCCTTGACGATATAGATGCCCTTGGGCCAACCTGCGGTTGAGATAGTAGTATAACTGCTATAGACTTTCCCAGAGGCCTTTATGTCACCTCTCGTTGCACTACGTATTTCGTAGCTCCAAGGTTGTTCAATGGAAGGATTCCTCAATGCATTACCATTCTCATTCAGCGATATGTTGATGTTGCTACCTTCGTATGATATGTTGAGATAGTAGGAACTCTGAGGAATGGCGTACAGTTGGAATTGATTCCCACACAGATCAGTCACGTTAATTATCACAGGGATACCATTGTTATTGGTAGGCATTGTGAAATAAAGTTTCCACAGCGTTGGGTCAAGGCTGAAATATGATGGTGTTGTGCCACTATTGCTATATGATGCTGTGGCCCCAACTAAATTAAGCGATGTAATGGTTGTGTTATATCCAGGCTTTACATAGAAGATGTGCGTATAGTCGATTGTGCCAGAGAGGTTGTCAGAAGTGTATTGACCATAGAAATCTGAATATAAAACCAGATTTTTTGTTAGGGTGGCAATCAGGTTCGTGCCATCATACACCTTTGCATTGAGTTTTCCGCTAAACGTCATGGAAAGGTTATTGGTTATCGAACATGAATTCCCTGATGTCTGGATTGTTGGTGTAGTAGGGCCATATCCATCAGTTATTGACCATTGAACAGAAAGTCCTGAAGGTAAATTGTTTAAAGAGAAACTGGCAGAAGAACCATAACAGATCGAAGTGTCTTCTAAGAAAGAAGTGTTACATGCGCCTAATACTGCGGCGAATGCATTTAATACGCCATAGCCAACTTCACTATTCCATCCAGAGCTATTATAGGTGTAACCAGAAATCTTTGTGGCTGTTTTTTGGAGAATGTCTCGAATCTGAGATGGAGAAAGCGAAGAATTCATAGATCGCATTAAGGCAACAGTTCCTGCTACAAAAGGGGATGCAACAGAAGTTCCAGTTTCATTTCCATAGGTATAAGTGAAAGTCGTAAAAACGTCTACGCCAGGAGCTACAAGATCAATACCGCTTCCATAATTTGATCCGGTAGAACTACTCTCAGACCAACGTAAGTCATAGTTGTTAATTGCACCTACAGCAATAGTCCTTGTATCAGATGCTGGAAAGGTGATATTGGAGTTATTATAATTGCCTGTAGAGCATACAATTGTTACTCCATGATTAATTGCATAGGTTATTGCATCAACTTGACATGGCGATGAATTACAATCAAAACTGCAATTAATAACTTTAACTCCATCGTCTGTCGCATCAATGATGGCATCTGCAACATAAGTAGCGGGGCTAGTTGTTCCTTTGATTATACGATAAGAAATGACAGTCGCTCCGTGAGAATTGTTTCCTCCCGCAACTCCTGCAACCCCTTCTCCGTTGTTAGTCTTTGCTCCAATTACACCAGCGGTAGAAGTACCATGCCAATCCCTATATTGGTCGTATGGATCAGAAAGATAATTTTTTTCTAAGTTGGAATCCAAATTAGTATAAGTGTCATCTCCATATCCTAAATCAGGGTTATTCCAATTAACACCAGAATCAATTACGGCAATTTTAATAGACGAGACTCCCGTTGTTATATCCCATGCATTCCAAAGATTAATCCTGTCTATATACCATTGTCTTGATGGATTATAGACAAGAGAATGATCATTTATTGTGAAACATGTCTTAACCTCACTAATATAATCGACACTCTCAAATATCCCCAAGCTTTTCAGTTTCTCAACATAATCTATGACATTATTATCTTTTGGAACCTCAATGTCAATATAACCAAGCCTATGAGTACGAAGTAGTTTAATATTCTGAGGAAGGTTCTTAATAGAATCCCTTAATTTTACAACAACCTGGCTTTTGTCTACACGATATTTTGCTCCATTCTCAAGCACATATAGAGTATCGTTTATTGTTTCTAATTCTTTATTCATTTGGATGTCCTGAGCTGATCCTGAAAAAATATAAGCCAGAAAAAGAATGAGTGAGACCCCTTTTTTATTCATATCACACAAATTTTAAGTACATCTTTATTTCTTTATCCTCTAATTTTGGGTAGATGCCCCAGAAGTTTACATATTGAATTATTTGGGTGATAACATCATCACTGCCAACTTTTTCATATGAATAATGCAATTCCATTGCATAACCATCATTAGTTTTGTACAAGAACTGTTGTTTAGGTTCTGTAGGAATTATGTCTCCCTTCTTTTGAGGTTGCTGACACAAAAGGCTGCCTATAACTAATGAGTACTTAGAGAAATCTATTTCAGGTAAGATGCCTTCATACTCAGAAAAAGTATTGATATAATCATCCTCATTATTGATTATTAGATAATCTCTAGTGACATGAGTCTTGTTGTCATAAAGATAAGGGCATTTTCCTCCCAGGAAAGGTACCTGTTTGTTGAAGAAAGTAGATGTTTCGTATCCACAATCAATCTGCTCAATGATGGTCCCCTTTGTTTCGTCCTCCTCATCACTACTGCATCCTGTTGGCAGGAGGACTGCCAACAGGAATAGTCCGAATTTTAAAATAGTCTTTTTCATTTTTAATAATTTTAAATGGTTTCTTTATAGTATAACTGAAAAACAGCAAATTCCTTGCATGATTCCGCTGCAAATATATGAAATTTGTAAAATACAGAAAAGCATTTCCCGTTTTATTTCTATTAGAGGATGTTTCTGGTATAGAGGATACATTCAGTTGATAATGAGGCGATTACGATTATTATGGGTGTCCGCTTGCCTTTTCAGAAACGTTTTTGGATAGAGGAAACATTCCTGCATGGCTATTATTTCAATGATAAATGAACAGTATTTATTATCTTTGCCATAAAAACAAATAATGATATGGAATGTAAGGTAATTAAGAAGCTGCTATGTGGCAATTGTGAGGAAAGTAGCAAGAAAAAGTGTGGCTGCCAATCCTTGGAAGATTGTTCTTATAACTCAGAAAGCGAATGTAAGTTTGACAAGACGAATTGCCATCTTGCCAGAAGTAGAAAGAAGAAGAAAAAGTATGACCACACCAATTTGAGGATCTGCTTCTTTGGGTGTGTCGGCGTTTTGGGCTATCTGATATCAGTACTTGTTATGGATTCACCAGATTGTACAACCCTTCAGAAGTGGATATTTACAATTGTTTCTGGTGTCAGTATATCTATTGTTGCAGGTGCTATTCTGGCCAAAGTCATCGACTTGCCTTCAAAATTAGAGGATTATCAAAGGTCGTTTGTGGAGGCTCTTGCTTCAAATAGCTATTTGAAATCTCTCGATGAAAATCGTCTGACCCAGTTGAGAAATGATATAACAGAGCAGCTGCACAAAGCAAATGCACCTTGTATGGCAAAGAGTCTTATAGAGGTAGATCAAAGAATCTGTGAACTGCTTAGGCAACCATATTATTCACGCTATAGGCATTCTGTAATATGTTCGCCCTCAGATGACAAGAATTATATCATGAAGGAACATTCCATTGATTATAGATTGATTAATCCATATAGTGTTAATCGTGATGCGAAGGAATATATTAGTTTTACAAGTCTAGTTTTGCTGAATGAAGATAACCCTATAGAAAAAACTATCTGGGATTTGAAAATCTCGTATACTATAGATGACGAAGACAAAATCGAGATTAAAGAAGATGATTATGAATTTGTAAAATCAAAAATTGAAAATAAGGATGAGTTTTATAATACAAAGATTGTGTTAGATTCGAAAAACAAGAAATCAACGGAACAAATGAAGGGGATAAGGGTAGATTTTAAAGATAATCTCCAAGTACGTATCCAATATAAAATAAAGGTTCATATTGATGATATTTGTTATACTAAGAGGTTAAGACATCCTGTGAAGAATTTCAGGTTGGACTATTCTTATAGTAATATGACGGGCAAGTTGTACGGCCAGATTTTTGGCACAGAAATGAAGCAGTCGGATGTGTCAATTAGATATCCGAGTAAAGACTCTATTACACTTGAAACTTTTGATTGGCTTCTTCCTGATAATGGAGCAATTGTTGTGATGTTAAAAAATGAAAAAAATTAATCCAAGTGAGAAAAAAAGATTATCTTTGCACCGAACTAAAATAACTATGATTATGAAAGTAAGAGAAGTAGATGAGTAATTCATCAAGGTTTAGCACTTAAATAGCAAATCGAAGCCGCCGCGTATTATTACGTGGCGGCTTTGATTATTATTTATCAGGATTCATTTCTGTAAACTCCTTTTCTTCTTCTATGTTTAATTCTAAGGGTTCCTTGAAAATGTCATCCATAAAAACTGGTGGTAATATCAGTCCTTCTAAAGGGGTGTTTACGGTCTTAAGATACATGATTCCTCGTAAAGCTCCATAACCGAAAGATGCAAATTGGGCTTGTTCATCTTTAGAGATAACAAACTTGGAATCTTTAATGAATGAGTTGACAGACTCTTCCTTTATTTCAATAAATGTTGCAAATTGAATGTTCAATATAGGTTTCCTTTCTTGAAGAAAAGATAAAGTGATAGTATTTCGAAGAATACTATTCTCTTTGTTAAATCCAAAATCATATTCGCAATTTGCCTCTATAGATCCACCCTCTTGAAAGTTTTCATACGAAGGGGCAAACTGAATCAGGTCGAATCCTGCTAATCTGTAAAACAACTCTTTCATCTTCGTTTATTTGTTAACTAATGGCTATTTTCATTCTGGCGGATTTCTTAACTGAAATAGAACTATACCCTCCATCACATAATCTGTTGTTTGCTATTCCTCCCATTTGTGTATATGGAAGAATTGTAACTTGAATAGTTGGTTGGGGCTCTATCTCGATAAAATGAGGATGACGTGCAATGGGCACTTTCATGAGATCATATTGTAGGACTTTCTCAATTTTACAGATTGTTTTCAAGCCAAGATTCTCCTTACCACTCAGAATCTTGGTTATTTGGGCGGGGGAAACTCCCATAAGTTTGGCAAGTTCTTTGCAACTGATGCCTTTCGCGCGCATAACGCCCTCCAATGACAGGGCGATAAGTGCAGACTTTTTAAGCCATTCACGATTATCTTCCCTGTATTTGGCTTCGCGCAATTCTTCCGCGGACTCGGGTTTCGCAATCTCCTGTAGTTTCTTTAAATTAAATGCCATAATCTTGTAGTTTATAAGTCTTCGTGATCTATCACTCCTTCTTGTTTCAAATAATGTAATACTCTGTCGATTCTTTTTAACACTTCGTCTTTAAGTAACGGAGATTCTTGAATACTGCGACCCAATTTTAATCCTCCGTACACAATGATGTAACAGTTTGCTTCTACTTTTATCGCGTAGAGCCGAAGAAATGTGTGAGCCTTTCTCCCATATCCTTTTACAGGCATCATGTCCCATACATAGGAATATTTGCCATCAAGCGGATAGAAAAAGTCATCAAAGTCGGGTTTCTTTCCTTTGTTTACATTGCGTTCGAGTGTATTTATAAATACTTCTAAGTTATTCGCATCTTCAATTACATATTTAGCAGCTTCCTCTGGATCATTCTTCAGATGGCTCCATATATCTATATCAAGGTATTGTATGTATTCCCTGAAAAAAGATAATAGGAAATCTTTGCTGTTCCATTGTTCTTGGAACAGTCGACGATACTCGTTTCTTTTCTCTCCTTCATACTGAATACTATATAAGTGTCCAGGAAAAATCTCTTTAATTTCCACGAAAATTAACTTGTGGGTTCATTTATGGTTGCAAAAGTAATAAATTAATTACTTAATAACAAATAATTAGATGATTATTTTATATAATAATGAATAATTTAACACTTGGCTATCTTAAAGAAAGATGAAAACCCCACCCGGACAGGTAAAGCCTGAAACGGGTGGGGCATATAATTATTTGTGGTATCTGATGTCTTACGCGTCGATGTTGGCGTAGGTGGCGTTCTTCTCGATGAACTCACGACGGGGTTCTACGTCGTCGCCCATCAGCATAGAGAAGATCTCGTCAGCCTCGGCAGCATTCTCGATAGTTACCTGCTTCAGCAAGCGGTTCTCAGGATTCATGGTGGTCTCCCACAGCTGCTCGGGGTTCATCTCACCAAGACCTTTGTAGCGCTGGGTGTGCAGAGCCTTGTCATCGCCATTGCCAGCTACATACTTATCGATGAAAGCCTGACGCTGCTGCTCGGTGTAGCAGTACTCAGAGGTCTTCTTATAAGTACACTTGTAAAGTGGTGGGGTAGCGATATAGAGGTGGCCGCCCTGGATCACCTGTGGCATAAAGCGATAGAAGAGTGTCATGATCAGCGTGTCGATGTGAGAACCATCGACGTCGGCATCGGTCATGATGATAATCTTATCGTAACGCAGCTTATCGATGTTGGCATCCTTAGAGTCCTCGCCGTCAACGCCGAAGCGTACACCGATACTCTGGATGATGTTCATAACCGACTCGGCCTCGAACACACGATGCCACTGTACCTTCTCTACGTTCAGAATCTTACCACGAAGCGGCAGGATGGCCTGGAAGTGACGATCGCGACCCTGCTTGGCAGAACCACCGGCCGAGTCACCCTCGACGAGGAAGATCTCACACTCCTTGGGATCCTTGTTTGAGCAGTCGGCCAGTTTACCAGGCAGACCACCACCCGTCATCGGGTTCTTGCGCTGAACGCTCTCACGGGCCTTGCGGGCAGCAATACGTGCTGTAGCGGCCAGAATCACCTTCTCGCAGATGGTGTGAGCCTCCTTCGGGTGCTCCTCTAGATAGTTGTTCATGGCTTCGCCAACGGCCTTCTGCACAGCACCGTTTACCTCGCTGTTACCCAGCTTGGTCTTAGTCTGACCCTCGAACTGAGGCTCGGCAACCTTAACGGAGATAATGGCTGTCAGACCCTCGCGGAAGTCGTCCTGTGCCACCTCGATCTTGGCCTTCTCAATCTGCTTGCGCAGCTGATCGTCCTCGTCGGAGTACTTCTTCAGCGCACGAGCCAGAGCGATACGGAAACCTGTGAGGTGGGTACCACCCTCGATGGTGTTGATATTGTTAACGTAAGAGTGGATATTCTCAGAATAGTCGCTGTTGTACAGCAGGGCCACCTCAATGGGCACACCATCCTTCTCAGTCTTCAGACAGATAGGATCGCCGATGATAGAGGTGCGATGACGATCGACGTAGCGCACGAATTCCTTCAGACCGTCCTTGGCGTGGAATACCTCAGGCTGACGGAGATTACCCTCCTCGTCAGGACGAAGGTCAGTCAGCGTGATGGTGATACCAGCATTCAGGTAAGCCAACTCACGCATACGCTTGGCGATGATGTCATACTTATATTCTGTAGTGGTGAAGATGGTGCCATCGGGCCAGAACTGCTGACGGGTACCTGTCTTATCGGTGTCGCCCACGATCTTTACATCGTAGAGGGGCTTACCCTTCTCGTACTCCTGCTGGTAGATATGGCCATTACGGAATACCTGTGACATCATGTGGGTAGAGAGTGCGTTTACACAGCTTACACCTACACCATGCAGACCTCCAGACACCTTATAGGAACCCTTGTCGAACTTACCACCAGCGTGGAGCACAGTCATAACCACCTCAAGGGCTGACTTGTGCATCTTCTCGTGCTCATCCACGGGGATGCCACGTCCGTTATCCTGGACGGTGATGGAGTTATCTTCGTTAATCGTTACTTCAATATGTGTACAATATCCGGCCATAGCCTCGTCGATAGAGTTGTCGACGGTTTCATTGACCAGATGATGGAGACCCTTTTCGCTGATGTCACCAATATACATGGCGGGGCGCTTACGTACAGCCTCTAAACCCTCGAGTACCTGAATGTTACTCGCGGAATAATTTTGTTCCTGATTCAGTTGTTCTTCTGTCATTTTCTTCTTATTATTCAATTTGAGTGCAAAGGTACGAAAAAAAACTCAGATAAACATAGTTTATCTGCTAAAAAACTACAAAAAAATAACCGCAACCCTTTCGAGTTGCGGTTCAAGTCTGTATGATCGGATAAATGATTATCCCAGCTTGTTGATGTGCTGTGCGAGACTTGACTTCAGATTGGCTGCCTTGTTCTTGTGGATGATGTTAGTCTTGGCGAGCTTGTCAAGCATCTTCTGTACCTTCGGGTAGAGGGCAACAGCCTCGTCCTTGTTTGTCATAGCGCGGAGTTTGCGCACAGCGTTACGCATAGTCTTTGCGTAGTAGTGATTGTGAAGCGCCTTCTTCTTGTCCTGGCGGATTCTCTTCACTGATGATTTGTGATTTGCCATTTTTTTAATTTAAAATTTGAATGTTTAACTTAAAGCTTGTGGGTCTTGCGCCGCTATGGCTGCCCTGGGCGGACTTTGGTTTCCGGCTTGTGGCCTTCTGCTTTCAGTCCTCTGCCACCTTATCCCGGATGCTCCGGTAGCACTTGGCTGTGCAGATGACAGATTTAATGGTAGTCCGTAGGAGAGTCGAACTCCTCTTTAGAGAATGAAAATCTCTCGTCCTAACCGATAGACGAACGGACCATCGCTTTTTTAGCGGGTGCAAAGGTACTAAGTTTAATTAAGAATTAAGAAATAAGAATTTAAGAAAACCATATTTTTAAGTATATTTAACGGATTGTACCCTTAAAAACTCTTAACTCATCATACTTAACTCTTAAGTTCTTTGTATCTTTGCAAATGTTATGTTGTCGAAAACTCAGGCCATTGTGCTCCATTCACTCAAGTATGGTGAGACTCGTATTATCGTGGATATGTTCACCAGAAAGTTCGGTAGACTGTCGTTTATCGTCAACATACCCAAGTCGTCGAAGTCGAAGGTGAAGAAGCAGTTCTTCCAACCGTTAACTCTCTTGGAGATTGAAGTGGATGTGAGGCCGAAGGTTCAATTGCAGAAGCTGTCAGATGTCAGGTTAGCTTCGCCTTTCCTCTCTATCCCCTTTCATCCGCACAAACTGGCCATCTCATTGTTTGTAGCAGAGTTCCTGTATTATGCCCTCCGTTCTGAACAGAGGAATGAACTCTTGTTCGACTATCTGGAGAGTAGCATCCTGTGGCTCGATGGTCAGAATGATCGTTTTGCCAATTTCCATCTGGTATTCCTGATGAGGCTTTCCCGTTTCCTTGGCTTCTATCCGAATCTGGATGATTATCGGCCAGGTGATTACTTCGATCTGCGGGAGAGCGTTTTTCTGTCTTCACCCCCCGTTCATCGTGATTTCCTTTTCCCAGAGGAGGCAGAAAAAGTACAGTTGATGATGCGTATGGACTATCCAACGATGCACCTGTTCCGTATGTCGCATCAGGAGCGCAATCGACTGTTGGAGGTGTCGCTAACGTATTACCGACTCCATCTGCCGGATTTCCCAGAGATGAAGTCGGTAAGCGTGTTACAGGAATTATATCAGTAACTATTCGAACTTAATCGTGCCCTGAATAGTTGTTCCTGGGGTTGTAATGTCCTCAGCGGGCTCTTCAATAGTATCTTCGCCACTTGCCTGACTGTTGATACTGTCGAGAATCTCACGCGTACGCTTATAGGTAGGCGTCTGCTCAACGGCAGAGATGACATCGTCGTTATCAAGGTCTTCCGGACGGAAGAGGTAGATGTTTGGACGACGCTTGTAGCGCTTGGTGGTGCCCTCGCCGCCATAGTAACGATTACGACGATCCTGACGCTCAGCGGCTTTCTCCTGTTCGGCAGCAATGCGGTTGAGGTCTTCCTGACTCTGCTTCTTCAGGTGGTTGCCCATACCGTCGATGCTCTCGATACCGAAGCCAGTAGCCAGAATGGTAACCTTGACCTTCTTGCCCAGCTCGAAATCGGTGGCGAGACCCCACTTGATCTCGAAGTCGTTGCCAAACTTCGCCATGAAATCGTTCACATCGTTCATCTCCTCCATCATCAGCGACTGCTGTCCGTCCTTAGAACCGGCAAACGAGATGGAGAGCAGAATCTTCTTGGAGTTGAAGATATCATTATCGTTCAGCAACGGTGAGTTCAGGGCGTCCTCAATGGCCTTCTTTACGCGACCTTCGCCTTCGCCATAACCCGTTGACATGATGGCCACGCCACCATCCTTCAGCACAGTCTTTACGTCGTTGAAGTCGAGGTTGATCAGTCCATGAACGGTGATGATCTCGGCAATTGACTTGGCAGCTACGCTTAGTGTGTCATCAGCCTTACCGAAGGCATCGAGTACAGAAAGCTCAGGATAAATCTCACGCAGACGCTCATTGTTGATTACCAACAGGGCATCGACATGCTTCTGCATCTCCTCCACACCGTCGAGTGCCTGGTCGATCTTACGATCGCCCTCGAAACGGAAGGGGATGGTAACAATACCTACGGTCAGAATGCCTAACTCTTTCGAGACACGTGCAATGACAGGTGCAGCACCAGTACCAGTACCACCACCCATACCAGCCGTGATAAAGGCCATGCGGGTACCATCGCTCAGCATGTTGCGAATGTCCTCGATACTCTCCTCTGCAGCCATACGGGCTTTCTCAGGCTTGTTACCTGCGCCAAGACCCTCCTTGCCAAGCTGGAGGTGTACGGGAACGGGAGAGTCGTTGAGTGCCTGGTTATCCGTGTTGCAAAGCACGAATGTAACATCGTGGATGCCCTCACGGTACATGTGGTTAACGGCGTTGCCACCGCCACCGCCAACACCAATCACCTTGATGATGCTATGCTCCTTCTCCGGTGCTCCGAAGTCCAGGATATCGATATTCATATTATTTTCCATAATCTTTCAATTTTCGCTTTTAACCTTTTATTCTTCTTCCACAATCGACTTACCGAATTTCAGGATACCCTTCTTCAGTTTGTTCCAAGTGCTGTTCTCCTTGCGGATGCGCTCTTCCTCCTCTTGCTTGCGGAGTTCCTCCTCACGCTTGGCACGCTCTTCCTCTTCCTGTTGGCGACGGCGCTCCTCCTCAGCCTTCTGTTTCTCGGCCTCTGTACGGATAACGCCTGCAGGAATATCGGTAGCCTGACGTGCAGGACGCTGGTCATTAGTAGGATGGACGGTCTGTTTCTGAGTGCTGAACAGGTCGCCGTTGGGATCTACTGCATTGCCAGCGCAGTTGATGTCGCCCTTAGCAAGCAGTCCGAGTACGGTATTCATCATGCCGTTATGTGCCTTGATGTCCTCATTGTTGGTGAGAACGGTCTGGGTAACAAACTTGGCAATACGAATTTTCTCCACATGGGTGTGGTTCATGAATGCTTTCTCGATATTATTCATGTTTGATCCACCACCAGTGAGGATGATACCACCCAGCAGCTTGTCGTAGTATTCGGACGGAATCTGATACCATACATTCTCAATGATCTCTTCCACACGACCCTCAACGATCTCAATGAACTTACGACTCTCCACCTGACGATCAGCATCGATAGAGTATTTCAGTTCATTGTCTATGTCATTGTTGTCTGTGAAAGCTGAACCGTATTTGAGTTTCATGTGCTCAGCATCGCTCTCCTCCATCTGAAGAGTGGCAATGTCCTTTGTGATGTTGTTGCTACCCAGGGGGATGACGGCCAGATGACGCAGGATGTTTTTGCTATAAACAGAAACGGTGGTAGTATCGGCGCCGATATCGACAAGTGCACAGCCCGAACGCTTCTCAGCCTCTGTCAGTACGCTGTCGGCAAGGGCGAGAGGTGCCAGATACATTTCAGCCACATTGATACCAGCCGTTTCGAAGCATTTATTGAGGTTTCTGTAGAAAGCCTTGCGCTCCAGGATATTCAGGAAATGACCCTCCAGACGGTTGGTCTGAATGCCAACGGGATCAAGCTGGAACTGTGTACCAACTTTGTATTCCTGAACGGCAGCATCGAGAATCTCCTGATCCTGATAGGTCATGTTTCGGTTAGCATCCATCAGCTCGATAACCATGTCTTGAGTGACGATGGTCTCTACAGGCAGATCTTTTGAAACAACATTCTTCACACCACGGATAGATTGTCCGCCTACACCCACATAAACCTGGGTGATCTCTGTCTTGAGTTGATTCTCCAGTTTCTTGACGATACTGGTAAGGCATTGAGCGGTCTTGTCGATGTTGTAGACCACTCCCTTGCGGATGAACGAAGAAGCATTCTCCTTAACTACAGCGAGTACATTGATGCTGCCGTCGAGGTTCTTCTGTCCCGCGATACCGGTCATTTTGGATGAACCGAGTTCGATTGCTACGATAAATTCCTTTGCTGCCATCTTCTTGTATTATTTCTATTAACTGTTCTTTCTTTTCTTGCAGATAATCTGGTTGTTGAATTCCACGCTGATGTATGAGTATTTGTTCCAACCAGCCTTGTTAAGACCATAGAGGTAAAACTTACGCATGCGCTCCAATTTCTTGCTGACATTGGAAGGGCTGCCCAGATATATAATATGATCGCCTACGCGAGGCACTAACTCCATCGATCCATTGGGAAGCACATTAATCTGTACCACCTGATTTTTCCAGAAGTTGTCCTGGATGATTGTCTTCGCTACCTGTGTCAGTTTGCCTTGGGCAAATTTGCGGGTGATGGAACCTGTGGCTATGATGAGATCAGTCACGTAGCGGTTCTCTGGCATGAAACTGCCATGCGAGTCGACATAGTAGCTCTCACCAGTATCGGGCATGACTCTTACCACAGGGGTACGCTGCTTAATCTGGATGCAGACATGTCCGCTCTGGGTCTTGTGAACCTCTGCCTTCTCAACGAAAGGACTTTTCTGCAATGACTCCTCAATCTTTCTGGAACTGATGGATTCCATCGATTGGGAAAGGGGATAGACATGATCCTGCGACAGGATGCGCTTGATTTCGCCAGCATTCAGGAATCCTTCCACCTCGCTCTGCTCGATGTTGATCTTTACCTCCGTGCATTGCGTTGCTATCACATCGGGCTTGTTAAACGCGGTGACGGCAAGCAACAGGTAGGCGGCAATGACGATGTCGCAGGCTACGATGGCGAAGTTCTTCCAGTTGACGGTCATGTCTGGGTTATTTACTGTTTAATATCTTTGTTATCTGGGGCACCTGATTGTCAAGGTCGCCGGCACCAAGTACGATCAGTACTTCGAACTGGTGGGTCTTGACATAATCGAGCACCTCATCCTTCTTAATCATCTCTTTCTTGACACCTGGTTTCAGGTTGTCGTAGATGAGTTGCGATGTGACACCCTCAATGGGTGCTTCACGAGCAGGGTATATCTCCGTGAGCACCACCTCGTCGAGCTGACTTAGTGCCTCGGCGAAATCCTTGTAGAAGTCGCGGGTACGCGTATAAAGGTGGGGCTGGAAGATAGCTGTGATATGCTTGTCCTTATACAACTCGCGGATGCTCTTAGCGCTCTGGTAGATCTCTTTCGGATGGTGAGCGTAGTCGCTGAGGAAGACCATCTTGTCGGTTTTGATCTTAAAGTCGAAGCGACGGTCCACACCTCCGTAGGTCTGCATACCGTATTTCAGTTCCTCTGCCGTACAACCATTGAGCTGTGCCATAGCCATGGCGGCAATGCCGTTCTCAATGTTGATGGGGATAGGCTGGCCCAACTGTACATTCTTGACATTCTCGATGGGAGAGATGAAGTCAAAAGTAATCTCACCATTTTCGATGCGAATGTTCTCAGCATGGAAATCGCCCTCGGTGAGGCTGTAGTCATAACGACGTACGCCTTCCTGCAGATGCTCTTTCATCTCCAGATCGCGATGGATAATGAGGGCACCTTCCGGCTGAATCAGTTCCGTGTAATGACGGAAACTCTCCAGATAGGCTTCCTTTGTGCCATATATGTCGAGGTGGTCGGGGTCGGTGCTGGTGATGACGCTCATCCAAGGACGCAACCAGTGGAAGGAGCGGTCAAACTCGTCAGCCTCGATAACCACGAAGTCAGAGTCGGAAAGGATATAGTTCGTGCCATAGTTCTTTGAGATACCACCCAGGAAGGCGTTACAATTCAAGTGGCTCTGGTGCATGATATGGGCACACATCGTAGAGGTAGTTGTCTTACCATGGGTACCTGCCACACAGAGTCCCTTATGTGCCTGTGTCAGAGTGCCAAGAACCTGGGCACGCTTCTGAATCTCAAACCCGTTCTCACGGAAGAACTTCAGTTCCTGATGCTCTGCGGGAATAGCCGGCGTAAAGATAACAAGACATGACGCCTTCTGCTGACAGGCAAAAGGAATCAGTTCTGTGTTCTCCTCGTAATGAATGAGCATACCCTCCTTCTCCAACTGACGGGTCAGATCGGAAGGAGTCTTATCATAGCCTGCTACGACAAGACCTTTCTTGAGGAAATAGCGGGCGATGGCACTCATGCCGATGCCACCTGCTCCTACGAAATATACCGCTTTAATATCTTCTATATTCATTGTGCTAATTTGATTACTTCTTTTGCGATGATGTCTGCCGAATCGGGCAGGGCGAGTTTCAGTACATTCTCACTAAGCGACTTCAGCTTGGCTTCGTCGTTGACGGTCTTTACGGCGAGCTCCAGCAACGTGGCGGGTGCCTCGGCATCCTTCACATAGATGGCTGCGTCGCGGGTGGAGAGGGCGAGGGCATTCTTTGTCTGATGGTCCTCTGCCACATTCGGACTGGGTACGAGGATGACAGGTTTGCCAATGAGGCAGAACTCTGAAATACTGCTGGCACCTGCACGACTGATCACGAGATCGGCAGCCTTATAGGCGGCTCCCATGTCGGAGATAAAGTCGGTCACCTTCAGGTTGGGGATGTCCTGTCCCTTTAGTTGTTCGGCTATAGCAGCACTATAGTATTTACCGGTTTGCCAGATAAACTGTACATCGGATGACTTCACGATGTCAAGGTGTTGTAGTACACTCTCGTTGATGGTTCTTGCACCCAGACTGCCACCTACAAGCAGAATGGTCTTCTTGGCAGGATCGAGCCCGAAACTCTTGATGGCATCCTCACGAGAGATGGTGGTGTCGAGCAGAGCCTGACGTACGGGATTACCTGTCAGGATAATCTTCTCTGCAGGGAAGAAACGCTCCATACCTTCGTAAGCCACACAAATCTTCTCTGCCTTCTTGGCAAGCAACTTGTTGGTGACACCTGCATAGGAGTTCTGTTCCTGAATAAGGCAGGGAATACCCATGGCGGCAGCCTTGTTCAGAGTGGGACCGCTGGCGTAGCCACCCACACCTACAGCGACTTGTGGTTGAAAGTCCTTGATAATCTGTTTGGCCATCCGTTGGCTCTTCCAGATCTTATAGAGCACCTTGAAGTTCTTCAGCAGGTTTTTGCGGTCGAAGCCACAGATGGGCAGGCCTTTAATCTCATAGCCGGCTGCAGGAACACGTTGCATCTCCATGCGTCCCAAGGCTCCTACAAACAGAATCTTGGCATCAGGGCGCAATGCCTTGATGGCGTTTGCGATGCTGACAGCAGGGAAGATATGACCTCCTGTGCCGCCTCCGCTAATGATGACTCTCAACTCTTTTTCCATACCTTATTAATATATGAGGGTGCAAAATTACAAATTATATTTCTTTTACCGCCATTTTTGGCTCCCTTTTTTTCGCTGAACGGCTAACACTTAATATGGCGCCGATGTATGAACAGTTGATGATGGTCGATGTACCACCTTTACTGATCAATGGTAGGGGCTGTCCTGTAACAGGCGCAATACCCACGGCTACCAGCATGTTGAAGACCGCCTGTACTACCAGAAGTAGTGCCAGTCCCATGGCCAGGAAGGCTGGGAAGTTGTTCTCGCACCGGCTGGCGATGCGTGCCGTTCTGTATAAGAGTACAATATAGAGCAATACCACAAAGGATGCTCCGAAGATACCAAGTTCCTCGATGACGATGGCAAAGATGAAATCGGAGAAGGCCTGCGAGAGGAAGTCGCGCTCTACCGATTGTCCTGGACCCTTACCGATGATATTACTCGATACGATGGCGATGTTGGCATGAGCCACCTGTGCATCTTTGTCAAGATCATAATCCTCGGGTGAGATATCTTTTTTGTCGAGGTGCTTGATGATACGGTTACGCCATGTGACGAAACGGTGGAACACACCACCACCCTTGATGACTTTCGTATCGGTCGATTTGTTGTTGACCGATTCAACTGTCTGTGTCTCTGCTTCCTGTGAGGCTCCGATGCTACCCAAGGTCAACACCAGAGTCAGGAAGATGGCCACCAGCACGGTTGCTGCACCAACGAGTTTTCCCATCTGAATCATCGGCACGCGTCCGATGAACATCATCAGGAAGATGACAGCAAAGAGGAGAGCTGCTGTCGAGAGGTTCTCGATACCAATCAGCGCTGCCGTGGGCACCACAATCCATAGGATATACTTAAAAGCCTTCTTGTCGGCTCCGTCTTCCCGTTGCATGGCGCTGAGAATCTGGGCCGTGATAAGCACCATCGTGCCCTTGGCTATCTCTGATGGCTGGAAGGTAATACCTCCGGGAAGTGAGATGACGCGGTTTGCACCGTTGATCGATTCTCCGCCAATGAGTACCCAGAGTAGTGTGAAACCAGAGATGATCAGTAAGAAAGGCGTCATCAGCTTGAAGTAACGACAAGGAATGTTGAGAGTAACCACGGCCACAATGGCACCAATGACAATGGTAACCGTGTGGAACGCAATCGGTCCGATATAGTTCTGGCTCTTGTATGTCAGGTTACTCGAAGCCGAAAAAACTTCGACGATACTGATCATACAGAGGAAGAAGAATACCATCCAGATGACCTTGTCTCCTTTAAAGATGTTGCCTATCTTTTTGTTCATATCTTATAGATTCTTCGCAAGGGTTTTAAACTGTTCGCCACGATCTTCCATGTTCTTGAACAGGTCGAACGAAGCACAACAGGGACTGAGCAGAACTGTTTCTCCAGGCTGGGCCATCTCGTAACAAGCTTCGATGCACTCTTTCATGGAGTGGGTGTCGCGAACGGGAATACCCATGCCGTCGAAGTTGTCGTGCAACTTCTTGTTGTCGGCTCCGAGGTATACGAGTCCGGAACACTTCTCCTTCACCAGCGGCTTGATGGGCTCGTAGTCGTTGCCCTTATCCTTACCGCCGATAATGAGGATCACCTTGGTCTTCATGGCCTCCAGGGCATACCAGCAGGCATCTACATTCGTGGCCTTCGAGTCGTTGATATACTGTACGCCACGCACTACGCAGACTTTCTCCAGACGATGCTCCACGCCTGGGAAGTCGCTCAGGCACTTACGGATCTCTTCCTTCTTGATACCTGCAATGTCGGCAGCGATACCAGCGGCGAGTGAGTTATAGATGTTATGCTTACCAGTCAGACTGAGGCTCTCCTGCTCCATATTGAACGGAGTGGGCTCCTCAATCTTATATTGGCCCTCCTCGATATAGCCTATCACACCTTTCTCCTTCAGTTCAGAGAAGGGGTATTGGATAGCCTTGATGTCATATTTCTCCAACTCGCGCTTGATGATGGGATCGTCGGCCCAGTAGATGAAGGCATCCTTCGGCGTCTGATTCTGGATAATGCGCATCTTGGCGTCCACATAGTTCTGCATCTCGAAGTTATAACGATCCAGATGGTCGGGCGTGATGTTCAGCAGGATAGCGATGTCAGCACGGAAGTCGTACATGTTGTCCAACTGGAAGGAACTGAGCTCGATGACGTAGTACTCATGCGGATCCTCTGCCACCTGCAGGGCGAGTGAGTTACCGATGTTACCAGCCAGACCTACGTCATAACCTGCATCCTTGAAGATGTGGTAGATGAGCGAGGTGGTGGTGGTCTTACCGTTCGAACCTGTGATACAGATCATCTTAGAGTTGGTGTAGCGACCAGCAAACTCAATCTCGCTGATGATGTGGATGCCTTTCTCCATAACCTTTTGAATCATGGGGGCGGTATCGGGTATGCCGGGACTCTTGATGATCTCGTCGGCATTCAGAATCTTTTCCTCGGTATGCTGTCCTTCTTCCCACTCAATCTGGTGGTCGTCCAGCATTTTCTTGTACTTGTCGGCTATCTTCGACATGTCTGATACAAACACGTCGAAACCTTCTTTCTTAGCGAGTACGGCTGCACCTGCGCCGCTCTCTCCTGCTCCTAATATAACGATTCTCTTCATTGTTGTTGTTTATCTCATCTTTAATGTTATGATGGCCAGAGCCGCCAGGATAATGGAGGTGATCCAGAAGCGGATGGTGATCTTCGACTCATGGAACGGACGGTGGGGCCAGCTCTTCAGGATATATCTGCTGGTGGCATCGAGCTGGGAATCCAGCTTGCGGAAGTTGTCGTGAATAGGTGTGGCACGGAACACACGTACGCGCTTGCCCTTCTTTTTCTGTATCTTGAACCATTGAGTCTGTATGATGACGCTCAGGCTCTCTACGAAGAAGATGCCGCAAAGAATGGGGAGCAGCAGCTCCTTATGGATGATAACGGCACATACACCAATGATACCGCCGATGGTCAGCGAACCTGTGTCGCCCATGAATACCTGAGCGGGATAGGCATTGTACCAAAGGAAACCAATCATGGCTCCGATGAAGGCACAGAGGAATACCACCAACTCCTCAGAGTGGGGGATATACATGATGTCGAAGTAAGAAGCATAGCCTATGTGTGATGATACATAGGCCAGAATGCCCAATGCCACACCGATAATGGCGGAGTTTCCTGCGCACATGCCGTCCATACCGTCGTTGAGGTTGGCGCCGTTAGATACGGCTGTAACCACCAGAATAGTAATAAACACAAACAGCACCCAACCGGCAGCCACCTTGTATTCTCCACAGAAGGCCATCACGTTCGAGTAGTTCAGGTTGTGGTTCTTGATGAACGGGATGGTGGTGTGGAGCGACTTGACCGCCTCCGATTTGTGTTTTACCACAATCTCCTGATTCTGCTGTTTTACATTCACATTCTCACGAACCACCACATCAGGACTCAGCCAAAGCACCAAGCCTACGATGAAGCCGATACTTACCTGTCCCACAATCTTGTACTTACCCTTCAGTCCGTCTTTGTTGCGCTTGAATATCTTGATGTAATCGTCCAGGAATCCCAGGAATCCCAGCCATACCGTCGTGATAATCATCAGGATGATATAGGTATTACGCATTCTACAGAGCAGAAGCACAGGTATGAGGATACTCACGATGATAATGATACCTCCCATCGTGGGCACTCCCTTCTTTTCTACTCCAAAGGGATCGATACTCGGATCGCGTTCCGTCTCGAAGATGCTCCTACGTTTCATCCACTTGATGAACTTCTCGCCAAACCAGGCGGAGATCATCAGGGCAAGAATCAGCGTCAGCAGGGCGCGGAACGATATGTAGGACCACATGTGTGAGCCTGGAATATCGTATTGCTCTAAATATCTGAAAAAATAGTATAACATTATTTTATTTAACTATATGGTTCATTTGTTCAATCCAAAGATTTCGCGTACCACTTCCTTGTCGTCGAAATGGTGCTTCACGCCCTGAATCTCCTGATAGTCCTCGTGTCCCTTACCAGCAATGAGGATCACATCACCCTTCTGGGCCATCATACATGCCGTGCGGATAGCCTCGCGACGATCCACAATGCTCACCACTTTCCTCATCTGCTTGGCATCCAGGCCTTCGAGCATGTCGTTGATGATATCCTGTGGATCCTCTGAACGTGGATTGTCGCTGGTGATAATCACACGGTCGCTCTGCTTCACGGCTTCCTGTGCCATCAGCGGACGCTTACCCTTATCACGGTCACCACCGGCTCCGCAGACGGTAATGACAAATCCCTTGCCGTCGAGCACCTCATGGATGGCGTTCAGCACGTTCTCCAGAGCGTCGGGGGTGTGGGCATAGTCCACGATAGCCGTGTAGCCTTCGGGTGAATGGATAGGCTCCAGTCGTCCGCTTACGCTCTTCAGCGTACTCATGATAACCAGAATGTCCTCGGGTTTCTTACCCAGCATCACGGCTGCACCATATACGGCGAGCAGGTTGCTCACGTTGAACTTACCGATAAACTGCACGCCAACCTCCTTGCCATTGATCTCGAGATACATGCCCTCGAAGTGACATTCGATGATCTTGGCCCTGAAGTCAGCCATCGTACGGGTGGAGTAGGTCTTAATCTGTGCCTTACAGTTTTGTACCATCACAGCACCGTTCTTGTCATCGGCATTGGTAATGGCGAAGGCGTCCTTGTCGAGTCCGTCGAAGAAAGCCTTCTTGGCATTGCGGTAGTTCTCGAATGTGCCATGATAATCCAGATGGTCGCGAGTCAGGTTGGTAAACAAACCGCCCTCAAACCTCAGTCCGCCGATACGCTTCTGGGCGATGGCGTGGCTCGAGCACTCCATAAAGGCATATTCACATCCTGCCTCCACCATCTGAGCCAGCAATCGGTTAAGCTCAATGGGGTCGGGTGTGGTATGATCGGCAGGAATGGCCTCGCCCTCAATATAGTTGCATACGGTAGAGAGCAGGCCACACTTATGACCGAATTGGCGGAACATATTATATAATAAGGTGGCGATGGTGGTCTTGCCATTCGTACCTGTTACACCAACCAGTTTCAGTTTGCGCGAGGGGTCGCCATAGAACTGTGTGGCCACCTCGCCCACGTTGTCCTCTGTCGAGTCTACAGCAATATAGGTAACGCCAGGTTCCCTCTTGTTGGGGAAGTATTCGCACAGTACAGCTACAGCTCCCTGTTCGATGGCTTTGGGGATGAACTTGTGACCATCAGTCTGAGTACCAGGAATGGCCACGAACAGATGTCCGGCCTCGATACGGCGTGAGTCAATGTTTACACCCGTAATCTCGATGTCGTCATTACCGAGAATGTTGAGCACCTCTACATTTTTGAGCAGTTCGTTCAGTTTCATATCTTATACCTTATTATATATTATTCTAATGTCAAATCGCAAACCATGCCTTGTTTAATGGCAGTTCCAGAGTAGATGCTCTGTGACTTCACCCTGCCACGGCCTTTTAACCGGGTCTTTACGCCACGACTCTCCAACTGATACACAGCATCGCGGGCACCCATGCCGATGACATTGGGTACTATGGCTTTCGAGGTCTTTTGTTCGTCGATATGATTGCCAGCCTTCACGCCCAGTTGCCTCAGTACATAGTTCGAGGCGGCTATGTCACCTCCTTTTACGTCGGGTGTCATCACAGAGTTCTCGTCGTGGGCATCATCCACGCTGCGTTTCAGGTTCTGAGCCATCACGCCCTCGGCTATGTGGTGGAATACCACACCACTCATACCACCACCCGATGCAGGCAGACCAGACTTTCTGATGCAGACGATACAGGTGTAACGGGGCTCGTCGGCAGGGAAGAAACCGCAGAACGAGAGCCAGTAGCGGGTAGTACCTGAGTGATAGCTGCCGTGCTGGTCGGCCACCTGGGCAGTACCAGTCTTTCCAGCCACCTTAAACGACTTTGATCCGGCCTTCTTTCCGAGTCCCTGACTTACCACATGCTCCAGAATGGTCTGCATGGTCTTGATGGCCTGTGGTTTGGCAATGCGCTCCTTCAGAACCACGGGCTCGTATTCCTTAATCACCTGTCCATCCTTCACCAGCTGTTTCACGAAACGGGGCTGCATCATCTTACCGTCATTGGCAATGGCGTTATAGAAGGCCACCGTATTGATGGGGGCAATCTGCGTCTCGTAGCCGATACTCATCCAGGGTAGGGTGGTCTTACTCCAGTACTTGGCGCGATCGGTGGTCTTGGTGTCCGGCATACGGATATAGGGAGGATGGTAACCCATGATGGGCAACTTCAGATCCTCATGGATGCCTACACGATAGAGTCCCTTCACGTATTTCGTGGGGTTCGATCCATAGTACTTATCGATGATCCAGCTCACGCCGATGTTCGAACTCACCTCCAGGGCACGTGGTACGCTGATGGTACCATAGCCGCCACGACGCCAGTTGTGATCCTTCATGGGTCGTCCGTGCATCTCCATCACACCACAGCCGGTGTTGATGGTCATGGTGGTATCGATGACGCCATCGTCGAGTGCTACGAGGAACGAGGCGGTCTTGAATACCGATCCTGGCTCGCAACGGAAACTGATGGCATTATTCACCATCTCGTAGTATTCGCCGTCGGCACCTCTGGTCATGTTCACAATGGCTTTCACATCGCCCGTCTTCACCTCCATCAGGATGGCCACACCCATCTCGCCGTTTACCTGCGGATCCTTCAACTCGTCAATCAGGGCGCGTTCAGCCAGATCCTGCATGCCTACGTCGATGGTGGTCACGATGTCAGCACCGTCTATAGGTGCCAGCACAGGAATGTCGAGGTACTTCTGCAGCACCTTTCTGCGATGCATCAGTCCGTTGGTGCCACGCAGTTCCTTGTCGAAGGCCAGCTCCAGTCCGTTCTTTGCGCTGTCTATCTCACCAAACAGATCGCCGATGGTACGCTGGGCCAGTGTGGTGAAGGGCTTACGACGTGCATTATACTCCTCCCAGTGGAAGCCTCCTTTGTACATTTTTTCCTTGAAGATGGGCAACTGCTTTACTTCGCAGAACGTATTATAGTCTATACGACGTTTCCAGATGGGCCAGTGGCGAGCGCCAACCTTTCCGTTTTTCTGCACCTTCTGCATGCCTTCCAGCAGATGAGCCTTGAATTCGCCAGCCGTCTTCTGGGGGAATATCTTGTTCAGTCCGTCGCAGATGCTGTCCATCTTCTCCGTCCACATGGAGTCACGGCGAGCCAGTCCCAGTGAGTCGTCAGTACCAGCCTGGAAGTCCATAAACACCTTGTACTCAGGTATGCTGCTGGCCATCAGCTGTCCGTCGCAACTCAGAATGTTTCCGCGGTTGGGCTTCACAATCACGCTGTCGCGCTTCAATCGAGAGGCTACGTCGCTCCAGTACTGCTTCTTGGCCGTCATGATATACATGGCCTTGCCTACGATGGCAAAACCAATCAATGTCATGACTACCGCGATTGCGAAGTAGCGGGGCATCACCTTGTCGCTCTTGAACTTACTCATTCCGCGTTGCTTTATTCGGGTACATTAATAATATATGGTGGCTGGTCTGCTATGTGCAACAGACTGTCCTTATTCTGCTTCAGGGCCTCGAGCACATGACTCTCGCGGCATTTTTCCGTGAGTTTGCTCGAACTCGAGAGGGCCTTGTACTTGGCGTCGAGCACCTCTTTCTCCAGTTTGTCGATGGCTATCATGTCCTGCTGACATTGGTATCTGAAGGCGACATAGAGAATGGTAAACACCATCATCAGCACAAAGAGCCATATCTGGCGGCGCACCATGTCGGCTGTCAGGAAGTCTCCACCCAGAATGGTTCTCAGGGTTAGGGTCGAAGTCAACTTGGGGTCTTCCTCCTTCGCCTTCTCCTTAATCAACTGTATGGTCTTCTTGGCCTGCTCCTTCATCTCGGCGGCCTCCTCCATCAAACTCGGCTCCTCCTGTGTGGCGGGCTCTTCCTCGATGGAATCTTGGATTTCCAGTTCTATATCGTCGTTCTTCTTCATCTCTTCTCTTAATTCTTAATTCTAAATTCTCACCTCTCACCTCTCACTTCTCACCTCTTATTGCTATCCTCAGCTTGGCGCTTCTGCTTCGCGGATTCTGTTGCTGCTCCTCCTCGCTGGGCACGATCACCTTATTGCTGATGGCACGGAAGGGGGCCTCCGTCCGTCCGAAGAAGTCTTGTTTCACCTTTCCTTCGGCATTGCCGGCCTTCATGAAGTTCTTCACAATGCGGTCTTCCAGCGAGTGATAGGTAATCACCGATAGTCTGCCGCCTTCGCCCAGCACCTCCTTGGCGCCGTTGAGCATCTCCTTCAGGGCCGTCATCTCGTGGTTCACCTCTATGCGGAGGGCCTGGAACATCTTGGCCGTCTCTTTCTTCTCGCGCTCTCGCTGAAAGAGTTTTTCGGTGGCCTTCATCAGGTCGCCGGTGGTCTCAATGCGCTTCTCGCCACGGGCCTTCACGATGGCTGAGGCTATTCTCCTGGCGTTCTTCAGCTCTCCGTACAGATAGAAAATGTCGGATAGTTGCTCCTCGTCGTAGGTGTTTAGTATCTCGGCAGCTGTCATACCAGCCCGTTTGTTCATTCTCATGTCGAGTGGCGCATCGAAACGGAAGGAAAAACCACGCGTTTCATCGTCAAAATGATGACTCGATACACCCAGATCGGCCAGCAGTCCGTCTATGTGGTCCACACCGTAGTAGCGCATCCAGTTGCGGAGGTATCTGAAGTTGCTCCTCACGAAGGTGAAACGCTCGTCGTCCACGATGTTCTGTTCAGCATCCTCGTCCTGATCGAAACTGTATAGATGACCCTTTTTGCCCAGTCGGCGGAGTATCTCCTTGCTGTGGCCGCCACCACCGAAGGTTACGTCTACATAAACACCATCGGGCTTGATGTCAAGCCCGTCGATGCTCTCCTGTAGGAGTACTGGTACGTGATATGTCTCGGCAGTAGTCATCATGGGTTTTCTTGGGCGTTCATGATATTCTCAAATTCCGAACCGAAGTCTTCGTCGGTTTTGAGAGTCTGTTCCAGATTCCTCGGCGACCAGATCTCTATCGTGTCGTCCATGCCGATGAACTGGATGTCCTGATCTATCTCTGCAATCTTCTGCAGACGCTTGGAAATCAGGAAACGCCCATTGCCATCGAGCGTCACGACCTCAGCCTCCGATACAAACTGGCGGAACATCTGCTGATGCGACTGCTTCCAGGGACGGAGTTGCTGCTTCAGTAGGTCAAGGCGCGCATTCCATACGCTTTCAGGATAGAGCACCAAGCATTTCTGGAAAACATCCCTTCTCAGCACCAGATTTTCCTCGCCCGATGCCTGTAGCACCTTGCGGAAAACGGCTGGCAGAAAGGCTCTTCCCTTCGTGTCTGTCTTGGCTTCTATGTTACCTAAAAAACGCATACGTACATCTATTAATAGATTTCGGTTACAAAGATAGATATTTTTCCCCACTTTACACCACATTTCCCCACTTTTTTTAAATTTTAACTTTATTTTATTGATTCAGCCCCCTTTTGTGTACTAAATACATTTAAAAAGAAAAGATTTCTTAAGTTTTTTGCTCATTTTTAAAAGAAATGTGCTATTTTTGCAGCACGTTAGTGTTTTTAGAGAGAAAATGGCAACTATAACAGAGAAAACCATTGATATCGAACAGATATTAAAGAGTAAGATGGGCGCAAAGGCAAAGTTTGTGCCCCGTCCTTTGGTGAGTTGGCTGAAACGCATCGCCCATCAGGATGATGTGAACGCTTTTCTGTGGGAGAGTCGCGATAAGTCTGGCGTCGACTGGCTCGAGGAGTGTGTCAAGTATCTCGATATGACCCTCGATATCCAAGGCATGGAGAATCTGCCTGATCCTCAGGATGGTAAGCTCTATACCTTTGTGAGCAATCATCCCCTTGGCGGAGTCGACGGCGTGGCCCTTGGATCCATCATCGGCCGCCATTACGATGGTAAGTTCCGTTACTTGGTCAACGATCTGCTGATGAACCTTCCAGGACTGGCTCCCGTATGCATTCCCATCAACAAGACGGGTAACCAGAGCCGTAACTTCCCAGCCATGGTGAAGGCGGGCTTCGAGAGCGATAACCACATGCTCATGTTCCCTGCAGGTCTCTGTTCTCGCCGGCGTTATGGTGTGGTGCAGGACATTCCCTGGACTAAGACCTTTATCTCGAAGAGTGTGGAGTATCAGCGCGACATCGTGCCCATCCACTTCGGAGGTCAGAATTCCAACTTCTTCTATCGCTTGGCTAACTTCAGCGATAAGTTCCTTCCTTTCAATCTTGCCATGCTCTATTTGGTCGATGAAATGTACAAAAACGTGCATAAAACCTTCACCGTTAAGATAGGCAAGCCCATCGCATGGCAGACCTTCGATAAGACAAAATCACCGATGGAATGGGCACAAATTGTTAGAGGACGAGTATATAAACTTTAAGTTATAAATAGGATCGTGGAAATGGAACAGGAGATTATCCAACCAATCGACAAGGCGATACTCAAGAGCGAACTGACCCCTGAGCGCCAGCTTCGTATGACCAACAAGAGTCATAACGAGATTTACGTGATTACGGCCCACAATGCGCCCAATGTGATGAAGGAGATTGGACGTCTGCGTGAGATAGCCTTCCGTGAAGCTGGCGGAGGCACAGGCAAGTCGATGGATATCGATGAATTCGATACTTGCGAGAACTGTTACAAGCAGCTCATCGTCTGGAATCCTGAGGCCGAGGAGATCATCGGAGGCTATCGTTATCTGCTGGGCACCGATTGGGAGTACGACGATAAAGGCCAGCCCATCCTTGCCACCAGCCACATGTTCCACTTCTCCGAAAAGTTCCTGAAGGAGTATGCCCCCTTGACCATCGAACTGGGCCGTTCCTTCGTTTCACTTCCTTATCAGAGTTCACGCATGGGAGCCAAGAGCCTCTTCGCCCTCGATAACCTTTGGGACGGACTTGGTGCCCTCACCGTTATCAAACCCAACGTGAAGTATTTCTTTGGCAAGATGACCATGTATCCCTCGTATATCCGCAAGGGTCGCGACATGATTCTCTACTTCCTGAAGACCTATTTCGACGATAAGGAGAAGCTGATTATCCCGATGAAACCGCTGGAATTGGATACTGATCCTGCTGAACTCGAGAAGCTCTTCACAGGTCATTCCTTCAAGGAAGACTATAGGATCCTGAATGGCGAGATCCGCAAACTCGGCTATAACATTCCCCCGTTGGTGAATGCCTATATGAGTCTTTCGCCTACGATGAAGCTCTTTGGCACAGCCATCAACTACGGCTTTGGCGATGTGGAGGAAACGGGTATTCTCATTGCTATCGAGGAGATCTTCGAGGAGAAGCGCGTGCGCCATATCGATTCCTACATCAAGGAGCACCCCGAGGCCCTCAAGATCACCAGCGGAGCCAACAAAGTCATCTACAAAGAACGCTAATAAGCATTCTTTTTCTATCCAATATAGCCCCGATGAAACGGGGCTTTTTTATCAAAGAAAAGCGCCATCCTGCTCTATGGATGGCGCTCGTGTTTAGAAAACAGCGGCACAAGCTTTTCTGATAATCAATAATTTTTCAAGCAATGTTTTCTTTTGCTTAGCTACCGACATGTTATAGCGCGACTGCATATTAATCAGAAGTTCAGGATTAATGCCAAGGGCTGCTTCCATCATCAGCGCAAAATCAGTAGTTACAGGTCGTTTCCCATTAAGAATCTCATTCAGTTGAGTATATGGTACATTTATCAACTCAGAGAATTTCTTTTGTGAAATGCCTCTTGCCTCCAACTCTTCCTTAAGTACATCTCCTGGATGTGTTGTTAATCTGTTCATTTTTTATTCCTCCTTTTATTGATAGTGATTTGTAATGTCAGTTACGGTGCAGATTGTAACTATTTTCTCTGAGCCCTCGTTTTTGATTCTGAACTCCAATCTATAGTGGTAGTCGATTCTGATGGAGTAATAGCCATTGTCAAGAGCCTCAAAGTTCAGAGAGTTGAACACAAAGAGATCCTCGATACGAGTGGCTGCTGTTAGCGTATCTATACGCTTTTGGTATTTCGTAATGACGGATTTCTGAAAACGGTATTTTTTGTTTCTACATTTTCCGTCATTGTAGAGTTCCTCTAGATAGTCTTTTTCGTACTCTATAATCATACATCATACTATTTCTGGGTGCAAAGATATGGATTATTTTTGAAATTCACAAATTTAGTGAAGAATATTTTGCGAATCATGATCATTTAAGCAACAACACTGGTACGCAGTCTGCTTTCGAAAATAGCTGATTCTGGGTCTCATAATCTACATCTACCTTTAGTCTTTTAGCGGCTTTGTTCATCCTCAAATTGCAAAACTTTCTTAAATTTGCAACCAGTTCATGCAAGGTTTTGCCATGTGAGCAGTTATATCAACAAAACTCATTAAAAGATTAAAAATGAAACAAACATTGATTACTGCTCTTCTTCTGACTTGCACTAGCATGCAGGCTCAGAATGTATCCTCTCGCCATGAGATTGGCGTTAGTTATGGTTATCCCACGATTGCTTTTGGCATGTTTGTAGACAGTAACCGTAACTGTTCTTATGTAGAAGATGGTTTTTATTGCAACGACAAGGATTTCGGCCCCTTATCGGTAGAGTATTACTATCGCTTTACGCCCTTGATAAGTGCAGGAGGCGTGTTTACCCTGATTGACAGGCGGAAGGATATTGTCGATAATAAAACGAAGGTTGGCGACTATACCGAACGTTACTATGCCGCAATGCCCGCCATCAAGTTCAGTTGGGCAAGGGGCGAGTTCATCACTCTTTTCTCCAAGCTTGCCTTAGGCCCATGCCTGCATAATAAGACGGATAAAATCTATCTGCAGGCGCAACGCTTTGGAAACACCGTATCACCCGTTTATGATGTTACAGAGGAACACAGTTCAAGCCACTTAGGCCTCCTCGGCCAGATCACCCTTTTAGGCATTGAGATAGGTAGTCGACTAAAAGTCTTCGGCGAATTAGGCATCGGTGCCCAAGGTGTCTACAACGTCGGCCTCAGATATAAGTTCTAGTATTGAAGAATAATTCCAAAGAAAAGCGCCATCCTGCTCTATGGATGGCGCTTTTCTTTGGAAACAATCAAAATATGTGTAGTACTAAATCAATCAATACACCTTTGTAATTTATGGTCATGGGAGAATACAGAGAAGAGATTGTTGTCGCTATCGAATTCATAATATACTTTATGAGTCATCTTTTCTGTTTCAAACGCCAATTTTAAACCAATCCATTTACGTCCTTCCGACAAATTAATCTCCTCAGCAGAATAAAGGAAAGGAAGCTTTTCCCTTATTTCCCCATTATATAAATAATAGGTAAACCCTGTTCCATCAGAACGGAATTCCCAATATTGTAGTTCACCTGATGGATTCACTAAAGCCCACTTACCCAATAACGGGTTTGTAGTATCATGAAGCAGATCTTTCATTGCGTTATAATCCTCTATGATGTCAGGTTTCGTAATGCATATCAATTCCCATTCATGATTTTGTGATAAGAAAGAATGAGAATTGCCTATTAAATAACCTTTAGAATCATAGAAATAACCATTTGAGGAACTGATCATACTATTGATGTTATAGACATACTCACCATATACAGAAGTTCGATAAATGATGGCATTTCCAATCGAGTTGGCTAAGTAAGAAACCCAATTTGGTAGTTGAGACAATGGAATCTGATGGATACTATTCTTTGTAAAACCATCAGAATAAGGGGGCTTTGAGAGATTCTCCTCGACGATGTTATAGTCTTTCACCTCAGGAAAATTCCAAGACGGGCCATCGCTGATAATAATCAAATCCTCATCTTCACTACTACTGCATCCTGCCAACATAAAGATAGCAGAAAGAAAGATACCTAATGTTTTAATTGCTCTTCTCATGATCTTTGGTTTTTTACTATTATAACTGACCAATCACCAAAACCTTGCACGAGTTTTCCAATAATTAACACAAATTAACGAATCGCCAAATAAAAGGAGAGCATTCCGCTTATTGCAAAATAATCTTAAATTTCGAACACCTCATGCAAGGTTTTCCACCCTTCGCAGTTATATCAACAGAAACCAATAAGATAGTTTTATGAAACGAACATTCAAAACATTAACAGTATTCCTATCGGCCATCATTCTGCTGACTGGTTGTAGTAACGATGATGACGAGTTAATCAAAGAGACTAAAATCGAGAGCGTTAATAATGGACAGGAGGTCAAAGCTTTCTTTAACTCCGAATGGGCGGACTATAATGCAGCCGACTCTTACCCAGAGACTTTCTTCAATCGGGAATTGATGGATAAGGAAAACATCTGTCTTGTTAATAGTAAAGAGGAGTTTAAGAACATCTATTTTGGAAATAAGGAGATTCCAGAGATAGACTTTTCGAAATACACCTTAATTATCGGTAAGAAACAAAAATATGTTGAAATCGGAAAGAAATCACCTGCCAGCCTGAAGGATATTAAGTTGTATGACACAGAAGCAGGTTATCAACTCAATTTATATTGCACCTCATATATCCCTGAAGGAGATATGTTTACCAGACGATTCTTCTATTTCTGGGGGCTCTTCCCTAAGTTGAACAATAAAAACATCACAACGCAGATAAGGTTCGAATAGTTTATATTTTAGTAATAGTAATATAGTTGGAAAATAGTCCCATGTCTAACACGGTAATTGTAATTCTAAAAGCGAGTGCCACCCTGCGATAGAGTGGCACTTTTTTATGTGCAACGATAGTTTATTCTGGACTTTTAGAAACTGCCGAGTAAAGTCGGACTTTAGTCGGAGTAAACCTGGACTTTACTCCGAGTAAACCTCCAAATTCTCTAGAGAATTTCGGACTTTCCCCGGAGCAAACCTCCACTTTCCTCGGAGGAAACTATGACTTTGCTACGTACCAAACTCATAGCGAGGACTATCCAAACTATGACAGAGGACTATTCTCACTCTATCGAAGGACTATTCTAGCTATCACATAGGATCTTTTTTGTTCTGTAGAAATAGAATTTCGCAGATTTAAGCCAACCTCTCCCTTAATTTTGCGGGAAGCCTTTATTTACGGGTGGTTCGCATAGGGAGAGGTTGGTTTTACCTCTCCCTCACCTCTCCCTTACCTCTCCCTAAAACAATCCATTTTGCAAGAGTATAGAAATTAAGTGTTAAAATCTCACTTTTTTGCAAATAAACGCTCAAGTTATTTGCATATCTCATGGATTTTTATTATCTTTGCACTCGCAAAACACAGAGCTATGAGAAGCATGGCCTGAAACATTAAAATTAATATTTTGATAAGTACAATGAACAAGAATTTAACAATTCATGGAGAGACCCTTACGGCCTCTCAGGAAGGAGCGCTCGCAGCTGAGCAGTTCCTCCAGGAGCACTACTTTTTCCGACGCAATGTGCTGAGCGGGAAGGTGGAGTTTGCTGTTGTACCCTCCGAAGGCGAGCCACAGTATCGTGTGCTGACTCAGGAGGCGCTTAACAGTATTATTATCCGAGCCAAGCGCGAGGAGATCTGCGAGAAGGGAAGTCCCAAGACGGAGATTATGGAACTGATTCATTCTGAGGAGGTTCCTGAGCATGATCCCATCCGTGAGTTTCTCGAGAACTTGCCCGCATGGGATGGGAAGAACCACATCGCCCAGCTCTTCAGTCGCATTCCTGGCATCAGCACGGAGCAGCATGCCTTCTTGGCTACGTGGATTCGAGCCGTTGTGGCTCATTGGTTGCAGATGGACACGCTTCATGGCAATGAGTGTGTGCCTACGCTGATTGGAGCCCAGGGTTGTGGAAAGACCACCTTCGTGGCCCGATTGCTGCCTCCTGAGTTGCGCCAGTATTTCCTTGACCATCTGAACCTCTCGAACAAGTTCGACAAGGAGATGGCGCTCACTAACAACCTCATCGTTTGTCTCGATGAGTTGGAGGCCATCCGCCCGAGTCAGCATGCGGCTCTGAAGCAGACGCTTTCGAAGAGTAAGGTGAATGGACGTCCCATCTATGGTTGTGCCCAGGAGGACCGTCCTCGTTATGCCTCGTTTGTGGCCACCACGAACAATCATCATCCTCTGACGGATGCCACAGGTAGTCGTCGCTACATTTGCCTGACGATTCCCGAGGGAATGTTCATCGACAACACGGGTGAGATTGACTACCAGCAGCTCTATGCCCAGGTGCTCTATGAGATTCGTGAGAAGAACGCGCCCTACTGGTTTAATAATGAGGAGGTTGCGCGTATTCAGGAGTTGAATCTTGACTACATGGAGAAGAAGGACATTGCTGAGATTATCGTATCTTGTTTCCGTAAGCCTGAGGAGGGCGAGAGTGGTAAGCGTATGAACAGCTCTGAGATTCTGAAGGAGATTCGAAAGGAGTATCCTTCGATTCCCAACACTGTTGGCTCGAAGGTGAATGTAGGGCAGGCAATGAAGCTGTTGGGCTATGAGCATACGGAGTGTAGCCATGTAAAGTACTATCGCGTAGTGCCCATCAATGCCGCTTGAAGGGAGAGGTGAAGGGAGAGGTAAGGGAGACCTTAGGGAGAGGTAAAATCAACCTCTCCCTATCCCAAACCCTGATAAACACAGGGCTTCCAAGAAATACAGGGAGAGGCTGGCCTAAATTTGCAAAATATCATTTTCTAACTAAACTGCTAATCTACCCAGGCTGTGCCTGAACAATTAACGTGAACCCATTCTACCTCTGGCTGAAGCTGAATCTTTTCGGCAAGTTTTATAGCCTCGTATGCATTTCTGACATTGCAGCTATAGTCGTACCACATGTTATTTCCTGTCGTATGTACATAAGTCAGGTCATACTTCTCGCCTATCGTCTTAATATCGTAGCCACGATTCATCTTAATGGTGAGGATAGGCATCACATGAACGACGTACCCCCTTTGCTCCATATCTCTCATTTTGAAGTTTACAGAGACATACAGATGGGGGCTCTCGAAATATTTCTTGGAAGTAATCCTATATCCTTTTTTTGCGTCGTATTCAGACCAATTTCGAATATTTACTGCAATACCATCTGTTTCATCTGTTAATTTCTTGATAATGTCTCTTCCTTCATCGTCGTTAGGAACGACAAGCAGATCATATAATGGTTGAGTTTGGGGAGTCAAATCGTTAAGAAGACTCGAACTTAGTTCATTTTTTTCTGATTGCATATTGAACACATAAGGTGGCTGGTCAAAGAGTGTTAGATTATACTTTTCTGAGTACTCACCTTGATCCATTACATCTTCTGGTTCAATTCCAGACTCATCATCGCTACTACAACCTGTCAGCAGGAAGAGGGCCGACAGGAAAAGACATAATGTTTTGAATGTTCGTTTCATAAAACTATCTTATTGGTTTTATTATTATAACTGCAAAGATACGAAATCCTTGCATGAACTGGGTGTAAATTTAAGATTATTTTGCAATTGGCTGAATGCTTTCCTTTTGCTAGGCGATTCGTTAATCTGTGTTAATTATTGGGAAACTCGTGCAAGGTTTTGGTGATTGGGCGGTTATAATAATAAAAAGCATAGAAAATGAGAAGAACGATTAAATCTGTAGCAATCTTTCTAAGAGCCATCTTTTACTGGCCATCTGATGATTAGTAATGTAGTTAGAAAATAGGGCCATGATGAACACGGTAATAGTAATTCCAAAGAAAAGTGCCATCCTGCAATAGGGTGGCACTTGTTTTATCGTAATCTGCCCTGCTAATTATTAAAATAATCTGATAATTGATGTTTTCTCCATTGGATACATAATCGATTCAAAATATTCTCTTCAAACAGTTTTTTATATTTCTCATTGTCATTCTTGGAAAGCTCGTCTGTGTTTATTCTTTTCCAATTATTTTTTTCTATCCCTTCTCCTATAGCTATAGCTACGAATTGGATTGCTACCATCTTTTCTTCATTCTGATTTGTATTAATAGCACACATATAACCGATACTATCTATTTTAAAATGACTCATATAGAAACTATATGATACTCCATCCATGGAAACGGTGTCTCCGTTTTCATTTGTATAATAGATATTCAAAGAATTATCTTTTTGCTTCATTACATTTATACTATCTATCAGTTCTTTTGCTGAAGTCATATGTAATAAATAAACTTCAGCAGAAGAATACGATCCAGATCCCCACATACAAGAGCAAATAAAGAAAGATATAAAATAAGGGATGAAGTAAAAATTTCTTTTTATCTTATTCATTTTTAATATAAATCCGCAGAGTCTAATAATACAAATTTGGAGAAATAGTATAACACACACCCACGTTCTAAAATGTGGAGAGGTAAAAATGGATTTAATTGATATTACCTTATTAAAACTAATTTTTTTACATTTTAGACTTACTAGACTCACGGAGTTTTTGATAATCCTTCAATAACTGTTGATCAAGTTTCTCTTTCTTCCTTAGTTTCAGATAGTTTTCTAATGAGTCTATTTTGCCAGAAAGATCTTTATTCTGATCATAAAAGTCTAATAATGTATGCATCACTCTTACGTATCCTTCTTCATCTATCCATTCATGATTCTGCGTTAGGCAGTAATAAGATGTTGCAGCAGTATAAGCAATCATATAGGCCATTTCATTCTGATTCGTGAGGAACTGGCCAATCATTTCATTTATTTCAATATGAACATCAGCAGTTGAATACGATCAATTGAGGATGTACTTCGCTGCCTCATTCATATTTGGAGCACTCAGCCTGTGAGTTAGGAAATAGGCACAACAGCGAAGAGCATCATTATTATGCATATGGCATATTTCCGGTGTTTTGAACTCTACGAGTTTGGGCAAGTCGACGTATCCTTCATTGCGTTCTTTAACAAGTTTGTCGATGCGTTCTTTCATATTATCCACCCTCTCCTTTTCACCTGCAGACTCATAGAACTTCTGCAAATATGCTAGTTCGTTGATATACTCCTCAGAATGTTCACCCATCAGTTTCTTTATAATACTGAGTGAACGTAATTCAAATTGAATAGCTTCTTGATAACGCTTATTCTCATGGCAAGTTTCAGCCAAGTGCAAAAGGATGGCAGCAAGATGTTCATCAAGTTTTCCTTTTTTCTCGTAAATACTAAGTGCTCTTCTACCTATCAACTCTGCCTCTTCTGTCTGTTGGGCAGCACTAAGATAAAAAGCGAGATTATCTAAGTAATAAGCAAAATCGCCATCTGACGAGCTGATATTTTCTTCGTATAACGACGTTGCCTTGCGAAGTGTCTTGATAGCTTCGTCAAGTTGCTGGTTCCTTGCATAATATTTCCCAAGGAACACCAAGCCTTCAATATATGTTGTATCCGTCTCGCCATGCAGTTCCTTCAAAATATCCAAACGCTTCTTCTGGGTATCTATTGCATCCGAGTAACGTTCCTGATTTACCAGTTTTGTTATTAAAGAATCCAACTTGTCTGCCTGCTGCTGAGACACTTGTGCAGATATTGGTGAAAAGTAAAACATACTCACCAACACAATCATCATTTTCTTCAATACAAGTTTTTTCATATTATCATCTGGTTTTAAATGTAAGAAGAGAAGGAATCATAACAAAAAGTATGACTTAAACCATCTTTTAATGCTTAATGAGTTTTAATTGATGTGAGGTCGATGAAATAGTAGTCGCTATTCTCTTTCGTGTTATAGCGGTAGCCAGAGAATACGACATTAAGACCTTCCTTCTGGAATTCCTCAGCAAAGCACTTCATTGGGTAATAGCGGGTCTTGGGATAGTCTGTTTGAATATACCAACCAAGATGGTCTTCATAGCGGATGGACCCAGTTCCATTTTCCACGAGCGTCTGATTCTTATAAGGCTTCACCTCGCAACTATAGGTGCGATTGGGCTCATTATCATCCGTCTGCTGGAAACGGGTAATATTGCAGAACAACCTATCGCCAGCCTTCATGTTCTTCTCTTCCCAATCGGAGAGTTTAAAGTGGCAGATGCTCTGTGCTCCTGGATGACGGAGATAGACGCTAGGGTATGTTCCCGAAGTGGGATACATGGGTACATCAATGATTTTCATCGTTACTTCTCCCTTACCATTATCAATTTCTATCAACTCTGCCACATAAGGATAGTCAGGACCATCAAACCATCTGTCGTCGCTAAATGGCTTATTATCGTCAAAGTCGTTGGTATAGAGGAAATAATCTGAACCACCAAAGTAGAGTTTCAGCTGGGAACCGTCTCTCTGGTATGACTTGATGTCTTCAATGTGTTTGTCGAAGAATTGAGCATCCTCAATAATAGAAAGGCCTTTTTCATGAAAACATGTGTCGAAGAGGATCTTATCGTCGACGAGAGTGGTCTTCATAAAACTGGCAGACTGATGATCCAGAGAGGAAGCTACCATATAATCATAATCGGGAATTACCTTCAGACTGAACTTGTAAGGTCCTACGATATAAGGATCTACCTGCCACCAATTGCCTTGGTATTGCCATCCCACAAGTCGCCATTCTCCTTCCAGAGGTTCCAGACTGGTAGTCTCTGATATGGTAAGCAGATCGAGGCAAGCGCGATTAACTATCTCACCATCATCCTCATCTGTGGTAGTAGCATCGCCTTCAATGCTCATATAATAAGCATCGCCCGAGAATCTGACTCCAAGTCCCTCCTTCTGAAAAGTCTTATCCATATTCTGGGGGTAATACTCATGAAAGAATTCATATTGCTGGCGTTCCGGCCTTACAAGATACCATTTCTGCAATTTCTTGTTATACTTCACGGTGGCCAACTTATTGCTGACTGTTCCTGCAAAAATGACATCGCAAAGACATGTGGCCGAAGGGCCGTCATCTTCTTTGGTACATGCTGAAAGCAGCATCATCACTATCAGGCAGAGGCCAAGAATTTTTATAGTTCTATTCATAAGCCCTATTATTGGTACACTATTATAACTGCAAAGATACGAAATCCTTGCATGGGGTGTGCGAAATTTAAGAATCTTTAAGACTCACTCTCAATCAAGGATTCAGAAATCGTACTTGCCGCTAAGGTTGTTCTTATAGGTAATGCTGAAACGGGCGCGTTCACCATATTCGTAAGAACCATTGTAAATGATAATAGTATAGTTGCCATCATTTAATGGACCTACTTCGCAATAAAGATCATAGGGACAGATGCAGTTGGCTCCTGGGTGTTCTTCTGTTTCTAAGAGTTTAATGACATTTTCTTCTATAGTTGCCTGAGTTTTCAGTTCGCCAGGTTCACAATTGAAAGCAGCGTTCACATGACTGAGGGACAAGACCCCATCTTTCATACTCTTATATTCAACATACTCCGGATAATCTGCGAAATATCCTCCTCTGGTTGTTGCCTCACCAACCTTCTTGCAGCCTGAGTTGGCAAAGTTTCTAACTTGAAATAACGAAGCGTCAGTCGTTCCTTCATGATCATCGCTACTACAACCCGTCAGCAGGAAGAAGGCCGACAGGAAAAGACCTAATGTTTTGAATGTTCGTTTCATATCCATGTTGTTTAATTGAGTTTATTTCCCTAAGTTCAGGCGGAGGCCGAGCTGGAGATTGAGGCTGGTGGGCTTGTCCTTGTAGAAATTGCTGACGTTGCTGCCATTATCGAAATAATGGCGGACGCCTGATTCTGCGTAGATTCCGAACTGGGGAATGATATCATATTGTATGCCGACGCTGCCATTAACCGACCATTGCATGCGGTCTTTCTTCATCTCCTGATCCACTCCGTCGGTATTGGCCGTAGCCTTCACATTCCATTCAGCCAGTCCACCTGCCGAAAGATATGTGTTAAGTCCGTGCCAACGCCAGAATGAGAACTGAATGTTCAGGGGAACACCTATATAATGGAGTGTCTGATGGCGGCTCACCTGATTGCTTTGCATGATAGTCAGGAAATCGGAGTTCAGTTTGGTGTACACTAATCCGGAGCTGAGGGCTAATCTCTTGGCGAGCGGATAGCTCAAGGTAAGTCCAAACGAGATGGGGTGGTCATGACTCTGCCTTTCTTCATAGCCTACCAGATAGACCACATCACCACGCGTAGAGGCCGCTTCACTACGGGTCATCGCGAAGTTGCTCAACAGCGACGGACTCATCTCCACACCATTACGATGATTATAATCGCCTAAGGCAGACGATGCATAGAGATTCATTGTTACCCTGCGGCTGGTGGGTTGCGGCCTGCGGCCTATCGTCCTCTCTGGCAGATAGTCATGATGGGGCCTCTTCTGCTCTACCTTCTCCTTATCGGTTTCCGTCTGTTTCGCTGGTTCTGACGTGGGCCGCATGACTTCAGACTTAACGTCTGCGATATCCAACTCTTCTTTCTCTGCAGCCTGAGCCAGAGGCTTGTAAGCGCAACTTACAGGCTTACTAATAGTAGTGCGCGAGCTGTCGGCGATTGTTATGGCTGGCTCTATGATGTCGTTCTGGACAGATGCCTCCGCTAATGCTGGCGATGGCGCGATGGTATCGTCGGGCTCAGAATGATTCCAGAGCAAATATGCTCCTCCTGACAATACGCCAACCAGCGATGCTGCCACCATCCAACGACGCAGGCTTACAACACGGGCATGCTGGCTCGCCTTCTTGTCGAGTGCAGCCTCGATTCCCTCCCACAAGTCGCGCTGAGGCTCCTCGCGGTAGTTCTTCAGGTGGTTTTCCAACCTTTCGGCCCATTTCTCTTGTTTCATATCCCGTGTCGTTTTATATACTCTTTTGTCATCTTCGTCAGAATCATCTTTGCTCTTGTTAACTGGGAGGCTGACGACTTCTCCTTGATGCCTAATCTTTGGGCGATTTCCTTGTGAGAGCAATGTTCAAATACATGGAGATTGAGTACCAATCTGTAGCCCGAAGGCAGTTGCGCAATCATTTTTGTGAGCACCTCTGGCGGTATGCTTTCTATGTCGGGCTCCTCGTCGGGTATGTCTGGGATGGTGCCCGTAAAGCTGATTCGCTCATGGTGTCTCACGAAATCGAAGGCCTTGTTTACTACCGTTCTCCCAATCCAGGCCGTAAGCGAGCCCTCGCCTTGGAAGTTGAACCGATGGATGGAGGTGATGATGTTGATGAAAGCATCCTGTACCACATCCTCCACGTCATAGTGTTCAGGAATATACCTCAGTCCTATCGACATGGCATATCCTTTATAGCGCTCATAGAGCCGTCTCATCGCTTGGCGGTCTCCGGCTTTTACTGCTTCTAACAGTTCTTGCTCAGTTTCCAAAGGAGGCGTTCTATAATCTATATATACTTGTAAATTTAAGTTTCAATTCAGGATCGTATTTCTTGATAACCTGTTCACCATTCTCTTGGCTCTCTATCTGCGATATTGTCAGTACACAGGAGAAACTCTTGCCCTTGATATCTAAGACAGCCGTAGATTTATCAGGTACTACGCTTACTATGACGGGGAAATAGTTCCCCTGATCGGTAGTAACAACAAAGAAGAGATAACGTATGGTGTGGTTTTGCCCTGGGGGTAGCTCAAGGTAGATCCCGTTTGCCGATACGCCGATACATCGATAGTCATAACCAAAAAAGGCCTCTAAACAATCCTGATTATTGCCACATTTTTTGTATGTCTGGAAATACAAGGAATCCTCATCGTGTAAAGTGACTCCGGTAGGTTTGTCGTTTGTGATTTTGGTCACTTTCACCTGTGGGGCTATCTCTTTTACCAGAGTCTTGTAAGGAAACCCATAGAAAGCCAATATATTCCGACTATCCGAGGTGCTGACCTCGACATTTAAAGTATCAACAGACACGCCATCAACTGACCAGACACCCCTGAAATAGCATGTTAACTTCGGTATGTTGTTTGAGGGGATGGTATCGTTTTTCTTTTTTTCTACCTCCGTAGTATCCTTTTTGACTAAACCTTCATTAGTTTTTTTTCCGTATTGCGATTCCGCTTCGCCCCCTTCCTCCTTGCCGCAGCCCATAACAAGAGCTGTCAGCACCAACAGCACCAATGGCATGATTCGCTTTAAGTTCATTCTTTGTTCTACCATACGCTCTATATCTTTTTATTATTATAACGTAGAAA
>JAEEGK010000688.1_pt1 | contig 84525 bp, 73 predicted proteins | sample 8958771 | NCBI WGS metagenome assembly JAEEGK01 (sample SAMN16246547, study PRJNA631951) | gut metagenome | biome: gut microbiome; feature: rumen; material: SC-attached | host: Bos | place: Iran: Karaj | collected 2018-10
GCCTGCTTACCCGACTGCCCGTACATGAAAGCCTCGGAGTAGCCCGCTACACCTGCGTTTTCACGCACGAGCATTCGAGCAAGCATTCTGCGCATTAGTCCATTTATTTTAAAACCGCTGTACTAGTAGGCGTTGTAATCCTTTGTATGGAAAATTGTTTTGAACAATATGGCTATGTCTAACCACAGAGTCCAGTTTTCGATATACCAGATGTCCAGGTCGATCCTCCTTCTGATGGAAGTATCGCCGCGGTAGCCGTTCACCTGTGCCCAACCTGTAATGCCCGGCCGAACCTGGTGCTTAACCATATACCTGGGTATCTCGTCTCTGAACTTGTCCACGAAGAAAGGCCGTTCGGGGCGCGGACCCACAAGGCTCATGTCTCCTTTGATAACATTAAAAAGCTGGGGGAGCTCGTCAATGCTGGTTTTTCGAATGAACTTGCCCACCTTGGTGACCCTATCGTCATTTTCGGTGGTCCATTCCTTCTTTTCTTCTTCCTCATCCTGCACGCGCATAGAGCGGAACTTATACATAGTGAATTCCCTGTTGTGAAGACCTATGCGTGTTTGCTTAAAAATGACCGGACCGTCGGAGGAAAACTTCACCAGGATCGCAGTTATCGCCATAGGAATGGCGGCTATGATCAGTGCAATGCATCCGAAGATCAGGTCTTCAGCCCGTTTCACCGCCTTGTTGCCCAGACTGCCCAGTGGCACGGCACGGATGTTTATTATAGGAACTCCGTCCATATCTTCCATGTTTGCGTAGCCGGAGATCATGTTCATGAAATCCGGTGCAAATTTGGTGTGAAGTCCGAAACGCTCTCCGGTCTGCACGATCTCGGTAAGCCTTGTGTAATCGTTCACCTTAAGGGCGATCACCAGCTCGTCGGGGTCATTATCGAACAGCAACGCGTTTAAGTCTTCGATCTTTCCGAGAACGGAAACGCCTCTGTAACGGGTGCCTTTCTCCATATCGTCATCCAGGATACCCATAACGGAATAACCCCAGACAGGATTTGCCAAAATACGGTCTATGTAGACCTCGGCCGTGCGGGAATAGCCCACGATCAGCACGTGTTTCAGATTTTTGCCGTGCTTTCTGAGGCTCCTTAAAACAGAATACAAGAGCACCCTGAAGGAAACATCCAGCAGAGTGTTTATCACTGCAAACACCGCGATAAACTTACGGGAAATGTCATTTTCCCTGAACATGTACAGCATGGCCAGGAAATAGACCACTCCGAAGGCATTAGCCTTGATCACGTCAAAGATCTGATTCCGCATGGAGCGGCTGCGCTGTGGATTGTACAGTCCTCCGAAAAGGAAGATGAGCATATATCCCACTGCCAGCAGGAACAGGTAGTTCGTGTAATCGCTAAGGGGCAGGTACTTGACACCCTCTCTCGTTCCGATCAGATAAAAACGTATAAAATAGGACAGGATGAAAGCCAATACGACTAACATCGTGTCGGAAATAATATACAATCTGTGGAAGGATTTTTGATGGGCTTTGATCATCTCTGCCTCGCCTGTCTGTCTGCTTTTGAAGCCCTTTTTGTGTAATTGGGCGACAAATGGGTATAATATCACAAGTACCCTATATAATAACCCACTTTCGAGGGATTTACAAGAAAAAATTTAAAATGAACCCCGGGGACGGGGTTAGGGGTTCAAAAAAGTGACTCTGGTGGCAAAAAAAGGGCACTGGGTCAATACCTTTCACTAAAAAAAGACTCCCTGAAACATGTCATTTGACTCACGATGAAGATTTTTTCAATTGAGCCACTGTTTTTCCCACAAAAAAGGGTTTCCCGGAACACGTCATGTGACTCTGGGCCACATTTTTTTCGATTGAGCCACAAAAATGAACCCATAACCCCGTCCCCGGGGTTCAAAAAAGTGACTCTGGCGGCAAAAATTGCCGACTGAGCCAAAAATGAACCCATAACCCCGTCCCCAAAGGTTCAAAACGGGACTAAGGTCCTGAAATGAACCCATAACCCCGTCCCCGGGGTTCATTTTGGGAAAACAAAACAAGGGACCGTAAGTCCCTTGTTTTGTTGTTTAGGGTTTGATCTATGTAGTTTAGGGTTTGTAAGCTGTTTTACCTTAATTTGTGGAAGGTCTTTTCATAAGCTTTACATCTGCGAACATCTCGGTCCACTTGCCATTAACCTGGCGCTGGAAGGTGATGCGGATGTATGTGCCGTATTTATAGGAATTGATCTGGGTTATCAACTGCTCGTTGGTGGACACTTTAGTGCCGTTAACAGCAGTGATGACGTCGCCGGTATATATGCCTGCTTCTGCAGCTGCACTGTCCTCAGTCACGGACTGTACGCGAACACCGTAGGGCATTCCGAGAAGATTTGCCAGGTCCTCGGTCACGGTCTGGATCACAACGCCCAGGTAGCCGCGGTCTTCTTCAGCCACGATCTCGCGATTGATGAGGTCGTCGAGAATGGGGATAGCTGCAGTGATGGGGATCGCAAAGCACATGCCCTCAACGCTCTCGCTGGAATACTTGGCACAATTGATGCCGATAACTTCGCCGTTTACGTTGAAAAGAGGTCCGCCGGAGTTGCCTTCATTGATGGCAGCATCGGTCTGGAGAAGGGTCATGCTGGCGTTTTCGTAGTTCACGGTCCTGTCCTTTGCGGAAAGGTAGCCCACGGTAACAGACTGGCCGTAGCCGAGAGCATTACCGATGGCGATGACCATTTCGCCCACCTGAGACTCGTCGGAATCACCGAGGGTAGCCACTTTGATCTCGCTGAGTGTGTCCCGGGAAACGTCCGATTTCTTTACGGAAACGATGGCAAGGTCATTGTCGGGATCTGTAGCTCTCGTGGTTGCTGAAACCGTTTCGTCATCAGAGAAGGTGATAGTGATCTTTTCGGCCTTCTCAACAACGTGGTTGTTGGTGGCGATGAAGATCTCATCATCGTTCATACCTACTATGAATCCGGAACCGCCGCCCTCTACTTCGTAGGAGCTGCTTCTGCCGGTCCATATATCGCGCTGGGTCATTGTATAGGAAACTCCAACGCATACGGTGCAGCTCATGTTTTCCTTAACCACATCCACAACCACATTGCCGGTATCGCCCTTGGCTGTCGTGGTGCTGGAGGCTGCGATCACAAGATTGCTGACGCCCAACTGTTTCAATGCATTGGTAGTGTTATCCTCAACCTCGGCATTGGTGGCAGTGAGGAAGGAACTGTCTCCGAATGCCTTGTCTATACCATATGTTACTCCGTAGAATGTCCCGCCGGCTATTGCTCCGAAACAAGCCGCCAGGCCAATAAATTTGAAAATTTTTGCGAAGATATGCTTTTTCTGCTTAACATGGGGGGTATCATTTAATCTTCCGGATGCGGAATAGTCATAATCCGTGTAGGAAGTAAAACCTGCATTCTCATTGCTGTTGGAGCTGTCACTGTAAGCACCGTTACCGCTGTTCTGCTCATTAGCGCTGTTACCGCCTGCTGCTCCGTAGCTTACAAAAGGTGTTGCTCCAATATTTTCGGCTGCAGCCCGGATCTCCTCATCCGACATGGCTTTAAATGCTTCGATATTGTCGTTGACTTCATTGTTGTCATTAACTTCGTTGTTTCTTAATTCATCATCCATAAGTCATCGTCCTTTCTCTTATTTCCAATCCCTCTCGGGATGTTATTAACTGTTCACGTGTTTAATCATATCGGGAGTTTGTGATGGAATTGTGTTTAAAGAAAATAATAATTGTGAACTCTGTGTAGAAATAAAATGAGCCTGGGGATGGTGGTTCAAAAAGTGAACCACCATCCCCAGGCTCATTTTATTTCCTATTTATACGCAGATATTCGTCTGCGGTTTCTTCTGCTGTGCCCTCAAAAACCAGCTTCCCGCCGTCAAGCAATATGCCTCTGGTACAAAGCTTTCGGACCTGAGACTCGTTGTGGGACACGAAAAGCACGGTGGTGCCCTTATCGAACATGCTCATGATCTTTTGTTCGCTCTTTTTTCTGAAAGCTGCGTCTCCCACAGACAGCACCTCGTCCAGGATCAATATGTCCGGCTCCACCACCGTAGCGATGGCAAAGCCCAGGCGGGCGCGCATTCCCGAAGAATAGTTCTTCACCGGAACATTTATGAATTCACCCAGATCCGCAAATTCAACGATCTCGTCATACTTTGACTTTATAAAAGCTTTGGGATAGCCCAGCATAGCGCCGTAAAGCCAGATGTTCTCCGCGCCGGAGTACTGGATATCAAAGCCGGCACCCAGTTCAAGGAGCGGAACTACATTTCCGAAGGTTGTGATCTTCCCTTCCGAAGCCTTTAAAACCCCGGCCACAACCTTCATAAGGGTGGATTTTCCGGCGCCGTTCTTTCCCATCACCGCCAAACGGTCGCCCCTGTTCAGCGTGAAAGAAACGCCGTTAAGAGCCAAAAAGTCCTTGTATTTCAGGTTTCTCTTGACCAGTCTGATGATATATTCTTTTAAGTTGTCAACTTTTTCCTCAGTTAAGCGATACTTAACTGATACGTTGTCCACAATTAAAGATGTTTCTGCCATGATTTTTACCTATTTAAAATAATAAGGTCCAAAAATGAACCACTAACCCCGTCCCCAATGGTTCAAAGCGGGACTAAGGTCCTGAAATGAACCGCTAACCCCGTCCCCAAAGGTTCATAAATGAAGGATGAATTTGTCCTGGTTTTTCCAGAAGAAAATGCCGCCAAACAGGATCAGGAGCACGGCTACGCCGGCGGAGTAGGCCGTGGCGCCGAGATTCATGGGGGATCCGAAGACTGCACTTCTGAAGTTGTCGATGCAGGCGAAAATGGGATTAAGCTTGAAGATCCAGGCATTTTTATCGGAGATCACATCTTCCGCGCGATAGAAAATGGCGGAAGCATACATGATGATCATGATAGCCACTCCCCAAAGGTACTCAAGGTCGCGGAAGAATACAGCCACAGCCGAGAGGATGAGGCCGGTCCCCATGGCAAGTCCGAAGACAATGACAAGAGGAACGATAGCCTGAAGCAGGTAGATGGTGGGCTGCACATGACGTACTGCCGCAACACCCACAAGTACCAGCAGTGAGATCAGGAAAGTCACATAGTTGGAAAAGACAGACGCCAAAGGGTACATGTACTTTGGAACATATACTTTTTTGATCATGGAAGAGTGGTCTCTCACTGACCTCAGGGCCTTGTTGGTAGAACCTGAATAGAATGAGAAAATAAGGCGTCCGGTCAAAATGTACACAGGGAAGTCCTGCGTGTTTTTTCCCAGCAGCCTTGAAAATACCAGGGTAAGAACGATCATGGTCAGGAGTGGTTCCAGCATGGTCCAGATGATCCCCAGATAAGAATTTCTGTATTTAAGTTTAATTTCCTTCTCAACCAATTGGCCGAGAAGGAAACTGTATTTCTTGAAGTTTTTGATGAATTGTTTCATTTACTCCGCTCCGGGCTCGCTTGTCTCCGATCCGCCTTCCTGAGGTTCTTCCGGTTCTTCTGTCTGAGGTACCTCATGCACTCTGTCTACCTGCACGGTTACATACAGCTTGGAAAGACAAACCATACCTTTCTCCGGATCCGTCTGCAGCGTGAGCTGATAAGTTCCGGGAGCTGTGATATAGGTCAGGTCGATGTATGGATGAATGGCATTCGCACTTACCGAATCGACTGCCTCTTTGGCAGCTCTAACGGTCATACGTCCGGCTGAAAGGGTCAAGCTGTAAGGTATCAGCTCATCTTTCAAACCACGCACCTCAATATCCGAAGATGCAACGGAAACATCCATCTTCCGCTGTTCTCCTATATATGTGGTAACAGCCAATGTGGTATCATCGTCCAGGATCTTAATACTGGAAAGCTTGCTGTCAATGAGAGAATATATGCCTATATTACTTTCCACGTTATCCGAAAGACCCGTCACATCCACATAGGCACGAAGGGAATCTCCCAGTTTTTCCAGGTCTTCGTCCGTACCCGCAACCGTGATGCTCGAGGGCTGTGCGGAAACGCTCTTTATTTCATATCCCGTCGCGACGTCGCCGAAGGTCACAGCCTCCAGGTTCAATGTCTTGGTCCTGTAAAGAGTGGTAGTGACACTAACGGAACGACTGCTCAGTTCCAGATTTTCTGTGCTGATCTCCTCGTCGTTGGCATCGTAGATCACCGGGTTGACCACAACTTCCGAAGTCTTGTTTATGCCGTTCACGTTTACAGTGGCGACAACAGCCTGAATGCGGCTGATCTGCAGCTTGGATCCCCTTATGGTGACCACGTTGGGGCTGGAAGCATTGGTACCCACCACAAATCCGTCGGCGGGTGTACCGGTGTTATTTATCTTGATCTTAAATTCCTTGGTGGCGTAATCTTCGAGGGACAGCTTCATGTAAGCGTTCTGTCCGCGTATGATCTCGGCTTCGCTCTCGTCGTAGCCGTCGACCTTTACTTCAATGGGAACCGTATCCGTGACATATATTTTCTCGAAGTCAGCGGTTGCGATGATCGATTCCTCCGTGAGCTTGTCGCAGATAGACTTTCTGGCCTGGACCGTTACAGTCACGGTGCTTCCGTCCACAACCTCCGGGATCTTGTCCTTACGGATAAGCGAATCCTCGTTCAGGATCTTCACCGGCACATTATAAAAGGTAATGGTATCGATGGGATCCTGGCTGTTGACCACTCCCACCCAGATGAAAAAGGCGGAGACCAGAGCCAAAAGCTTAAGGCCGAAGTTATGGGATATCTTTTTCCAAAACATGAGAAGGTAGGTTTTCATCTTAAAGCACCTCCCTCTTCTTTATGCTTGAAAAGTCCCAGGAATCTCTTCTCGGAAACAGTCTTCTTAGGCAAAAGCTCGGTGAGCTTCGTATGAAGGAACTCGCCGTCCACGTTGTAAACAAGACTGCCGTTCTTGGCAATGGAGACTTTTCCCGTTTCCTCGGAAACGATGATGGTCAGGCTGTCCGTAACCTCACTGACGCCCACGCCCGCTCTGTGTCTGGTACCCAGATCCTTGGAAAGCTTCATGTTTTCCGAAAGGGGCAGGTAGCAGGTGGCAGCCGTGATCCTGTTGCCTCTTACCACAACAGCGCCGTCATGGAGAGGCGTGTTGTGCTCGAATATATTAATAAGAAGAGCCGATGTTACCACGGCGTCTATACGTATGCCTGTTTCTTCGTACTCCTTTAAGGGCACGTCCTGCTCGATCACGATGAGAGCTCCGGTCTTGGTCTTTGCCAGTTCGAAGGCACCCTTCACCAGCTCCTCCACCGTATTTTCGCAAAATTCATCATGAACTTCCTTCACATCCGAAAAAAGTCCGAGGGAAACAACACTCTTCTGTCCCAGGTTCTCCAGTGCCCTTCTGAGCTCCGGCTGGAACAATATGATAAGGGCGGTGATACCTACGCCGATGGCATTGGTCAGTGCCCAGATGATGACATCAAAATTAAGGATCGAGGCGATGGCCCAGAAAATAAGTATCACAATAAGTCCCTTAACGATGACCCAGGCTCTCGTGTTCTTGATCCACTTTGCAATGTAATAGATCAGCCATGCAATGATGAACACTTCCACGAAATCCAGAAACTTCATCTTAGGGAAGGATAAAAGCTTTGTGATGTTATTTAAAATGGCGGTCAGATCGCTCATCCTTATTCTTCTTTCTTATCTCCGTCTGTATCTTTAGGCACAATTTTCGTGCCTGCATTCCTTATTTTCGATCCCCGGCTTTGATGTCCCATTCATCTTCATCATCGGTCTCAGCAGGGGCAGTGTACTCCCCGTTGGGATCTTCGTAATTTTCTTCGTAATCCTCGTCGTAGTTTTCCTCGGACTCAGCATATTCCTTTTCGGGAGCCTCGTACTCTTCTCCCTCATTGCCGGCCTCTTTACTGTCCTCATCCGTCGAGAAAGCATATGCATTCTCGTCCTCATCATCCATGATCTCGGGGTGCTTTTCCTTTTTGGATTGCTCGAACATGGTGGTGAAAATGCTCTTTTTGAAGCCGTCTTCACGCAAGCGTCTGAAAAATCCGGTAATACCGGTTCTCTTCTCGGCTTCCATCGCCTCTTCCGAGGGCTTGACCTCTTCAAGGATCACTCTGTCCAGCTTGGGAACGGCGTGCACGTAGTAGTAATAGTCGTCATCCTCGAACTGCACATATTCCACGGCGGTGTAGTCCAAAACCACGTGGAAGAACTGTACGATGTACACCAGCAGCATGGAGATTATAGTGCCCCATACCACATAGTTCGTGGGAACTGACATAGTGACATATTTTCCCGCAAAAACGTGGCCAAATATCATCAAAAGCCCGCCCGCCAAAATAGTGATCTCGAAAACGAAGCCGAAACGCAGCTTTCTGAGGGCCCACATTATAATGATGACTGCGGCAAAAATAGCCACAACATAGAACATTTCCTTGTTGGCGAAAATGTCGCCCATGAATCGCATATAAAGGGCCAGGATGTCGTCCATTGACGTCAGTTTCTCGGTGGTCATGGAGTTATTGATGGCGCCGAAGATGTAGTAGGTGATGACGCCTACGCCCGCAGGGAAGATGGCGAGGGGCGTTGCGGTCATGCCCAGGAGAAGCGCAACGATGTAATGGAGGTTGAACTTCACCAGCAAAGGTATGGCCACGATGGCATAGGCGAACTTGCCGGAAAATCTGGCCGCGAAGCAATAGAGTACCACAAAAACGGCCAGGGCCAGCACCGCCATAATGGGCGAACCGCTGAACACTTCATAAACAGCCACCAGCATGCACAACAGGATGGTGACCATGGGCGGCAATATTGCGCCCGCTACACCGAAGCCCATCTTAAACACAATTTTGGACAGAGTGGCATTATAATCCACGCTCTCCACTATGCGGCTGTATGCCTCAAAGGATATGATAAATTTAAAAATGATCTCAATAATGATCTGATACTTCTGAAAAAGCTGTCTCGCAGCCTTCCTGAATGCCATTAAACTAGTCAGCATTTCTACTCGCCCTCTCTTTCATAGGATGCTCTTTCCTCCTCGTTGTAGATCGAGCGAAGTCTGCGCAACATTCGGAAGTATTTGCCCAGCTTGTTTCTGGAATGGTTATAATGAAGCATGCCAAAAACAAGGGAGGCCATAACACCTATCACAAGCAACATAACATACACAGCGATCAGCTGCTTCATGAGCAGCATATAATCGATGTTGACGGCGTTGCTTACAAAAAAATCCATATTATATAAGATCGCAAGTCCGACTGTAAAAACAAAACCAACCGTAACCGCAACAAAACTTCCGAGCATACGCGCCCGGAGATAGTCTCTTCTAAAGTATTTGTTGAGTTTCAGATCTTCCTTGCCTTCACCTTTCTCGTATATGGCAAGTCTTGTCATCAGTCTGACCTTTCTGTTATTAACCATTAAAAATCACCTCAAAGTCAGAATATACCACGTTTATGATAACATACCTGATATGCGGGTGTCAACAAGGCGCAGACAGGGAAATTAAATTTTTAACATAGTTTTTCCCGGAAAAAAATGAACCCCGGGGACGGGGTTAGTGGTTCATTTTTGTGGCTCAGGCATATATTTTCTCTGCCTGGGCCACTTTTTTAAACCCTGGGGACGGGGTTAGGGGTTCATTTTTGTGACTCAGGCATATATTTTCTCTGCCTGGGCCACTTTTTTGAACCCTGGGGACGGGGTTAGGGGTTCATTTTTGTGGCTCAGTCGGCAAAAAACAGTCACTGGGCCAATATTTTTCCACAAAAAGAGGCACCGAGCAGTCTTTATGTGACTCTCGGTGCCAAATATTTCAATTGGGTCATAAAAATGAACCCATAACCCCGTCCCCGGGGTTCAAAATAGAGTTACTATGATTTATTTTGTGCTCTTCTTCTTTTCCAGAGCGGTAAGCACGGTATTTACAAGGATACCCAGGATAAGGGCGCATGCTACGGAAGTGATGGTGATCTCACCGAAGTGAAGGACCAGACCGCCGATACCGCAGATGAGGATGGTGGAAACAACGAAGAGATTCTTGTTGTCTTCCAGATCAACCTTCTGGATCATCTTGAGACCGCTGACTGCGATGAAGCCGTAAAGTGCGATGCACACTCCGCCCATTACGCAGCTGGGGATAGAGTTAACAAATGCAACGAAGGGAGAAAGGAAGGAAATGATGATGGCCAAAATGGAGGTGCAGAAGATGGTGATGACCGATGCATTTCCTGTGATAGCGACGCAAGCGATGGACTCGCCGTAGGTGGTGTTGGGGCAGCCTCCGAAAAGTGCGCCTGCCATGGAGCCTACGCCATCGCCCAGAAGGGTTCTGTTGAGGCCGGGCTCTTCAAGAAGATCCTTCTCGATGATGGAAGAAATGTTCTTGTGGTCTGCAATGTGTTCAGCAAAAACTACGAAAGCTACGGGAACATATGCTACCGCAACAGTTCCGATATAGGCACCCGACAGTCCGCCGAAACCGCCGAAGGCAGTAACAAAGGTGAAGGTGGGAAGGCTGAAGAAGGTGGTAACCTTTACGCCGTCTGCTACCAGGTTTGTGAAGGGACTGAAGTCACTTACAAGGAGAGCATCATTGCCCGAAGCATATCCGATGATGGTGAAAATAGCGGAAACAACGTAACCTGCCAGGATACCGATGATGAAAGGTATGAGCTTGATGTTCTTGCTTCCGATGGTGGAGCAGATGATGGTTACGAAGAGGGTTACAAGTCCGCAAAGAACTGCGATCAGTGTTGAACCGCCTGCCGGAGCCTTCTGAAGATCGCCTACAGCGTTACCTGCAAGGGAAAGTCCGATGATGGCAACCGTAGGTCCGATAACTACTGCGGGCATGAGCTTGTTAACCCAGCCTGAACCTACTGCTTTTACTATTATAGATATTACGACATATACAAGGCCTGCAAGTACCGCACCGATGATAAGGCCCAGATAGCCCACTGCCACGCTTGTCGCACCGGCGAAAGCGGCTGTCATGGAACCGATGAATGCGAATGAAGATCCCAGGAATACAGGGCTCTTAAAGCGTGTGAAGATGAGGTAGACGAGAGTACCTATGCCTGCTCCGAAAAGTGCTGCAGCCGAGCTCATGCTGCCGCTTCCCGTGAGGCCTGCGTTGCCGTTGATGATGATGGGCACAACCAGTGTCGCCGTCATGATCGCAAGCAGCTGTTGCAGGGCATAGACGATCGTCTTGCCCATTGCGGGCTTGTCATTGATACCGTAAGTGAGTTTCATAGTTTTTTCCTCCGTTGCTGATTGTAATAAATTAAATTTGAACCTTTGGGGACGGGGTTAGGGGTTCACTTTTGCCTAAAAAAAGAGGCGGTTCGGAAAAAATGGGGATACCCATCCTTTCAACAAATCGTCTCTGAAAAGTGAAACACCAACCGTTCCGTCGGAAACAACAGAACCGGCGGTATAAGTTCAACTGTTATGTTTTTGATCATTCCGGTAAAAGAACTTTCAAAATGCATTTTTTTGCCCTCTCCCAAAAGCTAAATTCATTTGGTGAAATGATAGCACTTCTGCATCTGTTTGTGAAGAGGGAATTTATTATTTTTTTAGACTTACTTCACTTTTTTATATTCCGTATTATCGATCTTGATAGTGTCTTTTCCCTTGTAGAAGCTGTAGGTGTAGTCCTTGTCAACCTTTTCTACGGAGCCGTCATCCTTCTTCTTTTCCTCTGTGAATGTGAAGGTGATCCGGTTATCCTTGATCTTGTACTTGCCTTCCTGAGTGGAGGTCGAAGATCCCAGTATGGTAACCTCTGTTTCCACGGAAACCTTATTGAGCCCGGAGAATGTGTAGGTAACGGAACCAAGTGAATAGTTCATTCCGAAAAGTGAACCTGCCGCTTCGCTCTTATAACTTCCGAATACTCTTGTGGAAGTAATGAACAGTACGCAGCAAATGATGGCCGCGATAACTATCACTGTTCCGACTATTGCTCCCAAACTACTGCTTTTTTTGCTTTTTGCCATTTTTTTCTTCCTCTTTTCCTAATCTTATTTTGGTTAAAGTAAAGCCGCAGAATATCCCAATCCTGCGGCCCCTTTTTTTATTATAGCATATATTTTGCCGACGGGCAAGTTATGGCCGAAAATGAACCCCGGGGACGGGGTTAGAGGTTCATTTTTTGACACCCGGGGACGGGGTTAGAGGTTCATTTTTGTGACTCAGGCATATGTTTTCTCTACCTGAGCCACTAATACCGCTTCCGGAGCTCAGTCCGGACATCTGTTATGTGGCTCACGTCGTTAATTACTTCAATAGAGTCAACATTTTTCACGCAAAAAATGGCATCGAACAGACTTTAAGTGGCTCTCGATGCCAAATATTTCAATTGAGTCATAAAAATGAACCCATAACCCCGTCCCCGGGGTTCAAAAAAGTGACTCTAGTGACCAAAAAAGGCTAATGGGTCAAAAGTGAACCCATAACCCCGTCCCCGGGGTTCAAAAAAAGGGCCGCGATTGCGACCCTGTATGCCTTATTCTTATTTCTGTACAAGATGTACTGCGAAACCGCCGAAGTCGTCCTTCAGATAGATCCTGGTCATCTTGTTGTTCTTGTAGAGGATGGAATCCTTGTCGAACTCGAAGCCCTGACGCTCCATGTGATAAATAGCTCTCTCGAGGTAGTTGGTTCCGATAGCGATGTGGCCCAGTTTGCCGGGTCCCATGGACTTGTTTACTTCGATGGAGGAGCTGGCAAAAATGGAGGAATTGCCTACCTTAAGCTCGAAGCCGAAGAACTTGGCGAACATCTCTGCAAGTGCCATAGCCTTGGTCTCGTTCTCGCAGTTGATGCCTATGTGCTTAAACTCGAAGCCGAGCATGGTATTTACTGCTTCACGGGTAAGTCTCTTGATCTCGTCGAACTGACCGTTGGCGATCATGTCGCTCTTGACCATCCAGCTTCCGCCGCAGGCAACGATCTTAGGGAAGTCAAGGTAATCCTTTAAGTTGTTGGCATTGATACCGCCGGTGGGCATGAACTTAACGCCTGTGTAAGGTGCTGCCATAGCCTTGATCTTAGCGATACCGCCGGACTGCTCAGCGGGGAAGAACTTAACAACGTCAAGTCCGAGCTCCAGAGCAGCTTCAATATCAGTAGGGCTGGAAGTTCCGGGGGTGATGGGAACATTCTTCTCAAGGCAGTATTTAACAACCTTGGGATTAAGGCCGGGGCTTACGATGAACTTAGCGCCTGCTGCTACCGCACGGTCAACCTGCTCTGTTGTAAGTACTGTACCTGCACCGATAAGCATATCGGGAAATGCTTCGCACATATTGCGGATAGCTTCTTCCGCAGCAGCTGTTCTGAAGGTTACTTCCGCAACGGGAAGTCCGCCTTCGCAAAGCGCCTTGGCAAGCGGAACTGCATCCTTAGCGTCATTGATGGCAACAACGGGGATGATGCCAAGTTTTGAAAATTGATTGATGATTTCGTTCATATTTTTTCTCCTTCTTCATATAAAGAAAAATTTTACTCACGTGGAATTATACTTTGTTTGTTACATGATTTCAAGAATAATTCTTTATGATAGTGTGTTAAAATTTAAGATATCATTTAAACACTTTTGAAGAAATAAAGTTATGATTATATATAAAGGAAAGCAGGGGATTTTCGTTGATCATGGCCAGCATCTTTTGGCCGATGGAGGTGGCGCTGATCATAGTGATGATCACAAAGAGCACCCACACCACGACAAGGCCGATAAGGCCGCCCGCTATGGCTCCGGCAATGGAGTTGGCCTGCTCGATGCCGGGGATACGTCCCAAAAGATTAGTGATACCGCCCAACATTGCAAGGACTATGCCTACAATAAGCAATGTCCCGATGAAGGCCACAGCCTTTACAATAAGGTTGGTAATGCCTGTATATGCGCCTTTTTTAAGGGATTCGGCGGTTTCGTTGGCATTGGCGTCTGCAGATACTTCAAAACCCGTGATCACGCTTTCGTCACCGACGATGGATTCCCTGAAACTCTCGGGTACATCCATTGTTTCCAGTAGTTCGTTCATAAGGGCAACACTGTCACTGCCGCTGTTCTCAATGCTTTCAGTATCTTCTTCCTTGGAAGAGGCAAGATTTGCGATGACGCTCGCCCATTTATTCTTTTCGGCAAGAGCCTCGGTCTTTGTATAGAAGAAATTGTACAAATTTGGGCGACTCATGATCATTGACTTGGTAATGGGCGACAGAAGAATGGTGAGGCTTATGGCAAGCACAATACCGATCACCGCAAATATCATTTTAAAAGCCCCTTTATGTGCTCCGATGATGGCTCCGATGGCTATGATGGCCAGAACCCCTATCAGTAGCAGGTTTATATGCAATTTATCCAATATGCTGGCAGATTTTTCCGCAATGGTTGCGGCTTCATCAGTTGTAAAGAACATGTGCTTACTTCCTTTCGCTTATTTTACAAGGGTCACGGCCCTCACCCTGTCCGGATCGGTGAAAAAGTATCTGTTCCCTCCCCCGGAATACAGCTTGCTGCCGCTGCCTTCAAACCGGCAGTCCAGCTTCGTGGTCCCGTTCATTCTATATATGACTGCAGTCTGTCCCTTAATGATCAGGGCTTCGCCGTTGGTAACGGTAATGCTGTCATAGTCGTTCAGTTCGTCTATGCTGCCACTGACTGCGCCATTGGTGCCGTAAAATGTGAGTTTTCTGCCATCGGGGATCTCGGAGATCACAGCCAGGCATTCGTCGCAGACCTGCACATCAAAGAGCTTGAACTTGCTCCTCTCGTCCTTAAGCAGTTCCGGAATCTCCTCCATCTTAAACAGAGAAAAGCCGTCGCCAAACACGGCAGCCACATGGTCATTTCCCATGAAATCCACGAAATAGGCCATCTCCCCGGCATATATTTTCTGTCCCACGATATTTTCTATAAAGTTTTTACCCACATCGCCGGTGTTGTAAAACGTCACTTTGCTCACGATGTCATCGCCCGAAAAGGAAAGATAGAGGGTGACCAGCTTCTTGCCGTCTCCGGAAAGGGCGATGTCCACGGGAAATCCGTCATTGGCGGTGGTAGTTCCGATCTCCACCTTGGGTTCGCCGTCGGGAGTGTAGATCCGGATCAGGTCCTTGCTGCCGTCATCCAGTAAAACGGCGGTGGTACCGTCCTCTGCGGTGCAGAGTTTCACGATGGGAGCCTCGGTCTTATAGCTGTGAGGCAGGCCCTCGGGAGAGATTATGTACACCTTGTTTCCGCCGATATCCGCAATTGCGGCCGTTTTTCCGCGGCTGACCGTAAAGGGATGATCCAGTTCGAAGGCCACGTCCATCATGAGACCGCCATCTCCGTCGTATCCCTTCATTCCGTTCATTCCGGTCACGAAGAGACAGCCACTGTTATTGTAAAGTTCTGAACCGTCGGAGATCCTGATCTCATTGACCTGTTTGATATCGTCAAATTTTCCGTAATTCTTCTGTCTAACCGATATCAGCACAAAAGCGCCGATCACCAGCAAAGCGAAAAAAATGAGGATATATATGAATTTTTTAAAACTTCCGCTTCTCAAAGCCAAACCCCGAAATATTTTAAAAATATATTCGCATGAACTTTATTTTGTCAGGCATGCATATAAAAACCCGGCGTGGGAGACCCACGCCGTCATTATATCATTTATACTTTAATTTGGAAAGAATTATTAACTCTCATCATCTGTGATATATCCGCCGATCCGGCCGTTCATTCCACCGTTCATCTGAGGCATCTGACCATTCATCCTGCCGCCGAAGCCGCCCATCTGGCCGTTCATTCCGGGCATCTGGCCCATCTGAGGCATCTGACCGCTGAATTCTCCGTTCATTTCAGGCATTTCGCCCATTTGAGGCATCTGGCCCTGCTGCCATGTGTTTCCGCTGTTCTCGGTTGTTCCGTCTGTAGTGCTGCTGTTTGTTCTGCCGCCACGTCCGCCGAAGTTTCCGAAGCCACCCATCTGGCCGCCCATCTGGCCCATCTGTCCGAAGCCCCCGGCGGTGGTAGCTGTACCATCGCCGGATACTGTTGTAACCGTTGAAGAAAGGGTTACTTCAAAACTGCTGTTTCCAACAGATACTGTATATGTTCCGTTTGTCTCAAATTCATCTGCCGATATGATCGCACATGCTGCGGTCTTTGCAAGTGTGTGACTTGCTACTGTATTTCCGTTGCTGTCCTTAACCGTGATAGTGGTTCCTGCGCTCTGGGTTCCGTTGAACATTACGATGAGCACGTTCTGTGCAGAACCGTTGGAAGGAGTTTCAAGCATTCCGGAAGATCCTACCGCTACAAGTGTTCCGCCGTTTATCACTGCAGCCGCTGTTGTATCGAGGGCTGTATTTCCATCGTTTACAGGTCCATCCACATAGACTTCGCCGCCTGAAATCTCTAATGTACCGTTAGAATCAAGGCCGTCGCCGCCTGCATTTACGTAGAGGTAGCCGCCGTTGATGGTTATCGAGAAATCATATGTCTGCGCGGTGATTCCCTTCATTCCGCCGAACATTCCCATGGTCTCGGTTCCGCTGCCGTCTGCTGCGTTCAGGCCGTCGTCGGAGGCGGTGATGTTGATGTTGCCGCCGTTGATTGCAATGTCAGTTGCCTCGATGCCTTCATAGCTCTTGGTGACCGTGATGTCGCCGTCCTCGATGATCACTGAAGTGTCGGCATGGATACCGTCGTCGCCGGTTGCCAGGGTCATGGTGCCGCCGTAGACAGCCACTGTTCCGTTGGAGTGGATGGCGTCGTCGCAAGCATTAACGTTGATGTTGCCGCCGGTAATGGTGACAGAGGTCTCGCCCTTGATGCCCTTGGTGCTGATCTCGTCTTCTTCCTCGGTCGTAGTGGTGGTTGTTCTGTTAAAGCCAAAGTTCATGCCGCTGCTCTGAGTCTTGGCTGCTGCTGTTCCGCCGCCGGATGTGATGTCAAACTCGCCGCCTGCGATCACAAGATCCGTGTTGCACTGTATAGCGTCCTCAGCTGCGTTGATGGTGATATCGCCGCTGATGATAGTCATTGTAAGCTTGCTCTTAATGCCGTCGCTCTGATTAGCGTTCACCGTAAGGCTGCCGCTTCCGCCGATCACCAGATTGCCCTTAACATGTATGCATGCGTTGGGGTCATCTTCCAGTGTTCCGTCATCGTCCAGCTCGTAGACATATTCATTCGCGTCGGTCAGAACGTTCTCTGTGCCCTCAGCCAGTAGGATCGTGCAGTTGGTAACGTTCTTTACATAAAGAGCTGCGGAGGTTTCGGAGGTGATGGTCACACCGTTTAAAATGAGGGTGACATCGCCGTCGTCAACGTTAGCGATGAGCTGGCCGTTCAGTTCTCCGCTGATAACGTAGGTGCCGGCGGTCTTAAGCTTAACTGTTCCGTCCTCGTCCACCTTGACCTTGCCGCTTCCTTCGGAAGTTGCCGTGCTACCGGAAAGTGTCACGTAGGTGATATCTTCCTGATCGTTCTCAGCTGCCTCGATGGCTGCTTCCGCTGTTGCCACTGCCTCGGTAGCTGTTGCTGTGATCGTGGTCGCTGTGGACTTGAGCTCGTTGGATGTTGCTACCAGAGTCTCTTTTACTTCGGTGCTTGCTGTGGCTGTTTCGCTGCCTGTTGCCGATGCGTTGAGGCTGTTTGCTGCTCCGAGTGCCGCCACTGAATTTGCTGCGTTGGATCCGCAGGCTGTAAGTGATAAGATAAGTGCCGATGTTAAAGCTAATGCTGTGATCTTCTTTTTCATAATGTTACCTTCCTTTCTATCGGTTTTATATAAAATGAAGAGTTTGCTATGTTGTCGATCTGTGTTGTTTTGTTTCGACTGTGTCTTTGTTGTTATGTCTGCGATTATAAAGGAAGATTATGTTTGAATTTCGATGAAAGGGTGGAGAAATTTAGTTCGTTCTGTGAAGAAATTGTGATTGGGAAAATGACACCCGGGGACGGGGTTAGGGTGTCAAAAACGTGACTCTGGTGGCGAAAATATATGCATGGGTCACTAAAATGACACCCAGTGGCGGGGTAAGAGTTCAAGGAAGTGACTCTGGCGGCAAAAAATCCTCACCGAGTCAACACTTTCCCACAAAAAATAGGTTCCGACCATCCGCAATGTGACTCCCGGTGCCAAATATTTCAATTGAGTCAACAAATTCTCGTTAAAAAAGGGCACCAAACAGTCTTTACGTGACTCTCGGTGCCAGATATTTCAATTGGGTCAACAAAATGAACCTCTAACCCCGTCCCCGGGTGTCAAAAAGGTGACTCTGGTGACAAAAAATGGTTGCTGGGTCAAAAAGGGCAGAAAAAAATACCCCCGTCACCGGGGGCAAATCTATAACTCCGTGCGGCCGTCGAGGGCACGAAGGAGTGTTACTTCGTCGATATATTCCAGGTCGCCGCCTACGGGAACTCCGCTGGCGATACGGGTGGTTTTTATACCGATGGGCTTTATGAGCTTGCTCAGGTACATGGCGGTAGCTTCGCCTTCTATGCCTGAATTGGTGGCGATGATGATCTCGTTCACATCGCCCTTAAGCCGCTCAAGAAGCTCCTTTATCTTAAGGTCGGCAGGAGATATGCCCAACATGGGAGATATTGCCCCATGCAGCACATGGTAGACTCCGTTGTATTTGCCGGTCTTTTCGTAAGCCGCCAGATCACGGGAATTTTCCACCACCATGATGGTCTTCTTGTCTCTCGCGGGACTTTTGCAGATAGGGCAAAGTTCATCATCCGTAAGGGTGCAGCAGCATTTGCAGTAGCGCACATTGGTCTTTGCCTCCGTCATGGCACTTGCCAGCCGCTTTACGTCCTCCTCGGGCATGTTCACAATGTGGAACGCCAGCCTTTGTGCGGTTTTCGCCCCTATGCCCGGAAGACTGCCGAGAGCCTCTATTAACTTATTGATCTGACCGCTGTAATAATCCATTTAGAAACCGAAACCTCCAAAACCCAAAAGCGCCCGCTTGCTTACATTGCATTCCGCTGTTTAGAAACCGAAACCTCCAAGTCCGGGAAGACCTGCACTTGCCGCCTCCGAAATCTCATCCTCAGCTGCCTTTACCTGCTTGATAGCTTCGTTGGTTGCCGCGATTATCATATCCTGTAAAGTTTCAACATCGTCGGGATCCACTGCCTCCTGAGACAGCACCACGCCGGTCACTTCCATTTTGCCGTTGACGGTAACTTCCACGGCTCCGCCACCTGCAGATGCCTTGAATTCCTTGGCTTCAAGCTCGGCTCTCTTTGTCTCTGCCTCAGCCTGCTTTTCTTCCAGTTGACGCTGCATTCTCTGTGCCTGCTTCATAAGATTGTTCATGTTGCCGGGCATTGCGCCGCCCGGGAATCCGCCTCTTTTTGCCATAATAATTTATCCTTTCCTTGATCAATCGGTGACTTCCACCGTGATATTCTTGTTTGCAAACATCTTTTTGATGTCCGGGAAGTTTTTCGCTTCCTTCTGTGACTCCACCAGCTTCAGCTCCACATCCACCAGTTTTCCCGTCTCTTCCGCAATAACACCGGAAATAAACTCCGCGCCCTTGCCTTCCGCGTTCACGTATCCGAAAGAAAAACCGTCGTGGAACACCAGCAGCAGCTTATCGTCGTCCGTCACGCTGAGCCGCGCGGTCTGCACGTCCCTGTAAGGCCCCTTAAACTTCTGCGAGATCTTGCCCCACTTCGCCGCGATCTCCTGTATCTCTTCAGGCAGCGCTCTGGTGATGGTGGGCTCCTCCTTAACGGGAGCTTTGACCGTCTCCCCGGCATATCTTCCGTCGACTCCGTTACTCATCTGCCCTCCCCCGTTTCCGGGATTGGCAACAAACGCACCGCTTTCGATCTGCTGTTCCAAAAATTCCACTCTCTGCATTACGGAATCAGCTTCATTATCGGTCTGAGGCTTACACATCCTGATAAGGGTAACTTCCGTAAGGACTCTCTTGGAATTGGAAAACTTTATATCATTGGTAAGATCCGATACCATCCTTATATATCTTCCCAGGGTTGATTCGGAATTTGCTTCCACCTCTTCCATAAATTGTGGTATGTAGTCGGTAGGTATGTCCATGATCTCATTCATATTTCCGGAAGCTTTGGCTACCAGCAGATTTCTCAGATACCAGGTGAAATCCACTGTGAACTGGGTAAGCTCCCTGCCCCTCGCGACCACATCTTCCAGAATGGCAAGAGCACCGTTCACGTCCTGGGCACGTATGCATTTAAGAAGACCGCTGAAGGTGGAAACATCCACTGTTCCAAGGACTTCGAGAACGTTGTCATAAGTCAGCTCTTTGCCGAGGTAGAAAGAAATGCACTGGTCGAGAAGAGATATGCCGTCTCTAAAAGAACCGTCCGCAGCTGTAGCAATGTAGCGGAGTGCCTTGTCCTCGGCCTGCACGCCCTCTGCGTCCGTGAGGGTCCGAAGTCTTGCCGCGATCTCGTCGATGGTTGCGCGACGGAAATCGTAGCGCTGGCAACGGGACAAAATGGTGATGGGGATCTTGTGGACCTCGGTGGTTGCGAGGATGAAGATCACGTAGGCGGGAGGCTCCTCAAGGGTCTTAAGAAGCGCGTTGAAAGCGCCGGTGGACAGCATGTGGACCTCGTCGATTATGTAGACCTTGTACTTGCCCTCGGTGGGGGAATACTGGACCTCGTCAACGATCTCACGGATGTTGTCAACACCGTTGTTGGAAGCGGCATCGATCTCGATCACGTTCATGGAAGTACCGGCCAGTATAGCCTTGCACATAGGGCACTCGCCGCAGGGATCGCCGTTCACGGGATGCTCGCAGTTCACGGCCCGGGCCAGGAGTTTGGCCGCTGTAGTCTTACCGATACCCCGCGTCCCGGTGAACAAAAATGCATGGCCCACACGGCCGGAAGCGATCTGGTTCCTGAGGGTCGTCACTATATGATCCTGCCCCTTGACATCGTCGAAGGTCTGGGGCCGGAATTTTCTGTAAAGCGCAGTGTATGCCATTTTTTGCCTTTCTATATATCCGTAAGCTTTTTGATAAGCTCTGCGATAGTCATTACCGCATCCTTCTGCTTACTTGTCTCCATGGCGGAAATGTACTTGTCTCGGTTTTCCGACACTTTTCGGATGGCGGTGAGAAGGGTCTCGTTGGTGAGATTTTCTTCCCTAAGCACATAGGAAAAGCCCTGTTTTTCAAAGGAATCCGCATTCAAAAGCTGATCGCCGCGGCTGGCTTCTGCGGAAAGCGGGATCAGAATGTTGGGTTTCTTAAGAGCCAAAAGCTCGCATATACTGTTGGCGCCGGCTCTTGAGATCACCAGATCCGCAGCGGCGAACACATCGGGAAGCTCTCTGCTCACATATTCGTACTGGCGATAGCCTTCCACATTGTCAAACTCGGGATCTGTCTTTCCCGCCCCGCAAAGATGCACCACCTGCCAGTCTCTGAGCAGTGTGGGCAGGATGTCGCGGACAGCCGAATTCACTCTCGCAGCGCCTGTACTTCCTCCTATTATAAGGATGACAGGTTTACCGTTTTTAAGGCCGGTGAATTCCAGGCCCTTGTCCTTTTGGCCGTCAAAAAGCTGCTGCCTGATGGGGGAGCCCGAAAGTACAGCCTTTCCTCCCGGAAGATATTTTACAGTCTCCGGAAAATTCGCGCAGATATATGCCGCCTTCTTCATGCAAAGCTTGTTTGCAAGACCCGGCGTAATGTCCGATTCATGGATTATGGCGGGGATGTGCTTTCTCGCAGCGGCATAGACCACCGGGACAGCAACGAAGCCCCCTTTTGAGAACACGATATCGGGTTTTTCTTTTTTCAGGATCTTTTTAGCTTCGAAATAGCCTTTAAGCACCTTGAAGGGGTCGGAAAAGTTTTTCCAGTCGAAGTAACGGCGAAGCTTCCCGGAAGAAATGCCGAAGTACTCGATACCCTCCGCTTCGATCAGCTCCTTTTCAATGCCGTCGTAAGAACCTATGTATTTGACCTCAAAGCCCATTTTTTTGAGCTCGGGGAGAAGCGCCAGATTGGGCGTAACATGGCCGGCCGTGCCTCCGCCGGTCAGAATGATCTTCTTCATAATTGCCTCTCATAACCAAAATTACATACTTAGAAAATTATACAACAAAGATGAAAACAAAACAAGAAAAGAAAATGAACCCCGGGGACGGGGTTAGGGGTTCATTTTTTGAACCTCGGGGACGGGGTTATGGGTTCATTTTTGTGGCTCAGGCATATGTTTTCTCTACCCGGGCCACTGATATAGTTTCCGGGGGTAAGTCCGGCCGGCTGTTATGTGGCTCACGGCGTCAATTTTTTTAATAGAGTCAACATTTTTTCCACAAAAAATGGCATCGAACAGTCTTCATGTGACTCTCGATGCCAAATATTTCAATTGAGTCATAAAAATGAACCCCTAACCCCGTCCCCGGGGTTCAAAAAAGTGGCCCGGGTGGCAAAAAATAGTCACTGGGTCAAAAGTGAACCCCTAACCCCGTCCCCGGGGTTCAAAAAAGTGGCCCGGGTGGCAAAAAATAGCTACTGGGTCAAAAGTGAACCCCTAACCCCGTCCCCGGGGTTCAAAAGTGCCGGGAAATCTATACCTTAACGCGTTTCATTATTTTCCGATAGGTTATGATAAAGTAGGAGCCCTGGAATATGGTGGCCAGAGTCCAGGATACGGGATAGGAAATGTAGAGGCATTCAAGGGTACGAACCTGAGCAAACACGGTGAAGATCCACAGGATCCTGAATCCGCAGACAAATGCCAAGGTGATCAGCATAGGCGGAATGGATTTGCCAAGGCCGCGCAGACCGCCCACCAGCACATCCATGGTGCCGCAGGTAAAGTAGGTGAACATGATCACTGTCATACGGATGATACCGTAGCCGATGATCACATCTCTGGGTGTGTCGGGTTTATGATCCACGAAGAGGTTCAAAAGCGGCTCTTTAAGCAGGAAGGCAAGGCCTCCGAGAGACAGCCCGACGATGGTTACGAAAATGAGGCCGTTACGAATGACTTTTAAGATACGGTCATATTTTCCGCCGCCGTAGTTCTGGCTGGTGAAGGAAAGGGTCGTATGATGAAAGGCATTCATCGCAACATATACATAGCCCTCGATGTTCTGAGCCGCAGCATTACCTGCCATCGCCATATCTCCGAAGGAGTTGATGGAGGACTGGATGAGTACGTTGGAAATTGAAAAGAAAGAGCCCTGGATCCCCGCAGGAAGTCCGATCTTAACCATCTGGACAAGCTTCTTTCCGGAAATCCTTAATTTCCCCAACTCAAGTTTCAAACAGCCGTCGTAGGTAAACAGTGCGTGAAGCACGAGGCCTGCGGATATCGCCTGGGAGGCAACGGTTGCAATGGCAACGCCGGCAACGCCTATGCCTAATACAATTACAAAGAAAAGATTCAAAAGGACGTTGATCACGCCCGCAAAAAGCAGATAGTACAAGGGACGCTTGGTGTCGCCCACTGCCCTTAGGATGGCGGATGTAAAATTATAGAGCATGATAACGGGCATGCCCATGAAATATATGCGCATGTAAGTCACAGCTCCGTCGATGACCGTGTCGGGCGTCTTCATCAGCGTCAGCAGAGGCCGTGCCATGAAAAAGCCGAAAACCGCAAGGATGATACCGAAGATCACGCTGATCACCACCGCCGTATGCACCGTCTCCGACACCTCTTCGTCATTATTCTGTGCATAGAATTTCGCTACGCATACATTTGCGCCCACGGAAAGTCCTATAAAAAGGTTTACGATGAGGTTAGTTAAAGACGCAGTTCCGCTGACGGATGCAAGGGCTGTGGGCCCGGCAAATTTCCCCGCAACGATCATGTCCGCAGTGTTAAAAAGCAGCTGCAAAAGGCCCGTCGCGATAAGCGGCAGGGTGAACAGAAGCATCTTTCCCACAAGGGAACCGGTGCACATGTCTATTTCATAATTTTTGGCTCTGTGTGCCATAATCGACTCCTTACATTTGCTAAAATAAGCAGTACCACAGAATACATCAAAAAACAAGGAAATTCAACCACGGTAATGTAAAATAATTATTAAAAATGACACCCGGGGACGGGGTTAGGGGTTCATTTTTGTGACCCAATTGGAATATTTAGCGTCGAGAGTCAAATAAAGACTGCTCGATGCTATTTTTTTGCGGTAAAACGTTGACTCTATTGAAGTAATTGACGCCGTGAGCCACATAACAGCCGGCCGGACTTACTCCCGGAAGCTATATTAGTGGCCCAGGTAGAGAAAGCATATGCCTGAGCCACAAAAAATGAACCCATAACCCCGTCCCCGGGGTTCAAAAATGTGGCCCGGGTAGAGAAAACATATGCCTGAGCCACAAAAATGAACCCATAACCCCGTCCCCGGGGTTCAAAAATGTGGCCCAGGTAGAGAAAACATATGCCTGAGCTACAAAAATGAACCCATAACCCCGTCCCCGGGGTTCAAAATGTGATGGCAATAAATAGGGGAGAGAAGACAAAAATGAAGTTGAGTATTGCAGGAGGATAAGATAAAATTTATGTAATAAAGGAGGTACACCATGGTTTATTATGTGAATGCAGCCGCGTCGAAGGACGGAAACGGCTCCAAAGACATGCCTTTTAAGAAGATAAATGATGCTGCCCGGGTGGCAGTTGCGGGAGACGAGATCATCGTAGCTCCCGGGATCTATCGTGAATACGTGGATCCAAGGAACGGCGGGCGTGAGGACGCCAGGATAACCTACAGATCGGAAAAGCCCCTGGGTGCTGTGATCACGGGCAGTGAAGAGCTGACGGGATGGGTGCCTTATAAGGATAATGTATGGACAAATTCCGTGGACAACGGGCTGTTCGGGGACTATAACCCCTACACCACCTATGTCTGCGGCGACTGGTACTTTGCACCCACGGTACGCCACACCGGCTCCGTGATCTTTAACGACCGTATGATGTACGAGACCGTGACATTGGCAGAATGTATGGCCGGAGAGGCCGATCCCTGCGCATGGGATCAGGAAGAGTCAAAATATAAGTGGTACAGCGAGCAAAAGGACGGCAAGACCGTGTTTTATGCCAATTTCCGCGGTGCGGATCCCAATAAGGCAAATGTGGAGATCGGTGTGCGCCGGGACTGCTTCATGCCTTCCGAAACAGGCCGCGGCTACATTACGCTCAGCGGCTTCGTTGTGAAGAACGGCTCTACCACATGGGCTCCGCCGGCCGCTTATCAGGACGGCATGGTGGGTCCTCACTGGAGCAAAGGCTGGATCATCGAGGACTGCGAGGTCTATAACAGCCGTTGCTGCGGCATATCTCTCGGCAAGTACCGGGACGAAGAAAACGATATGTACTTTTATACAAAGCATGTGAAGAGTCCCACTCAGATGGAACGCGACGCCGTATGCCGCGGTCAGTATCACGGATGGCTCAAGGAAAAGGTGGGCAGCCACATCATCCGTCGCTGCAACGTGCATCACTGCGAGCAAACAGGCATAGTGGGCCGCATGGGCGGAGTTTTTTCCACCATCGAAGACTGCCACATTCATCATATATGTAATTCCCAGCAACTGGGCGGCGCGGAAACTGCAGGCATCAAGCTACATGCCGCTATTGACGTGACCATACGCAGAAACCACATCCACAACTGCATCATGGGTGTCTGGTGCGACTGGGAGGCACAGGGCGCGCGTATTTCCCAGAACCTTATGCACGATAACCACAAACCTGCGGGCGTGGACCATGCTCAAGGTGCCATGTTCAATTGCGATGTGTTCATAGAAGTCGGCCACGGCCCCACGCTGATTGACAACAACCTCCTGCTTTCCAAGGTTTCGGTGGTTCTTCCCAGCGAAGGTCTGGCTATGGTCCACAACCTCATGCTGGGCTCCTTCGGCCTCATCAATTCCGGCGTTGACAGCATAGTGAACGGCCAGCGCGAGCCACGCTACACCCCTTACCACATTCGTCACAGGACAGAGGTTGCGGGCTTTATGACGATCCTTCACGGCGACGACCGTGTTTACAACAATATTTTCGTGCAGCACTACCCCATCACCGACGACACCAAGAAGCCTTCCGAGCCCGACTACCAGCATGTGGGCACTGCCTGCTTCGACATTTTCCCTTCCTATGAGGAGTGGATCGGCCAGTTTGACTTCACAAAGGAGCCCAATATGGGTGCTCTCGGCAACGCGCACTTCGGTCACCTTCCGGTTTGGATCGGCGGCAATGCCTACTTCAACGGCGCTGAGATCGGAAAGCACGAAAAGACCGGCTTCAAGGGTGCTGAGACAGGCGTGACGGTGGAACTTACGGGCGAAGCTGATGAACCCCTGAAGCTCACCACCAACCTTTATTCTCTGTTGAACGACTTCAAGGCTGCCCTCATCACCACCGAAACCCTGGGCAAGGCCTTTGAGCCTGAGCAGCGCTTCGAGGAGCCTGACGGAACCCCCATCACCTTCGATTCCGACTACTTCGGAGATCACCGCGGCGTCGCTCCCCTTCCCGGTCCCTTTGCCCGCGGCGCAGAGGAATTTGAGGTCTAGTACATCGCTTATTAAATAACTGGACCCAATGCTTGCCTTTTTACCCGACTGCCCGTACATGAAAGCCTCGGAGTAGCCCGCTACACCTGCGTTTTCATGCACGAGCATTCGAGCAAACATTCTGCGCATTAGTCCATTTATTTTAAAACCGCTGTACTAGTACATCGGTTATTAAATAACTGGACCGAATGCTTGCCTGCTTACCCGACTGCCCGTACATTAGGATCGGACCTTAAACGGTCCGATTTTTTTATAAAAAGTATTGAAAAAATAATGAAGTAATTGTATGATAATTATCAGAAAACTAACACGTGTTAAATTTTTGAAGGGAGAGCCAACCATGACAAGGGAAGAGTATTTAAAAGTTTTCCGGGCGGTGTGTAATAATCTTTATGATTTCCTTTACAACATCGATGAAAAGTACATAAAAAACCTGGTGGAAAATATAGGCCGTACTCCCAAAGAAGCAAGGAGTCTTGGAGCATGGGACTGGACCCACGGCATAGGCCTTTACGGACTTTGGAAGATATATGCTTTTACCGGTGATGAAAAATATCTGGACATGATCGAGAACTGGTTTAAGGACAGGATAGAGATCGGGCTTCCTGACAAAAACGTTAACACGGTATGCCCGTTGCTCACCATGGCTTTTTTATCCGAGAAGAGGCCAAGAAAAGAATACAGTCTGATAATGGACGAATGGGCAGAGTGGATCATGAAGGACATGAAACGCACGAAAGAGGGCGGTATACAGCATGAGCATGCGGAACTTAAGAACGACGAGCAGCTCTGGGATGACACCCTGATAATGACGGTCCTGTTTTTGACTAAATACGGAAAGATCAAGGGAAGAGAAGATTATCTTGAAGAAGCGAGATATCAATTCCTGCTTCACGGGAAATACCTTTGTGATACAGAGACCGGACTATGGTTCCACGGATGGAGCTTCGCCGAGAGAAACCACTTTGCGGGGGCATTGTGGGGCAGAGGGAATTCATGGATAACAGTGTTCATTCCCGACTATATCGATATTATGGGACTTAACGGAGCTGATAAGAGGATAGCTCTGGGGTATTTTAAAGGTCAGGCAGAGGCGCTTAAAAAGTATCAGAGTAAAGAAGGGCTCTGGCATACTTTGATAAACGATGAAACCTCCTACCTTGAAGCGTCTGCCACAGCAGGCTTTTGTTACGGGATACTGAAAGGGATCAGACTGGGATATCTGGACGAAAGCTTTAAGGATTGCGGCATGAGGGCGCTGGATGCAATACTCGGAAACATAAATGGGAATGGAGAACTCGCAAATGTTTCCTACGGAACCAACGTGGGAAGGACGTTACAGCATTATCGTGACATACCGTTGGTTAAGATGCACTATGGACAGTCTTTGGCGCTTTTGGCACTGATCGAGGGCTCAACAGCACTCGGTTTTAACCTCTGATCGAATCAGGAGAAGGCGGTTTATTTATGGGAAAAGAAAAGAAAGGGAGTATTGGGCAAAAAATTAAAAACGGATGGAGCAAGGTGGTAAATAATCCTTCCTTCACCATTAAGGAACAATTCGGTTATTCCTCGGGTATCATGGGAAATTCCATGGCCCAGGACGTGGAGGCCTATGCCTTGACCTTGTTCCTTACAAGATTTATGGGAATTGCGGCGGCCTATGTTCTGATCCTGCAGATGGTGGCAAAGATCGCCAACATCATAGTGGATCCCGTGGCCGGAGTTATTTTGGACAGGAAAGGGAAGAGCGGCAGAAGCCGTGCAAAGATGTTTTCATTGATCATGCCTTTCCCTTTGGCAGTTTCGTCCATTTTTTTGTTCGTGGTTCCGAAGATCGGACTCACCCAAAGGATAATCTATGTATTTGTGTTTTATCTTATATACATTATAACCGACGGATTCTATGACATGTCACTTTCCACCATATCGGCGAGAATGACCACCAATCCCAAGGACAGAAAGAATTTCTACACTGTGGCTCAGTTTGCTTCCACTTTGGGAGGCATGCTCCCCAGCGGACTCATCCCTGTGTTCGTGGCGCTTTACATGGATCAGGAAGCCTTGATCTATCTGATATTCGCCATTTTTTTCGGTGTTGTGGGTTTCGCACTCATGATCGTTCCCTACTTCACCCTCAAGGAAAAGACAGCTGCGGCATGGAGAAAACAGGCGCCTGTAAAACTTAACTTTAAGGCACTCATGTTAAATAAGCCCATGTGGTGCCTCATAGGCTCTCAGATAGTGGATTCCGTTCGTCAGGTCTGCTATTCGGGACTGGCTTATTTCTATCTGGAAACCCTGGATGCGTTCTGGATGGCATCGGTTGCGGGAACGATCTCCGCCACCCTTTCCTATCTGGGTATCGCGGCGGTTCCTTTTATCGGAAACAAGCTGTCTTCAAGAGACATAATCATGTACGGATATTTTTATACAGGCATACTTTATATCATCTTCCTGCTGGTAGGCTACAAGTCATTGGTTGTGGTTGCTCTGATCGTGGGTTTTGCGGGACTTCCCAACGGAGCCATGAGTTCTTCAAGAAATATCCTGCTGGCTGACTCCACCGATTATATGGAATATATGACCTGGAAAAAGTACGGTGAACCGGTGCGTTCGGAGGCCATGGTATTTGCCCTTCGTTCCACTGCCGCCAGGATCAGCGGACTGTGGAAGAGCCTGCTGTTCCCCGCAGGTCTTGTGATCATAGGCTATGTAAGCGCCAAGAGCTTTGGATCCACTACCATCAGCGTGGTGCAGTCCACTAAGACCCTTAACGGTATCTTTTATCTGATAACCCTTTCGGGCATAGCGGGTAACATCATCCCCGGCATAATAATGTCTCTGGACAATTACACCGGCAAACGAAAGGAAAAGATCCTGGAAGAACTCTATGAAATGAGGGCAAAGCGACAGGCCGAATGGGAGGCACTCACGGGGAAGGAGGTACGAAGTGATGAAGAATAACAGGAACAAAGATCATAATAATATTCTCCATAACTTAAAATGCCTGGTACTTGCCGCAGCAGTGCTTCTTACAACGGTTTTTGGAGCCGGCTGCGGTAAAGAAAATAAATACGTGAGAGTGGGAGTCAGCATGTCCACGGAGGGCATAAGTCTCTATCTTACAAGCCTTGCCAAGGGCTTTAAAAAGGTGTCGGACTATGTTTTCTTCTCGGAGTCCACGGAAGAATCCCTGGAAAAGCTCAGGAATGATAAGCAGGGCATAGATATTGCCTACATCCCGGTAAAGGATCTGGGCCTTATAAAAAAAGAGGATAATCTTACGGCGGTACTTCCCGACTGTTTCAATACCGACGGATCCCTTAAGGGAGTATGGGTAGCGAGAAACGGTTGGCTGGAAAACGCTCCCAACTACTCCTACAGATTCGTCCGTTGCTATGTTTACAGCATGGATTACAGAGCTTCTCACATGAACATGACCTATGAGGAGGCCTATGCTTCGGTTAAAAACGTAAAAGATATTGACTGGGATGTTTATGATGAGACAATGCAGTTCTGCGCAGCCTATGCCGTTGGAAATAAGGAAACCTTAAAGGATGAGGCTTTTACTGTGTGGGACGCAGAGAAAACATATGCCTGCTTTAAGGATTTTGCTTCGGGAGAAGGAGAGGGCTACAGGCTCTGCAGGGAGGCTTATGAAAAGAGCGGTACAACTAAAGCTTTTGATGAACTGTTCGATCTCACCCTTGCCTTAAAAGCATTTGAAGAAGTGATGAAGGCGGAGTGAAACCCGGCCGGAAAAAAAATAAGACGGCGGAGTAAAAGCCCGGGAGCCGTCCAAGGAGGCAAAAAAGTGGACCGGAAGCATTTGATAGTGATAAGCGTGGATGCCCTTGTGTATGAGGATATAGCGGACAGACGGGAATTGCCGCTGTTTGATAAACTCATTAATGAAGGCAGTTTCACCGAACAGGTCATGACCATATACCCATCCCTCACTCACGCGGTGCATGCGGCGATAATTGCGGGAAAGCCCGCAGGGGATACGGGAGTCATATCAAACACAGTGTTTACTCCGGGAAGCAGGGACATGCCCTGGTACAACAGACTTTCGGATATTAAATGCGGTACCATTTTCGATCTTACACATAAAGCGGGCCTTAAGACAGCGGCCTGCCACTGGCCGGTCACTGCAAATGCGGGAGAAAAGATAGATTATCTTATACCGGAACTCATGGCAAAGGACCTAGAGGATGCAGATGGAGACTGGATGAAGGCATACGGCGCCGTGGGAACTACTCCCTGCCTTATGGAACTGTTGGAAAAAGCTCTGGATACATACGGTTACGACCTTAAGCATCCGGTCTATGACGAAGTGCAAAATGCCTGTGTCTGTGAGATCATTAAAAAATATAAGCCGGACGTGCTTTTTACCCATCCGGGCTTTGTGGACAGTGAAAGACACAGGACCGGGTTGTTCTCACCCTATGTGACCGCCTCCGTTAAAAAAACGGAAAAGTGGATAAAAGACATTATGGAGGCCACAAAAGAGGCTGCCCTTTATGAAGATACCGACTTTATCATATTAAGCGATCACGGGCATCTTCCTTATTCGAAAATGGTGAGGCTGAACAGGCTTTTAAAAGATGAAGGCCTCATTAAGACAGGAGTTTCGGGAGAGATAGAGGATTGGAAAGTATATGCCCAAAGCTGTGACCTTTCGGCATATATATTCTTAACGGATCCCAATGATAAGGAGTTAAGGCAGAGAACAGAGAAATTGATCAAAAAATGGATAGATGAAGAAAGTGTCGGGATCGAATCCTTTATGACAGAAAAAGAGGCAGAAGAGACCTATGGCCTGTCCGGTACTTTTGATTTTATAGTGGAAGCGGCAGATGGCTTTCATTTTGAAGATGACTGGAATGGAGCAGCCATAACGGATATGTTGCCTACAGTGGATGGATACGGCCACTCGGCTCACGGACACAGGCCCGAGAAAGGACCTCAGCCCGTGCTCATAGGCTTCGGACCTGACTTTGAAAAGGGTCGGGTAATTAAAAAGGGTAATGTTTTGGAACATTATAAATTATTCAAAAAACTACTTAACATATAGAAGGAGAGGCTTATGAAACGCACCATTTTTTTGCAGGACGAAAATGCCCTTTGGCTTAAAGGAAACCTGCACAGTCACACGGTCAATTCCGACGGATCCCTTACTCCGGAGGAAATGAAGGAAGCTTACAAGCATCACGGCTATGACTTTCTGGCCATTACGGATCATGATTTTTATTCCGATACCAGGAACATGACCGATGAAGATTTTACCATGATCCAGGGGTTTGAACTCTGGTCCAATGCGGGTAATGAAAAGGACATACATGTTCACTACCTTTGGGAGGATTCCATCGAGCCCATAAAACCCAATGAAACCTGTCATCTGCCCGAAAGAACGGGAAAAGTGGCCACAGCCTTTGCCTACGAGATGAGAAAAAAGGGCTGCTTCGTTCAGCTGAATCACCCTCACTGGTCTATGCTTTCCGTGGAAGACATAGAATTTGACAACCCCTATCATGCGGTGGAGATCATGAACTACGGTACAGAGTGGCTGGAAAACACCGGAGACGGAAGCGTGTTCTGGTCGGAGATGCTCTATCGGGGCAACAAGGTCTGGGGCACGGGAGGAGATGACAATCATAATCATTATCCCCTTGATGACATGTACAGTGATTCCTTCGGAGGCTTCACGGTGGTAAAGGCAAGAGACCGTTCCTCCAAAGCCATAATGGAAGCGCTCTTCACCGGAAGCTTTTACACTTCCACCGGCCCTTCCATCTATGATTTCTATGTGGAGGATGACGAGATCCATGTGGTCTGCTCACCCTGTGAAAGGATCTTTATAAGCGGGCATACAAGACCTTATCAGCGAAAACTTGGCCGTCATGTGACTGAGTTTGTGACTAAGCTTAAAGGATCCGAAAAGCTGGTACGTGCAGAGTGCATGGATGCAGTGGGAAGAAGTGCATATACCAATCCAATCTATCTGGATTGATAAAATAAGATCAAATAATGATCATGTGCAGGACATGATCGGGGAGGAGAAAATGAATATAAAATGTTTGCATGAATATGATATGGGAATGGAGTTGGGACAGCTGAGATCAGTGCCTGTGGCAATGGGGAAAGATCTTCCCAAGGGAGTGCTTTTCGTTTATTCCACACAGGAGAACATAGATCCCTGGCAGGAACTCTTTAATTATCCCAAGGATACTTTGAAGATGTCTCTTTATACCGAGGATGGTATCCCTGTCTGGACCAGGGATCTGGGAAACGGCGTTATCCCCGGAGTGTGGTATGCGCCTTTTATTTCCTTTGATCTTGACGAGGACGGAGTGGATGAGATCTGGTTCCTTAATAACCTTAATCCGAGCCTTCCCTTTTCCCTTAACGCAAGGGTTTTGGAAAGAATAGATCCCATAAGCGGTAAAACAACGGGACAGTGGAAGTGGCCGGATAATACCATTGACGATGCCATGTCCCATTCCTACAGATTTTACATTACGGGAGGTTATGTTCACGGAAAACCTGTGCTGGTAACAGCCCAGGGGACTTATCGTGACATGTATCTTCAGGGCTATAACCCGGACATGACCAAGAGATGGGATATAAAGATCCCTTATGGCGACGGAGGAGCCAGAGCCAGTCATCTCTGCCCCATTCTGGATTTTGATGATGACGGAGTGGACGAGATGTTCTGGGGAGAGAGACTCATCAGCCTGGACGACGGACATGAGCTTTTCTGCGGTGACAAGGGCAAATACTTCGGTCATTCCGACATAGTGCTTCCTTTTGTGGATAAAGCTACCGGAAAAAAGTACATCTTTACCTGCCGTGAAGATGATGAAAGACCCGGAGTTCCCAGAGTAGTCACTTATGATCAAAAGGGGGACAGAGCATGGATAGGAGTACCGGACATAGGGCATATGCATAGCGGATGGCTGGCAAACATAGGAGAACCTAACAAAAAAGTGGCCATGGCCATGAGGATCACAAGAAAAGTCATAAACAATGCTATCGTGGATACGGAACCGGAAGATTTCTATTTTGACGCGGTTACCGGTAAAGAGCTTGCCGATCCTCTTCCCTTCAAGGGAGATGAGGCTTTGCCCGTGGATCTTAACGGGGACGGACTTCATGAATATTTCTTTACAGACGGAAACTTGAAAGGCTGTGTAACGGATGCCAAAGGTAAGGTGTTGGGATTTATCGGAGGCAGGACCGTCAGGAGCGGTAAAGTCATAGATCATCCCGGAGAGACCATAATGGTGTATTACAAAGAAGAAGGAAAAGTGCGCATCTGGGGAGATGAGGATGCGGCAGAGAACGAGTTTACAAAGGAGCGCTACAGTCATCCTTATCATTTCAGGATGCAGCACTTCATGGGAACCGGATATAATCACATCCACGGACATGTGTCCTGCGGTATGTAGAGGATTTTAGAAGAAGTGAAAGAATAAATAAAGAATAAGGGGGATACGATGAAGGACAGGAGTGCGGCTTACAGGTACGAAAGTGCTGACGGAATGAAGGCTTCCAACCTGCTGGAATTTCTTGCGCAGGGAGGAAGAGACGAAAAAAGCATAAGGGAACTGGCGGATAAACTGCTGGAGTACGTGGAAACAAGGAAGGATTGTGCGGATTTTAGAGCAGCCTATCTTGTAAGAGTGCTTCTGTCCTTTAAAAATGAACTTCCCAAGGATCTGTTCGATCACATCAAGAGGGCTGTGTTGGATTTTCCTTACGAAGACTGCGGCGGTCACAGCATGTGTACCTGGACCGAAAACCACAGGCTTTATACTGCGGTTACGGAGTACCTTCTGGCTGTCAGGTTTCCGGAAGAGATTTTCGGAGACGGTAAGGATGCGGCTTATCATCTTGAGCACGGGAAAAAGGAATTGAATGAAGATCTGGAAGAGATGCTTAAATACGGGTTTGCGGAATGGGAAAGCAACAACTATTATTCCGAGACCATGGCGGGCCTTGCCAATACCGTTCAGTTTGTAAATGACGAAGAAATATCGGAAAAGGCAAGAAAAGCACTTCTTATGATGGTTTATGATGTGCTTTCCCAGACTTCCAATAACGGAGGATACATATATAACCCGGCCTGCGGAAGAGCCTATGCGGACAACAAGACCTCTTCGGATCAGGGAAATTATCTGGAGCCTCAGATCATGGCCATGAGAGGGGAGAAGGTGACCTGCTTTAAAGAAAAAGAAGGTTGCATGGTACTTCTTTTGGCGGCAAGGGATAAAGATGGAAAACCGGTCTTCGAGATACCTGAACCATGGAAAAAGCTTCCTGACAAGAATAAACGAGAGATCTGTCTTATGCAGGGAGTTGATATAGATGAATACAAAGCGGAAGGTTTGGCTGAGTACAGCAGGGAAAATGTGAGATCCGCTTTTAAAGCCGGAGCTATTTCGGACTACAGAGTGATCTGTAACAGCATGCGCTATTTAAGAGAAACGGGGCTGGTGGAAAACGGTATGCTTAAGGCTTTGAAACCCTTTGCAAATCCGCTTTTCTATAGGACAGGCCTGTTAAGACTAATAAAAAAACATGTACCCACGGGTTTTGACGGAGCGGCTATGGAAAAAGGCAGAGTCTATACATATGCCTGTAAGGACTATTCCATATCCGCAGCCTTTGACTATCGTGTGGGACAGGTGCTTTTTCAGCAGAATCCCCTGGCTGTAAACCTGGGATACAGGATCAGCCTGTTTGTGACCAATCCCTATTCGGATATGGGAAAGACAGGTTCTCCCGGGTATTGGATCGGCAGCGGTGCAGCACCCAGAGCCGTGGCCTGTAAAAACTTTGCCGCTTGCATGTTCGATCCGGAAAAAGCTCCCAAGGGAGCAGCTTATACCCATCTCTTTTTCCCCACCGGTCTGTTCGACGAAACAGACCTTAGCGGGCTGAAAAGGGGAGTACTTTTCGGACGGACCGGAAACGTGAATGTTTTTGTAAGGACCAATCCGGGGGTCAGATTTGTTCCTTCGGCGGAAAGCCGTGAAATGGACAGGGCACTGCTTCAGGATAACAAGATACCTAAGGGCGTATATACAAAAAAGTACGATCTCATAAATTCAGCCTCGGGCCTTCATTACTATGTTTTTGAAGTGGATTCCAAAATGGGATTTGCGGAGTTTAAGGCCTATGTTAGAGAAAGGGAATTTAATTTTTATGAGGAAGAGAGAACTCTTGTCTACGGTCTCTATGATTGCAGGCTGGAGTACGACGGCGCCTTTACTGTGGGAGGTAAAGAGTTCAAGCCGGATTTTAAGAGACCGATGGATGTCATAAAGGAGTTAACTGAGTAATACCCAAAAAGGAGAAGGTATGGGAAAAAAGGTATTAAAAGCAGTTTTGGGAATCATTATATGTGTGCTGTTAACAGCAGGGGTGATATGTATGATAGTGATACCTGTTTCTTTTAAGGTGGACAGATCCCTGATCAAAAAGAATGAGGATTATAATGTGGTCGTTGAAAAAAGAGACGGCTATACCACCCTTGTAAAAAAGGATGCCGCGGGAAATATCCTGGATGAGGATTTTAAGGTGATAGCCTTCACCGACACTCACCTTGATGCAAACAAGGAAAAGGGTAATTACACCCTGGAATATATTATACGTAACATTGTGAATGAAAAGCCGGATCTGGTGATCTTTGTAGGCGACAATATCACCGGAGGCATTAACGGGAGAAGGACCGGACAGCTCTGCCGTGTAATGGAAAAGCTGGGCGTTTACTGGGATTGCGTCCTTGGCAATCATGAGGGAGATAATATATGGAGCATTTCCAGAAAGAAGATGGTCCGGGTCTTTTCTTCCTATAAGCATTGCCTTATGGAAGATGATATAAAATACACATCGGATGGTGAAAAGGTCTGGGGCTATGGAAATCATGCGATAAACCTGGCGGGCTCCGAAGGAGTCACCCGTTCTCTTTTCTTTATAGACGGTGGCTCTGACATGACGGAAGAGGATCAGCTTAAATACGCCGACGAATACGAGGACAAGAGCTGCAACGGATACGATTATGTTAAAGACAGCCAGATGAGATGGTACAAGGAGACAGTGGCGGACATTAAGGATAAGTGCGGAAGTGCTGAACCCATTGTTTCTGCCATTTTCGATCACATTCCGTTGCCTGAGTATAAAACAGCCTACGAAGTTCTTACAGGTGAAACTGAGGTAACTCAGAATGTTCCGGAATACAATGTAAAGAATGAGAACGGAGATTATCTCATTATGGGACAGCGCCGTGAAATCATCTGTTGTTCCGGCCATAACAGCGGTTTCTTTGATGTTCTCCTTGAAACCGGATCCACGGATCTTGTGGTGAGCGGTCATGACCATATCAACGATTTTGTTGTGTGCTATAAGGGCATCACTCTCGCTTACAACGTGCCTTCGGGTTACTCCAGTTACAATCTTTATTCGAAGAAACTGTCCGACAAGATGATCAAGGGCTATTCAAGATATACCTTTAAAACCGACGGGACCTACACTCTCGAACAGTTCCACAATGCGGACATTTACCCCGAGGATCAGGAGGAGATCAAAAAGCTTTATAATTAAGACATATATTTTCTCGAAAGATATACAAAAACACGCCCGAAACCATGTCTCGAGCGTGTTTTGTATTATGGAGTTCAATTATTTAAGTATGTAGTCTTTAAGAGGAACAGAGATGTTGGCAGGCTGGTTGTAAGCCGAATTCTGCCAGGCTATGCCTTCGCGGTAAGCTCTTTCCGTAAGGAGGCAGGGAGCTGTGTATTCCGTTGTGTAAGGCGTGGTATAGATCCTGATCTTTGCGGGATCTTCGGTGCAGCGAAGGATGATCTCTTCCCTCCAGTCCCCGAGGATGTCCGCTACAAGGCAGGCATTACCCTTTGTGCCGTTATTTACGGTTGTTCCTTCGGCAGAGAGAAGTACGTCGGCCTTCTGCTTTTCATAATCCCATTTTTGAACCTGAGGAATATAAGTCGTGGTATTGCTGTAATCAAAAAGTTCCGTTAAAAGGTCGCCGTCCCAGAAAATGGAGAAGTTGACCGAAGGCTTTTTGTTTGTATAGATCACATTGCCGTTGCAGTCAAAAGTGTTTCCGTTTACTGCGGCCCACATTTCAGCTCCCTCGTAGCGGGGATCTATGTCTGCAGCCATTCCGCGACCTGTGTCTTTTTTGGTGTTGACACCCCAGATGATCTCGCCTGTTTCGGCATCATGGAGCTCAATGTGATACTTGGCTCCTGCCGATTCATGTACCTGGAACACTTCGAGACGTCCGTCATTGTTAAAATCGCTTACGTGCATGGCATCGCCGTGGCCCAGACCGGTACAGTTAAGGACTGTGCCGTCATTGTTGAGGACAAGAGAGCCATAGATGATCTCATCCAGGCCGTCACCGTCAACATCGTTTACTGAAAGGCCATGGTTGCCCTGACCTGCATAGATGGAATTGCCGGGAGCATCAAAGATCCATGCAAGGGTGAGCTTTCTGTCCACCAGTTTCCAGGCGGTGAGAGAGGTACGTGCGTAATAGCCTCTGCAGAAGATGGCAGCGGGCGAACCTTCATCAATGTAAGCTGTGGCGGCGAGGAAACGATCTACACGGTTACCGTAGTTATCACCCCAGGAGGACATGTTTGCCACGCCTTTGGAGTTTTCTTCTCCTCTGGAGGGAATATAATTTACAGTATCTATGATCTCACCTGTGCGGCCGTCAAAAGCCGTAAGGTATTCGGGACCTGAAAGGACTCTGCCCGGACCTTCCACGTGATTTCTGTAATCGTATTCCTGCTTTTTTCTGGTTAAATGAGAATCAAGGGTGGACATGCTGACTGCGCCAACATGACCTGTCTCTTCAAGAGCGGAATTGTAGGTGGTGGTTCCGTCTGCGGTCTTACAAAGGACTTCAGCCACACCGTCTCCGTCATAATCCCAAACCTGGAACTGGGTATAATGGGCGCCGGAACGGATGTTGATGCCCAGGTCTATACGCCACATGAGTTTGGCATCTCCGGTATTGAAATCCAGTTTGTAAGCATCCAGGATTGTGGTTCCTGTCCAGCCGTCCTTGGAATTGTCCTGGGAATCCTCCGCATCCCATTTAAGAACTATCTCCAGCTGACCGTCTCCGTCAAGATCGCCTACAGACATGTCATTGGCGGTATGCTTGGAATGCCTGCCATTGGGAAGATAAGTATCCCAGGGGTAGTTAAGGGTAAATTCCCTGTAAATGTCAGCTGCGGCCACTGCTTCCTCTGATCTTGTTTCATTTCCCTCATGATAGCCCAGAGTGTAAACATCTGCAGCTTTACCTGTATTATCCAGGAAGTTTGTAAGGCTGCCGGTGTATATGACCTTATTGTCTTTTTTTACGGTGAATACTTCATCCTTGGTGCCGAAGTTTCTCCAGGAGAGAAGGACGCCCTCATCGGTTTTTACTGCTGTAAAAGCTCTTGTGGTAAGGGTTTCTGCAGGATTGTATTCTCCTTTTTTCACATCGTAAGATGTGGTGTAGCTGCTGTCTCCCGGAATAAAAAGCGCAGGCTCCGGTGTTGGAGTGGGTGTATCCGTGGATACGGGGGTGGGAGCAGCTTCGGGTGTTACTGCGGAAGTAATCTCAGGTGCTTCCGTTTGCTGAGGGGCGGGACTTACCACGACTTCATCATTGGGTTTGCCGCATCCCGTCAGCACCGTAAATGTTACGATCGTCGCAAATATAAGACCGATACATGCAAAGATCGTAACAAATGCGTGTGCAATAAATCTTTTCTTCATCTTTTTTCTCCTGATTTGGTACTGCGTTAAGGAAAACATGATCAGTATATCATACTTTTCAGTAAAATAATTAAATTATTATTAAAATTATAAAAGAAGCAAGAAAAACATATTTTTTGATGAAAAACGCAAAGGAATAACATAGTAAAAATATTACAAAAAGAGAAATAAGAGGCTTTATTTTACATAGTATATGGTTTTACTCACAAAGCATATATGTTAAAATGGTCATATAAATATCACAGAATATATATGTTGGGGCAACAGATATAAAGGAGGACTAATACATGGATGCACTTCAAACAAGAGAGATACAGGAAGCTATAAGCGCAGCGGATAATGCACTTTATCACCTTGACCGGGCATACGATCATCTTTCCAGCGCAGGTAACTGGGGTATCGTGGATATCATAGGCGGAGGACTTTTAACCAACCTTATCAAACACTCGAAAATGAGAAATGCGGAAGATGAGATAGAAGCGGCAAGATATGCGCTTCAAAGGTTCAGCAAAGAACTCAGGGACGTAAGCGGATACAGCTCGGTCCGTATCGATGATTTTCTGACTTTCGCTGATTTCTTTTTTGACGGCTTTATTGCGGATGTGATAGTGCAGTCCAAGATAAAGAACGCCAAGGTACAGTGCGAAGAGGCCATATACAGGATCAAAGAGATCCGAAGAGAATTGGCAAGTAAAATATGATCAAAAAAAGCGGCAGCCTTTAAGGGGCTGCCTCTTCTCTTGGGATGTGAACAAAAATAGGAAATAAGCGATATTACTCAATGCAAAGACCGAATCCGCCGGATACGGAAGCGTTGTCCGTGATGTGAGCGATATAGTCTTTGCTGACGGAAATTATACCGTCCTCATTTGAAAGCTCTTCAATGAGTGTGTTGAGAGCTTCATCGGAAAATTCTTCTGCGGAACTGAGTGCATACATGTCAAAACTGTTGTAATCATAAGTGATCCCAAGGCCGTATTTTTCACAAAGAGCCTTAACCTTATCTGTATCAAGGATCTCGGGATCTACCGCAACGATCACCGTCTTATGGGAATACTCTTCGGTAAAGCTGTTGTAGTAATCCGGATCTTTGTAACCGATGAGCATGTCTTCGCTTACGGAGTTATCCGCAAGGTCATTGACATTTATTGTAACTGTTGCATCTGTGGAAGGTTCGTTAATTTCGTTTTTGTTCTCTGCGGGTTTGGAATCCTTTGCTGCGGCAGAACCTGCGGCGAAAAGGATAACAAGACCGACTGTAATGATAAAACCTATTCTCTTAATCATCTTTTAAGTACCTCTGCTAGTAAGTTTGTTATGATCGATCATACGGTTTTCTTGCCGTTCATCTGTAATCACGTAAAAACTTATCCGAGGTTTCAACAAAAAACAAATTTCTTGAAAAAAATCTTTAATGGCTTATACTTATATAAAACGGAGGTAAAAATGCAGAACAAAAAGACAAATATATGGAGTAAGGTACTTTTTGTGTCGCTTCTTTTGATAGTACTGATGTCCGTGGCAAGCTCGGCTCTTTCGATAGGAGACAGGCTGGGAGAGTTCGGAGATGTTTTTCGGTATATATTTTATGGACTTATCATTCTGGTCATAGCCGGAGGTATAGTTTATCCCATGGTAAAAGTCTTCTTTGCTCCGGTGTTTTCACTGGACAGACTGCACAGAGAAGACGGTACGGCCAGAAAGAAGTGGTGCAGGCTTCTGGTTAAGAATCTGCTAAAAAATGTGGAACTGACTCCCGAGGAAGAGGAGCAGGTAAAGGGCTTCCTTAAGGTAAACAATGAGACGGACGATCTCCTGATCGAGTTTTATGACCGTAAGATAAGCCCGGAACTGAACAGAGTGATCTATGACACTGCCAAAAAGGTTTTTGTTGTAACGGCTGTTTCCCAGAATTCGGTCTATGACATGCTGGGTATGGCGGCTGCCAACTATACCCTGATCCGCAGGATCATCGAGATCTGCGGCTTTCGACCCAGTACGCCCCAGGTTATCGGCCTCTATATAAAGGTAGCTTCCATTACGCTTATAGCCGGAGGCATAGAGGAAATGGACCTTGAGGACATGATACCCCTGGCGACGGAAAGTGCTCTTTCAAAGACCTTGGGCATCATCGCGGCTTCTGCCACTCAGGGCGCTCTGAATGCGCTGATGACCCTTAGGATAGCCGTCATTGCGAAGAATTATCTTCTTAACGCAGATATCAAACAGACCAGGAAAGAACTCAGGCGCAAATCCTATTCTGAAGCGGGACGCGTTCTTAAAAGCATATTAAAACGCAACGTGGAAGAAAAGGTTACTGCTCCGGTTAAAAAGGTTTTTGGCGGAAAGAAAAAAGAAACAGTGATAGAAAAGTAAAATACATACTTATGGCATGGGAGGAAAAATATGTATAGTGATGGGAAGATCTACATGGGACTGGCCGACGGGAAGAGAGTTTACATGGAGCCTTCAATGGCCAACAGACACGGCCTTATTGCGGGAGCCACCGGTACAGGTAAGACCATTACAATGAAGGCAATGGCCGAGTCCTTTTCGGATGCGGGAGTTCCCGTGTTTCTCTGCGATGTAAAGGGTGACGTGTCCGGATTTGCGGAAGCCGGTGTTTCGAGCTCGGGAATGGAAAAAAGGATCGACAAGTTCGGACTGAGGGATGAGTTTGAATATAAGGCTTATCCCACTTCTTTCTGGGATGTTTACCAAAAGGCCGGACATCCTGTCAGAGCCACGATCTCCGATATGGGACCTGAGATCCTTGCAAGACTTCTTGGGCTCTCCGAGATCCAGGAAGGGGTTCTTAACATAGTTTTCAGCATAGCTGACGATAAGGGGCTGGTACTTACGGATCTTAAGGACTTGAAGCTCACCCTTAATTATGTGGCTGAACACAGAAATGAATATACTCTGACCTATGGTAACATGACGGCCCAGTCTCTGGGAGCTGTTATCCGTGCGCTTTTACCCCTTGAAAATCAGGGTGGGGATCTTTTCTTCGGCGAACCGGATCTGGACATCCATGATTGGATCAGAACAGACGAAAACGGCAAGGGCTATGTGAATATATTAAACTGTACCGAACTGGTGCAGAATCCGAAATTATATGCGGCTTTTATGCTCTGGATGATGGCGGAGCTTTTTGAAAATCTTCCCGAAGCAGGAGATTCCGATAAGCCAAAGATCGTGTTCTTCTTTGATGAAGCACATCTCCTTTTTAACGATGCTCCGAAGGTACTGGTACAGAAGGTGGAACAGCTGGTTAAGCTGATCCGCTCAAAGGGTGTCGGCATCTATTTTGTTACCCAGAGCCCTTCCGATATACCGGATCCCATCCTTGCTCAGCTCTCTAACCGTGTACAGCATGCTTTAAGAGCTTACACTCCCGCAGAACAGAAGGCGGTCAGAGCGGCAGCTCAGGCCTTCCGTGCAAATCCTGCTTTTAAGAGCGAAGAGGTGCTTTTGGAATTGGGTGTGGGAGAAGCCCTCACTTCCTTCCTGGACGAGAAGGGTGTTCCCACCATGGTGCAGCGTACTGCGATCATATGTCCTCAAAGCCTTATGGCGGCATGTTCGGTTAAGTCCAGAAAGATCTCCATGGCCATCGACGATATGGACAAATACGACGATGCTGTGGACGAAGAAACAGCCTATGAGATCCTGACCAAACAGAGACAGGAAGAGCAGAAGCAGGCGGAGGAAGCTGCCGCAGAGGCTCAAAAAGCCAAGGAAGAAGCTGCCCGTAAGAAGGAAGAAGAGAAAGCTTTAGCCAGGAAGGAAAAGGAAGAGGCTGCAGAAAGAGCAAAGAAGGAAAAAAAGACAGAACGCCGTAAAGCTCAGATCGAAAGATCCTTGATCTCCACGGGTATGAGCGTTTTAAAGCGCGGTCTGTTTAAGACTATTCTTAAATTTTAAAAATGATCTAAGGATTTTTATCCGGAAATCCATGATAAATTGTGCAAAATTGATTTTGCACAATTTATCTTTTTTTAACTTGTTATTAACCGGTATATGGGGTAAAATGTTCGGGAAAATAAAACTATAAAAAGGTAGATTATGACTGAACGTCTTTGGAACATACTAACGGATTCATTCCTTAAAATATTGGTGCCGGGGCTGCAGATGACCATTCCCCTTACGATAATCTCGTTTGCCATAGGAATGGTGATAGCGCTTGTAGTAGCTATGATACAGGTGGCAGAGATCCCCGGACTTAAGCAGTTCTGCAGGTTTTACGTGTGGATCATCCGCGGAACACCGCTGCTTGTACAGCTTTATGTGGTATTCTACGGACTTCCCAGACTGGGAGTTCTGATCAATCCTTTTCCTGCGGCTGTTATTGTTTTTTCCATAAGTGTGGGTGCCTATGATTCTGAAACCATGAGAGCCGCTATACAGTCGGTTTCCAGGGGGCAGATAGAAGCCGGTTACTGCGTGGGAATGTCCTATCCGCAGATCATGCGAAGGATAGTGCTTCCGCAGGCTTTCAGGACCGCCTTCCCGCCCCTTTCCAATTCACTTATAGGACTTGTAAAGGATACATCTCTTGCCGCCAATATCACGGTACTTGAAATGTTTATGGCCACACAGAGGATAGTAGCCAGAACCTACGAACCCTTCGCCCTTTATCTGGAGGTGGCTCTTATCTATCTGATCTTCTGTACTGTGCTTACCAAGGTTCAGAGTATCTGTGAGAAACGACTGGGAAAATACGGAAAAAGATAGGATGTTATTAAATGATAGATTTTGAAAATATCAGCAAAGTTTATAATGACAACCGGGTTTTGAAAGATGTGAGTCTTCACATCAACAAAGGTGATGTGGTGGCTGTTCTCGGACCCAGCGGTTCGGGAAAGACCACAATGCTCAGGTGTATGAATTTCCTGGAAAAGGCAGACGTCGGTACCATGAACTTTGACGGTAAAAAATACGACCTTCACGGTATTTCGAAGAAGGATATGGCTGCCATCAGGAAAAAGACGGGCTTTGTATTTCAGAGCTATAACCTGTTTTTAAACAAGACTGCCCTGCAGAATGTTACGGAAGGTCTGATAATTGCAAGAAAGATGCCCAAGGAGCAGGCTATAGAAAAGGGCAAGGCTGCTCTGGACAAGGTAGGCCTTTCCGACAGATACGATTTTTACCCTTCACAGCTTTCGGGAGGACAGCAGCAAAGAGTGGGGATAGCCCGGGCGCTGGTGACCGATCCCGAGATCATATATTTTGACGAGCCCACCTCGGCACTGGATCCGGAGCTTATCGGAGAAGTGCTTTTGGTAATGAGACGACTTGCAAAAGAGGGGATCACCATGGTGGTGGTAACCCATGAAATGTCCTTTGCAAGGGATGTTTCCAACAGGGTTGTGTTTATGGAAAACGGCGAGATCCTTAAGGATGTGCCCTCCAAAGAATTTTTCGAGAATCCCGGTGATGACAGGATCAGGAATTTCCTGAAGACCTTAACATCGTGATCCAATATAAAAAAACAAAGGAGATAACAAGATGAAAAAGATCAGAGCATTGATCGGTTACTTTTTGGCAGGCGTCTCGCTGACAGCACTTGCAGGTTGCGGTAAGCAGGCAGACACTGACATGCTTTCCCGCATTCAAAAAGACGGAAAGATCGTAATTGCAACAGAGGGTACATGGGCACCCTGGACCTACCACGATGAGAAAGATAAGCTGGTTGGCTTCGATATCGAGGTAGCGGAGAGAGTCGCTGACAAGCTGGGCGTAAAGGCCGAATTTGTCGAGGGCGAATGGGATGGACTTCTTGCGGGACTAGAAGTGGGAAGATATGACATTATGGCCAACGGTGTTGAGATCACGGATGAAAGATCCGAGAAATACGATTTTTCCACTCCCTACGGATATATAAGAACCGCCATTATCGTGCGCGGAGATGATAATAGGATCGGATCCTTCGAGGATCTGAACGGAAAGACAACTGCCAACACCATATCCAGCACATATGCATTGCTGGCGGAGAAATACGGGGCAAAACCCATCGGTGTTGACGACCTGAATCAGACAATTGAACTTCTTCTTGCAGGCAGGATCGATGCGACCTTGAATGCGGAAGTAACGTTTTATGATTATATAAAAGAGCATCCCGAGTCGGGCCTTAAGATAGCGGCTCTGACAGAGGAAGCATCTCTTGTGGCGATACCAATGCCCAAGGGGGAGAAGGCGGATTCTTTAAGAAGTGCCATCGACAAGGCCATTGAAGAGCTCAGAGCAGACGGCACTTTATCCGAGATCTCTGTTAAGTATTTCGGAAAGGACATTTCCAAGTAATGATATTCGACACACATGCTCATTACGACGATGAGCGCTTTGATGAAGACAGGGAAGAGCTTCTCACCAATCTGAAAAATGAAAACGTGGGAGCTGTGGTGAACGTGGGCGCTGACTTTGAAGGCTGTGCCTCCTCCATGGTCCTGGCGGAACATTGGGATTTTATATATGCTGCCGTAGGCCTGCATCCGGACTATGTGGAATTCATGGATGAAGACACTTTGGCAAAGCTTCGTATGTGGCTCAATGAACCCCGGTGCGTGGCACTCGGTGAGATAGGCCTGGATTATTCGAGAGAAGAGGCTGATCGTGAAGTGCAAAAGTACTGGTTCAAGCGTCAGCTGGATCTGGCAAAGGAAGAAAACAAGCCCGTTATAATACACAGCCGTGACGCTGCGGAAGATACAATGGAAATGCTTAAAGCTTACAGTAAGAAGCTTAAAGCGGCAGGGACTGAGAGAGAAGAGCTTTTTAAAAATCCCGGAGTGGTGCATTGCTTTTCCTACTGTAAAGAGATGGCGGAAGAATATGTTAAGATGGGATTTTTCATCGGCGTGGGCGGTGTTTCAACATTTAAGAACGGCAGAAAACTTAAGGAAGTGATCGAAGAGATCCCTTTGACTTCGGTCCTTCTTGAGACCGATTGCCCCTATCTTGCACCGGTACCTTTCAGAGGAACAAGAAATTATTCCGCATATATTAAATATGTTGTGGATGCCATATCCGAAATAAAGGGTGTGAGTCGGGAAGAGATAGAAAAGATCACATTTGAGAATGCTAAAAAAATGTACAGGCTGTAATTTCAGCCTGTACATTTTTGTTCTTAATAAAGTATGATCTGTTTAACAAGGTCCATTAGGACAGCTCCGACTGGTTGGCTTCTGCGGAAGCGCTGACTTCTTCAAAGATGTCATCCATGTTTACCGGGGTGTCACCGTCGGGAAGGATGATCTCTGTGTCGGGGGCTGCAACATATGATCTTTTAAGACGCGCTTCCTTCCTGTATTCTGCGGCAGAGATACCGAAATTCTTTTTGAAGGCTTCGCAGAAGTAGCTGGAACCGTTGTTGAAACCAAGTTCGTAGCTGATCTGAGCTATATTCTTGTCGGTATCCGACAGAAGATCCAAAGCTTTTGATAAACGGTATTTTCCCAGATAGTTAATAGGAGCCGTATCCAGATAATCTTTGAACAGCTGGGTGCATTTACTCTTTTTGCAGCCTGCGGAAGCAGCTATGTCATCGAGAGTCACTTTTTCTCGGTAATGTTCACCTATATAAAGAAGTGTATTTTTGAGTGCATATATGTCTATAAAGGCATCGGGAGAGGCTATGGGAGTGGAGGCTGTGTTAAAGTAGAGAAGTTCAAAAACTCTCATATAAAGGATCTGGATGGCAAATTCCGACCAGCCGTCGCTCTTGCCTTCGTTAAGCTTTTTGATCACGTTAAGGATCTCGTTCTGCCAGGATATTTCAGGGGTAAGGGAAACATAGGAGCAGCCGTAGACTGAGGTGAAGGGCTTTACATATTTGGTTTCAAACAAAGGATTTGCAGAAAGAAGAGAGGGATTTAACAGTATCCTTATATAGGTGCAATCTTTTTTTTCTGCATTAAAGGCATGATTTACACGGTGGCTGTTTATGAATATGCCTTTGCCCGCAGAAACGGGTATCTTGTTGCCTTCCACCACGAAGGTCATCTCTCCGGAAAGAACGTAGTCCATTTCCATTTCATTATGCCATTCCGAAGGGGTGATATAGTCAGGATAGTAGGAAAGAGAAACTTCGTTTATGTAGGTGGGGAATTCAGGTATGTCATACTTTACGTGCTCGGAAGCATCGTAGTTGAAAAATGAATAATTTGCCATATAACCTCCCTTAAACTGTTCAGGATCAGGATGTCATTTTTACCAAAAGACAATATCTGTGCAAAATTGTTATACAAATTATAAGTTTTTTCCGAGTATTTGTACATTAAATATTGATAAATTAAAAAGGACATCCGTAAGGATGCCCTGAATCTAAAGGGAAGGGAAAAAATTATAAGCAGCTTTCAAATGCCTTAAGTGCACCCTTTTCGCGGATGAACTCAAGATTTTTAACGGTAAGAGCCTCGAAACCGGGAACCTTTGTAAGATCCTTGCCCCAGAAGGCTTCATTACTCATTACATCGTGTACAAGAGAAGAGGCAGCGGAATTCCTTCTTTCATAGTAGAACTCCAGAACAGCTCTGTCATCTTTTACATAATAGTCATTGCCCGCAGGACGTCTGCAAAGAAGTCCTGTATCGTCAAGAGCGGAGATACCGCAGGAATAGTGGGCGATGAGAAGGGCAAAACTCATGGAGAGACACTTGGGAAGTTCCTTCCTGCTCTCGAAATATTCAATGAAGCTGGGATAGTTTCTTGCCAGCCACTTGGATGTGGAGTTCAGAGTTATGCTCAGCAGCTCATGATTTACAAAGGGATTGTTAAATCTGTCGGAAACAGCAGCTGCAAATTCATCCAGATCCTTCTTGTCAAGGGGAAGGGTGGGGATGATCTCCTCATTCAACATCTTGTTCATGAAGCCCTTAACAGTGTCATCATGCATGCAGTCTCTTACGATATCGAAGCCTGCAAGGTAAGCGCCGGGAACGAAACCTGTGTGAGCACCGTTAAGTATGCGTACCTTACGTTTCTTGTAAGGAGTAACATCGGGAACAACGGGGCAGTTAAGCCCTGCCCTCTTAAAAGGAAGTTTTTCGGAAAGCCACTCGGGACCTTCAATATTCCATACTCCGAATACTTCACCCACATCTATGAGATCGTCATGGTAGCCGTTTTCTTCTTCCAGCTTGGCTGCTTCCTTCTCGTCTCTGATCCTGCCGGGAACGATCCTGTCGACGAGAGTGGAGCAGAACAGACAATCCTTTTCGATATATTCAATGAATCCCGCGGGAAGATCCCACTGTTCGGCATATTTCTTCACGCACTTTAAAAGTTCCTTGCCGTTATTGTCGATCAGCTCACAGGAGAGGATCACGACACCGGACTTTCCGGCTTTGAAACGTGCGAGAAGTACCTGAGTGAGCTTCCCGGGGAAGGAGGACGCAGGTTGGTCAATTAAATTACAGGAGGGATCGTAAGTGATGCCCGCCTCGGTGGTATTGGATACGATGTACTCCAGATCATCGGAAACAGCCAGTTTCATCATGTCTTTGAAACCGTTTTCCGTGTAAGGGTTAAGGCATCTTGATACAGAAGAGATGACACGCTTTCTGTCGATCCTTTCTCCTGCCTGACTGCCTCTTAAGTAAAGGGTGTACAGACCCTCCTGAGCATTGATAAGGTCCGTAAGCCCGTTGGCGATAGGCTGTACAAGTACGATCTTTCCGTTCCAGCCTGCCTTTTCGTTGGACATGTCAAACCAGTAATCCGTAAAAGCACGAAGGAAATTGCCTTCACCGAACTGCATTACCTTTTCGGGCGCTTTTTCAAGGATATATCCTTTGTATCCGCTTTCCTTTAATACCTTGTAATTTAATTTCTCCATTTCTTCTCCATTTCTGACCAAAATACGGTTTTAATAAAGGGTGTCGCGAAAGCATATGCATTCTCGACGATTTTATCTGTTTCCATTATAACCCTCGTTTTTTTAAATGAAATAGTGACTTTTGTTAAATTTTATTGTGAAACTTGCGGTTAAAATCTTGCCCGAATCAAAAAATGAAAGTATAATCATGAATATAATGATCCCGGAGGTTAATATGGCTACCAAGATCCAATCATACAATCCCAGACAGGTAATGAACAGGAAGGACTTTGAGATACAGCACAAGCGAGATACTTATCTTCATAATGTGGAGCTGCATCACCATGATTTTTATGAGATCTATCTTCTGGTTTCGGGAGATGTGACCTATTCCATAGAAGGAAAACTGTACAGAGTGGTTCCGGGGGATGTGCTTTTAATAAGCCCCAGAGAACTTCATCAATTGTTTATCAAGCCTGCTACCGAGCCCTATGAAAGATATGTACTCTGGATAGATCCGGCCATGCTTGCACGGCTCTCCACAGAGACGACGAATCTGGAAAAGTGCCTGAACCCTGCAAGAGAAGGCTACACCAACCAGCTTCGTATCCCCATTGAATATAATAAAGAGATAGGAAGCCTCATGGAGGGTATATACAGAGAGTCGGATTGTGAGGGCTACGGAGGAGATGTGATGCAGGAAAGCCTGATCGCCAGGCTTTTGGTGCTTATAAACCGTATTGCGGACATGAAAGACGAGAAAACGGAAGAAGAGCCCTACACCAATACCCTTGTGGCGGGAGTGATCGACTATGTGAACGAGCATTACGGTGAAACCTTGTCACTGGATGATATGGCCGAGAGATTATATGTAAGCAAGTACCATTTGAGCCATGAGTTCAGAAAACAGATGGGAACGGGAGTTTACCATTACATACAGAAGAAGAGAGTGCAGATAGCGAGACAGCTTCTGGCTCAGGGGGAAAAGCCGAATAATGTTTTCAGGCGCTGTGGCTTCGGAGATTATGCCGGCTTTTACAGAGCATTTAAGGCTGAGTACGGAGCAGGCCCCAGGGAATTTGCCGCTTCTCTTAAGCAGATATAAAAACAGTATAGTTTATGCTAAATATAAATAAAAAATATACTATATTAAGTCATTTTTTTACGTTGTAATTGAGTAAATTTACTTATATAATGTCCTAAAGTTGTTGCTATTTATGGAGTTTTAAAGACACGGAGGAACGTTATATGAAGTTCGGTTATTTTGACGATGCCAAGAGAGAATATGTCATTACCACACCGAAAACACCCTTACCCTGGATAAATTATCTGGGAAGTGATTCATTTTTTTCTTTGATATCCAATACCTGCGGCGGATACAGCTTTTATAAGGATGCAAAGCTGTTAAGGCTCACCCGTTACCGCTATAACGATTGCCCCGTGGATATGAACGGTAAGTATTTCTATATAAAAGACGGAAATACGATCTGGAATCCCGGCTGGCAGCCCGTAAAGACCGAGCTGGATGAGTATGAATGCAGACACGGTATCGGATACAGCAGGTTCCATGGTGCAAAGAACGGGGTAAGTGCGGATGTTACCACCTTTGTTCCAACCAATGATAATTGTGAAGTTTCCAGGATCCTCATCAAAAATAACAGTTCCGAAACAAAGAACCTTCAGCTTTTCTCCTATGTGGAGTGGTGCCTTTGGAATGCTGATGATGATATGAAGAATTATCAGAGGAATTTAAGCACCGGTGAAGTGGAGATCGTGGATTCCACCATTTTCCACAAGACCGAATACAGAGAAAGAAGAAATCATTATGCCATTTCTTCTGTAAACGCCAGAACTGATGGTTTTGATACCTCCCGTGATGCATTTATGGGAGCTTACTGGAAGAGCGCTGCAAATCCCGAGGCTGTGGAGAAGGGCGAACTGACCGGTTCCGTTGCTTCCGGCTGGTGTCCCATTGCCGCACATCAGATTAATCTTTCCCTTGCTCCCGGCGAAGAGAAGAGCTACATCTTCGTTCTGGGATACATTGAGAATCCCGAGGAGGAGAAGTGGGAGAGCTACGGCATTATCAACAAGAAGCGTGCCTGGGACATGCTTTCCAAGTATAAGACAGACGAGCAGTTCCTGGCTGCCTTTGAGGCACTTAAGGCCTACTGGGATGAATTGCTTTCAAAATATACCGTTAAGTCGGATAATGATAAAGTCAACCGTATGGTAAACATTTGGAACCAGTATCAGTGCATGGTTACTTTTAATATGTCCCGTTCCGCATCCTATTTCGAAACAGGTATAGGCCGTGGCATGGGCTTCCGTGATTCCTGCCAGGATCTTTTGGGCTTCGTTCACTTGATCCCCGACAGAGCCCGTGAAAGGATCATCGACATTGCTTCCACCCAGTTTGAAGACGGTTCGGCTTATCATCAGTACCAGCCCCTTACCAAAAAGGGTAACGCTGACATAGGCTCCGGCTTTAACGACGATCCTCTCTGGCTCATTGCGGGCACAAGCGCCTACATCCGGGAGACCGGCGATACTTCGATCTTAAACGAGATCGTGCCCTACGATAATGACATGTCCAAGGCCACCACTCTTATGGAGCACCTCAAGAGATCCCTTGATTACATCATAAACCACAAAGGTCCTCACAACCTTCCTTTGATCGGCCGTGCAGACTGGAATGACTGCCTGAACCTGAACTGCTTCTCGGCTGTTCCCGGTGAATCCTTCCAGACCTTCGGACCCAGTGAAGGCCCTGTGGCTGAATCCGTTTTCATCGGCGGTATGTTTGTAAAGTACGGCGAAGAATATGCCCAGCTGGCAGAGCTTCTGGGTGACAGTGCCGAAGCAGACAGAGCAAGAAAAGAAGTAAAGATCATGACCGAGGCGGTGGAAAAGGACGGCTGGGACGGAAAGTGGTTTGTCCGTGCCTATGATGCCTATTCCCATAAGATCGGTTCCGACGAATGCGATGAGGGCAAGATCTTCATCGAGCCCCAGGGCTTCTGCGTAATGGCAGGCATAGGTAAAGACAACGGCAAGGCATTGCAGGCTCTGGATTCGGTTAAGGAAAAACTTGACTCCGACTACGGTATCATGATCCTGCAGCCCGCTTATACCAGATATCATCTTGAACTGGGCGAGATCTCTTCCTATCCTCCGGGGTATAAGGAGAACGCAGGCATATTCTGTCACAACAATCCCTGGGTTTCCATTGCCGAGACTGTTATGGGCAGAGGAGACAGAGCCTTTGAGATCTACAGAAAGACCTGTCCCGCTTATACGGAAGAATTTTCCGAGATCCACTTTACCGAACCCTATGTTTATTGCCAGATGGTGGGCGGCCGCGATGCCAAGTTCCACGGACAGGGCAAAAACAGCTGGCTGACAGGTACAGCTGCATGGACATTTGTAAATATCTCCCAGTATATTCTGGGCATCTATCCCACTCACAAGGGCCTTCAGATCGATCCCTGCGTACCTTCGGATTTCGGCGATTTTGAGATCGTGCGTAAGTTCAGGGAAGGAACCTACAATATTAAGGTTAAGACCAACGGTTCTCAAAAGGGTGTTAAAAAGCTTACGGTTGACGGTAAAGTCTGCGTGGGAAATATTGTTCCTTATGAAAAAGGAAAGAAGATTTATAACATTGAAGTTGAAATGTAAATATGCTATGATTTACAGAGGTATGGCGTTTGCTTTACCTCTGTTTTTTCATAAATAAAAACAATTTAATATATTACCCCTCGGTAGATCAGAGGGGCAGGTTCCCTTATTTAAGGGTAGAAGGAGCAGTAATGGATCTGTTTTTTTACGAGACACACCTTCACACCTGTGAAGCCAGTGCCTGCGGCGCAACCCCCGGAAAGGATTATGTAAAAGCCTATAAGGAAGCGGGGTATGCGGGTTTTATCGTAACCGACCACTTTTTTAACGGAAACTCGGGAGTTCCGAGAGATCTCCCCTGGGAAGAGCGCATCGAGCTTTATTGCAAGGGCTATGAGCATGCTAAGGAAGAAGCGGATAAAGTGGGTGGTATCGATGTTTTCTTCGGCCTTGAAGTTAATTTCAACGGCGATGAGTTTTTGATCTACGGACCGGACAAGGAATGGCTTAAGGCCCATCCTGACATTATGATCTGGAGCCATGACGAATTGAGAGAGGAGCTCCATAAGATCGGAGGCCTGATGATCCAGGCCCATCCTTTCAGAGACAGAGATTATCTGAAAGCGATCTATGTTCATCCTTATCAGGCAGACGGCTTTGAAGGCTATAATGCCGGAAACCGTGATTACAGTGACACTTATGCGTTTGAATTTGCCACAAGGAACAGGATCAAGATGACCAGTGGCTCAGACATACATAATGTGAACAAGATCACGGATAATATAGGAGGCATATGCTTTACCTCAAAACTTGCGGGAGTAAAGGATTATGCATCCAGATTTTTAAAGGCAACGGAGTCGGTGCCCTTGATAAAAAGTGATGAAAAGGCTTATAATGAGGGTATAAAGAAGATAAACGACGGGAATTACGGTTTTATAACCTACGGACATCGTATACATCCGGATCCCGACAATTCGCCTTTCAGCAAGGACATCTTTGTGGCGGACAGGAATGATAAAGATGTTCCTTACACACCATATAATGTACTTGATCTAAAGATATGAACGGTCAAATGAGAATTACTTAGTAAAGAGATCTTCGGTTGTGTCCGGAGGCAGATGGAGGATGAGATATGTTGAGTTCATACGGATTAAACATGATATTGGCAGCAGGATCGGGCATAAGCAGACCTGTTTTTATCATATTATTGATCTTGATCATATTGATAGTTTTGGCATTGATCGTATTTACCTTTTTTGCTTCCTATGTGACATTACCGAAGAATTCCCTGGAAAGCAGCATAGAATGGGAGAAAGGACATAATTTCTTCAGGGATTTTGATAAGAGAGAAGTAACCGAGTACGAGGTCAAAGGGTACAAGGATTACATCATCCATGCTTATTTTGTTCCCAACACGGATTTTCCCGAGAGCAGAAAGTTTATTATCATTTCCCACGGATACACTTCTTCTCATTACGGTTCGCTTAAGTATCTCAATAAATGGATGGAGCTTGGTTTTCAATGTGTCCTTTATGATGATCGTTTCCACGGTAAGAATTTAAAAAACCGCAGATCCTGCAGTACTCTGGGTATAAGAGAATCGGAGGATCTTATTGCGGTTATTGACGATACATATGCAAGATACGGCTCCGACATCTATCTCGGACTACAGGGTGAGTCTATGGGCTCGGCTCTTGAGATCACGGCTCTTAAATACAAGCCGAAGGTTCATTTCATAGTTAATGACTGTGGATTTGCAGACCTTTACAATGTGCTTGCGGGAGCTATACAGGATCGGTTTAAGATGCCCGCCTGGCTGGTTGCTCCATCGAGCTTCATGTGTCAACTGATCTACGGCTGGAGTTTTTATAAGAGCCGTCCCATTGATTCCCTTAAAAACAATACCGTGCCCATCTGCTTCATTCACGGAGAGGCTGATACTTTCATAAATCCTGAAAATTCCCTCAGAATGGCAAAGGCTACACCCGCTTATTCGGAACTTCACATCTTTCCCAATGCGGCTCATGCGGAAACAATGCTGGTGGATGAAGAAAGATATCTGAAGATCTTAAAGGCATTTCTTGCAAGGGTGGAGGATATCGAGGCAGGTAAAATGAAGAATGTTCCCAATGATACCTTTGAGGGCGGAATAAAGGCTTATCTGAAGGATTGAATTGGCTGATAATTCCACAAGGCCAATGGAATGTTATGAATTTAACTTTTTTTGAAAAGTAGCATTGACAAGGGTTCTTTTCTGTGCTAAAATCTCGTTCGTGCCTTGCAGAAAGGCATGTGCAAGATGCGGAAATGCTGGAATTGGCAGACAGGCATGACTAAGGATCATGTGGTCCAAGACCGTGAGGGTTCAAGTCCCTTTTTCCGCAGAAGATAAAGACTCGGGTTTTTCCGGGTCTTTTTTTGCGTATGACAGGCATGTACCAATAATACGTGCCTTCAGGCATATCTTCCTTATTCGGGCACTTTGTTGTAATTGTGTTCGGCTATAAGGATGTTTGGAGATGCGATCATCAATAATTTAAAAGAGGCAGGTTTAAGTCCTGCCTCTTTCTTTATTATGTGTAATCTTTTGATACAGCATCCTCATTAACTTTTATCTCTTCATCGGGATCTTCTCCGGATACTGCCTTTTGGAAGATCTTAAGGAAATTCTCTTTTTTCTTTTTGGACTTGGAAGTGAATTCCGCTACTTTAGGCTCCTTATGAACCTCGATGTGAACTGCGTTATCCACGGGATCCGTTTCCGGCAGACCTTCCGGAACAGCCAGAGTTTCAACTGCTTCAACGGTTCCTACCACTTTAGATCTGATCTCCTTCTTACGGGCTTCTTCAGCCAGTTTCTCGGGAGATTTGTTCTTTTCATGGGCCTCTTCGATGAGACGGAGATAGGTCTTCGACTGCGACATGGCAGACAACTGAGTACTGATCTCGCCGGAATTCTTGGTGAGCTCGTCCATCTTATCCTCGTAGCTTTTTAAGAGGTCCTCGTATTCCCTGCGTACTTTACGATAGGTGAATTCCAGGGAATTCTTAACTTTGTTTATGGCATCATCCGCATAAACCATGGAGGCGGCATAGATATCGTTGGATCGGTTTATGGCTTCATCCTTGATCTCGGCAGCCTGTCTTTCGGCGCTCATGAGTGCGCGGGCCCTGGCTTCCTGAGTGGCCTCATACTGTTCACTGATCTCATACACCTCTTCGTTAAGCTCATCGAGGAGAGCAAAGATCCTTTTTTTGGAAACTATGATATCTTCTCCCGAATAAGCGCTTTCCTTGCAGTTGGCAAGATAAATATGGAATTTTTTCATTATTTCTTCAAGTTTTTCAGGCATACAGATTCCCCTTTTATAATTCGGTAATACTGAAAGTAAATAATTGAGACGAACTAATGTTCATCTTTCTAAGTGAAACGGAAAGGATGACTTCCGAGTACCCTTCGGCGCCTTCCTTAAAATAAGCTGTGGGTAGAGTGATCTCAAAACTCTTTTTATCGTTGTTTGTATCGGTGTCGTTTACAGAACTGTCTTTCAGAGCATATGTAACAGTGAAGGTCAGATCCGGATAAGCACTGCTTTTATATATAGTACGGAAAAAATCCTCTCCGGTTTCAAAAGTGGAACTGTCAAAACAAGACGGAAAAGTGATCTCATATTTTCCGGAAAGATCCTTCACTTTAGAGGGAGTACCCACCACAACTGTAATGGGGGCAGGAGTCTCCGTAACTACCGGCGCCACTGTAACTACCCTCACTACGCCTTCGGTCGGGGTAGGGAGGACAGTGCCTTGAGTGGCAGGTTTTAAGCCGCAACCGGACAGTAACACTATTAAGGTTGAACAAAGTAAATAACGTTTTTTCATGGTCATTGATCGCCCTTTTTAACAGGACTATTTTTACATAAAAGGGGAAGTTTATCAAGATGTTTTTGACTTTTCAAAAGAAGTCAGATATACTAATATCATTGGATTTGGCTGTTTTAGGCATATATATGGATTATTAATTTTTTGGTCTTTTTTTATGGGGAAGACTGATTGATCCCGGAAAGCGTCCGGGAGTTAAAACGGGGGAAAAATGGCACGGTATACGGAAAGATTGATCCTTAAGAATTTTGAAGAGATGCTTGAGAGCATGGCCTTTGACAAGATAACAGTCTCGGCGCTTACAAAAAAATGCGATATAAGTCCCAACACCTTTTATTATCATTATAAGGATATCTATGAACTTTTGGAAAGCTGGTTTAAGAACCAGACAGAGGAATTCCTGGCTTCCAGAGATGAGGGAGAAGGCTGGGAGGATACCATCAAGGCTATTCTTAAAACACTGCAGCAAAGACCGAACATAGTTTACAATGTATATGATTCCCTTTCCAGGGAAAACCTGGAGAGATATGTTTTTAAATCAGCGGAAGGAGCTTTTTTTAATCTGGCGAAGAAAAAGACCGAGGGTTTTGATATTGACCCCGAGATGCTGAAAACCATTTCGGATATCTGTTGTTATGCAGTGCTGGGTTTCTTTCTTAAATTTCTTTGGAGTCATATGTCCCTTGATATAGATAAGTCCATAAACCAGATAAGTAAAGCCATCAATACGGCAATTGAAATGTATATCATCAATGCTCTTTCCGGGGTGGACATTTTAGGAGAAAATTAAAAGAGTACGCAAATTCGCATATTTTTCAAGGATTCCTTATTTTTGAGGAATCCTTTTTTATTATCAGTTGAAGACATATGATTTCTGTCTATAATCTAATATAGATTATTTTGTGTACTATAGAAACAAATTACTAAAGGAGAAGAAAATGAAAAAAGTTAAGATCATTACAGACTCATGTTCGGATCTCAGCAAGGATCTGAGAGAGAAATACGATATCGATTACGCTAAGATGTTTACGGAGTACGAGGGAAAAGAAACACCTGCCAGCCTGGACTGGGATATATATTCACCCCATGACCTTTATAAGATAATGCGCGACGGAAAGAGAATTCTTACCACTCAGGTTCCGGTACAGGAATTTAAACGGGTATTCACCCGGTATATAAATGAAGGATATGACATCGTTTACATCGGTTGTTCTTCAAAGCAGTCCGGATCCGTGAATACCGGATTTGTTGTGGCTAAAGAAATGATGAGCGAAAAACCCGGAACTGAGATCTACATTGTGGATGCGCTTAATGCATGCATGGGCGAAGGCATTCTTGCCATTCGCGGTGCCGAATACAGGGATCAGGGAAAGAGCGCCAAGGAAATATGTGATCTGCTTAATAAGGAAGCCAAGACGGTTAATGAGTACATTACCGTGCATTCCCTGGATGCCCTTAAGCGTGCGGGCAGAGTTAAGGCCTCCGCTGCATTCCTCGGAAATCTTTTCGGTGTAAAGCCCATCCTTATTTCGGATAAGAATGGTGATCAGGTGCCTATTAAGAAAGTTAAGGGCAGACAGACATCCATGAATGAGATCGTTAATCTTTTGAAGGAAAGCATTGTTGAGCCGGAGAAGCAGACGGTCTATATCGTTCACGCAGATTGCGAAGAGGAAGCGAAGGAACTGGAAAAACTGGTTAAAGAGCAGATACCTTGCAAGGATACCTACATTTCCTACATCGGCCCTATCATCGGAGCGTCCATCGGACCCGATGCCATCGGTCTCTTTGCTTTCGGTAAGGAAGTAACATTTGTTGCAGGTAACTGATGTCTGTATTAAGAAGAAAGCGTTAACACTTTTGTAGCGAAGTTTAAGGGGACAATATGGATACAAGAGAACTTTCGGGAGAATTATATTCTTCCCTGATAAAGGGCGGCGCAGCTAATCTTCGCGCCAATGCCCAAATAGTAAATGACCTTAATGTTTTTCCCATTCCCGACGGAGATACGGGAGAAAACATGAGCCTTACAATTACCGGAGGTGTAACGGCAGCTGCAAATGCTGGTTCTTATTCACTTTCCGAGGTATCAGACACCATTGCAAACGGTATGCTTCTTTCTGCCAGAGGAAACTCGGGAGTCATCCTTTCCCAGTTCTTTTCCGGCATAGCAAAGGGCTTTACGGGAAGTGAAAAGGCAGACGTAAGGACTGTGGGATTTGCATTTAAATCAGGCGTCCGTCGTGCCTATGAAGCAGTTATGAAGCCCACTGAAGGCACCATGCTCACAGTTGCGAGAGAAGCGACAGAATATGCCTGCGACAGGATCACTGATAGCAGCACCATGGAATCATTCTTCTCGGATGTGCTGGATGAAATGAACCGTTCACTTAAACGCACACCCCAGCTTTTGGATGTGCTCAGAGAGGCTGGAGTGATCGACAGCGGCGGAGCAGGTCTGGTTTATATAATTGACGGTATGAACAAGACCCTGCAGGGAGAACATATTTCAGATGCTGCTCTTTCTTTTGGCAGCAAGGCTGTGGACACCTCGAAGTTTACTGCAGATTCCGTAATGGAATACGGTTACTGTACGGAATTTTTACTTCAGCTTCAGAAATGCAAGGTGGATGTAGATAATTTTTCAATTGATCCCATTCTTGACTTTTTGAATTCCATAGGTAATTCCATAGTAGCATTTAAGACCGGAACCATCGTTAAGGTGCATGTGCACACCATGACTCCCGGTAAGGTTTTTGATTACTGCCAGAAGTTCGGTGAATTCCTTACAATGAAATGCGAAAACATGACTTTGCAGCACAATGAGACTATTTTGGCAGAAGAAAAGAAGGAACACATTGTTAAGCCTACAGGCGAAAGAAAGAAGTTCGCCGCCATTACCGTGGCAACCGGAGACGGCATTAAGGAAACTCTTAAGACTCTGGGTGCGGATGTGGTCATAGACGGAGGACAGGGCAGGAATCCTTCTTCCGAGGATTTTATAGAAGCTTTTGACAGCGTGAATGCGGATACGATCTTTGTCCTTCCCAATAACGGTAATATTGTGATGGCTGCACGCCTTGCCGCGGATATATATGCAGATTCGAAGGTTGTTGTCATTCCGTCCAAGAGTATCGGGGACGGATATGCGGCGCTCAGCATGCTTTCCTATGACAGCGGAGACGTTGATGTTATTACCAATGATATGTCGGAGGCTATGCAAGGCGTTGTAACCGGCGAAGTTACGCGCTCCGTAAGAGATGCGAATATTGACGGCGTTGAGATCAAAAATAACGCTTACATCGGCTTTTCAGGTAAGAATATGCTGGCATCGGAAGCTGACAAGCTTGACACGACCATGGAGATGCTTGCAAAGCTCGATGCTGCGTCTCACGAAGTGATGATCGCCATTTACGGAAACACTGCAACCACAGAAGACAGAAAAGAATTTTGCCGCAGAGCGGGAGAGATGTTCCCCAGGACGGAACTTTACGAGATCGATGGCGGGCAGGATGTTTATGATTTCGAGATCATTCTGGAATGACAAAAAAAACCGAGGAGACTTAAAACTATGGACTGGAAACTGGTCATGATCTATCTGGTGGCAGGCGTTACAGCTTATATCCTTGCGGGTATAAATCCGGCCATCGTGCTTTCTAAAGCGGTTTATAAAGAAGATATCAGATACAATAAGAACGGAAGCGGAAATCCGGGCTTTACAAATTTTAAAAGAGTATACGGAGGCAAGTGGGCTTGGCTCGTGATGGGGCTGGATATAGGTAAATGCGTCCTGATCCTGGCTGTAGTCGGGGCTGTGTTTGGGAAGTATGCCAAAGACAACGGCATCGACTACAATCTCCGTCAGATCGGGATCGCATTTACCACGCTTTGCGCCTCTATCGGCCATGATTATCCCATTTGGTACGAATTCAAGGGAGGAAAGGGCTTTCTGGTAAACATTGCGGCACTTTGGTTTTACGACTGGCGTGCAGGGCTGGTGGGAGTGATCCTTCTCTGCCTGCTTCTCTTCACCCTTAAGTACATGTCCCTGGCAACAATGGTGGCTATCCTTTCAGCTCCTGCCACCCTCTTTATAGTCGGTGCAGAACCCTGGACCATCGTGCTTTCGCTGGCATCCGCCCTCCTTTTGATCTTCCGCCACAAGGAGAATATCAAGCGCCTTATGTCAGGCACTGAGCGAAAGTTCAGCTTCAAGAAACAGCCTGCGGAAGGACATTAAAGCATTGAAGATAAGCATTGGAAACAGATAGTGGAGACTGTGCCCATTTGAGATCTGATGTATGACAAAATCCTAAACTTTAAACACGGGGAGACAATATCAACACAAAAGCCGTGCGGGCCTTCGGGCACGCACGGCTTTTGCGTTGGGCGAAGGGTGATCGGCGCTTGCTCTGTGCCGATAATCAACTTGACATTGCACCGGCCGTGCTATATAATCCAGCGCATAAGCGAAAACCGTGGCGGAGGCCATCTTCGCCCGGGTGCCGGCGGGCGTCACCCGGGCTGCGGGAGGCAGTGGTCGGGCGAAGACTTGCTTTTCGTACCTAAAAGCAGAGAAAACCGTCAGTTTAGGTAAAGTTTCCCGGTTCGAGCCCGGGCTGTTTCCGGGCGAAGACTTGCTTTTCGTACCTAAAGGCAGAGAAAACCGTCAGTTTAGGTAAAGTTTCCCGGCTTTTGCTCGGGCGTCGGCGGGCGTCACCCGGGCGAAGACTTGCTTTTCGTACCTAAAGGTCGTGAAAACCGTCAGTTTAGGTAAAGCTTCCCGGTTCGAGCCCGGGCAGTTTCCGGGCGAAGACTTGCTTTTCGTACCTAAAGGTCGTGAAGACCGTCAGTTTAGGTAAAGTTTCCCGGCTTTTGCTCGGGCGTCGGCGGGCGTCACCCGGGCGAAGACTACTTAAGCGTAGATTTGTTGAATAATTTTTTAGAAAGGATATTTAATGACTGATCTGGTCAATTTGATGAAAGAACGCCTATTAACTCTTAAGCATGCTATTAAAGTGGCAGAAAGAGAAGAGGAGAGTTTTCCGGAGGGAAGACTTAGGATTAATAAATTATGTAGAGAAGGTAATTACTGTAAGTATTATGTTGTTAAAAAATGCAGTGATACTACCGGTGATTATATTCCGGTTGGCAATAAAGATTATATACAAAAACTTGCACAGAAGGATTACAATAAACGATTTCTTAAAACTTCCAAGGTTGAAGTATCAATATTGGAGAAATTAATACAAAAACTGAGCGATAATGATTCAAATAATGTTTTTCTTGATCTATCCGAAGAAAGAAAAAGAATGGTTGTTCCCTACATCTTAACCGATGATCTTTACGCTTTGGAATGGCAGGCAAAAAAATTTAAGGAAAACACATATCTGGTTGAAAATAAAATATATGATACAAGAAGAGGTGAAAAGGTCAGGTCTAAATCTGAAGCGATAATTGCAGACATTCTTTTTGAATTAAGAATCCCTTATAAGTATGAGGCACCCATCCACTTAGGAGGCAGAAACAGATACCCGGACTTTACTTTGCTGAAAATGAGTTCAAGAGAAGAAATCTTTCTGGAACATTTTGGGCTTATGGACGATGAGGACTATAGGGCTTCAGCATTTCAAAAATTGGATGAGTATAGGGAAAATGGAATATATTTGGGAAAGAATCTTATAATTACTTATGAAACTGCTTCAGCGCCACTGGACATTAAGGGAATCCGACGGATGCTTAAGGAGATCATGCTGAAAAGATGATAAAAGATGATATTATCATAATAGGATCTCCCGGTTTATAATCTAATAGAGACCTGAAATTTAATGTTGTAATGAAAATTTCCCTGCATCTATAAGCTGTGAAGGTACGGGGAGAGAGGGGGCTTGTGCCGTTATTAGGGCAAGCCCCTACTTTAAATGCACGATGTGTACTGCATTATAAGTAAGTAGCGATGAGATTTCGAATATCTTTGACTTTGACATTTAAAAAAAGAGATTTCAATAGTATAATACTGGATGATCTGTAGATTGTTAACTTAGGGAGGCTGAGTTTTGAACGATAATCAAAGAGAATGGCTTAGAGCCAAAGATGATCTTGTAACAGAAATAAAACACCTTGGTTTCCCGGGGGAACTGGGAGAACTCATGGCAAAACAGCTTGGAAGCCCTAAGGCTATGAGTAGGATGATAGGATATCTGATCAATGTAAAACCCACAAGCGAGGAACTGGTGGTGGATGAAATGCTTGCCATCTGCAGCGACATAGAAAGATGGAAAGAAAAGAAGGCAAGTGAAAGAGCCAATGCCGGTATCAGCGATTATTATCGTAATGGTTTGTTTGATGAGGAAGACGAAAACGAAATTTGATATACGGATTTGGAGGATATGAAGTGAAACTAATCGTTATCGATATCCAAAAGGGTATCACAGATGAGAGATTATATCATTATGATGTCTTTATCAAGAATGTGATGAATCTTATAGATGTCGCCAGAAAGAATAATATTGAGGTTATTTATGTTCAGCATGATGATGGCCCGGGAACAGGGTTTTCTATTGGTGATATAGATTTTGAAATTGCTGATCAGGTTGCGCCGGAAAAGAATGAAAAAGTTTTCATAAAGACAATAAATAGCTGCTTTGGAAACCGGGACTTTGTAAATTATCTTCAGAAATCCGGTGAAGAAGAGCTGATGATAGTTGGCCTACAGACGAATTTCTGTATTGACGCAACTGTTAAGTCAGCCTTTGAAAGAGGATACAATGTGATCATACCACAGGATACGAATTCTACATTCGATAATGCTTATATGGATGGTGCAACTACATATAAATATTATAATGAAATGATGTGGCCGGGAAGATTTGCAAACTGTATTTCTGTTGATGAAGCGATCAGGATGATGAGGAGATTTTAAATATGCATAAATTGATCATACTTCGCGGAAACTCCGGGAGCGGTAAAACAACGGTAGCTAAAGGACTACAAGAACTTTTCGGGCGAGGCACTATGGTTCTTTCACAGGATATGATCAGAAGAGAAGTGCTTAAAGAAAGAGATGGTATAGATCCGCCTGCGCTGCCTTTGATAAAGCAGATACTTAGGTACGGAAAAGAAAACTGCGAAGTGGTAATATTGGAAGGCATATTTATTGCAGACTGGTATCGTGAATTGTTTGAAGCAGCAATTGAATTATATGACGCTGACATATATGCATATTACTTTGACATTCCTTTTGAAGAAACTGTAAGAAGACATCAGACCAGGTCGAAAGCAACTGAGTTTGGTGTGGATGAGATGCGTGAGTGGTGGAAAGAAAAGGATTATCTGGATTTGATAAAAGAAGCCATTATCACAGAAGACAAAAGCAGGGATGAAATCATAAATGAGATTTATTTAAGAGTTTGTAACGGGTGATACACGATAGTGATTTATATTTAAGTTATTCTTTTGAAAGGAATCTATATATGGCATCGAGCAAGGAGTATCTGGAGTTTGTACTTGAACAACTTTCAGAATTAGAAGAAATATCATATAGGGCAATGATGGGAGAATACATTATTTACTATAGAGGAAAAATCGTGGGTGGGATTTACGATGATCGTTTCCTTGTAAAGAATACAAAAGAAGCAGTAAGAAGAATGCCGGAGGCATCGTTAGAACTGCCGTATGAGGGCGCCAGGGAAATGATTATGGTTGATGACATAGATGATAAAGATTTCTTGAGGGATTTACTGGAGGCTATGTATGATGAGCTTCCTGAGCCTAAGAAGAAAAAGAAATGAAATTTAAGTTTTACGATTGATGATAAAAAATAACAGGGAACTTTTACTAGAAATTTAATCAAAAAAGTTCCCTAAAAACCTTTGAATTTTAGGGAACTTTTTGATATGATAATAAAGAGAAAAGTTCCCTAAGGAGATTTTTATTATGAAAGAAAACTTTAGTGTTATTCGCAATTTGTTGCAGGAGAGAGCTGATTATCAGGCTCGACTGAATCTTATTCCATATGACGGCTCGCCGGAGATTAAAGAAAATGGTAGCGGAAAGTACTTGTATATCAGGAAGAGGGTTGGCGGAAGACTGACTTCCACATATGTGGATTTATATACTGAGGAACTGTATCAGCTGTTGCTTCGTAATGCCAAAGAATCGCGTGAATTAAAAAAACAGATTCGCAGAGTAGACAGAGAACTCGCTGAAAATGGATATGTGGGAAATGAACTGTCCGCAGAAGTTATCGCTAATCTTGATTTTGCCAGAGCCAATATGAAATCAAACATATATGACCAGGCGGTTTTGGAAGGCGTTGCTACTACATTTCCGCAAACTGAAGAAATAATTGAAAATGGTAGAGTTAACGGAATGAGTGCCGATGACGTGCAAAAGATTCTAAATCTTAAGCATGCGTGGGAGTTCATTCTTGATAAAGATGTAATTCAGGCAGACAGCAATTATTATCTGCTGTGTCATATAGCCAAACTGGTAAATGAAGGGTTCTTTTACGATGGCGGAAGAATTCGTGGAGTTCCGGTGTCAATCGGAGGAACAAGTTATATTCCGCCTATTCCGGTGGAATCTCAGGTAAAAGAACACATTGATGAGATCATTGGTTCCGATAAAGAAGCAATTGATATAGCAATAGATTTATGCATGTACTGTATGCGAACACAGATATTTATTGACGGTAACAAACGTGCTTCCGTAATATTTGCCAACCACTTTACGATTGCGCATGGTCTTGGTTTAATAGTAATTCCTGAAAATTATGTTTCTGAGTTTAAAAAGAAACTGGTCATATATTACGAAAGCGCTGATATTGGAGATATTCGCGATTTTTTAAAGAAAAAATGTTGGCGGAAAATAAACGAGTAAGCTTTGAAATTTCAGCTTTTCCTTTTAAAAGGAGCAGAAATGAAATTAAGATTATTGGAAACAGAAAAAGATTTCAGTGTGATCAAACTACGGCCAAGATAAAAGACGAAAAGACCGGGAATATAAAAAACCGGTCTTTTTGAAATTCAGCTTGATTTTTAATTTTCAAAAATTCATTCAAGTCATTCTTTAAAATCTTCATCTAGGAATTCACCCAAGTCTTTCTTTAAAATCTTCATAGGAAAACTTCTTGATAAGCTCTATTGTTCCATCTTTTTTCAGCAAGTAGATCGCAGGAAGAGGAATTCCGTTAAAGGTGTTATTCTTACAGATCGAATAAATAGCCATATCACCAAAAACAAGCAGTTCGTCTCTATTAAGATCATGTCCGAAAGCGTAGTCTCCGATAACATCTCCTGCAAGACAGGAGGGACCTGCGAGACGGTAGATGTGCTCGACTGAAGACAATTTGCCTAAGGATGAGTCGGTTGAAGACGGGTTGCCCGAAGCAGAGTTGCCTGAAGCTGAACCGCTTGAGGAGACATCGGTATCATCTCCAAATATATCATTTATGGCATCTCCGAAAACATCTCCGAAAAGATCCGTCATGGTTTCGGTAAAAGCATCAGGGCCAGCGCAGTTAACCGGTGAAGAAGTCGATAACGCTGAAGGATCCAATACCGGTGAGGAAACCGATAACTTTGAAGGATCCGATACTGCTGAAGACTCTACAACGCTTGTTGAAGTATTTATATCATTCGTGATCGGATAAGAGTTTAACAATGGCGGCATATAGGGCATCTCGATAACATCGGGAGTGTGACAGGCCGCACTCATGTCAAGAATGGCTATGTTATGGCCGGAGTTACGGACTATATCCAGGATCTTTGTTACAAGGTAGCCTGCATTTAAGGCAACAGCCTCTCCGGGTTCTAAATAAACATCCAGGTTATATGTCTTTTTCAGGTCAAGTATGATCTTTTTTAAGAGTGGTATATTGTAATCATGGCGGGTTATGTGATGACCTCCGCCAAGGTTTATCCACTTCATTTTAGGCAGGATATCGCCGAATTTTTCTTTTATTGCCTTAACCGTGATCTCCAGTGCATCAGAATCCTGCTCACAGAGAGTGTGAGAGTGCAGGCCTGAAAGCAAAGAAAGGGTATCGGGATCCATTTCCAGGTCGAAGATCTCACGGGTTACACCAAGGCGACTTCCGGGAGAGCAGGGGTCATAAATGGCATGACCCTCCTGAGTGGAACACTCGGGATTGATCCTGAGTCCGATCTCTTTTCCGGCAGCCTTAGCCGTGGGGCCATATTTTTTTAATTGATAAACTGAATTAAATATAATATGGTCGGCGTATTTTAAAACTTCCTTGAAGTCCTTATCACCATAAGCCGCCGAAAAAACATGCACTTCTTTACCCGGCATTTCTTCATGTCCAAGACGTGCTTCAAAAAGCCCGCTTGCTTCCGTACCTGCAAGATATTGGGAAAGAAGAGGGAAGACCGTGAAGTTGGAAAAGGCTTTTTCGGCCAGCAGAACTTTTGCTCCTGTTTCCTCTTGCAAACTTTTAAGGATTTCACCGTTTTTAATGAAGGCAGCTTCATCAAGGATGTAACAGGGCGTCTGCACATCCTTAAAAAGCTTTTTTATATCATATTTTTCAAGTCCTTTAAACTGAATCTGCATATACCCTCTCCTATAAAAACACAAAAACGTAAAAATAGGCTAAGCAACCGGGAAGCTAAAGATTTAGCTTCCATGAAGAAAAAGCAACCGGGTCCGGTCAGTAAAATAGTAAGCTAAATCCGGATGATTCCAGCCGCTTAGCCGACTTTTGGATCATAGGATACTTTCAGCGCACTTTCCGGGCGAGATCGGTATCCGGGCTTGTTAAAGCTTACTGCACGAGCAGGGTACCTGAACTTGTCAAAGCCTACTTCACCAGCACGGGATCGTGGCTTTCGCTCTTGGGAAGGCCGTATTTGTCCAGGGCTTCGATGAAGGGATCGGGATCGAACTCTTCGATGGTGTGAACGCCGGGGGTATTCCATTTTCCGGTTAAGAGCATGAGAGCGCCGCACATAGCGGGAACGCCGGTGGTATAGCTGATGGCCTGGCTCTTTACTTCACGGTAGCACTCCTGATGGTCGCAAACATTGTAAATGTAGTAGGTCTTGTCCTTGCCATCCTTTTTACCGGTGAAGATGCAGCCGATGTTGGTCTTTCCGTGGGTGCGGGGACCAAGGCTTGCAGGATCGGGAAGGAGGGCCTTCAGGAACTTGATGGGAACGATCTCTTTGCCTTCGAACATGATGGGGGTGGTGGAAAGCATGCCCACATCCTCGAGACAGCGCATGTGATCGAGATAGCTCTGACCAAAGGTCATGAAGAAGCGAATACGCTTAACTTCGGGAAGGTTCTTGGCAATGGATTCGATCTCCTCGTGGTGGAGCAGGTACATATCCTTCATACCCACCTGATCGAAATCGTACTCACGCTTGATGCTCATTGCGGGGATCTCGATCCAGTGACCGTCCTCCCAATAGCTTCCGGGTGCGGATACTTCACGAAGGTTTACCTCGGGATTAAAATTGGTGGCGAACTTGTAACCGTGATCACCGCCGTTGCAGTCAAGTATGTCGATGGTGTCGATGGTATCAAACTCATGCTTTTTTGCGTAAGCTACATAAGCCTGGGTTACGCCGGGATCGAAGCCGGAGCCGAGAAGAGCGATGAGACCCGCGTCTTCAAATTTCTTCTTGTAAGCCCACTGCCAGCTGTAATCGAAGTAAGCAGAGAAGCCTTCCTCTTTGCAACGCTTTTCGTAGATCTTGCGCCACTCGGGATCATCCGTGTCCTCGGGCTCGTAGTTGGCCGTGTCCATATAGTTTACTTTGCACTCAAGGCAGGCATCCATGATAGTGAGATCCTGATAGGGCAGGGCGATGTTCATCACCAGATCCGGCTTATAAGCAGAGATCAGCTTTACCAGCTCGTCCTTGCTGTCGGCATCCACTTTGGCTGTTTCTATTTTTGTCTTCGAGGTCTTGCGAAGCTCCTCCGCAAGAACGTCGCATTTTTCTTTGGTCCTGCTGGCGATCATCAGCTCCGAAAAAACGGAACTTTCGCTGCAACATTTACGGATGGCTACGTTGGCAACACCGCCGCAACCGATAACGAGTACTCTGCTCATAATTATCCTCCTGATATTTAAATCACTTAAATTTGTTAACCTGATAAAACAGGCATATGTTTTCCGGGCTTTTTTTATTTCTTATGATCTCTATGCTTTATTTGCAAATGAGGACTGTATTCTTGCTCCGAGCGAAATCATCTGATGCTGAGATCGTTTTAAGCTGAGATCACCTGCTACCTATGGCGATCAGCAACTCTCTTACAACCTTGCAGGCTGTGGCTGTCGACATTCCGCTTGTATCAAGCATGGGAGCAAGTTCGTTCACGTCCGCACCTATGAGATTGCACTTCGACACTTGAATAATGGCGTTTAAAAGTTCGTTAAATGAAACGCCTCCGGCTTCGGGAGTACCTGTGCCCGGGAAAATGCCGGAATCAAGGCAGTCCAGATCTATGGTGAGATAGACAGGGACATTGGTTTCCTTAAGATTTTTCACAAGTTCTTGAAGGCCGTTGAAAGTGAACTTATGCATATCTGTGTGCTTTGAGGCATATTCAAACTCGGCCTTTTCACCGCTTCTTATGCAGAACTGGTGGATCTTGCCGTCTCCCATGAGATCGTGACAACGGCGTACTACAGCAGCGTGAGAGAGACGGGCACCAAGATAGTCATCACGAAGATCGCAATGAGCATCAAACTGGATGAGATGCATGTCGGGGTATTTTTTAAGAGCCGCTCTTACTGTTCCGAGGGTGACCAGATGTTCACCGCCCAGCATGAGAGGGAATTTATCGTCTCCCAGGATCTCATCGGTCCTTTCTTCTATATCCCGTAAAGCGCTTTCCGCACTTCCGAAGCAAAGCTCTATATCTCCGCTGTCAAAGATGGGAAAATCTGTGATCTCCCTATCCTGATAGGGGCTGTATACTTCCAGACCGAAGCTTTCGTGACGAATGGCGGAAGATCCGAAACGTGCGCCGGGTCTGAAACTTGTGGTGGAGTCGAAGGGCGCTCCGAAGATCACTATATCGGCATCTTCGTATTCAGCATCGCATCCGATAAAAGTTTCTGTATTTTTATCCATTATTGTTTTTCAACCTCCTTAAGCATCTCTTCAAGGAAAGCGGGAAGCCAGAAGGCACCCACATGAAGGCGGGTGGTGTAATAACGGGTCTTTAGGTTCAGCTGTAACCAGGCCTTGGCATCAAGGTCATCGATAGGATGGTATTCTTTGCTGGCAAATCCGAAAAGCCAATAGCCGGCTGCATAGGTGGGAATGTGAGCCTGGTAAACGCGGCTGATGGGAAAGGTGCTGGCGATGCGCTTGTGACTTCTTCTCATGGCATCCGCATCCTGCTGATAGAAGGGGCTGCCCTGCTGGTTTACCATGATGCCCTCGTCATTCAGGGCATTATAGCAATTTCCGTAAAATTCCTTTGTGAAAAGTCCTTCGGAAGGACCGAAAGGATCGGTGGAGTCAACGACGATAAGGTCATATTCATTCTCGCAGCGACGGATGAATTTAAGAGGGTTTCCAAAGGAAATGTGTACTCTGGAATCATCCAAACGGCAGGCATTGGCCGGAAGATAGGTGCGACAGGCTTCCACAACCATGGGATCCGGCTCTATCAGGTCGATGTGCTCGATCCTGTCATAGCGGGTCAATTCCTTAACCACTCCGCCGTCTCCGGCACCTATTACAAGAACCTTCTTTATACCCGGATGCACGGCCATGGGTACGTGGGTTATCATTTCGTCATATATAAACTCGTCCCTTTCGGTTAACATAACATTTCCGTCAAGTGCCAGCACACGACCGAATTCGGGAGATTCAAAAATATCGATGCGCTGATAGTCGCTTTCACAGGAGTATAATTGCTTGTTTATGCGGATGCTGTGTTTTACATCCGGTGTATGGAATTCGCTGAACCACATCTCCATAGATAAGTTTTCCTTTCTTCAAATGATCGAACAGGCCTGTTTTTTTCGCCCTGAGCATTGATCATACCAGTACGTTCAGACGCAGGATCTCGGGATCTTCGGGACCTGTCATGCTGCAGCCTTTTTCTTTTGCGTAATTGATGTATTCCAGTATCTGTTCCGTTATACGTTCTCCGGGTGCCAGGATGGGGATTCCGGGGGGATAGCACATAACAAATTCGGAACATATGCGTCCTACGGTTTCTTTTAAAGGAAGGCTTTCTTTTTCTGCATAGAAGGCTTCCTGAGGACTCTTGGCAACTTCGGGCTCTATGTATTCCTGACTCATAAGACCCGTACCGTCCGTATGATATCTTCTTCTGATCTCGGAAAGAGCACTTACAAGACGTTCAAGCTCCTGCATGCGGTCTCCGATGGAGAGGTAGGCCAGGATATTTCCGATATCACCGAACTCTATCTGGATATCATATTCGTCACGAAGAAGATCGTATACCTCGATGCCTGCAAGTCCGATGTCGAGAGTATGTATGCTTAATTTGGTCTCGTCGAAATCGAAGACCGAATCGCCGTTTACAAGCTCTCGGCCGAAGGCATAGTATCCGCCGGCGGAGTTGATCTCTTCACGGGCGTATTTTGCCATATGAACCACTTTATCAAAAACTTCAAGACCTCTTAAAGCCAGGTTTCTGCGGCTGATATCCAGGGAAGACATGAGAAGATAGCTTCCCGAAGTGGTCTGGGTAAGGTTTATTATCTGTCTTACATATCCCGGATTTACATTGGGACCGATAAGGAGAAAGCTGGACTGGGTCAGACTTCCGCCGCTTTTATGCATGGAGACCGAAGCCATGTCCGCACCTGCTTCCATTGCCGAAACAGGCATATTTTCACCGAAATAGAAATGGGTTCCGTGAGCCTCGTCGGCGAGACAGAGCATGCCTGCCTTGTGAGCCATTTCAACTATGGCCCGGAGGTCGGAACATATGCCGTAGTAGGTGGGGTTGTTTACAAGAACAGCCTTTGCGTTGGGATGTTCCTTTATGGCCTTTGCCACCTGCTCACGTTTCATGCCGAGAGAAATGCCCAGTCGACTGTCAACTTCCGGATTCACATAGACGGGAACGGCTCCACAGAGTACCAGAGCGTTGATCACGCTTCTGTGTACATTTCTGGGTAGAATGATCTCCTCGCCTCTTTTACAGGTGGAGAGCACCATGGTCTGAACGGAGCTGGTGGTACCGCCTACCATTAAAAATGCGTGGGCTGCGCCAAAAGCATCTGCCGCCAGATCCTCAGCTTCCTTTATTACAGAAATGGGATGGCAAAGGTTGTCCAGGGGCTTCATGGAATTTACATCGATGCCGACGCATCTTTCACCCAAAAAGCGAGTGAGTTCCGGATTACCGCGGCCTCTTTTGTGACCGGGAACATCAAAGGGCACCACGCGCATGCTTCTGAATGTTTCCAAAGCTTCATATATAGGTGCACTGCTTTGGTCTAACTTATATTCAGGTTTCATCTTGTTTCCTCCGAAAAAAAAGACTGCACGCACATGCATACAGTCTTGTTTCATCGAAATATAACAGGTTTTTCAGAGTCTATATAGCAATTACACTTTTATTACTCAATTATTGACCGTTTCACAAGTCTGCACAACACATGTGCATTTCGGTTATAAGTAACCAACTTATAAAATTTGAGATAGAACTCAATAAGTAAGCGGCTGAAAACACAGCCATATAATTGCTTCGAAAAGACTCCGTAAGATTTGCTTTTCAAAAGTGAAGATAATTTAACATGGAAAAGAGGTTATGTCAATAAAAATTTTAAAGCTGTTTTATGTCAGTTTATAATACCTCCGTGATCGAGAAAAACCGAAATATATATATAAATGAACTAATTGTATAATTTGTGAATTTCTTTTGGATTTGTATATACAATTTTTTAAGAAAAAGTTTACTGGTAAAAACAGTGTAAACAGGCATACAATTTATATGATGATGCGTTAAATAAAATATTTCCTTAAAGGAGTACGATTATGAACAACAATAATGGAAAGCAGTTTAAGCAGAGCATGTTTAAAACTGTGAAAGGTAAATTCGTTCTGATGGGTGCCGTAGGCATTTTTATCGCTTTGTCGATAGGTATCATCGGTATGAGATCAATGAGCGAGAACTCAAAAAGCAGTGAAGTTGTATCTTTAGTGAAAGATATCAGCGTGCTTCAGACCGAAAATCTGGCGAACGATGCTCTTTACCAGTATTATGTTGATGAGAGTTACATTAAGGCTACACTCAAGAACCTGGATGAAATGGAAAAAAAGGCAAATACCCTTAAGGAAGAGGGCGGAGATGTCTATGCCGAATACATTGACAAGATATTAAAGAATGTGGCAAAGGACAAAGAGAATTATACCGAGCTTTTGGAATTCCATTCATCAAGAGGTTATTCCACAGAGATCGGTAAATATAAGGAATTTGCCGCTTCAAGTTCAGACCTCAGTGCCAGCTTCAAATCCCTTGTAAACCACAATGAATGGTTTGAGATCCCCTGGGCTACAGGTGGACCTGACGTAGGTGAGATGGTTACGATCGGTGATCATGATTATATCAAGCTGGTATATGAAGACAGATTACCCGTCATCGGTAAGAGAAATAATATCTGCTTGCGTGTGGGCGGTACTCTAACTTACAAGGGCGATTATTATGTAAAGAACATCTCTTTCTTAAGTGACAGCGCTGAAGCCAAGGTAGACCTTACAACAATAGATAAGATCACCAGAGCCGGAGACGGTGTTGTGGACGCAGTATTTACCGAATTTGACGGCGAACCGGCTATTAAGGTTACAGGAAAGTTTGATGCGGACAACAATCGTTGGGAGGAAGTACAGGCTACCATTTCCGTTCAGAAATATAATGTACAGAACTATACGACTTTAAGATATGAGCTTTATCTGGATCCTGCGGTTTATGAAGGCCATGATTTCAGATACGGCGGATCCATGACCGGAGTTTATGGATATGCAAACACATTAAGCAGTATAGATAATAAGGTTAACACCTACAGTAAGCTGATCGTTGAAGGTAAGGATATCACAGCTTCTCTTTCCGAGATCGAGACTTTGTTTGCCGAACTTGAAGAGAATATTCCCGCATATACCACAGATCCTTCTCTTGCCGACGTGGCAATGGGATATCTTAAGATTAAAAAAGGCCTGTTTGAGGAAATCAAAAAGATCGATACTCAGACGGTAGCCATAAAGGCTGATAATGCTGAGATTAATGCTTCGCTTACAAGTCTTTGTGATCAGGTGCTGGATGTAGCCAATACCCAGATGAATGCTGTTAAGTCGAGCGTAAGTGTTGTCACTATCTCCTTTATTGCAGTGGGCGTTGTTGTTCTTCTTATCCTTATGAGCAGCGTAAGCCGCAGTATCAGAAAGAGTGTTAAGACCTTTAAGAAGGCGATCGATGAGATCGCTGCCGGTAATATAGCAGTAAGAGCAGACGCTTCCGGTAAGGATGAGTTCGCAATGTTCGCAGAAAGTTTGAACGGCTTTATAGATGTGCTTCAGGGCATGGTATCCAAGGTTAAGTCCATGACCAATGTGCTTGCCGAGTCCGGTGTTGCGCTTGAGGAAAGTGCCAATAAGTCTAAAGAAGTTGCGATAAACCTTAATGAAGCTATTCACCAGATCTCTTCCGGTGCTGTTGAGCAGGCGGGAGATGTGGAAAGATCATCCCAGCAGATCATTGGTATCCGTCAGAATATCAATCAGATCTTCGAAAGTGTTACAAACCTTTCCGAAAAGTCGGATGAGATGCATTCCAACGGCAAGGAAGCCAATGAGAATATGAACAAGCTCACAAGGTCCAGTGACAAGACCATAGATGCTTTCCATAGGATCGAGGAGCAGGTACGTAAGACAGATGAATCCGTAGTAAAGATCCAGGATGCTATCAGCCTCATCGCTTCCGTAGCAGACCAGATCAACCTTCTTTCACTTAATGCCAGCATTGAGGCAGCACGTGCGGGAGAGGCAGGTAAGGGCTTCGCAGTAGTTGCAACAGAAGTTGCCAAGCTTGCATCCCAGACCAATGAATCCGCTTCCATTATCGAGGGCATCATCCAGTCCCTTTCCGAAGAGTCCAATCGAACGGTTGAGACCATTAATGAGGCAGGTGAGTTCATTAAGAGCCAGAAGGGCGATATTGATTCCACTCATGACATCTTCTCAAATGTAAGCACAGGTATCGAGTATACCCAGAGTGCAGTCATTGAGGTCCTCAAGCAGTCTCAGGCCTGCGAAGATTCCAGTGCTACCATTGTTGAGATCATGACGAATCTCTCCGCTATTTCCGAGGAGAATGCTGCTTCCGCCGAGACAACATCAAGTGCTATGACGCAGCTGAATTCAGAGACTGCAAGGCTTGCGGAGACTTCTGCGGAACTTAAGCATATTGCAGACACATTGAAGCAGGATCTGGATTTCTTTAAGATCTGATAACAGCAATTTCAGGGCATCTTTTAAAAGGTGCCTTTTTTCTTTTGTGCATATCTTTTCTCGACCCCTCCTTACTTGACAGTTGTAAAGGGTTAAAATATAATCCAGATGTTTAATGAAAGAAAAAAGCTTAAGGCATAAAATAAACGGATGTGAGGCTTATGATAAGATCAACGCTATGCTATATGGAGAAGGAAGGGAACTATCTCATGCTGCTCCGAAACAAAAAGAAAAAAGACCTGAATAAGGGTAAATGGATCGGAGTGGGCGGCAAGTTCGAAGAGAATGAAACTCCGGAAGAATGCCTGAAAAGAGAAGTACTGGAAGAAACAGGGGTTGTCCTCAAAAGATATGCCTTTCTGGGAATAGTGGAGTTCAGAAATGATGTTTGTGAGGATGAGGATATGTATCTTTTTACGGCATCAGAATGGGACGGAGATATAGATATGGATTGCACCGAAGGGACCCTTAAATGGATACCCAAGGAAGAGATCATGGGGCTGGAACTTTGGGAAGGAGACAGAGTGTTCCTTAAGAAGATGCTGGAAGGTGTGAGATCTGTGGATCTGACCCTTTATTACCATGATAACGAATTGATCGGGACAGAAGAAAGGAAGAAGTAAAAATGATAGTACGTCATCAATACAGATGCAGTTTTAATGCATCCGCTAAAGGGGCCGGGTTCGATGAGGCTGTTGAAAGATGCAGAGATAAGGCCTTTGAACTTATAAAAAAAGGGAAGCTTTGTAACGCATCCTTTTACAGATATGAGAATATGGGATTTTTACATCTTGAAGAGATCTCAGATAAGGGGGAAAAGAAGATAGATCCCGAATATCTTTTTTCGGACATTTTCCCTTTTCTTAAGCTTTGGCCCGGAGAAGAAGGAGATCGGGCTTTTGCACCCATGATAAAGGTGTATTATCAATGGGAACCTGAAGAAAACACGGATGAATGGGAAAAGGAGAGAACCACGGACCAAAAGATCAGGGTGGGAAGGATAGCCTTTGTTTTCCCGGAAAAGCTCACATCCTATATAAGGTATCATAAGGCACTTACTGATGAAGGGCTGAATAAAGGAGATAAATATGCCTATATCTCCATGCATGAGAATATTCTGTTTTCATACTATGAGGAACCCAGGAATAACGTGAACATAAAAAATACAGATGAGCCCTCTACGGTCATAAATGAATGGCTGGATGTGAATCCGGAATCCCATTTTGACAGAGTTAAGGCCAAGGGTATGAACTTTCTTGTGATCCCCTGCCTTTTTACCGCTGACAGGGTGGAAACTAGTTGTAAAAATGTCAGGTTAAGTGTATAGTCTACGTAAAATTCCTATTCGTGATAAGGAGTCGGTAATGGAGATAAAAGGATATACATACGGCTATAAGGCCGTTAAAGGAACTTATAAAAGCGAAGCGGCTGTAAGAAGCCGTGAAGCACTCATGGAAACCGGGATCAACTGGGTTTGTCTTGCTTTTTCCGTAAGACAGAAGACCTATTCGTCCACGGAGATCTATTTTGATTACAGAAGGTCCGTTCCGGATCTGGAGATCATTTCCACGGTGGAGCATTTTAAAAAGAATAACGTGAAGGTCTGCCTTAAGCCGATGATAGACACAGAGGACGGCGTCTGGAGAGCGCAGATCGATTTCCCGGATCACACTATGTTTGAGGAAGATAAGTATTGGAAGACCTGGTTTGAGTATTATAAAGCGTATATCCTTCATTATGCGGAGATCGCAGAATATACCCATTGCGATATGCTGTGCCTGGGCTGTGAGATGCTGGGAACCGAGAGAAAAGAAGCTTATTGGAGAGATCTGATCGCTGATGTCAGAAAGGTTTATTCCGGAAAACTGACCTATAACACAAACCATGGCAGAGAAGATGAGGCCGCCTGGTATGATGCCATAGATTATATCGGAACCTCCGCCTATTACAGAGTGGCAAAAGAGGGCGGTGCTTCTGCCGAAGAGATGAAGGCCGAATGGGAAAAGATAGCGGAAAAACTGGAAAAGACCTCCGAAAGAGTAAAGAAGCCCATCATCTTCATGGAGATCGGCTGCAGAAGCGCAAGAGGCTGTGCGACCATGCCCTGGGATTTCATGAGAAAGGAATTCCCTCACGATGAGGATGAGCAGGCTAACTTCTATGAGTCCTGCCTTTCCGTATTTTACGATAAGCCCTGGTTTGCCGGCGTTTTCTGGTGGGATTGGAGCCCCACGATCTATGAAACCCGTGAAGAAGCGGCTAAGGATAATGACTTCAACATCCATCTCAAAAAAGCCGAGGATATTATAAAAAAGTGGTATGCTTAACATTGGATGATTATATCAGATGCATGAAAAAACGGCCGTCCCCGGGAGGATGGCCGATTTACTGTTATACTGATCAAAACCTGAATTTCTGAGCTTCGTTGTTGAGCTCTATGGCAAGTGCTGCCAGCTCTTCCGAAACACCGGTTATGTTATCTATGGATTCGCTGTTGCTTTCAACCGCGGCCATTACTTCTTCGGCTGCGGCTGCATTGTCCTGAGCCTTGGCGGAAAGTTCGCCGATCATGTTCTTAAGTGAATCACGACTTCCTTCCATCTGCTTACTGGAAGCTGAAAGTCTGTCAACGTTATCGTTTATATCCCCTACGGACACTTCGATCTCAGTGAATTTATCCTTTGTATAGCTTACGGACTGCTCCTGAGCCTGGAAGGATGTTTCCATTCCCGCCATGTTGTCGGCTGCTTCCTGAGTCTTTTGAAGAAGTTCTTCAATGATGGAGGATATTTCACTTGTAAGACGATTAGTTTCTTCGGCAAGTGAGCCTATCTCGCCCGCAACCACCGAGAAACCGCGGCCTGCTTCGCCTGCTCTGGCGGCTTCTATGGAAGCGTTTAAGGAAAGAAGATTGGTCTGGCTGGAAATGTCATTGATCGCTTTACTTGCGTCTTCGATCTTTTTAACCTGTTCATTGTTCTGGGTAAGGGCATCCTTTACAAGGGTTACGGCCTTATTGGTTTCGGCTGTCTTTTTTATCAGTTCGTTGATGACTTTAATACCGTCGTCCTTTACTTCTTTGATCTTTACCGAAGTGTCATGAAGAGCGGCTGTATCACTGATGGTGGTATTTATCCTGTCAGACATTGCTTCCACTATATCCGTTCCTTTGGAAGTCTCATTAGCCTGCTCCGTGGCAACGGTGCTGACCTTTTCCATGGCCTTGTTGATCTCTGCGGAGCTTTCATTGACCGCAATTGTCTTTTCGGCCAACTGTTCCGAACTTCCCTGAAGTGCGTTGGAAGACATGGCGATCTTCTTGGCCATCCCTATAAGGTTTTCGTGCATGGTTAGAAGACATCTTGCCATATTTCCGATCTCATCATTTCGGGATGAAATGGTCTCCACATATCTGAAGTTCTCATCCGTCGAAAGATTGTACTCCGATATATTGGTGATCTGGGTATCACAGGCTTTGATGGGTTTAATGATGCTTTTCTTAATGTAAAGATAGAGCAGGATTATTGTAACCGCTGTTGCGAACAGGCTTAAAACTATTACCATTGCTTTGGCGTTCACGAGCCTCGCATTTGTTTCAGCCGCTGTAAGTGAACCTGCTCTGGCAACGTGTCTTTCCATGAGCTTTATGGCTACCATATCAACAAACGCAAAACCTACCGTGAGACTTACCAACATGGTGATAACAATAGTTCTTAATATGCTCCGCCTACTTTTCTTCATAGGGAACCTCCTAACTGTAATTGATAAAAAACATGAATCTGTTGCTTAAAAGTGAAATTCTCTTTATCCTGTCGAAATAAATATGGGACTTCTGTATTATATCACCTATGAACAACTTTTGAACAATTTGGCTAAATATTTTCTAATTATTTAATTATTTAAGACGTATAGGCAGATAATCATAATATTCTGAAATAATTGCATTTTGGAGCATAAAAAAGGGCTATTTTAAGATCTTAAGTGATCTCGAAATAACCTTTTAAAAGATACTGTTATTCGTTGGACACGGGATATTGCAGGATTTCCTTCCACTTCTTTGAAAACAGATAATAGAAGATCATTCCGAACATCCCGAAGGCAAAACTGATTGGGAAACAGAGCATGATATAGGTGCTGTCAAAGTAAATGGAGATCAGGTAGGCGACGGGTATCCTTACGGCCCAGAGCATAAGCAGGCTTATAAAGGTGGAGTACTTTATGAGACCTACGCCGTTTATTATGTTGCTTATGGAGTTGTAAACGGCGAAGCACCATTGACCCGCAAGAACGATGATAACATATCTCTCTGCATACATGAGAACCACCTCATCCTGGGAGAAGAAACGAAGTATCGGCATTCTGAGGGCGATGAAGATCAATCCGAACAAAAGCGTTATCCCGCCCGAAACCGCAGGAATGAGGATGTAACCTTTTCTTAAACGGTCGTACTTTCCGGCACCGAAGTTTTGACCTGAAAATGTGCTGGCAGCAGAAGAAAAGCCGCTGATGGCAATGTTGGCAAGGCTGGTTACTCTGCCGGCAACCGACAGACCTGCCATAAAATCGGAACCGTTGGCGTTTACCAGTGTCTGCATCATCATATGTCCGAAAGCAAAAAGAGATTGATTGATGCCGATAGGTATGCCTATGGAAAGAATGCTCTTAAGTTCTTTCCCGGACATATGTTTTGGCAGGAAGGTAAATTCCAGCTCCGGGAATTTTTTGATGATGTAGATAACACTTATCAGCCAGGACAGATACATGGAGATAATGGTGGAAACTGCTGCGCCCGCAACTCCGAGACCGAGAAGAGGAACGAAGATCAGGTCAAGGATAATGTTGGTAAAGCAGGAAACCATCAAAAACCAGAGGGAGGCTTTGCTGTCGCCCATTCCTCTGAGTATGCCCGCGTTCATATTGTAGCCGAGGTTCCCCAGAGCACCGAAGAAAAGGATCCTTGTATAGGTAACGGCCTGATCCATGGTGTCTTCAGGCACGTCCATCATCTTCATTATAAGAGGAGACACAAAGAAGCCCAGGATGGCCAGGGGGATACCACAAATGAAAACGAAAGAATGGGCTGTTTCGCAGGCACTTTTGAGCCTTGCCTGTTTTCCGGCGCCGATATATTGGGAGGCACGGATGGAAACACCGCCTCCGATGCCCAGAAAGACGCAGAGCAGGACCTCTACCGGCTGGGAACTGGTGCCCATGGCGGCGAGAGCTGTTTTGTCACAGAAGTTTCCCACCACAAGAGTGTCCACAGTAGTATAAAGCTGCTGTAAAATGTTACCCAGGACTATGGGAATTGCAAACAGGATTATATTCTTGATGATATTACCCTGTGTCATGTTTATTTTTTTGGCTGATCTTTTGTTATCCATTTTCATTCTTCCTATCTTATCTTCATAGCGATTATAACCCTCATTCGGATCCGTTGCAAATTATTAAAATATTAAGATAGCGTCAAGTTTTATTCGAAAAAAGGGCATATATCTTGTTGACAATTATTACGGTTAGTGATATATTACGGTAAACGTAATAGTGAGGCCTAAAAAGGCCTGTAAGGAGGAGACTATGAATAACGAGAAGAAGAACAATGAATTGGTCCGTGTCATATTGGCCTTTTTGGGGACTATGGCAGGATGCATCGGAGTCAGGGCATTCAACATTTATGTGCTTATGTCCTTGCCTTTGGGAGCAAGGATCGTAAGCATGATAGTTGTTTATTGGCTGATCGCGTTGATACCCATTATCATCATGCTTATCGATAAGGATAAGCTTACAGATTACGGCTTCAAACGGGAAAAAATGGGAAACCAGATCCTTGCGGGGCTTGGTGTGGGCATCGCAATGTCTGTAGTGCTGACATTGATACCGCATCTGGCAGGTTTGGGTAATTATGTTGACAACGGAAACAGATATCAATTCCTTTGGCAGTTTATTTTTGAGTTTGTTTATTGTATAATAAGCGTTGCATTTACCGAGGAATTTGTATTCCGTGGGTTATTGTATGAGAAGATAAGGCGCATCGGAAATTCGGAGATAGCAGCAGTGATCGGTTCATCCCTGCTTTTTGGTTTTTTCCACATCCTTAACGGTAATCTGATCCAGGTGGGCATTACTGCACTTATAGGTTTGTTCTTCTGCCTTTGCAGGTTAAAGATCAAAAATTGCTCAACTTTATCCCTCATTATCGCTCACGGTGTATATGATGCCTTGATCTCGGTCTGGATATTTGTCTTTGCCGGATAAGAGATCCTATGCTTGACAAAAGTAACCAATAATAAGGAGGACAAAAGATATGCCGCATGTGGAGATTAAATGCTTTCCGGGGAGAACTGAGGAGCAAAAGACGATCTGTGCCGAAAAGATCGCAGAGATAATAGCAGAAAGCCTGGGATGCGAAACCAAGAGTGTTTCCGTAGCAATTAAGGATATTGAAAAGGACAAGTGGAAAAGTGATGTCTGGGATAAAGACATTGCTCCCGAAATGGACAGGCTTTATAAAAAACCGGGATATACCTGTGAATAATTTTTTGCTTTACAGAGCAGGTTAAAGATCAAGAGACCGTTACAGGTCTCTTTTTTGTTTGGTATCAGCAGGGATCGGGTGACTGTAAATTACCTTATAAAAGGACGGATTTTATAAGATTACTGCAAAGCTTAAGGCAGGTATAATAATATCGGCTGATTTTTGGCATAAGTTTTTAAACAGGATCTTACCAAATGGTGATCGTTGCAAAATGGAGGAGAAAGATGAATGGGTTGGTTTACCGTAGGGGAAGCAAAATTTATGGATCGATAATGATTATTCTTATGAGCGGTTTGCTTGCGGCTTGCGGAAGAGAAACTTCCGACGTGTCGGAGGTTAATAAGGCCAATGTGGTCAATGAGGCCGATAAGGCAGGCGAAGCGGATAAAGAGGGGGAAGCACACGCCGTTAACACGCCCGTCCCCATCAAAGATATGGGGAAGAATGATAACACAAAAGAGGATAATAAGAAGGAGCCTGAACAAACGGAGAAACTTATACAGACACTGTCAAAGGTTGAAAAGAGTATTGAGTTTTCTGAACCCGCCGGCTTTTATCCCGATGAGTTTTATCTGGAAATGAGAATAAAAGCATCTGATGACGGAGGTGCAAAAGGCAGGATATTCTACACTCTGGACGGAAGTGATCCCACTGAAAGCGATACGGCCCTTGAGTACACATCTCCGATTCATATAGGTATTGTGCCGGAAAATGAGATCAGGGCATCTGCGGTGGATCCCATTTTATTCTCCGGGAATTACAGTTCTGTTTCCTCCTCGGGCTACTATTTTGAGAGCACGGTAAAGAAGCCGGAAGAAAGCGCGGTCGACAGATGCACTGTGATAAGGGCCGCGGTTAGATATGCCAATGGGAGCTTTGGGAACGAAAGCGGAAGCATATACTTTGTCGGCAGTCCCGAGGAGCATATAGCCGGACTGGAAAGAAGCGTTGCGGCAGCGGGCAGTCCGCTTGCAGTCATCAACATATCCATGGATCATGATGATCTCTTTGACGAAGAGCGGGGTATATATGTTAAGGGCAAGATTTTTAAAGATGCTTTAAATGAGTACCTTAAGACAAACAAAAAGATCAAGGACGCCGAGGTGGCCAGATCGCTGGATGCCAATTATAAGCAGCACGGGAAAGAATGGGAGAGAGAAGCATCCGTTACAATGCTGGAAGTGGATGAAAAAGGGACAACTGAGGTCATCTCACAGCTTTGCGGCATCAGGATCCAGGGAAACTATTCCCGTTCGGACCTGCAAAAAGGCTTCAGACTGTATGCCAGAAGTGATTATGGAAATAAAAACTTCAAATACCCTGTGTTTGGAGAGGATTACAAAAATGAAGCAGGGGATGTAATGGGAAAATTCGATACCCTTGTTTTAAGAGCAGGGGGGAATTGCGCTTTTACCGCCAAGTTTAATGATGTTTATTGGCAATCGCTGTTGGGAGATCTTAATTGCGAAACCCAGATGAACAGGCCCTGCGTGGTCTATCTTAACGGAGAATACTGGGGACTTTATGTGCTCCAGGAGGACTACAGCAACGATTATTTTGAAGATAAATACGGCGTGAAAAAGGACAGCGTGGTGATCTATAAAGGTGACGCGGAAAAATATGCCTGCGGGTACAAGCTGGACGAAGGGAAGGTGCCGAAGGGTGAAACGGAGGACTACTATTTCCGTGAGCTTTTTGATTTCTTCAAGAGCCATAAGGACTTAAGCGTAGATGCGGATTATGAGCAGTTTTGCCGCATAGTGGACGAGACGTCGGTTATGGATTATTTCGCGGCGGAGATCTGGATAAACAATAAGTGGGACTGGCCGGGGAAAAACTGGTCAATGTGGAAAGCAGATCCCGCCGGTGAATATGACGGGCGTTGGCGGTTCATGTTCTATGATATGGAATTCGGCGGAGTGAGCGGCGGATCGGATGCAAAGGCAAATACCGTGAAAGAGGACAACTATAAGCCGGAAGGCTTGCTGGACCGTAATACCGAAAACCCGGCTGTATTGTGTTTTGCATGGCTTATGACCAACAAAGGGTTTAAGGAACGGTTCTGCGATCGTTTGACGGCGCTTTCCGAAAGCAATCTGGAGATGAATGCGGCACTTACAAGACTCGCGGAATATGAAGACGCCTATTCTCCTCTCTACGATCAGTTCTTTGCCAGATATTCCGGCAGCGGTTCGACGAATAATGCCTTAAGGGGCGGATATGCTTCGGTTCAATGCATCAGGGACTTCCTTAAGAGCCGCAGGAACTACATCGGCCGAATGGTGGACTATATAAATAAAATAAGATGACGTCCCCAAAGGGTCAGATCAGTTTCTCAATAGCCCGCAGGTATTTCTCGCCACTCCGAGGCTTTCATGTACGGGCAGTCGGTTAAGCAGGCAAGCATTCGGTCCGGTTATTTAAGAATCGATGTACTAGGTCCATAGGAGCATGATCACAAAAAAACGATAACCATTGCAATCTGCGATGATGAAAAGACGATAAGGAATGAAGTTTAAGTAAAGATAAGTAAAGGTAAGTAAAGGTAAGTAAAGGTAAGTAAAGGTAAGTAAAGGTAAGTAAAGGTACATATTTAATGTTTTTTATTATTGACATTAAATGGAGATAACGATTATAATAGAAAACATAAAAGATACAAGAGGACGTACATTATGAAAAAAGCCGCATATAATATAGTACCGACAACAGAAGAAATCCTTAAAAACATGGGAGAGCAGATAAAACTGGCAAGACTTCGCAGAAACTTACCTGTGGAGCTGGTTGCAGAGCGTGCGGGGATCAGCAGGGCATCTCTGTGGA
>JAEEGK010000691.1_pt1 | contig 84459 bp, 36 predicted proteins | sample 8958771 | NCBI WGS metagenome assembly JAEEGK01 (sample SAMN16246547, study PRJNA631951) | gut metagenome | biome: gut microbiome; feature: rumen; material: SC-attached | host: Bos | place: Iran: Karaj | collected 2018-10
TGAGAAGGTATCTGCCTAATAGACTGTAGTTGGCACGCCCAAACCAGGAAATGGTATGTGAAGAAACTCCGATGTTATTTGTAAAATAGCTCTGTTTACGATCCTGAGCCATCTGCATCTGTCCAAATGCCGTATCCTTGTCCCAGCTGTTGGGATACTTATAACCATGTATAGTAGAAGAATTGTAGCTGTTTCCCAGGACTTCGTTACCGACAAGCATGTTGACTGAGTGAGCATCACTATTCAGAAGATCGGCAAAGTCGTAATTCAGAGTGCTTGTCCATGAGGTTCTGTTGCCATCGCCTTGAATCAGATTGGTGTTAGAAACAAGGTTGATACCAGTGTTAGAGCCAGTCCACACCTCTGTCTTTCTCCAGTTGCGTGATAATGCGAGTTCTGTTTTGGCTGTCAGATTATTGATAATATTCCATGTCAAGGCGGTATTCAGACTGATGCGCTGTTTCCGGTTCAAATAATCATTGTCGCTGATTACTGCAACAGGGTTATATTGTTGTTCAGAATAGATGTTACCTTCACCAAAGTCGGTGGTTGCACCATCACCCATAGGTTTGTCGATAGGATTGAACATCCAAGGATATACCAAACTGTTGTCGATATTGGCAGAAGAACTATTAAAGAATCTGTTCTGAGTAGTAGAAGTCTGGTTATAACGAGCCTCGACGTTGAGTTTCAGGCTTGAAGCAATTTTCTGCTGTAACTTCAGACTGATGTTCCAACGGTTGTAACCGGAATTCTTCATCGTTGCGCCATCGTTTGTATAGTTGACGGAAGCAAAGTACTTAGTTTTGTCTGTACCACCGCTTATCGACAGGTCGTGGTTCCAAATGTGACCACTCCTAAACACATCATCCATGTAGTTGTGGGAAGAAACATTACGGTAGTCGTTCAAGTGGTTGCCATTTTCAGAACCCAGTCCGTAATATTTAGCCATGTTGCCGCCATAACCGACTGCCTGCATATATTCCCATCTGTCGCGAACATAATAGTAGGCATCCTGTGACTTCAAGAGAGCAGGCTTTGCCTTAATCTGATAGTACATATTATACTTCACAACTGCTCTGCCCTCATTTGCACTTTTGGTGGTAATCAAGATAACGCCATTGGCACCGCGGGCTCCGTATATAGCTGTTGAAGAAGCATCTTTCAGCACGTCGATACTCTCTATGTTATCGGCAGGAATGTCGTCAATAGAACTGACTGCTACACCGTCAACAACAAACAACGGGGAATTAGACTGAGTGATAGAACCACCGCCACGGACACGGATAGAAAGTTCACTCTCAGGACGCCCGTCCTGAGAGATTACGTTTACGCCAGACAGTTTTCCCTGAAGGGCTTCTGACAAGGTGGATACAGGTACTTGTGACAAACTCTCACCCGTAACTGAAGCAACAGAGCCAGTCAAATCCCTACGTTTCATAGTGCCGTAACCTATGGCAACAACTTCCTGAAGTGTTGTGGCATCATCCTCCAAAACGATGGAAACTGCAGATTTTCCTTGGGCATCGATAGTTTTGGTCTTCATGCCGATGAAGGAAACGACAATGGGTTTACCTGATTTAAGGTTAATAGTGAAATTTCCGTCTAAGTCTGTAACACCACCATTTTGTGTATTTTGTTCAATCACAGTTGCTCCGATGAGTGCCTCACCCTGAGAGTCCTTAACTGTGACTTTGACAATTTGCGCACTGGCGCTACCCATAAAAAATGTGAATAGTACCAGAAAAACTTTATGCAGACTCAGACTCCTCATATCAACATACACAATTATTCTACTGGAATAACATAAAACTGTCTATTTTTCTGAAAGTCAAGCATCCACTGGTCAATAATGATATGGTCGTCGAGAGCTTTGATGCGCAGTGTGTGTTTACCAGCCTTCACTGTGACTGGGGTCTGCTTGAGTGCCTGACCGCGAAGAACACTCTTCTTCCAAAATTCGGAACGGTATTTCTCCTTGAGCGAAATGACGACAGGTGTGGTTTCATCGAGTTGTACGGAGTAGCGGAGGTCACCTTTATCACTTGGCTGCGTAGGAATCATTGCGGTATATAGAACGGCCTCCCCCGTCCCCTCCAGTTGGAGGGGTGTCTCGAATTCGTAAATCAGTTCCACACCCTTCGGAAGGCTGACAGCCTGCATTGAATGTCCCAGCATCTGGATGGGGCCTCCCCCTGCCCCCTCCAAGGAGAGGGGGTTGCTGGATGTATAGTCACAGGCGTTGCGGGCAATAAATTGACAATTGTTTTCGTTTTGGTTTTCGTTTTCGTTAACCTCCGTCCTCACATTTGGTGCAAAGACAGGCAAGTCGCGTGGAGCTGCTGACATCAGACCTTTCCACTTTCCATTATTCATGGTATTGTAGTGCTCTGTCAGCATCTGTATGAGGTTATAGTCCTTACCATTTTTCGAAAGCATCTTTCGCGTCATAGCTGCTGAGGCATGCACTGGATAAAGCACATGAGCGAAATAGGCATCTCGCAGGTATTCTGGTATCATCTGCGAATAAACATCAACTGTTGCCTCGATTCGTGCAAAGTCGTTCATTCGCTCAAATGCCTGCTTTCTGGTAAACTCTGTTGTCGTGGGAACAGACTTGCCACCAGGATATTTCTTCTTGTCGAGCTCTACCTGCGTCCATCCCATGAATTCGGGGCGACGGATGCCATTCAGGCGGTAGAACTCTCGCATAGCAGGCGCTATAGCATGACCTACTTCTGCCCCAAACTGAGTGCAAAGCCACTTTTCGAGGTGTTTCCCTATTGTCGAAGGGGTGAGGCTCTCAATATCCCAAGCCATATCGAGGAACAGCTCCAAGTCATAAGCTGCCACCTTTGGGTCGTGAACATTTGCTATCCATAACTTGCGGCAGTTGTGATCGTATGCCGCCTTCATCTCAGTATATATAAGTCCTGGCTGCGTTGTGGTGAGCCACAGATAGTCATGCGGTCTGCCCCAGTAGCTGAGGTGATAATACACTCCTCCACCCCCCTTGCGCTTCTGCTGCTCTGCATCAGGAAGGCGGGTCAGGTAGCCATAGTTGTCATCACACCACATAAGGGTAACATCATCAGGCACTCTCAGGCCGCTCTCATAAATCTCCAGCACCTCTTTGTAAGGGATGAAGACCTGCGGCACTTTCTCCACATCCTTGCTGTAGTACTTCTTAATGAGTTCCCGCTGGTCGTCGATTACCTGCTGCAAGCCATTCAGTTTCTCCTCTGGTGTCTTCACGCCTTCCATCGAACCGTCATGAATGCCTCGCATGCCGATAGTAAAGAATTCTTCCGAACCCTTCACTTGTTTCAGGCGCTCTGCCCAGTATTTCTTTACTGCTTCGCGATTGGTGATATAGTTATATGCCCCTCGCTCCTTCACGTTCCATTCAGCCACATTGTTGCGCAAGAGAGGCTCACAATGACTTGTGCCTATCAAGATGCCGAAGGAATCGGCCATTTCTTTGTTTCCCTTTACTGTAAAAAAGCCAGGACTGACATCATGCATAGCAGGCCAGATGATGTTGGCACGCAGTCTCAGCATCAGTTCGAAGAGTCGCTTATAGGTCTGTGGTCCCATATTGTCCTGTGACCACTTGCGGATGCTCCAGTCTTCGTCATTGATGAAGATGCCACGATACTGAACAGAAGGGGTCTTTTCTATGCGAAAATCGTCTGCCAGAGACAACTTGTTTTTGCTATGCGGCCTCACATCGCCCCACCACACCCAAGGCGAAACACCTGCCATCCGGCTCAGTTCCAACAGACCATAGGCAGCACCTCGGGCATTGTGGCCTTCTACCACTATCTTCCCATCCTTCACACTGATGCAGAAGCCGTCATCGCTGCCTTTGCCTTGCACAATGCGGATAGCAGCATTCTTGGAGGCAACAGCCTTCTTGCCTGTCACCAGTTCCATATCGCCCTCGAACAGACGAAGAGCCTGCTGAACAACAGGAGCAGCCTTTCCTTCTACCTGATAGCTTACGGCATTGCTGCCATCATACCACACGATATTGGCTTTCAGTATATTAGAACTACATAAAAGTGCAACGATATACAGAATTATTTTTGTTGTTTTCATGGAAATATAAAAGTTTGTGAGGCACAAAGATATGAATTTATTTATTGTTCTGTTGTACAGATTAGTTTTTTTTCTTTACTTCGCACAAAATTTGAACGGAACAATAATTGAGAATGAAATATTTCGGACTGATTTTCGCACTTTTGTGCATGATTGCAAATACTACATTGGCAGCTGATAGGATTTTCTTTGTTTCAAGAAATCTGAACAAGAATATCATTGTGTATGATGTGAACCTGAAAAACGGGAAACTGGACACAGACAAACCACTACACCCTTATTGGTACCGACTGGAGGAAAACCCCATAACTACAGGTGAACTAACATTCATACAACGCAAGTTGGCTTACGGTTACTCGGTTGAAGAAGAAGGAAATAACGAAGCGTACGTAAGACTGAAGGCATACAAAAAACGTATGGTTAAGATTTGCAAACGCGAGGGAAAATGGGTGGGCATTACCCACATAAACAATAAGGAATGCATACTGACTGAGATTTTCGCTCACTGTCCCAGCCGCACATCATGCGATTATCTGATTCTGAAAGGCAAGAGTACAGCAGACGGCAAGGAGGAACAGGAGAAAGTGAAATAATTGACCTTCAACATGGGATAAATATATCCCCAAAACCTAAAATTATATAAATAATGTGATAAAATGCAAGGAGGAATAGTTGCTATGGCAACTGTTCCATTTTTTTATTTTACCTTTGCAGCCGATTTTGTAAAGTTTTAGGTAAGAAAAGGTAATAATTAGAAATCATACAAAAAAGTGGAATTAAAAAGTAAGAAATTGGTTTTGTGCATAGGGATGCTGATAGCAAACATCCTGCATGTCTCAGCACAAAGTATGGTCGAGCCCGTTATAGGAAGTTTGGATTTGACGCTCGACAAGGCGATTGAGATTGCTCTCGCTGAAAACCCAGTAATTAAAATAGCCGAGAAAGAGGTAAGACTGAAGCAAGTGGCACACACTGAAGCTTGGCAGGCTCTGTTGCCTACCCTGGGTGTGAGTGCTACCCTGCAGCACACTATCCTCGCTGCTACGATGAACCTGGGTGGTAATTCGTTTAAGATGGGTCAGGACAACACCAATACTGCCACAGGTACAGCAACACTGAACCTGCCGTTGTTTGCTCCTACAGTGTATCAGAACATGAGTCTGACTAAGGAAGACATCAAACTGGCACAGGAGAAATCGAGAAGCAGCAAGTTGGACCTTATCAACCAAGTTACAAAAGCATACTATGCCACTATTCTGGCTCAGGACAGCTACAGAGTGATGGAGAAGAGTTTCCGCACAGCAAAGGTAAACTATGATGTTGTAGCTGAGAAGTATAATGTAGGAAAGGTAAGCGAATACGACAAACTGAGTGCCGAAGTTCAGATGCGAGGCATGAACTCCAACTTGGTAACGGCTCAGACAGGATTCTCACTGGCTACCCTGAAACTGAAGGTGCTGATGGGTATCACGGAGAATATCGATATCATCATCAACGACAGTCTGTCGAATTATCGCGACATGCTCATTCTGCCAGATGCAGACACTTCAGAGAATGGTCTGAAGAACAACTCGTCACTGCGTCAGATGGATATGAATATCACTCTGTTGCAACGCACAAGAAAGGTGTTGAAGACCAGCTTTATGCCTACCCTTTCAATGGCTCTCTCAGGACAGTATCAGAGTCTGTACAATAAAGACTGGAACGTGTTCGGATATAATTACTCTCCGAGTGCTTCAATGGTATTCACACTTAATATTCCAATCTACAAGGCTAGTGACTGGACAAAACTGAAGACAAACAAAATCAAAATAGCACAATTGCAAGATCAAAGAGAAGATACTCGCCGCAAGTTGCTCATGTCGATTGAGACATATATGCAGAATATGGCAAGTACAATAGCTCAGGTAAACTCAAACGCAGAGGCTGTAAAACAGGCAGAGAAGGCTGTGATGATAAGCAGTAAGCGATACGAGGTAGGACGCGGAACCATCCTGGAACTGAACCAGAGTGAAACCGCAGAAACACAGGCTCAACTGACATATGTGCAGTCTATTTACGACTACCTGACCAACAAGGCTGATCTTGACTATGCTTTGGGAAAAGAACAATATTTGAAGTAATAATAAAAAGTAACATATATGAGAACTATTAAAGGATTGAAAATTTCTGTGCTGTCAGTAGCTGCTGTGGCATTGCTTGCTTCTTGCGGCGGTAAGTCGAACGACGGACAGAACGCAACACAAAGCGTTGCATCGGAAAAACCAGACGTAAAAATTGAAAAGGTAAAAACTGCAGATATCCCTCAGACAGAGACTTACACTGCAACCGTAGAGAGCGAAATCAAGAATAATATTGCTCCGAACACCCCATACCGTATCGAGAAGATATATGTGGAAGTAGGCGATGTAGTGCGCAAGGGACAAGTACTCGTTCAGTTGGATGCCAGCAATGTGCAACAGATAAAGCTGCAGGTGGAAAACCAGCAGATAGAGTTCAACCGCACATCACAATTGTACGAAGTAGGTGGTGCAAGCAAGGCTGAATACGATAACGCAAAGATGCAGCTCGACGTACTCTCAACCCAGTATCGTCAACTGGTGCAGAACACTCAGTTGGTAGCCCCAATCAATGGTGTTATCACTGCCCGCAACTACGACAACGGAGATATGTATAGCGGAAACCCTATCCTGACTGTTGAGCAGACTAACCCTGTAAAACTCATCATCAACATCTCTGAGAATTTCTACAAACTTGTAAAGAAGGGACAGACAGTGAATATAGCACTGGATGCATACGAAGGTGAGACTTTCACAGGTCGCATCACCATCATCTACCCTACTATCGACACATCTACACATACATTCCCAGTTGAAATCACTATCAATAATGACAGCCAGAAAGTGCGTCCAGGTATGTTTGCACGTGCCACAGTTGATTTCGGACATGCACGCCATGTGCTCGTTCCTGACATGGCTCTCGTAAAGCAAATCGGTGCTGGTGACCGTTATGTGTATGTCTATAAAGACGGCAAGGTAAGTTACAACAAGGTAGAACTGGGCAAGCACATTGGTAAGGAATTTGAAATTATCAGTGGTGTAGAACCAGGTGACATGGTTGTAGTTGCAGGTCAGAGCCGACTGGCCAATGGCCGTGAAGTGACTGTAGTGGAATAATTACCCTCAAAAATACTCGAAACAGAATATGAGTTTATATGAAGGAGCGGTCAAACGACCGATTATGACCAGCCTCTGCTTTTTGGCTGTGATGGTGTTTGGTATCTTCTCACTGTGGAAGTTGCCAATCGACCTTTATCCAGATATCGACACCAACACCATTATGGTTATGACATACTATACTGGTGCCAGTGCAGAAGATATAGAAAACAACGTGACTCGTCCGCTTGAGAACACCCTGAACGCGGTGGAACACCTCAAGCACATAACCAGTAACTCGAAAGAAGGAGTCAGTGTAGTAACCCTGCAGTTTGAATACGGGTACGACATAGACGCCTTGACAAACGATGTGCGAGACAAACTCGATATGGTGAGCAATCGTCTGCCGGACAATGCTCAGACACCTATCATCTTCAAGTTCTCGACCGATATGATTCCTATCCTCCTGCTTTCAGTACAGGCAGAGGAATCACAGCAGGCACTCTACAAGATACTGGACGATAATGTAGCAAACCCACTTGCCCGTATCGATGGTGTGGGTACAGTAAGTATTGCAGGTGCTCCACAACGAGAAATCAACGTGTATATGGACCCTCATAAGATGGAGGCATATAACCTGAACCCTGCTCAGGTTGCAGCTGCCATCTCAGGCGAGAACCAGAACATGACAAATGGTACTATCGATGTGGGTACACAGACTTATACAGTTCGTGTGGAGGGCGAATTCAACGATCCGAAAGAAATGCTTGGTGTAGTAGTCGGTTCGTTCAAAGGCGTGAATGTATATCTGCGCGATGTAGCCCGAGTAGTGGATAATGTGGAGGAACGCGCTCAGAAGACCTACACCAAGGGTGTGCAAGGTGCTATGATCGTCGTTCAGAAACAGTCGGGAGCCAATTCTGTAGCTATCTCGGAGAAAGTGATGAAAGCCCTGCCGTCATTGCAGAAGAACCTGCCTTCCGACGTAAAACTGGGTATTATCGTCAATACTTCCGACAACATCCTGAACACAATCGCTTCGCTCGAGGAGACCATTCTCTTTGCGATGATATTCGTGGCTCTCGTAGTATTCCTGTTCCTAGGACGCTGGCGCGCCACACTCATCATCGTCATCACCATCCCTATGTCTTTGATTGCATCGTTCATCTATCTGTATGCGACAGATGGTTCTATCAACATGATTTCACTCTCGTGTCTGACCATAGCCATTGGTAACGTTGTGGACGATGCCATTGTGGTGCTGGAAAATGTCACGACACACATAGAACGCGGATCAGACCCGAAGCAGGCAGCTATAAACGCGACGAACGAGGTGGCTATTTCAGTTATTGCTTCAACACTGACCATGATTGCCGTGTTTTTCCCTCTGACCATGGTGACAGGTATTGCCGGTGTGCTCTTCAAGCAGCTCGGATGGATGATGTGTATCATCATGACCATATCCACCACTTCTGCCCTCTCATTCACACCTATGCTCTGTTCACAGATGCTTCGTCTGCAGAAAAAACAAAGTGGACTTTTCAAAAAGCTGTACACTCCTATATCCCATTCACTCGACCGACTTGACAACTGGTATGAGGCACGAATCAACTGGGCTGTGCGCCATCGTTGGACTGTCATCGTTGGTTGTGTCTGTCTGTTTATTGCATCAATAGCATGTGCAAAGGTATTCGGTATCAAGTCCGAGTTCTTCCCTGCAAACGACTCCGGTCGTATCGGTATTTCGCTTGAACTTCCTATCGGTACTCGAGTAGAGATTGCTGAAGATTTGGCAAAAGGACTCACAAAAAAGTGGATGGATCGCTATGGAGACTATATGCAGTCTTGCAACTTCACAGTTGGTCAGGCTGGCGACAACAACACCTTTGCATCACTTCAGTCGAATGGTTCACATATCATATCGTTCAACATCATGATGGTTCCGTCGAATAAACGTCCGCAGGGACTGGCAGAGATTTGTGATGAGATGCGTGCCGACTTGAAGGTAATCCCCGAACTGGCTAAGTTCCAGGTCAATCTTGGTGGTCAGCAGGCAGCCGCTATGGGTGGTCAGGCTACTGCACAATTCGAGATTTATGGTTACAACCTTGACGACACTCGTCACCTGGCAGACCAAATGGCTGAGAAGTTCCGTGAGAGTCCGATGATTTCACAGGTCAACATTTCACGTTCCGACTTCCAACCGGAAATCGTTGTAAACTTCGACCGCGACAAATTGGCTAAGGAGGGACTCACCCTGGCTACTGCAGGTGCTTATGTGCGCAACCTCATCTATGGTTCGCTCATGTCATACTACCGTGAGGACGGAGAAGAGTACGAAATCAAAGTGCGCTTCGAACCTACAGCCCGTCAGGATGTCAGCGACATAGAAAACATGATTATCCCTACTTCTGCAGGCAGACAGGTGAGAGTAAAAGACGTGGCAACAGTTGAGGAAAGTGCTATTCCGCCAACTATCGAACGTAAAGACCGTCAGCGTATAATCACTGTAAGTGCCGTACTCGCTGCTGGTTATGCTCTCTCCGACGGTGTGGATTTGGGTAATAAGATTACAGACGAACTCGACATACCGAATGGTGTCACTGTGCAGGTGGCTGGTACATATGAAGACCAGCAGGATTCAAACCGCGACCTTGGCACACTGGGTATCCTCATCATCATGCTTGTATTCATCGTGATGGCTGCTCAGTTCGAATCACTCACCTACCCATTCATTATCATGCTCTCAGTACCATTCGCATTCTCAGGTATCATCCTTGCTTTGGTTACAACCAGCACAAACCTGAACATCATGTCAATGCTTGGTGGTATCATGCTTATCGGTATCGTTGTGAAGAATGGTATCGTACTTATCGACTACACACAGCTGATGCGCGAACGCGGAATCGGACTCACCCGTTCTGCCGTGATTGCAGCACGAAGCCGTCTGCGCCCAATCCTAATGACTTCGCTCACTACCATCCTCGGTATGCTCCCAATGGCTATGAGTCACGGAGTAGGAGCAGAGACATGGCGACCACTTGGTGTGTCCATAATCGGAGGTCTGTTGGTTTCTACAGTGCTCACACTTATCTATGTGCCTTCTATGTTCTGCATCTTCGGAGCTACAGGTGTTAAGCGTCAGCGTCGCAAGATGAAAGCTAAGCGTGAACTGAACGAATACTGGAAGAAGCACAAGGCAGAAGAAATGCTCGTCACCACTCGTGTCAGTGTGATGGAAAAGAACGCACAGCGAGACCTGAACAAAATCCATCCTGAAGAGAATTAATAATTCCAATACTTAAGATACATAGTCTTATGAAAACAATATTCATCACATACGACCGCGCCCTGCACGAGAAGGTAATAGATGCTCTCGACGCATCGAATGCACGCGGTTACACACTACTTTCCGACGTAAGCGGACGAGGTTCGAAGACTGGCGACCCACACCTGGGAAGTCATGCATGGCCGACACTGAACGATGCCCTCTTCACCGTTGTGGAGGACACAAAGGTGACTCCACTGCTGAATCGTCTGAAACAACTCGATATAGATAATCCACTACTCGGACTTCGTGCATTCGTATGGAATGTAGAACAAAGTATCTAATTACACATTATTATATATAGAAACAATGAAACTTCAAATTCTATCCATCGCTCTTGCTGTATCAACAATGTGTTCTGCACAGACAGCACGCGAAGAAATCCATGAGAACATATTGCTTACAGGAAGCAATCACGTGGCATACATCGCTCCCACTAAGAAACTCACACCTGCACCAAAGGGTTATGTACCATTCTATATGGATCACTACGGACGCCATGGTTCTCGTTGGCTCATCGACAAACCCGACTACACCAATCCTTTGGAGAAAATGCGTAAGGCAAAGGAAGACGGGAAACTGACTCCACTCGGACTGGAAGTATTGGAGAAGCTTGAACGTTTCTATCCAACAACTATAAACCGCTTGGGCGAACTCTCTGACATAGGCGAACAACAGCACCATCAGATTGGTAAGCGAATGACAGAGAACTTCCCAGAGATTTTCGCAGGAAAGACAGCCGAACTGGATGCTCGCAGCACAGTGGTTATCCGTTGTATCCTCTCTATGGAAGCAGAATGCGAAGAACTGGCTGCTTTCAATCCGAACCTGAAAATTCATAATGATGTGAGTGAGTCTCTGCAGTACTACCTCAACCGCGACTGGGACAATCAACTTAAAGAAGCAGTGAAGCCTGCAAGAAAGATTATCGATGAGTACAAAGAGCGTTATACCCATCCGGAACGACTCTGCTCTACCCTATTCAACGACCCTGCTTACTGGCAGGCTAAAGACTTCCGTGCTGGTGCCTTTATGCGTGCACTCTTCAAAGTTGGAAACAATATGCAGAGCCATAGCTTTGGCGAAGACATATACTCAGTATTCACAGAAGAAGAGGCATACGACCAGTGGCGTGCAAAGAACATAGAATGGTACCTGCGCTATGGACCTTCGCCCGTGACTGGCAGCATCATGCCTTTCAGCCAGCGATACCTCTTGCGCAATATGATAGAAACTGCCGACACAGTATTTGCCAGCAAAACATACACCAATGGTGCTTCACTGCGCTTCGGTCACGAAGTATGTGTGATGCCACTTGCCTGTCTCATGGAACTGGACTCTTGTGGTGTGAAGACTAACGACCTCGACAATCTTGAAAACTACTGGGTCAACTACCGCATCTATCCTATGGCATGCAACATCCAGATGGTTTTCTATCGTCCGAAAAAGACAAAGGTGGGTCAGCTCAATGTTGATGACATCCTCGTGAAAGTTCTGCTCAACGAAAAAGAAGCAAAACTGCCTATCTTCACCGACAACTATCCATACTATAAGTGGAGTGAACTGCGTAAATACTATATTAACAAACTGAACAGCTACGTAGAAAAATAAACACATCAACTGCAAAATGAAATTAGGAATACTTACGGCTATGTCGGTTGAGCACGACCAATTGGCACGACTCATGGAGAATAGAACCGAACAGAAATCGGGAATATACACCTACACCTTAGGCAACATAGCAAACAACGACATCGTACTGCTTCAATGCGGTATCGGCAAGGTAAATGCAGCCATAGGCACAGCTGAACTCATCAGAACTTTTTCTCCCGACTGCATCATCTCTACAGGTGTTGCAGGAGGTATAGACAAGTGTCTCAACATCATGGATGTAGTTGTGAGCAATCAGATTTGCTACCACGATGTGTGGTGCGGCATGGGTTGCGAATACGGACAAGTGCAGGGTCTGCCTACATTCTTCGACGGCGATGCAAACCTTGTTGAGAAAGCCATATCGTTAAACGAAACACAATCAAAGACTCGAATCCATGCCGGACTGATTTGCACAGGCGACCAGTTTATCTCCGACCAGGCAGAACTGAAAACCATCAAGGACCACTTCCCGGCGGGACTTGCCTGCGACATGGAGTCAGCCTCCATTGCCCACACCTGCTATCTCTACAAGAAACCCTTCGTCAGTTTCCGTATCATTAGCGACACACCTGGAGCAGATAATCATGCAGCACAGTGGGAAAATTTCTGGGACGAAATGGCTCAGCGCTCATTTGCTATCACCAAAGCATTTCTGGACGCTCTATAAGAGAAGAAAAATTGACAAATAAGTCTGTTCTGCATACATTTTTTTCATAAAAAAGTACGAAAAAAACATTGTGCACGAACACTTATGTTTCACAACATGCTTTTAGGTGTTTCGCTATATGTTAGGACTCCCTATCTTTGCGACATCCTAAAAACAATCTTTTTACCTTAAAAAAATTAATACTTATTGAGAATAAAAGAGCGGGTCGCGAGACTAGCTCTTTTTCTTGTTTTTTACCCCCTTGCTTTTGTTCTATTGTTAAATTGCTATTATTTTTGAAGATTTATTTGTACCTTCGCGCAAAATTTAAACTATATAAGACTATGAATTTAAAAATTGCTGTTTTGGCGGGCGATGGTATCGGTCCCGAAATCATGGAACAGGGTGTAGCAGTTTGCAGTGCAATAGCTGAGAAATTCGGACACACTGTTAGTTACAAAGAAGCTATTTGTGGTGCTCACGCCATCGACGAAGTGGGCGACCCATTCCCAGAAGATACATTCCAGACTTGTATGGATGCTGATGCAGTTCTCTTTGCAAGTGTAGGAGATCCAAAATTCGACAACAACCCAAATGCCAAGGTTCGTCCCGAGCAGGGTTTGTTGGCAATGAGAAAGAAACTGGGACTCTTCGCCAATGTGCGTCCTGTCACTACTTTCGACTGCCTTATTCACAAGTCACCACTGAAAGACGAACTCGTTCGTGGTGCTGACTTCATCTGCATCCGCGAACTCACAGGCGGTATGTACTTCGGAGAGAAGAAAGAAGGCACAGACTATGCTTACGACACAAATGCCTATAGCCGTGCTGAGGTAGAGCGCATCCTCAAGGTAGCTTACCAGTATGCACAGCAGAGAAAGAAACACCTCACAGTGGTTGACAAGGCAAACGTGCTTGCATCGAGCCGTCTGTGGAGAGCTGTTGCACAGGAGATGGCGCCAAAGTATCCAGATGTGAAGACAGACTTCATGTATGTTGACAATGCTTCAATGCGCATGATTCAGGAACCAACTTTCTTCGATGTAATGGTTACTGAAAACACCTTCGGAGACATTCTGACCGACGAGGGTTCTTGCATCACTGGTTCTATGGGGCTGCTGCCATCAGCATCTACTGGTGAACACACACCTGTCTTCGAACCAATCCACGGCAGTTGGCCACAGGCTAAGGGTCTTAACATAGCAAACCCATTGGCACAGATTCTTTCTGTAGCTATGCTCTACGAATACTTTGGTCTGAAAGCCGAAGGAGCACTGATTCGCCAGGCTGTAAATGCAAGTCTCAATCAGAATGTGCGCACACCGGAAATCCAGGTTGAGGGTGGAGCTAAGTACGGCACAAAAGAAGTAGGTGCTTGGATTGTTGATTATATCAAGAAAGCTTAACATAAAAAAGAAGTAAAGAATCATTCTTTGATGGTAAGAAGTGTAGAGATAATGGACACGACGCTGCGCGATGGCGAGCAGACGAACGGAGTGAGCTTTGTGCCACACGAGAAGTTGCTCGTTGCGCGTATGCTATTGCAACAACTGAATGTTGACAGAATCGAGGTAGCCAGTGCTCGTGTGAGCGAAGGTGAGAAAGAAGCTGTTACGATGATTTGCCGCTGGGCTCGTCAGGTTGACAAACTGCAGAGTGTAGAGGTGCTAGGATTTGTTGACGGCACTACCTCACTCGACTGGATTAACGACACTGGTTGCAAGGTCATCAACCTCTTATGTAAGGGTTCTGAAAAGCACTGTTGTTATCAACTGAAGAAAACTCTCGACGAACATATTGCCGACATAAAGAGTTCCATAGCCTATGCGCACACACTGGGCATCAGCGTGAATGTGTATATGGAGGACTGGTCAAACGGCATGAAAGACTCTCCAGAGTATGTGTTCCAGTTTATCGACGCCCTCAAAGACGAAGGTATAGAGCGTTTCATGTTGCCCGACACCTTGGGCATACTGAATCCAATCCTTACGGCTGCTTACTTCAAACAGATGACGGAGCGCTACCCTACCCTGCGCTTCGACTTCCATGCCCACAACGACTACGACCTGGCCACCAGCAATGTGTTGGCAGCTGTAAACAACGGCGCAACAGGTGTACATACATCTCTTAACGGACTTGGTGAACGAGCAGGAAATGCTCCTCTCTCCAGTGTTCAGGCAATACTGAAAGACCACCTGCATGTCATCACCAACATCAACGAAGCCATGTTGGGCGAAGCCAGCAAACTGGTGGAAAACCTCTCAGGCATTGCCGTGCCGCCAAACAAACCGATTATTGGCGACAGTGTATTCACTCAGGTAGCAGGAGTACACGCAGATGGCGACAACAAAAACAACCTCTACTGCAACGACCTGCTTCCGGAACGCTTCGGTCGCAAGCGCGAATATGCATTGGGCAAAAATTCGGGTAAGGCAAACATACTGAAAAACCTCGAGGAACTGGGATTGGAACTCACCCCCGAACAGACTCGCAGGGTTACCGACCGAATCATCGAACTGGGTGATAAAAAACAACTGGTCACACAGGAAGACCTGCCTTACATCATCAGTGATGTGCTGAAACACACAGCTCCTGACGATAAGGTAAAACTCATTTCCTATATGGTCACTACTGCCTATGGTCTGAAACCTATGGCATCAGTAAAGATGGAAATCGGAGGTGAGGTATATGAAGAGAGTGCTATGGGCGACGGACAGTACGACGCCTTTGTGAGGGCTGTGCGCCATATATATAAGAACAAACTGCAGCGCACCTTCCCTTGGTTGGCAAACTACCAGGTAAGCATTCCACCAGGCGGACGTACCGACGCACTCGTACAGACCACCATCTCGTGGATATACAATGAAAAGACCTACCGCACTCGAGCACTCGATGCCGACCAGACAGAAGCAGCCATTAAGGCAACAATAAAAATGCTGAACATTATTGAGAGTTAGGAGTGAGGAGTTAGGAGTGAGGAGTTAGTAACCATTAACCGTTAAGCAATGCCACTGATATTACCAGACCAATTGCCTGCCATCAACACACTGAAGCAGGAAAACATATTCACGATGGGCTATAAGAGAGCCGACAGCCAGCAGATTCGTCCGCTGCGACTTGCCGTGCTCAATCTCATGCCACTTAAAATTACTACTGAGACCGACTTCATACGCATCCTTTCCAATTCTGCCTTGCAGATAAAAGTGGAATTTATGAAGATAAAGTCGCACACTCCGAAGAACACTCCGATAGAACACATGTTGGCATTCTATCGCACCTTCGAAGAGATGAAGAAGGAGAAGTACGACGGACTCATCGTGACTGGTGCCCCTCTGGAATTTATCAATTACGAAGACGTAACTTATTGGGACGAACTGGTAGAGGTGTTCAACTGGGCACACCACAACGTGACCAGTACCATTTATGTGTGCTGGGCTGCCTTCGCTGCCTTGTACCACTTCTATGGAGTTCCAAAACACAATACAGACGGAAAGGTGTTTGGAGTGTTCAATCACCGGATGCTCTCGCCCGAACTGCCTATCTTCCGCGGATTCGACGATGAGTTCTTTGCTCCTCACAGCCGTTTCCTCGAACTGAAACACGAAGACTTCAAAAAACTGGAAAAGGAAAACCTGCAAATCATTGCCGAGAGCGACGAAGCAGGCATTACCATCGTAGAGGGCAGAAATGGTCGCGAGTTTTTCATCACCTGCCATCTGGAATACTCTCCGATGACACTCAACGACGAATACTGGCGCGACATCAAGAAGGGGAAACCCATACACATTCCGTACAACTACTACCCCGACGATGACCCCAAGCGACATCCTGTGGTGCGCTGGCGGGCTGCAGCCAACCTGCTCTACACCAACTGGCTGAACTATTACGTATACCAAGAAACACCTTACAACATAAACGAAATTGAATGATACCTCTCGAACTTCTCTCGCCTGCAAAGACTGCTGACATCGGCATCGAGGCTATTAAGCACGGAGCTGACGCAGTATATATTGGTGCTGAGGAGTTTGGAGCCAGAGCCGCTGCCGGCAATTCCGTAGCGGACATAGCCCGACTGACAGCCTTTGCCCACCAGTACGGAGCCAGAGTTTATGTTACTGTAAACACTATAATTTTCGCTGACGAACGACAAAAGGTCGAACACCTCTGTTGGCAGTTGTACGAGGTTGGTTGCGATGCTCTTATCGTGCAAGACCTCCGTCTGCTAAGTCTCCGTCTGCCACCCATCCCTTTGCATGCCTCCACACAGATGGACAACCGCACTGTGGAGAAGGTACAGCAACTCTCACAACTCGGTTTCCGACAGGTTGTACTTGCCCGCGAACTCACTACCGAAGAGATTAGTGCCATCCACAAGGCTGTGCCCGAGGTCAGTCTTGAAGTATTCGTGCATGGTGCCCTATGTGTCGGTCTCAGTGGCAGGTGCAATGCCAGTGAATGGTTGTTCTCTCGCAGTGCCAACCGAGGCGAATGTGCTCAGGTATGCCGCATGGAACTCGACCTTGTCAATGCCGACACCGACGAAGTGCTCATAGAGAAACGCCACCTGCTCTCGCTGAAGGACAACTGCCAACTGCAAAATCTTGAGTCGCTCATTCAGGCTGGAGCCACATCGTTCAAGATAGAAGGCAGACTTAAAGGTGCCGACTATGTGAAAAACATCACAGCAGCCTATTCCCAGGCACTCGACCGACTCATCGCACAGGCTCCCGACCACTACTGCCGCAGTTCGGAGGGTAAGGTGCACTACAGTTTCACACCTAATGTACTTAAGAGTTTCAATCGCGGCTTTGTAGCCAATGTCTCAAAACCCGATGCCAACATCCTCACCCCTAAGTCTATGGGCGAACCAATCGACAGCAATACTGTGTTGCATAATGGCGACGGAATCTGTTATTTTGCCGATGGCGAACTGAAAGGCATGCAACTGAACAATGCTGCTGCATGGCAACCGAAGAAAGGTGTGCAGTACTTCCGAAATAAAGATGTGGAATGGGAAAAGATGCTTGCACGACCTACGGCAGACCGCCGCATCGGCGTCGTAATAGATGCGTATAAAACCCATGTAACTATGACTGACCAGCGCGGAATTTCTGCAGACTGCCCTTGGACAATGGACGAGGCACAGACTCCGCAACACGAGAATATCCGTACCAATCTCGGCAAACTGGGCGATAGCATATACGAAGCAAAAGCAATAAATATACACTTCGACGACCACTACTTCGTACCTGCAAAACAAATCACTCAGTGCCGCAGAAGTCTTGTGCAACTGCTCGACGAAAAACGGGCAGAGACCTATCCGCGACTGCTGCAGCAACACACTCCCATCACTGTGGAGACAGAACAACCATTCGAACAGACCCACGACCCAAATACTCCGCTGATGCTGACAAAATATTGCCTGAGACGCCAGCTGGGAGTTTGCAGGAAGGAGTTAGGAGTTAGAAAACTTTCAACTTTCAACTTTCAACTTTCAACTTCCAACTGGGCTTTGCGTTTAGCAAATGGGAAGAAGCTATTGCTTGAGTTCGACTGCAAACACTGCATGATGAAGGTGATGCGAACACTCTCATGTCTTTTGCCACTGTTGTGGTTGCTTATGAGTTGTGTGGGCGGTAGTGTGAGGGAAAACAGCAAACCTACAGACACCATTGTGAACATAGTAGATACCGCGAGTGTGAAACCCGACAGTGTGTTGCTGAATATGTCGCCACAGCAGATCGACTCGCTCGTATTCCGTCTCACCCACCACTACTCCACAAACTTCAATTTCGTGGTGAAGACAGACTCCATCATGCTCATTCCGCGCGAAGGCGATGTGAGCGACACCTGTTATGTGAAAGACGGCGAACTCATTGCCGTAGCAGCCGTATCGAACCATATCGACACTCTTTGGGTGAAGGTAGCCCACGACCAGAATACAATGGGGTGGATAGCTGAAAGCGAACTGCTCCGTCACTCCTCACCCGACGACCCCATATCCGAAATCCTTTACGCACTGTCCGGCTCTCGAGGCATATGGATGTCCATCTTCGCAGCCATCGGACTCAGTGCCTTTTTCGTGAAACGGAGGAAAAACAACAAAATGCGACTGTTCAGTTTGGAACAGATGCAGTCGCCCTACCCCTCTCTCTTCCTCGCACTCATCGCCGCCATGGCACTGCTCTACTCTACCGTTCAGAACTTCGTTCCCGAATACTGGCAGGAGTATTACTTCCATCCGTCACTCAACCCACTCATGCTTCCCCCCATCATGGCAATTCTCGTGGTGCTGGTGTGGTTGCTCATCATCACCTTCCTGGCTGTGTGCGACGAAGTATATCACCATTTCGACGTACTCGACGGAGCCCTTTACATCTTCGAACTTCTCGGTGTAGGCATGATAGTCTATCTCGTTGTCAGCTGGACCACAATCATATTCATCGGATACCTCCTCACACCGGTATTCCTACATTATTTATACACAAGATATAAAACGAAAACCAAAACATAATTATGCATTATGAATTATGCATTATGAATTACCAAAAACTCTTTAACCTCTAACCGTTAAACGTTAAACGTTACAAAAAAATATGAAAACTAAACACATCTTATCAATTATCACTATGGCAATGTCAATCAATGCAGCGGCTCAAGGCATAGGTTTCAAACTTGAGAATATGGATCGCAACGAAAAACCCGGAACCGACTTCTACCGCTATGCCTGCGGAGGTTGGATAAAGGCAAATCCGCTCAAACCGGAATACGCTCGATTCGGTTCGTTCGATATTGTTGACGAAGAAAACGACCGCCGCATCCGTGAGATTATCGAAGGGTTCTCAAAGCAGAAGAATACTCGCGGCACCCTCGCACAGAAGATTGGCGACCTCTACACCCTTCGCATGGACTCCGTCCGCATGAACCGTGAAGGAGTGCGCCCGGTATTGAAAGACCTCAAACAAATTCAGAAGGTAAAGACCAAAGAACAGTGGTTCGACCTTCTCAACTGTCTCAATGCCTCTGGCATCAGTTTCGGCGAACTGTGGGGCTGTGGTGTCGGAGCCGACATGATGAATTCCAAGCAGAACCTCCTCCACATCTCGCAGGGTGGTTATACCATTCAGCGCGACTACTATGTGAAGGACGACGAAGCCAATCGCAACATACTCGACGCCTACAAGCAGCATGTAGTGAACATGCTGAAACTGGTGGGATATAAGCAGGCAGAAGCAGAACAGAAGATGCAGAATGTGCTGGCTATAGAAAGTCGCATGGCAAAGGCTGGCAAGAGCAATGTAGAGCGCCGCGACCCTGCATCCAACTACCATAAGATGGCATTCTCCGACTTCCTGCGCGACTTCCCCGGCTTCGACTGGACTACCTACTTCGCCAACCTCGGCTACACCGACATAGACAGCATCGATGTGGGTCAGCCCGAAGCTATGAAAGAGGCTCTTAAGGTCATTGCCGAGTGCGACCTGCAGTCACTCAAAGACCTTACCGAATGGCAGGTACTCAACAGCTCAGGTAATATGCTGGGCGACGAAGTATATGCAGAGGTGTTCGACTTCTACGGCAGGAAGATGACAGGAGCCAAAGAACCCAAACCGCGTTGGCAGCGCTCCGTATCGTCCGTCAACGGCATCCTTGGCGAAGCAGTGGGTCAGTTGTATGTGGAGAAGTACTTCCCTGCAGCAAACAAAGAACGAATGCTGGAGATGATTCGCAACCTGCAACAGGCACTGGGCGAACGCATCGACGCACAGGACTGGATGAGTCAGGAGACCAAACGCGCTGCTCACGAAAAACTCGATGCCTTCACCGTCAAGGTGGGCTATCCTGATAAGTGGCGCGACTACTCAGCCCTCGACATAGACCCGAAGAAGTCACTCTACGAAAACATGAAACAGATACACATCTGGTCACACAACGACTATGTAGCTCGCAAATGGAAGAAACCTGTTGACCCTACCGAGTGGCACATGACTCCTCAGACCGTCAACGCTTACTACAACCCGACCACCAACGAAATCTGTTTCCCTGCCGGCATACTCCAGTATCCGTTCTTCGACATGCAGGCAGACGATGCCTTCAACTACGGAGCCATCGGAGTAGTCATCGGTCATGAGATGTCCCACGGCTTCGACGACCAGGGTCGCCAGTTCGACAAAGACGGTAACTTCCGCGACTGGTGGACACCCGAAGATGCAGAACAGTATAAGCAGAGAGCACAAGTGATAAAAGACTTCTTCTCAGCTATTAAGGTTCTGCCCGACCTCAATGGCAATGGCGACCTCTGTTGCGGAGAAAACCTCGGCGACCATGGCGGACTCAAATTCGCCTATGCAGCTCTGAAGAATGCCATGAAGACAAAACCGCTCGAAGTGAAAGAGGGATTCACCCCCGAACAGCGGTTCTTCCTCGCCTATGCAGGGGTATGGGCACAGAACATCACAGAAGCTGAAATCCGTCGTCGCACCACTATGGACCCACACTCCCTGGGTGAGTGGCGAGTAAACGGCGCACTCCCCCTCATTGACTCCTGGTACGATGCCTTTGGCATCAAAGCCGACGACCCCCTCTTCGTACCATCCGACAAACGCGTAAAGATTTGGTAACGAAAACGAAAACCAAAACGAAAACCAACTCCTAACTCCTAACCAATTCTCAATTTTCAATTTTCTCAATGAAGAAAGGACTGACAAAATCAAACATAAACAAACGGGAACTGACCCAACAGGTACTCGACCTCTTGGAACAGAATGCAGGGTTCAAGTACTCGATGAAACGTATATTCCAGGAACTGAAATACTCAGCTCATCCCGTTCGCATGATGTGCGTCGATGTACTCAACGCACTCGTCGATGACGGCACGATTATGCAGGACGACCACGACGACTACTACATAGAGAAAGTATCCCACACAGCTGAGGGTACCTTCAACCGCACCAGTGGTGGCAGAAACTTCGTAGATACCGACGACGGCATAGGCATAGCCATCTACGACGAAGACACCATGCATGCCCTTCCAGGCGATCGTGTGCGTGTGAGCATGTATGCTAAGCGTCGTGGCAGTAATAAGATGCACGGACAAGTGGTGGAGATACTGCAGCGCTCCGAAAAACCCTTCGTGGGCACCTTGCAGATTCAGCACGACACAGCCTTCCTCATCCACCCTACCGACATACTGCCGCAGGACATACTCATTCCGCAACGGATGCTCAATGGTGGTGTCAATGGCGACAAGGTAGTCGTGAAGGTAGTGGAATGGCCTGAGCACTCCCGCAACCCCATCGGAGAAGTAGTGCAGGTACTGGGAAAGGAAGGCGACAACGAAACCGAGATGCATGCCATCCTTGCCGAATTCGGACTCCCCTACAGTTATCCGAAGGAAGTGGAAGAGGCTGCCGAACTGCTCGATGCAGGTATCACCCCTGCCGAGATAGCCAAGCGCGAGGACTTCCGCGATGTGCTCACTATGACCATCGACCCTCGCGATGCCAAGGACTTCGACGATGCCATCTCCATTCGCGATGTATCAAAGAAATATAGCCAGTCCGACAATTCCAAGGTATGGGAAATCGGAGTGCACATAGCCGACGTAAGTCATTACGTGGTGAAGGATGGCATCATCGACGAGGAAGCCCTCAAGCGTGCCACCAGCATCTACCTTGTTGACCGCACCATACCTATGTTGCCCGAACGACTCTGCAACGGCATCTGTTCCCTCCGTCCCAACGAAGAGAAACTCACCTTCTCCGTCATCTTCGACATGAACGAGAATGCAGTAGTCCTCGACAGCCGCATCCGTCACACCGTCATCAAGAGCCGCCGCCGCTTCACCTACGAAGAGGTGCAGGCAGTCCTCGAGGCGCATGGCGAAGCCACTGAGTGTGAGGCAATCCGCAAGGGTGAGATAAAGCGCACCGAACCCATAGTTGCTCAGGAAGTGACCGTTAATGCAGATGGTCAGTGTCTTTGCAGCGACGGCACAGTACAGCCCGATGCCGAGACATTCGCACAGGAACTGATTACCCTCAACCGCTTTGCAAAGCGTCTGCGCGAAGAACGTTTCAAGGCTGGTGCCATCAACTTCGACCGCGAAGAAGTACGGTTCGAGATAGATGAAAAAGGCAAACCCCTCAGTGTTTATTTTAAACGGGCAAAGGATGCCAACAAACTCGTCGAGGAATTCATGCTCCTTGCCAATCGCAGGGTAGCAGAGAGCATCGGCAAAGTGCCGAAGGGAACGAAAGCCAAGGTACTGCCTTATCGTATTCACGACCTGCCCGACCCCACCAAACTGGAGAACCTCGCAGTCATGGCGAGTCGTCTTGGTCATGTCCTCATCACCCAGGGCAATAAGGTTGCCGTAGCTCAGAGTCTCAACAGCCTCTTGAAGAGTGTCAAGGGCGAGCGTTGGGAAAACCTCATCGAGAGTGTATCCCTCCGTGCCATGCAGAAAGCCCGTTACTCCACCTATAACATAGGTCATTACGGTTTAGCATTCGACTATTACACCCACTTCACCAGTCCTATCCGTCGTTATCCCGACCTTATGGTTCATCGTCTGCTCACCCTCTACGAGGACGACCCGCAGAAGAATGTGAATCAGAAGTACTACGAAGAACTCTGCACTCATAGTTCCGACATGGAACAGCTTGCTGCACAGGCTGAGCGTGCCAGCATAAAGTATAAGCAGGTAGAATTTATGTCCGACAAACTCGGAGAGGAATTTGATGCCCATATCAGTGGAGTCAGTGAATTTGGCATCTATGCTGAGGTGGATGACAACAAATGCGAGGGACTTATCTCTGTTCGCAACCTCGGCAACGAAGGTTTCGACTACGACGAAAGCACCTACACCCTCATTGGTCGTCAGACCCATCACCGTTTCACTCTGGGCGATCCTATCCGCATCAAAGTAGCAGCTGCAAACCTCTTCCGCAAACAACTGGACTACGAATTTGTTCGCAAACTCACCCAAGAAAAGGAAGACTCCCCTGCTCCGCATCCGGCTCATATCACCAACAGGCCAAGCAAAAAACCAAAGCACAAACCAGTTACAAAAAAGAAAAAAGGAAACAAGAAAAGGAAGTGAAAACATGTTTTCTGGTTTAAGGTTACAATGTAATCGTCTTCTAGACTTGCTATTTCCTCGTTATTGTGCAGTGTGTGACGAGGTACTTTCAGAGTCAGAACAACACTTATGCATCAAGTGTTTTATGGATTTGCCACGCACCAACTTTCACACCGAAAAAGAAAATGTGATGGAGAAGATGTACTGGGGCAAAATCCCTATTGAACAAGCCAGTGCCTTTATCTTTTACAAAGAAGGATTCAAGGATGCAGTCCATGATTTAAAATATCGCAAAAATCATGCTATAGGAGAGTATCTTGGCAAATTGATGGCAGATGAGATAAATGCCTCATCAGATTTTTTCAAAGGTATAGATGCCATTGTCCCCATACCCCTCCATAGATTTAGAAAATGGCAGCGCGGTTACAACCAAAGCGAATACATAGCCAAAGGGATAAATACAGTCACAAAGATTCCTATATTTACTAATGTCGTCATTCGTATCGTAAACAATAGAAGTCAGACTCGGATGTCTCATTTTGACCGCAAGAAAAACGTCGAAAAAATATTCATGTGTACTAGACCTGATTTAATACGAGGCAAACACATACTCCTTGTAGATGATGTGATAACATCCAATGCCACCACACTTTCTTGTGCAGAAGCTATCATGCAAGCCGTAGGTACACCACTTCCTTACGTTGGTGACACTTCCACCATTCGCTTCAGTATTTTGTCTTTAGCCTATGCAGGAAAAATAGAATCACAAACCACAAACACCTAAACCTTCTAAAATCCTCCCACACAAAAAAAACTGCCATCATCAAGACGGCAGTTTAACAAGATAGTGTTTTTTATTGAACCCTTATATCCTTTATCCATTCTATCAAGATTCACATCCCCGAAACGAATAACATGTATGAATATCAAGTTGCGGGCAAAGGTACGACGTTTTCTTGAAAGTTCCAAATTTTAGGGGGGGGTAATTTGAGGGTTTATGGTTTATGGTAAATGGTTAATGGTTATTGGTTATTTTTGGAGGTGACAGGGGAAAATTATGCATAATGCATAATGCATAATGCATAATGCATAATTAAGCGAGAACGAAAATTATAAAAAAGTCACACGGATAGCACAGATAGCACGGAGAGTTTTTTTATTATGAGAACATCTAAAAACGCGAAAGATACGAAAAGTTGTGCGAAAATAACATCTGCGCGGGTTCTGTGATTTGACTACGTCTTCCTCCGACGCGACTCGGCAAAGTTCAAACGAGTTTGGCTCTGCGCTCGCTGCTCCGTCAGTTTTGTGTGAGATTATTTGTTGGTATGTCGGGAGAATTGTGTAATTTTGTGGCAAAAGTATCAAAGTCATGAATGAGATAAGGAAGTTTCTGAATGTTTGTTCTCTGATGGCGGTGATGGCAGGGTGCCCTGCTATGGCAACGGAGGGAATGACACAATTTACTGGTAGTATGAATGAGACGAGTTTTTCAAAACAGAAGGTAGTGGTTAGCGACGGACTGATGACGCCCGAGGCTCTGTGGGCTATGGGACGAATAGGTAGTCACGCGGCTTCGCCAGACGGTAAGCATGTAGCTTATCAGGTGGATTATTATAGTGTGGAGGGAAACAAAAAGCAGAGTATGCTTTTTGTTTCTGAGTTAGGAGTTAGGAGTGAGGAGTTAGGAGTTGAGGGGACGGAACCGGCATGGTTGGATGAGGGGACGGTGGCTTTCGTTCGCGAGGGGGAGATATGGGCTATGAAGGTGGATGGCAGCGGTCAGAGGCAACTGTCGAGGACTGGAGGTAAGGTGGAAGGGTTTAAGTTTTCACCAGACAAGAGGGCGGTAGTCATCGTGAGGTCGGTACCATTCCACGAGGTGATTGAGGCACGACCGGGGGATTTGCCAAAGACGACAGGACTGGTGGTGAGGGATCTGATGTATCGCCACTGGGACCACTATGTGGAGAGTATTCAGCACCCATTTATATATAATGTAGGTGAGGGATGGACTGTTGCGGAGTCAGGAAAGGATATCTTAGAAGGGGAACCGTATGAGTGTCCGATGGAACCATTCGGAGGGATAGAACAGCTGGACTGGAGTCCGGACTCGAAAACGGTGGCTTACACCTGCAGGAAGAAGACAGGACTGGAGTATTCCATTTCGACCGATTCGGATATCTATCTGTACGATGTGGAGTCGGGAATGACAAGAAATCTGTGTAAGCCAGCGGGGTATAAGAGTCCTAAATGCGACCCTACACGCTCACTTAGGTTTCAGGCTGTAAACGCAGCGGAGAACCTGAAGAATAATGTGGGGTATGACATGAATCCGCAGTTTTCGCCAGACGGACAGTACATTGCATGGCTGTCGATGGAACGCGACGGTTATGAGGCTGACCTGAAACGACTCTGCATCTGCGAGGTGGAAAGCGGAAAGAAACTATATGTGGATTGGAAGAGTGATGTGGAGGCGTTTTGTTGGGGAGGAGACCCTCCTAAATCTTCCCCGTTTAGGGAGGACTTGAGGTTAGCGGTGAGGGGTGAGAGGTTAGCGCCGAGTGTGATATATTTTCTGAGTGTGTGGGAGGGTTGCTGTAATATGTATATGGTAGATGAGAAGGGGAAGGTGGAGCAGTTGACGGAGAGTTGGGACGACTGGACGAGTGTGCAGATGGCGAATGACGGGAAGAGGATTCTGGCTGCACGACAGAGCATGAGCAGTCCGACGGATCTGTATCTGGTGACTCCTCCAAAGAGGGGGAAGAAGGGAATGGCGAAGGTGGAGCAGATTACCCATGAGAATGAGCATATACTTTCGCAACTGAAGATGGGAAAGGTGGAACAGTACTGGGTGGCTACGACGGACGGAAAGAAGGAACTGGTGTGGGTGGTTCTGCCGGCAAACTATGAGAAGGGCAAGAAGTACCCTACCCTGCTGTTCTGTGAGGGAGGACCACAAAGTCCGGTGTCGCAGTTTTGGAGTTACCGATGGAATTTCCAAATAATGGCTGCAAACGGATACGTTATAGTAGCACCAAACCGTCATGGGTTGCCTGGTTTCGGACAGGAGTGGAAGGAACAGATTTCGGGCGACTGGACTGGTCAGTGTATGCAGGATTATCTGTCGGCTATCGACTTTGCAGCCGATTCCCTACCCTATGTAGATAAGGACAGACTGGCTGCCGTGGGTGCTTCGTTCGGCGGTTTTTCGGTGTACTATCTTGCAGGCATTCATGAGAAGCGGTTTAAGGCTTTCATTTCGCACGACGGAGCATTCAATCTGGAAGCGATGTATTTGGAAACGGAGGAAAACTGGTTTTCGAACTGGGAGTATGACGAGGCGTTCTGGCACAGTCCGCAGATGGCAAATGCGAAGAAGACTTATGAGCACTCACCACATAGGATGGTGGACAAGTGGGACACTCCTATCCTGTGCATACACGGAGAGAAGGACTACCGAATCTGCTATACTCAGGGTATGCAGGCGTTTAATGCTGCGCGGATGAGGGGATTGGATGCTGAGTTGCTGCTTTTCCCGGACGAAAACCACTGGGTGCTGAAACCGCAGAACGGAATTTTGTGGCAGAGAAGGTTTTTCAAGTTTCTGGAAAGAAATTTAAAATGATAATTTCACACAGAAAGGCTTTTTAAAACATGAATGCCCATGAATGGCTCATGAATGCCCATGAATAAAAATTTCTATAATTCTTGACAAGAAAAAAGAAAAAGGATGAACTCGGTGGGAGTTCATCCTTTTTTATATAAACGGCAAACAGTAAACTGTAAACCACTCAACTAGTCTGTGATGAGGTCGTGACCAGTCATTTCCTTTGGTTGTGGGAGACCCATGATGTGGAGGATGGATGGTGCGACGTCGGCAAGAACTCCGTCCTGTACCTTTGCATTTTTGTTTTCTGTGACATAGATGAATGGTACGGGGTTGAGGGAGTGTGCTGTGTTTGGAGTGCCGTCGGGATTGAGGGCGTTATCAGCATTTCCGTGGTCGGCGATGATGATGGTTTCATAGTCCATAGACTTGGCTGTTTCCACTACATCATGAACGCAGGTGTCGATGGCTGCAACAGCCTTTTCGATAGCTGTATAGACGCCTGTGTGACCAACCATGTCGCCATTGGCAAAGTTAACTACTATCCAGTCGTATTTACCTGTTTTGATAGCCTCGCAGAGTTTGTCCTTCACTTCGAATGCTGACATCTCGGGTTTGAGGTCGTAGGTAGCAACCTTCGGAGAATTGACGAGGATGCGGTCTTCCCCTTCGAATGGAGTTTCGCGTCCGCCATTGAAGAAGAATGTAACATGAGCATATTTCTCTGTCTCGGCAGTATGGAGTTGTTTGAGACCCTTGCTTGCGAGGTATTCGCCGAGTGTGTTATCTACGTTCTCCTTAGGGAAGAGGATGTGAACACCCTTGAAACTAGCGTCGTAAGGAGTCATGCAGTAGTACTGCAGGTCAGGAATGGTATGCATGCCCTGTTCTGGCATATCCTGCTGGGTGAGTACGATGGTGAGTTCCTTTGCGCGGTCGTTGCGGTAGTTATAGAAGATGACTACATCGCCTGGTTTGATGGTACCATCTACGTTTGCGTTTACGAGAGGTTCCATGAACTCGTCGGTATTCTTATGTTCCTCAGTGTGGGAATCGTAGCAGGACTGAACACCCTCGACCATGTCGGTGCACTTGCGACCCTTGCCTTCGATGAGTTGGTCGTAGGCAACCTTTACGCGGTCCCAGCGCTTGTCACGGTCCATAGCATAGAAACGTCCGATGATAGAAGCGATAGCACCTACTCCGACTTCGTCGATGTGCTTCTGGAGGTCTGCGATGAAACCTTTGCCAGACTTAGGGTCGGTGTCGCGTCCGTCCATGAAACAGTGAACGAAGCAGTTTTTCACTCCATATTCCTTAGCTATGTCGATGAGTTTGAGGATGTGGTTGAAGCTTGAGTGTACACCACCTGTAGAGGTGAGTCCCATGAGGTGTACTGCATGACCTGTTTTTTGAGCATAGCCATAAGCAGACTGAATTTCAGGGTTTTGAAGGATGCTGTTATCGGCACATGCACGATTTATCTTGACAAGGTCTTGATAAACAATACGTCCTGCACCAATATTGAGGTGTCCTACTTCTGAGTTACCCATCTGTCCGTCGGGCAGACCTACATTCTCGCCACTTGCCTGCAGCTGAGAGTGTGGGTATGTGTCGTTAAGATAATCCATGTAGGGAGTTGGAGTCTGATAGATTACGTCTCCCTTGCTTTTGTCGCCGATTCCCCATCCGTCGAGAATCATTAAAAGTGCTTTCTTACTCATAATTTATATAATAATTAGAATTTTACTACATGTGTGCCGAGAGCGAATGCCTTCTCCATGTTTCCGGTAGTCTTGAACACATCAGCCTTTGCGGAAATGTTATCGATGAAGTTGACGAGGGCTGCTTCGGGGATGCAAGGCATGACCGGAGAACCAAATTCGAGTTCGCCATGGTGAGCGAGTACGCAATGAACGATGAAATTGATTTCGCGTTTGTCGATACCCTCTTCGCGCAGGAGTCCGTTGAGGTAGTTTGCCGACATATAGATATGTCCGAGCAGGTACATATTCTCCTGAGTTTCGCCTTCGGTGTTGTATTCGCAAAGTTTTCCCCAGTCGTGGAAAAGGATTGCAATGATGATGCGTTCTACCTTGATTTCCTCTGGGTAAGGATAGACTGGATAGAGACCTTCGAGGAGGTGGAGCATCTGCCAAGTGTGGTTGAGCAGTCCGCCCGGAAAGGCATGGTGAACGCTTGTAGCTGCCGGATACTTGCTATATGGTTCGTAGAGTGTGGCAGCATATTTGTTGATGACAGCTGTGAGTTTTTCGTCTTTACAGAAAGTGAGCAACTGGCGAATGGTATCTTCCCACTGGCGACGAGTGATGGGTCGCGGCATGAGTTTGTAGAGAGGATGATCTTCGGAAGGGAACTTCCCGAGCACGATGTCGAGTTGTCCTGCTGATTTCTTTCCCTGGTTGTCACGAATATTGATGAAGGTGACGAGTTGTCCGGGTTTGGGACCACCTGTCTTTGGAGTATCCCACACGCAGATATTCTCCACTTCATCCAAGTTTGCGCACTTGAGGTTCACGAACGGAGCCCCTGTGCGAGCCACTGAGTCCTGTCTGCTTAAAACGATATATTCTTTTGCCATACAGCTAACATCTATAAAATACGGATGCAAAGATAGGCATTTTTAAGGAAATAAAAATGTCTTTGTTTATACATTATTAATTTTATGCCGAAAAACACAATTAAAACAGGTTTTGGGAACAATAGGACATATTTTAATATTTTTTAACGCCATTTCTTAAGTTAATGTTTTTTTAACATTTTATATTTGCATTCAGCAAAATTTCCACCTTTAACAACTATATTTAACCTTTTTAAAACTATGAAAATGAAACATTGTCTGATAGTGGGGATTTCTGCACTATTATTGTTGTGTAATTCATGCACAGACAAAGACTACGATCTGAGCAACATCGACACAACTGCAAGTTTTAAGGTTAAGGAACTGACTGTTCCTATAAACCTTGAGTATTTAACATTGGATCAGGTGATGGACTTGAAGGAAGGCAGCGAAATCGTAAAGGAGAAAGACGCTGCCGGCAACGAGTTCTATGCTGTGAAGAAGGAAGGCACATTCAACTCAAGCGAGGTAAATGTGAAACAGTTTACGGCTAAACCGTCGATAGGTACGACTACGGCAACACTTTCGCAGACAGGTCTTCTGCCTGGAGGTATGACAGCCGAGTATGACATTGTCGGTGTGGCTCCTACCAGTTTCAGTGCCAATGCTACGGATATCGACGACGCCATATTACGTATCGACACTCTGGGAGTGGCAAGTACGCTGGTGACTACTCTCACACTGACAGCCACAGGAAGTATCGACTGGGCTAACAGCGTAGAAATTACAGGACTGAAAATTGAGTTCCCTGCCGGTTTGAAGTGTACCACTTCGCAGGGAACATTTATCGAGACGAGTCCGTCAATGAAGGACTATAGTCTGCTCGACCTTAGCGGAGTGGCTCTGAAGCCGAATTCATCCGGTAAAATTGTCATAACTCTGAACATAACGGATTATTATACTGTTACAAAGAGTGACAACAAAAAGAATCTCGACTTTGATGATAAGGCACGTACTCTGACCATTGCAGACCAAGTAAAGATTCAGGCTGGTACGATTAAGATGACAAACGCCGGAGGTGTTTTCCCTTCAAGCATCACATTCAATATTGCTCCGACAATGGACGATCTCGTTGTAAGCACTTTCACCGGTTGCGTAAACTACAAGGTCAAGGACTTCAACATCGACCCTATCGACTTGAGCAATCTGCCTGACTTCCTGAACCAGGAAGGAACAAGACTGGGACTGGAGAATCCACAGATCTATCTGGGCATCAACAACCCACTGGGAGATATTAAGAATACTGCAAGCTCTACAACATATCTGTACATGCAGACAGGCTTCAGTATGATTCCAGAACGCGATGGCAAGAAGGGTGCTAAACAAAGTCTAGATCCAGATCCATCAATACCAGGACAAACAGAAGGTAAGATAACAATTGGCGGCGGTAGTACTGCTGAACAGTGTTTTGTTGTGTCTCCTACCGATCCAAAGCCAAACTACTACCCAGGCTATACCAATCCGAAACATGTGAAATTCACAGGTCTGAAGCAGGTTCTGAAAGAGACTGACGGTATTCCTACAAAGATTGAAGTAAGCGCAGATAATCCACAACTGCCTACTCAGGATGTGTATAAACTGAAACTCGGCAATGACTACGGAAAAGTTAACGGCCGCTATACATTCTATGCTCCGCTGCAGCTGTCGGAGGACACAAAGATTAGCTACACAGATACTATCGACGGATGGAACGACGAAGATGTAGATGCTATGACACTTACCAGAATAGAGATGAACATGCTGATTTCTACAGAAGTGCCATTCCCTATCACCTTAGAGATTGTTCCTATCACAGTAGGAGGAAAGCCTATACCTGGTGCAAACTCGAATATAGTTACTATCGATAAACTGGCAAAGGATTTTCCTACAAAACTCGTTATCAACGCAACTGTTCAGCATCTTGACGGATTGCTCTTGAAAGCAAAGGTTCAGGACCCAGACAAGCAAGCTGTGTTAGGACCAGAGATGAAACTGTACATCAAGAACAGTAAGGCAACCCTGACAGGTAATTATACAAAAGAACTCTAACCAGTAACACTTAAAGAAGATTATGACTATGAAAAGAATAAAATATTTGGTTGCGGTTCTTTGCCTGGCATCGACCGCTTCAGCACAAAACCTGCTTTCGGGCAGATATAATGACGGGTTCCTCTACAGACACGACCTCAACCCTGCTATAGGAAATGAGCAGAACTATGTTGCTATGCCTGTACTCGGTAACCTGAACGTCAGCACTAACAGTAACTTGAGAGTGAGCAATGTACTCTTCAACCGCGGCGGAAGGACTGTTTTATTCCTCAACCCGCAAGTGGATGCAGCCGAATTTCTTGATAAGGTAAAAGACAAGAATCGCATTGTCCAGAACCTGAGACTTCAGATTTTAGGAGTCGGCTTCAAGGCATGGGGCGGATACAACACTATCGAAATCAACGCACGCGAAAACGTAGCTGTCAACGTACCAGGTTCGTTGCTTCGACTGGCTAAGGACGGAGCTGAAAACCAGACTTACGACATAAGTGCATTGAACGCACATGCTGATGCATATGCAGAAATCGCATTGGGCCATAGCCGCAATATTGATGAGAAATGGCGTGTAGGTGCAAAGGTGAAGTTCCTGTTGGGTGTTGCAAACATAGATGCAAACGTAAACAAGGGTTATGTACAACTACTCGACAACAAGTTCGTGGGTGTTACAGATGCTATGGTGCAGACCAGCCTCAACGATGTGCAGTATAAGATGGAAAGCAAAATGCGCGGAGCAGAAGGCGAACAGACTATGCACACATATGTAAACGGTGTGGACAAGACCAAGTGGGGTGTCTGCGGATTCGGTATGGCTTTCGACCTCGGTGCTGAGTATAAGATTGACGACAACTGGAAAGTGTCTATGTCACTCCTCGACCTCGGTTGGATCGGTTTCAAGAACAACTTCGTTGCCTCAACTGACGGAGAACACATGGTGGAGACAGACAAGTACCTGTTTAACCTGAAAGACGACACTTACCACTCATTCGACAACGAAAAGGAAAGACTTGCAGAGGGTATCTCACAGTTGTACGAGCTGAAGGACAAAGGCAATACAGGCAGTCGTTCAAGAGCTCTTGGCGCTACATGGACATGGGGTGCTGAGTACAAGACTAAGTTCTACGACAAACTGACATTTGCTTTCCTCAACACCACTCGCATTCAGGGTAAGTACAGCTGGACAGACTTCCGTTTCTCGGCAAATGTAGCTCCGACGAAAGCATTCTCGGCTACTGCAAACCTTGCCTTCACTACATTCGGCACAAGCTTCGGATGGCTCATCAATGTACACCCAAATGGTTTCAACTTCTTCCTCGGAATGGACCACACCCTGGGCAAACTGGCAAAACAGGGTCTGCCACTCTCAGGTCGCTCAAGCATAAACCTCGGTATCAACTTCCCGTTCTAACCGATTCGGAAACAAAAGAAAGATTATTTAATCTGCAATATGTAAGAACCTTGTCACCTTGTCGACAAGGTTCTTGTTGTTGTTTATATAGGCATCGAGCAGACGAGTCATTCCTTTTCCGTTCCTCGGAATGATATCATAGTCAGCTATGCAGGCAGGAATCAGACATGAATGTCCTTCGCGCAAGAAAACGCTATCGCCAGTGGAACGAATCTGAATCTCGCAGTCGCCTTCTAGACACATGGTTACGATGAACGAATCGTACTTCATCAAGTTGCGGTGGAACGGGCGGTTTGTAGACACTATGCGAACAGTAAAGAACGGAGATTCGATACAGGGATTCGCTTTCTGTTCCTCATTATTATATATAGTGCGGTATTCATCCTGCACATTGAAATCGATGGCGCGGAGAGCCTCTGCAGTATGCAGTTGTCGAGGTTTTCCGTCGAGTCCCGGACGGTTATAATCAAAGATTCGGTATGTTATGTCGCTGTTCTGTTGCACTTCCGCAAGAAGTATGCCTCCACAGATGGCATGGACACGACCGGCAGGAAGATAGAACACATCGCCAGTCTTCACAATGTGTTTTGCAAGCACCTCGCAGATTGTTCCCTCATCTACCCTCTTCACATATTCTTCTTTCGATATCTGTTCCTTCATACCGGCATATAGATATGCACCTGGTTTTGCATCAATGATATACCAGCATTCTGTCTTTCCGTTCTTCCCAACCTCGCGAGCCAGTTCGTCGTTCGGATGCACCTGAATGCTTAGGTCGGAGGCAGCATCTATAAACTTAATGAGCAGCGGAAACTCACCTTTGTACTTCTCGAAGACTTCTCCTCCCAACAGTTCTACTCCATACTCCTTCACAACCTTATCAAGAGGCATACCCTTGAACTCACCATTACTTATGATGCTTACGGAAGAAGGTACTACACTTACTTCCCAACTCTCACCAATCGGTTCGTCGGTAAGTGTCAGATTCTTGTATTTCTGTATTTGCCTTCCGCCCCAAACAGTCGGATGCAAATTAGGTTCGAAGAGAAGTGGGTAGAGCATGGGAGGGAGTTTAGAGTTGAGAGTTTAGAGTTGAGAGTTTAGAGTTAGAACGGATAACCTATTGCGAAGTGGAATGCAACTCCGTCTTTCCAGAAGTTCGGGATATTGTAGTATCCAGATTTTCCGGTGTCCCAAGGAGCATGGATGGCGACTCCGACATCGAGACGGAATACGAGGAATTCCATGTCGTAACGGAAACCGAAACCTGTGCCGAGGGCGATTTGTTTCAGGAAGGTATCGGAACGGAGTTCTGTCTTTTCTATTGGTGTACCATCAGACGCTGAGTCTTTCCATCCCCAAACATTTCCGGCATCGACGAAGAGTGCTCCGTGAAGATTTCCGAACAATGGGAAACGGTATTCGGCATTCAGTTCCATACGGATATCTCCACTATGGAGGAGATAATAATTAATCTCAGGGTTGTAAAAGGCACCAGGACCGATGGAACGGGTTGCAAATGCACGGATACTGTTTGCGCCACCGGCATAGAACCAGTCGGTAAGAGGTGTGGCTTCGGAATTGCCGAACGGACGAGCAAATCCGAGGTATGCACGGGTAGCAATCAGGCTGCGAGGGCTGAGTCGGAACTTATTGCGCAATTCGAAAGTAAACTTCAGAAACTGGCTATAGTTATTGAAGATGAAGGATTTATCTTTCTCGTTCCACGACTTTCCGCCTATCATCTGTGCTGTAGCTATGACATTTCCGGCTTCCTTCACAGTTGCCATGAAGTTTGTGGTGACATTCAGGAACGGATTGGAAGAGTTGTCGTAGCTGAAGGTGTATTGCATAGAAGGTGTATAGCGGTCGGCAACCAGCAATCTCAGCAATGCGCTGACTGTGTTGTAGCGCTCCATTGCATTCAGATAGTCCAGCGACACATCGCGCAAATCCAGCATGTCGATATTCAGAGGAGAGAAAGTGTGTTTTATGTATTTCGAGCTTTGGAACAAATAATCGACTCCGAACTGCAAACGGTTGAAGCGATATACATTTGCAATGTTCGAACGGGTAAATGCTCCTGAGAACTTTGTGGAAGTAGGATAGCGATAACGCTTATTGACAAAGCCGGGAAAAGCTATCCAAGGCACAGTATATCCCAAGTCGATTCCATATTCATAGGAATTCCGTTTGTTAACATCCATGCCCTGCGAATTTGACAAACGCCAATAATAAAGTCCGCGCAAAGTCAACGAAAGGGTTTCGCCACGATGGAAGGCATTGCGTTTTGCAAAGGTAAGAGCCAAGTCGGGTCCAAACTGTGTGTTACTCTTATATGTGAGGTTGAACTCAAGCGAAGCATCGATGAGTTTGTCCATTGTCAGGTTGATGCGGGAGTCGAGGATAGTACACGTATCTGTTGTGTCACGAGGGGTGAAAGACAGTTGCACATTCGAGAAAATGTTCATACTCGAAAGTGCATTCACAGTCTGTGCTACCTGGTCTTCGTTGTACATACGATTGGAACGGAATTTAAGTCCGCGGTATATAACTCTTTGCGACACAGGCATCCGTTTTCCCTGATAAGCAATGGTAAGGTTTCGAAACGAAAGAGTATCATCATAACTCATCATACGGCGGCTACCAGTACTACCATTGTCACCAATGCCACCGGAGAATCGGAGTCCGTTATTCTGGCGGATGAACACCTCGCGCTTGCCGAATTTCCACTGGCGCTTTGCCTTCAGAGGCATCTGTTTGTCGGCAGCAACCAAGAGATTAACTTTTCCAGGGTTATTTAGTGAATCAGCAAAGTACTGAATATAATCGGTACGATAGAAGTAGAAACCATTATTGTGGAACTCCTTATTTAGTCGTATCTTTTCGTTTTGCAGGTCTAAGACTGAAAACTGATTGCCGGGCTTCAGCAGACAATTCTCTTTCGTCGCCTGCAAGATGCTATCCTCAATCTCAGGGAACACATATCTTACAGAATCCAGATAATGAGCCTGGCCAAGGCTTATGTCGTAGGAAATTTTCTTTTTCTTAGGATCCTTCTGGTCAACAAGATTGTATTTTACATCTGCCCCGAAGTAACCAAAATTCTGAAGGATATTCTTTGCCACTTTCACACGAGTATCAGGAGATGCAGATGTGATAGTTCGAGGAGTAGCAGCAAATGTGTCGAAAAACCACTTGCGGAAGCCTGTCATCTTCTTATTGACCATGGAATTGTATATCCACAATCCCACTGGTAACGGAGTACGGATGCTGGAACTGCCGAAGAGAGAGTTGTTTGGAGCATAGGCCAACGAGGCCTGAGCCTCATCCAATGCGGCATCCTCGAGCGGCGCTCCTGATTTACCTTTTATCTCTGTGGATTTTATACCTGTATAAAGGTATTCACCATCAGGCAGATTGCTCGTGGTGGAACAACTGGCAAGGAGTCCCAACACCAAACAGAGTAATATGTAATTAAAGTTTTTCAATGTACAGGTCTTTCAATTTTTTTCTTTTTGAATATGAACAAATCGGTCACCTTATCAACCTTTTTACGCAAGAGCAGACCAGCACCACTCTTATCGAGTACACCATCCACTATGTTGTTGTAGTCCTTTCCGCGGAACAGACGGATATATCTCGTAGCACTATTGTCGAGTCGCCATTCGAGCGATACATCGTCGATGAACGAACTCATGCCCGATTGCTGATTCACATTCTTGTTGCTCGATACTTTTCCTCCCACAACAACATTTAACCGGTCGCTGAAGAAACGTTTCGTAAACTTAAACGAATAGTCTGTACCAGTTTCCCCATTTGCATAGGTAGTATTATCTATGCCTACACTCACATCGACAACCGAACCTAGAGTTTTGCCTGTCAGGTTATTGATTTCAGACTGGAGGAAACTGTTCAGAGCACCATTTGAAGCTGTGCTGGAGGCATTATTAGGAGAGAGGTACATACCTGTCGCCATCATAGCTACAGCCAATCGGTTTTTCTCTTCATCGGACAATCCCGACAACTCGTCCTTCACCTCTGCATCCTGCGGAGCATCGATGGTGAACTGCAAGCCCATATCAGAGAGTGTGTTCGAAATATGCACACCGACATCAAAGGCTACACTTCGGGCTGTCGAACCCTGACTGCTAACCATTGCTTTCGTTCTTTCTGTAGCAGAGATATTGAGTGTCGGATTCATCACATCGCCATTGAAATCGATATAACTGCCCGAAGCAATCTTGAAGGTTTTCAGAGGAATAATCGGAAGGGTATATTTCATTTCACCCTCAGTAAAGGATATTCTACCAATAACATTAAGAACTCCCTCAGGGGTGTATGTCATCGTAACCTGACCACCACTTCGCAGGGTTATATAACTCTGACGGTCAGCAGAGAATTCGCAGTTGAACTTAGCACCCTCCTCCACTCTCAGAGCCACCCTCATGTCAATACCCATAGCCTGGGGTTTCACAACAGTTGTGTCGGGAGGAGCATTGAAATCGACAAAGGTAACTATGTCTTCCAGTCGGTCGCCCTGCGACAGAGGAGTATCAACCATTATATATGTCATGTCGGTTTTGCTCAGCACATTTACCACTCCACGCACAGAGAGGTCGCTCATCGAACCGTGAACACGGAAAACGATATCTCCATAGATATCTCCGAAAAGTACGGCTTTACGAGTTCGTTTTGCCTCAATAAGCTTAAATCCATAACCATAGAGCGATAGCGACATATACATATTATCGAAATCGGAGAAGTCGAAATAACCATCGAAATCAAGCGGAGTGTCACCTGCCCCATATATCTTATAATGATCGAACTTAATGCGGCTGTTTTCTATGTATGCAGTAGCATTGTCGAGGCGCAGGTCGAGTGAATACGGTTCTGAGAGCACATGAACATCCTGAGTTAATACCTTGCCGTTAAACACCAGTTTATCGGTTGGTCCCTGTACGAGCATATCACCAGTCATAGTTCCGGTGAATCCCAGAATCTTATCGGGAACGAACGGAGAGATAAGTGACAGAGGAATCTCTGCCAACTGCAGATTAGCATCCAAGTAGCCTTCTGGAGTTTCAGCACTATAACGACCCTTCATCGTTGCCACAGGAGTATCATTATAGTCGAGCGAAGCATCTACTGTGTGAACATCTTTTCCTTCCGGCATATACACGACATTGGCATGAAGATTACCCACAGGCATTTCCTCATACACAAAATCTTTCAACGACATATCACTCAGCACCTTAAACTGTTTATCGCGCACATCGTAAGTGGCATCTGCATTTAACAGACCTGCCATCTGTGGAGCGAAGGGTACTACCTTCATCAATTCTTCCAGATTCAGATTCCTGATGATTGCACGAGCCATCTGTTCGTTGTTTTCGTTTGGTTGTGCATGAACTGAGATACTGCAACTATCCTCAAGAGCCTGGAGTTCGACATTTGCACTAATCAGTCCCATCTCAGGCGATTCCTTCGGGTTGGGTCGTGACAACTGAATCTGTACCAGATTATCTTGATTCAACTGGAATTTCTTAAATGCAAGTATTGGTTGTTCGGGATAGAAAGTGATATTAACTGCTGTATCCACAGTCTGAGCATGGAGTCCGAGGTCTATACCTTTCTCTCTTTTCTTATTAAAAAAACGCAAGTGGGCATCAGCCTCCTTCGGATTTGTATAGCCATCGAGCAGAGCTACGAATCCAGGTACCATCGGTTGGTTCTCACAAATGACTGCAGCTTTATAGGTCATCAAATCAGAATCCTGCTTTATAATAAAATATGTAGTATCAATTCTGATAGTGTCATACTGGAGAGCATATAGGTGACCACGCCCGCTGATGCCAGTTTCTGGATTAGTTCTAGCCTTGAGCGAAAAGTCCGAGAACGCCATTCCGTACTCTTTCATAAGAGGTGTCACAGGATTATCTGTGCCGGCATGAGCATCTACGAACATAACCGGAAGGAAGGCTTTCAGTTCGTACATATTCACATTCCGTTCCTTCATCTGTTTGGTGAACATATCTCCCCATTTCATCGACTGATCTACGAATGTGAGCAGATTGTTCGGAGTACGGAACTGCAAACTCAAGTCGCCTGTATGGAAATTTATATCTGTACTGTCAACTGTCGTGAGAGCTTTCAGCATAAAGGAATTAGTCTTGATGGAATCGGAGAATGTACGGATGTTCACACCCTTTACATCCACATCGAACAGACAAAGCGGATGTTTGCTGCTCCAGTCGGCAACAGAGAAATCAGCAGCACCTTTAGTTCTTATTACCAAAGCAGTATCAATGAATCCCATCGCCAAGATGTCGGCATGATCTATGTCGAGAGTCATATTCCCCTCGAAACTCTCTTTCGCCCGCTTCCCCTTCAAACGGTTTTCAATAACACTACCCACATTAGCATCCAGTCCTATATCTGCTTTCAGTTGTTCGTTGTTGCACTTCAAATTCGACTTCAACACACCACGCGAAAGACTCGCATCTGCCATCATTGTGCTTAAGTTCATCTTGCCAAAATGCCCCTTGCTCAGAGCCATCTTAGCATTCATATATGTATTTCTGTCAAGGAAGTCAAATCCTTGTCCCTTAGCACTTACAGTTCCGGTGATATTGCATGATTCAGTCATACCGACAAGCTTATGAACAGCAAGTTCGCGAATACCCATATTAACATCATAAGCATCAGACTTCATGTTGTAAGCTGCTTGAGCAGCAACTGTTCCACCAAGTATCTGAAGGTTGGCATTTGCAACAAGGTCATCATTGTCTAACAAAGCCGATGACTGTAATTTTGCAAAACCTTCTATCACAGCATCCATAGTGTTCACTTCGAGATGCTGCATATTTCCTCTAGCTTCCACGGAAGCCACAATAGGTTTGTTAGGCAAATACTGATTCAGAGTGCTATTCAGGTCTCTTGCATCATTTTCTGGTAAGAATCCAAACACAGCCGACTGTATATCTCCACGACCTATCAGAGCCTTGGCATCAATCATCATCTGTCCAGGATTGATGGAATCGAAAGCTGTGAAATCCATTTTCATCTTCATCTTCAGTCGGGACTCTTCTGTCTTCAGCGAAAGACGAGGAATGGAAAGTGAAACAGAATCCATCTCAACCCTTCCCTTTGTCTCTACGATAGGAACAAAATAACCTTCGTTCACTCCTTCCATCGTAGGATATACATTAGTAGCAATCTGATTTATCACCAACGAGAGGTCACCCACACCACTATATCGCAAAGAATCTATGTCTATGTTCACATCCTTTGCAATCACCATCTGGTCATAACCCAGTTCCGACTTGAAAATCTTGATTTCATCGACATTATATTGTTCTGCACCTAAGTCAATCAATCCATGCAGACTTCCCTTCCCGATATAAGCATACATACTCATTCTGGAAGTATCTATCGGCATATCAAAACCAACACGGACATTATCTATTTGTACATCTCTCATGTCAATAACCCATTTAACCGGTTCCGACACAGTTGTGTCTTCCGGCACAGAGTCTGCCATAGAGATATTCAGATTTGCATCTTTTAGCTTAGCATAGTTTAATACTGCGATTTCATCGAACAAACTGGTAGAATGCGAAGCAAGAGCTAGTCGTCCTACATAACCTTTTACATTACAAGCCTCGATGAGTTCGCGGGTATTCAGCTTTGTGTTTGTCAGATGAATATCGTCGATTTCCACATGACCAGTAAACAAAGGGAAGAATCGCACACTCAATGCCAATTCTTCTGCATTGAGCACAGTATCTCCTTCCTGCACAGCAAGCATACCGTTCAGACTCAGGTCGAGCGGACATTTCAGTCTGACAGCATCGATGCTTACCTGCATCTGCATTTCCTCACTCAAGACATTTGCTGCCTTATCCACAGCCCATTTCTGTACTGGAGGTATATAAAGCAAGATTGACAATATAGCCAACAAAACGAGTGGTGAGAGCACAAGACCCAGTCCTATGCGCCACACCCATCCCAAGATGCTATATCGTCCAATCTTTTTCATCTAACTATAAATGAAACTCCACCACCTATATAGATTCCTTTACCACCCTTCTTTACTTTTCGGCCAGACAAATCAAACACTTCGTCTGGTTGTGTTGCCTTTTGTTTCACAACTGGTTGCACGATTGAAGTAGGTATAGTCAGGAAGTTTTTCATCTTATATAAAGCTGGCAAAGCACGATGAGTAGAGTTGTTCCACAATCCGCGATTCAACCAAGCATTCAACACCTTCTTGGTTTGGCTGCCATTTCCGTTTTCCTCAGCAAACCACCAGTAAAGTCCAGTTACATTTGGGTGTTGACACAATTCGGTTACAAGATTTTCCACATAAGTCTGCTGACCGTCAGAAGTTGCCGGCCAGATAGTCTGCAAGTCATACTCTGCGTCAGCAGGATAATAGGAATATACATAGGCTGTTTCTACAATATGCACCTCTCGTTGTGGAAAAGCTGTCTGCAAATCATCGAGAGTTTTCTTCAACTGAGACAAATCGCCGTGATAGAACGGATAATAGCTCAGTCCTATGATGTCATAGTCAACATTCAGGTTTTTGAGATATGTGTAGAAGTTGACAGTTGCATCGGCTTCTGCCACTCTTTCCGTATGGATAATTATCTTTGCATTGGGAGTTTCACTTCGCACAGCTCTTGCTCCGGCATCAAGAAATAATGCAAGTCTTTTCCATTGCCAGTCGCGTTCGCTCTGCATCTGTTTCGGATATACTTTATCGTAATCCTTGCGCCACAGCATGCCGTAGCTTATCTCATTTCCTATCTGTACGTAATCCGGATAAGCTCCACACTCGACCAGTTCCTTCAAACAATCAGTCGTGTACTTATTCACTAATTCCCAGACAGTTCCATCGTTCAGATTATCCAAGTCCACTATTTCTTCCAGATTATACCAACTCTTCGGAATGGTCTGATTTGCAGGGTCAGCCCACGAGTCGCTATAGTGGAAATCAAGAAGGAATTTCAGTCCGGCATCTTTTATTCGTTTGCCAAACTGTTTAACATAGTTCAGGTCTTGACACACACATGGGTCTGTGCCGTCAGGGCCTACAAACAGTCTCACTCGCACAGCATTCATCCCAGCCTCTGTCTTCACATAGGAAAGGACATCCGAAATGGCATTGCCTCCATTCTGCGGATAATAAGCCGTTCCAGCTGCTTCGTAGGCTGGTAATAAAGACAAATCTGCACCAAGCACTCGGTTTTGCGCCGGAGCCTTAGTGCATATTATGGATAGCAAAGAAGCTAAAACGAAGATAAAGGGAAGATGTCCTCCCTTTATCCTCTTAGTATATTCTTTCATTATAGATTTGGATTGATTTTGCTCCACTCGCTGATTGGTGGAACAATGTTCAGAGTTACCAACTCATCGCGCATCTTGCAGAGGTGTTCGTAACTTGCGTCGAGTTTTGCAAGTTCGTCAGCAGTTCCCTTTGGCATTTCAAATGAACAACCATTCTTGTCGAGAGTAGTGTCCATAGCCATCATGATGTGGTTGTACTTGCCATTTGAAACATAAGTACCTGCTGGGTAACGGAACTTCTCACCACCCATTACACTTGCAATCATCTGAACAGATAGGAGTGATGGGCTCTGGAAAGAACTGCGTCCGCGAAGTTCGATAATCTTAGCACCACCCTTAGTTACATCAACCTTCATCTGCTCCCATTCTTCAGCTGGGAACTGAGCAGTACCGATGATGTCGTTCAGAGGCTTGCCTGCAATCTTAACTGCACTTCCGAATACAGCCATCTGTTCGCCATGACCACCGAATGTGTGAGCACCAGTAACCTGATTCTGCATTACGCCGAACTTCTTAGCGAGAGCTGACTGCAGACGGGTAGAGTCGAGACCAGCAAGAGTAGTTACCTGACCTGGTTTCAGACCAGAGTAGAGCAAAGTAACAAGACCAGTAAGGTCAGCTGGGTTGAATATGATAACAACATGCTTTACATCAGGACAATACTTCTTGATGTTTTCACCCAGTTCCTGAGCAATCTTACAGTTGCCTGCGAGCAAATCCTCGCGAGTCATACCAGCCTTACGTGGAGCACCACCTGAAGAAATGATGTACTTAGCATCCTTGAAAGCCTCAGCAACATCAGTAGTAGCTACGATATTTGCATCGCAGAAACCAGACTGACGCATTTCCTCAGCTACACCTTCTGGTGAGAATACATCGTAAAGACAAATGTTTGTAGTAAGATTCATCATCAGAGCTGACTGAACCATGTTAGAGCCAATCATACCAGCAGCTCCAACAATCACAAGTTTTTCGTTTGTAAGTGCCATAATTATATCTGTTTTTTAAAGAATTTACACTTCTGCAAATTTATCCTTCTTTTTCTTCTTCTACAAACTTGCACAACTTTTTATCAAACAAAAATTGTTAAATCGCATTTTATACCACTTTTACATCATCTAATGCTATTTATGTTTAGCAAAAACGCTAATTTTGCAACATAATCTTTAAACTTTAAACTCTAAACTTTAAACTTTACAATAATGGCACTTATAAAAACTGTTCTTGGTCTCACTCCACATTGGGGCAAAGACTGCTACTTCAGCGAGAACGCGACAATTGTAGGCGATGTAACAATGGGCGATGGCTGCACAGTATGGTTCAATGCCGTAATTCGAGGCGATGTTCACTACATCCGCATTGGCAATCGAGTGAACATACAAGATGGCTCATGTCTGCACACATTATATAAAAAAGCACCAATCGAAATTGGCGATGATGTAACCATAGGTCACAATGTAACTCTTCATGGTTGCACAGTTCATAGTGGAGCCCTTATCGGAATGGGAGCAACAGTTCTCGACGACGCAGTAATTGGTGAAGGAGCCATTGTTGCAGCAGGTGCTCTCGTGCTGAAAAACACACAGATAGGAGCCGGAGAACTCTGGGGCGGAGTTCCTGCAAAATTCATCAAGAAAGTAGATCCAGAACAGGCTAAAGAACTCAATATTGGCATAGCCCAGCATTACGCAATGTATGCCCAATGGTATCGCGATAGCACACCTATGCCTGAACAGGAATAAAAGACCATTTATTTGACATAAAAACCCGATTACGTGTTCTTCAGGACACATAATCGGGCTTTTAACATTGTTTATTTGTTTCACTCAAACATAATCTATAACTTTGCACGTTTTTTTTATAAATTGAGTGCGCGCGCACTACGCTATGCGCGCGCGAAGAAAAATCATTATAATCGATATGAAAAATATTAACATCATAGATAAACGTGTGATTCGTTTGGGGGTTGTTCTTAGAACCATTACCCTATTAGCCCTATTCTTGCTAAGTATAGTAACAAACAAGGTATGGGCTGCTGACATCAAATATCACATTATCAACAACGATGGAAAAGAATGCTTCAGGTATGTCATCAAGGGCGACTACACCTATTCGTCCATCGACAAAACGAAGCTCTGCGTACACCCCTGGGCGAGGAGTGTGGTTGCCACCAACTTCCGTTTCTACGTTAACAAAGACGATGCTGTAGCCGATGCTAACGGGACGCAGGGTTCTTATTTCACCGAGGGAACTACCATTGACAGCGAGACTGGTTCCGGTCCGTTCTACGTGCGTTACAGCATGAAGTCGTCTGAAGAGTTGGCAGCCGAGGGTTTTAGCTACGACCCAGAAGGCAATATGACCTACTTGTTACAGATTCGTGAACGTAACGCGAAAGGCGGCAAGCGGCGTCAGGTGTATTATGATGCTACTTCAGACAAACGCTTTGAGTTTGGCAGCCCAGGAGCTAAAAATACCGATATCCCCATAGAAAGCCTTCAGAAAGACGAACAATATCTCTTCCGAGTAGTATCAAGTGACCCCTATAACACTTACTTCTACAATGTTGCCGCTGAAGCACAGAACCCAAATGGTGTGCTGACAGTAAAAGATATTTCTCGCAACAACGACAAGAAAGCCAAGGAGAGTGTAACCTACGAAACAAAAATCAGTAACTATGACCCTGAGACTACCACAACGCTACAGGGATTTTTCTTCGTGGCAGCAAACTCACAAATCTTGCAGAGCGGTTGGTCGAGTGAATACAATGGCAAAATGTTCGTTGTTGGAGCCGTGGGCGGTAAGGATTATTGGATGAGAGACGTTGGCAGTGCTAACTCTACCGGTGGTGTTGAAAACTACGTACCCTATATGCTCTGTGCCAATGGTAATCTTGGTAATTTCTCCGATCCCGGCTTTCAGTTGCAGTGCTACCAGAGCTGGCGTAACCACGACTACAATAACGATAACACGGGTCTCGTCTTGAGTACTCCAAACGAGGTGGTGCACGAGGTGAGATACCATATCGTCAACAATGTCACCAAAGAGGATGCGATGGTTATTGTACAACGTCACGGAGCAAGTTCACCATTCAGTCTTGCCAACCGTGACAAACTACAACGCATAGGTTGTACGTTGTCAGAGAACTACTACAGCAATAGTAACTGTACCGTGGCAGCCAGCGCGTTAGTCGGTGAGGCTACCGATGTATATATCCCCTACACATTCAACACTACCACTGACGAAATTGCCGCTATGACAGCCACTGGTCTGCAGTTCAGCACAATAGATAATCCCAAATGGTTTAGCTTAGATATCAAGGAATCAAATACCAAATTGCTGACCTACGACACAAGTAATAATGTTATTGACTCACGAAATGGTCCTACCGATACCACCCCTACCACCCCTTCCAACCGACTGAAGCAGGAGTCACAGTACGCCTTTATCGGTGACCCATATTCCTTCCGGATTATCTGCAAGGCTGCTGACGGACAGTATGCATACGTAGATCCTACAACTATAAACGTCTATGGAACAAATGTAGCAGACAACGTACGTTTCACGGACTCCCCAACAGACAACTCAGATATGTTTGCGATGGTGGCAGGAACTACAAGTAGCAGTTTTCAAATCTTCCAGCGTGATAAATACGCTGTTGATTACCGTGCCTTCTGGTATGCACAAGGTGGTGGTAACCGAATTCGAATGCGTGCCCTAACGAAAGGTGATGAAATAATAGCCGAGCACAATCTGCATGCTACTCCGACGCCTGAATACAGCTATACCTACAATATTGTAGATAACTCTGGACACATCGCCATCAAATATACGGTCACGCAGGAAGTATCGCATCGTCTTGACGGTGAACACGGACACAAAGCCATACCTTCTGCCATCTACAGTCCCTATCTGGAAGGCGAGACGCTGACGTTCTATACCACCTTCACAGAAGAAGGTAACCTTGAAACTCTTTCAAATCCAATTACACAGCTACCATCGGGCAACGATCCCCCTGCCAAAAAGGACATCTACGTACGCTATACCACAAACCATCTGTCAGAGAAATATTATCCTCTTGACAACACCAAAAACTACTTTATGCAACTTGGTGGTCGCTATGTTATTCATAACGGAAGTGTGGTTACACAAGTTGATCGACCAAGTATAGAAGGTGCTGACAAGGAGAATAACATTTGGTTAGTGTTCAACCAAGACCCTTACAATATTACAGTCAGAAATAACGGTCACACTTTTAATCTTTTGAATAACACCGACACTTACAATACTCGTTTCATCATAATGAACAGTGAAGCGGCAACACCTGAAGAAGGACAGATTGTATTGTTATTTGCTAACGGAGGCGATCTTTCAAATTCAAATAGCATTAGTCTTGCTCTTAGTGGTGAAAGTGTTAGCTGGGCTGCCACCGACCGCAGTGCTGCTGCTCAACAGATTATTTTTACTGAAGCAGTTCTTGAGCGTACATACCGACTTATTGACAAGCAGGGAAAGATTCTGTTAGAATATGATAGTAAAGATTTGGATAATGATGAAATATTAGGTGTACCCACAAAGTGGATCAGTCCTCTTGTCAGCACTTATCATTACTGGTTACGCAGCAACTTTACCATATCTGGCGATGTTTATACACTGAAAGCATCACAAACAGAGATTACTTCGCCAGCACAATCTTCCGACGGCTATATCTATGTCACCTACGATGTAAAGGATAATAACATCATCACTCAGATTGATCCCACGTCAAGAGTTCACCAAAATGGTAGTGCCACAGGCACCTTCGTGCGCGATTATGATCACGAATGGGGACAAATATTCATGATTAAATTCGCCGATGGTGAAGAATTTTATCAGGAGAGAGGCGACAGTCTTCGTGAGACGAAGATGAAAGCCATCTATCCATACTCCAACGGTGACAGCGGTTTCAACTTGTATGGTGAAACCAAATGGAACGAGGACAAGGTGAGTGGCTCTTCCACCCGTACCCGTTGGTCGTGGTATGTGGTGAGTCAGACCAACGACCCATACCGTGTGCTTATCACCTCGTGGCAAAATTGTAACACTCGAAAATTGAGTGGCGATGATGTGAGCACTTCGTTTTACAACTACTGGCGCACCTACTATAACAGTGAAATAGGAACTGGCGGGTCTATTGTCACCGCTACTATTTCCGATGACCCCCAGGTGTCGGATGAATCAAAAACAGGAGGTTCTGCTTCAAACGTTCCCACAGAGTATATGCTATTGGGCACTACAGGTAGCTACAAGCTGGTGACCACAAACGAGATAGATAACGGCGTAGAAGCCCATGCCACCTATGGTAAGCACCGACCTGTAAAGGACTTCCTGCAATACTGGAAAACATACGAGACTATCAGCCGTAAGGGTGTCAAACCTAAGGACGGTACAGCCCTTAAATGGGATGAGTTCCAATCCCAAACACAAAACTCATATAGTTTTTTCTCTGCCGAAAATGTGGGTGCCCATCCTATGTATCGTTTCCAGGCATGGCAGAATGCTCGCCCCATCTACACTGAAAAGCCAGACTCTTCATTGTCTAAGAAATACGAGTACGCCTACCACTACTATCAGAAAATCAGCCTTGATGAGACATTTGATCTTGTAGAGCACTCCATCGACGGCATTTTGATTCTTCTTGACAACCACGGTTGGGAAATCATGCGTAAGCCCATGGCCAAAACCGGCGATGCAAACAAGGCCAGCCGCGATGCCGACATTCGCAAGTTCGATAGTCCCATGGTGAAGACCTACCACTTCTGGAGCACAGCCGACAAGACAACCGGATATCACAAATACACTAACTGGCAGACAGAGAAGGGCACAGGCTCTTCACTGGCCGACTATCCTGAAGTTCTCAATAGCAACGGCAACGTATCCGACCTCTTCGTCACCTATGAGGTGAAGCCTGAATATGCCGAACTCTACACAGTAACCAAGAACGGCTCCACTGTTACAGGTGCAGTAGCAGATGGCAAGACTTTCATCATCCGCCAAGACAGCAAACTGGCATACGACAACAGCGGTGCGCTGGCTGCCGACGACAATGCTACCAACATCACAAACATTGATACAGGCCAGTCATTGAACGATCTCGACACCAAATACTATTGGTACTTAGCACCTAATTGGGACATCGACAAAGAGATGGGCTATAAGTATGCTACCAAAACCAACGATGGCAAGGAGGAAGAAGACGTCAACAACACCTCTGACGGTCAGCATTTACCTAGAACCCAAACGGAAACGGAGATATCCTACTACAAAACCTCCAGAGCTGGCTTCGACCCCTATAACATCCAGATATACAACCAGGCAACCAGTAAATATTTCACCACCAATGCCAGTGACTCAAGGCTGGATGAAACCAATGCCATGAAGGCGACGTTCACCGATAAAAACGTGACGTTGGCTTCTCATCATGCTGTCAATACCGAGGTGAACAATGGTGTAGGACATGATGCTGTCAACCTGCACATGACCAACCAGACATTCATGGCGGTCAGCGATGCAAATGGCAACTTGCGACTTATGCCGCGCTTTGACCACTATCATGCCATTCAGAACTTTAATGATAACGGTCTTACCGTTTGGGCTACCGACCAGCCCGAAGACGACAAGACCCACGGGCAGAGCACGTGGATGATTCGTCCAACGGTCTATACCTATATCGTGGTCGATAGCTTAGGCCGCGAAGCATTACGTTATACGTTGCTGAGTGATGGTTCACCGAAGATACCTGCAATGTTCAAGAGTCCGTTGGCCGAGGACTTCACGTTCTGGAAAACGCTGACGGCCGATGATGGTACTCATGATTACGACTATGACCTCTCAACCCTTGCAAATAAGATTTCCGGTTCGTTTGCCGATGCAAACTTATCGACTGGCGGCACTGTCTATGTGCGCTATCATTATGCCCCCGATGCTGATACCGATGGACTGTTGAAAGGTACATGGTATCATGCACAGTTGAACGGAGCTGATGTCAAGGTGACAACAAGCGGTATTGCAAAGGAAGCTTATACAAATGACAACGACCACCATTGGCGCTTTATGCGGAGTGCCGGTGACATCCGAGATCCGTATGCCGTAAGTTTGTATAACGGCAGTAAGGAAACAGAAAGCCCAGCAGTACGCTATATCTTGATGAAACATAATAGTGGTACAGGTTACGCACTGATGCAGGCCGGAACGAAGACGACAGCGTCGTACTCATTCCTCGATGGAACATCTGCCCCAACCTTAGCCGCACAAAGCAACTATACCACAGGCACAGCAGAACCTTTTACTCCTGCTGGCACCATCGACGCATCGAAGAAACTGACGTTAGTCCCCATCCTTGCCACAAACAAGCTGACCTATAAGATTATCACAAATAGCGGTAAGGTGGCACTGACCAGTGACGAGGAAACCGGTATCACGGACTCTTACAAGCTAAAACTTCCCAATTGGATGAAATCGCCACTGATGAAGGACGATGCATACCTCTTCTATTCCGCTGCTGACATCGTTGGATCCACCGTCACCATTAAAGGTGAATCGACTACTTCGCCTACGACGCTTGACGGCGATGTGGTCTATGTACGCTACGACTACGAGAAGTCGAAAAAGGCTGTCACATCGTTCCAGATGCCCGACCTCGACGGACTGCCCTATAACTATGCGCCGCTCGACCCGTCGGGCAAGGTGATGTATACCATAGGTATAAGCAGTAATGACAATGGTAAGATATGGTCTGTCGGTACAGGAGCTGAGAAAACAATAACGAAGGATACTGAGACAGACGTCAAGGTAAGTACCGAATTAACCCGTCCAGCCCGCCTATGGCTATTTACAGGCAATGACCCCTATGAAGTGACGATACAGAACCCGTCAACCAGCACTACGGCAGTATTGGCGGGTAAGACGCCAGATTCTTCAGCATCGGATGCTGCAACGCCCAATGATAAGTATCCGCTCGTCAAGCTGGTTGCCACCGATGATGCAACCTACAACCTGAACACCTTCATGGTGTTGAAAGCCAACCCCAATGAAGTCACCTCGTCAGACAACAAACACCGAAAGGGAACGCTGAAGTTGTATGTTACCGGTAACGACACACAATACTTGGCGGAGAGTAACTCGCTGGCAGGTGGCGTGTATATTTATAAGGATGCACTGACATATAAGAATCGACTTGAAGCTTCAGGTGAGCCGCTGAACCCGAAGGACGAGATTGCAACCCCCGCCAATCCTATGATAATCTATAGCAACTTCTTCTACCGTCCTGTACTGACCTACCATATCATAACGAACGATAAGAAGGAAGCGCTGAAGGGTTATTCGCTCATGGCTGGAACTACCGTGGAGATTCCGGAGGTATATCAGAGTCCATTGCTCAACAGCAGCGACTTCACCTATTATACTAAGGCAACCAAAGAAGGCAGCGATTATACCGTAGATACAGATGCTTCAACGGCAGCCAGCACAACGATTGCTTCTTTGGCAAGCAAGAGCATCGGCGATATTTATGTGCGCTATACCTACAGCCGTGCAAACAGTCCGTTTAAGATTGCTACCAACATCGATGATGCTGCAGAAGACGACACCCGACTGGATTGGGAAAATGAGGACGGCCTCGACCTGAGTGGCGACCCCAGTAATCCGAATACTGGTGGAACTTGGTACACCATAGCTGATATGCAGGATCGTTTCAATGCCGATCATGGTAATGTGTTCGGTGTCAAAAGCGTAACAGAGACCACAACGACATTTGAAAAGACCAAAGTCAATGAATTGACCAATGGACGTGCACCTTCTAACAAGGAATACCTGTGGAAACTGATGGGCGACGACCCGTACGCCATCAGAATCTACAATGCTCAACACGGTCAATACCTGTCGGTAAAGACAGATAACAATAAGATGTCATTACAGGACAAAGATGCTGTCGGCTACTACCAGACTTTCATGCTTCTGGAGGCTCATGGTAATGACAATGAGATTGGCGACTTTGGCAAAGACGAAGAGGGTAACTTCAACTACCAGTTGCGCAGATGGACATCACTCATTGCCTCAGGAACAAAAGTGTTTACGAGAGTTACGACAGACAATGATGCTACTACAGGTAATCTGAATGCTCGAGATTGGGACTTCGACAATAGAAACTTCAGTAACTACGATATCCGTATGTCGGGTAACGAAGTGGTGACGCGCCAGATTCTGAGTATGGGAGCTGGTGGCACCGGTCTCTATTGCGTAGAGTTTGTCAAGGCCCCCGTCTCGCGTAAGTACCACTATCATGCCATCAAATATGAAGGTTCTACACGCATCGGCCAAACCTGGGATGCCATCATGGAGCACGACTGGTTGCAGCCTGTGGTGCTGGAGGATAATATCGCGCGCTTGTTCTGTAAATACGAGATGCGCGACACGCTGGCATCAGGCGATAATGTGAATAATGAGAAAATGAATATCTTCAAGTCCCGCGCCGAACTGGAAAAGAGGGATAATGCCGGTGCTCAGGTGCCCAATGCCCAGTTCTACAGCAATGAAGACCTCACCAAGCGCGTCAAGGACGATCGAATAGAAGGCGCCAGCGGCCAGTATGACGTCTATCCGGAGATAGAACTCGATGATGTCTATCACATCTACTTCAAATATCAGATAGACAACACTGCTACCGTGAGTGGACGCAAGCTGAGCGACATCACCAGTACTACTGAACAGATAGCCAACGACAAGGCTCACTATGCAGAAACGGGACGTCTGGATCCGGCTTATTATACTGGCGACGGTCATGGCAAGTGGTTCTTTATGGTGCTCGACACCGATGCCGAGATGACAGCAACAGGCGAAGAAGATAGCCGCACCTATACTGGCAACCAGTATTTCCTGCGCCGTGAGGACAACGGTACAGTGAGCTGGATGAACAACAGCTACACACTGCATCCACAAGCCGAAGACAACTATAACGACTGGAAACCGTCACGTGTAGCAGAGTGGTATAAGAAAGGTGATAACGACCCATACCGTGAAGGACGCTGGCTGTGGACCTTCGTGGGTACCGACCCCTATAACATGCAAATTGTAAACATGGAGTCGGTGGTTGGTGTAAACACCAATGCCGAGGGTGTATATAGCCTTGCCGGCGCTGACAACTGCTGGACTACAATCGGCCAGACCACGCTAAGCAACGGAGCTACAGCCTACCCCGTAACAGTTCCCACCGAAGAACCAACAGAAAATCAGTATTGGGGTATCAGTAACGGCTACGGCACGGAGGGTACGATGAGCCTCATCTCTACAGCCATCACTTTGACAAGTGACAACGATATTAAGGTGAACCAACCGCTCTATTGGAATATGCTGAAACGCACCATCAACAAGGTGACCACTCAGAGCGTAGAAGGCAGTAGTCGTAGCAGCGACCGCTCGAATGCTATCCAGCTGATCCTATACGAACCGGTTAAATACCAGGATATCAACTTGGTGATTAAGCGCGAGGATCATGTGGTAGCATATAATGGCTGGAAAGCAGGCAAGACTCCCGATGAAAAGCGAGCTTATCTTAAAGAGTTAGACTCCGGCATCTCGCTGCTCTACTTCACCGCTGCTGAACGTACCTACGTGGCAGATGACAAGATAGACCTGAGGACACAGTTGTCTTTGCCAATCAATGTGCGCCGTGCCTTCTGTAAATATACGCTCTATAAGGACGACTTTACGACAGAGATAAACGAAGCTGACGAGGACACCTATTACTATACAGTGACCGACGGTCCATACCCCACTACCACGCAAGCGACGACTACTGGTACGTGGAGTGGACCTGACGGAGAAGGCAAGTACACTTATTCTGCTACTGGTGACAAGGTCTATGACGAGGATGGCAAGCCTGTCTGGACATACACAGCAGACGGTACGCTGTATTCAGCACCTGCCCCTGGTGGTGCCCAAAGTATCTACGTAAAATACGAGGTAACGAGTGACATCTTCCTGAAGACTGCGCCTACAAAGACTCAAGTTGAAGAGATGGCTCAGAACAACGACCACGTCTATTTCATGGACTTCCCTACCTACGATGCTAAGGGCAACGAGATTACTCACCATGCTTTCTACGACCCCGAGGCCACCACATTCATACAAACGGGCGACCTGTCTCGCAACAAAGACAAGAACACAGGTATATGGATACCAGAAAAGAAAACGTGGAGCAGTTCTGACTATGTCAGCGATTTTACAAACTCATACAATGCTACACAGTATCGCACTGCTGACGACCGTCTGGTATCGACACCCGATAAACTGAAGTGGTATTTCGTGGGCGACCCTTACAAACTGCAGGTATTCAGTACGGCAGGTGCTTGGAATGGTGACAAGCAGGCACAGCTGGCACGTTTCAACACGGTAGAAACCAACTTCAAGTTTGTGTCCGACTGTGTTCATATACGCTTGCCTAACTATGAAAATATCGACAACCGTCCAACCCTCATACCTACCAATGAATATGGTGTGGCTATGCCGGAGAAGGCATTCCCTAACCGTAACAACGGCAAACCTTATGTAAACGACTTCTACTGGGAGTGCGTGCCCGCAGCAAGCAAGGAGAACGGCACTTTTGCCCTGCGCTTTAAGGAGGACAACGACTTGCTGGGCTACCGTAACGTTTATTACTACTTAGGACGCGACGGAAAGACGATGGTCTATAACTCCAGTGAGGAGAATCCGGAGAAGTATCACATCAACCTGAACTACAGGCCAAACAACGAACGTTACGAAAGTGGTGAATACTTAGGCTACCATAGGGCGAATAACGACTCTACCATTATCCGACTGGTACAGCCGGTGAAGGTATATATCACCACCAACCGTGCCGGTGATGATCGATACAGCGAGCAAACCAACGTCACTGTCGATGAGTATAGCGGATACTATGGCCTGGGTGAGACCATCACGGGTGTGCCTCGTCACTTGCAGCGTAAATATGTAGGGTATAACGACCTTACGCACAATGGTATTACAGCGGGTACACATAACCTGACCATTGGCAACGCTACCAGCTCTGGAACATGTGGCACCGCTCCTTATACAGGTAAACACAGCCAAACCATCAACGACCTCATGACTCATAAGGTCAGCAAGGAACCTGTAAACGCCATCTTTAAGTTTAGTGTCTATTACAATGTGGACGACATGACCGCCGACGGTATCCACCTGTTTAGCAGTTGTGCAAACCCAACTACCCCGCTCGCCTCTGAACTTACCTGGTTAGACATGATGGTAGGTTCAAGCAGTTGGTTCTACTATGACAAGACCAATGTAGATGGAAACGGCGTTGAAGACGAGAAATCACGCGTAAGCAACTACCGTCGTGCCTTAAGCGAAAACAAATCCGGTTGGAACAATGATGCCGATGGTTGGAACGACGGTCTGAAGGGCCTACACTGGGCATTCGTGGGCGACCCCTACGACTTTACCATCCTGAACCGTCGCCGCTACGAGGATGCCATAGGAGACGATGATCCTATGTGGCTGGCCGCTACAAAGAATACGATTGCTAATTATGATGCTTCTGGCGATTCTATCGTTTGGGCGGCAACACTCATGAGTAACAATGAAATTGAAGCAAATGAGGAATACAGCAAATCCACATCTACCGCAATCGCAGGTACAGATAAGGTTACTCACTGGTCGCTCCAGATGTGGAAACTGGGTAATGCCGACTACTACTTCCTGCGTACAGCATCGCTCGACAAGACTACGGCAGGTACCGATGACAGCGAAACCGACAACTACTGGCGCATGATGGCAAAACAGAATGGAACGAACGAGTTCTATGCTGAGCCATACGCCCTCGACGACCATAACCGATACACCAATAATAAGAACAATCTGAACTGGGGTAACTACGTGACCAACGATATGCGATACTCGAAGACCATGAACAGCTTGGGTGTCTATGAGCAGCGCCTGCAGATACGTACGGCAGTGGCAGAAGACAAGGATAAAGCTGATAACGACTGCTTCGATGCAAAGGTGGAGATTCGCACCAAAGACGGCACGCTGCGTATCTCGAAAGATAAGCTCGAGATTAAGTACGGTCTGGCTCCCGACATGCTGCCATACACTCTGCGACGCTATGGTTGCGAATATACATGTTACGTAAACTATGACGAAGGGACCAAAACTGGTGACCTTCTCACCCGTCTGCGCGACAGTGCAACACCTATGGATGAGAGCGAATCGGTTGACTTTGCAAATTCCGAATATACGTTATTGTCGAACGCCATCACTGCAGCGAAGGCTGAAAGCAAGAACGTCACCCTGACCTATATCTATGAGGTGGCAGACTCTACAGCACAGTACTTCACTACTGCATCTGATGCCCTTACTGAAGACTACACATGGACGAACACTTACTTTGCATGGGATCAGACCTATTCCGGTACTAACGTTGAGGTTGAGTACTATGTTGACGTATTCGACCACTATGTATATGATGCCAACGGACAGATTATTGATGCTGTCTATATCAAGGAACGTCGTACACGAGTGGTGACGAACCCTACACAGGCATATCCCACAACGGCATACCTAAACACTCACACCAACCAAGTGAATGTATTTGCCGACGAGAGTACGCAAAGCAAGGACGACCGACAGAAGTGGGCACTCGTGGGCGACCCGTATGGATTTACCATGAAGAACTACGCACAGTATCTCGTCAACAACAATGCTACACAACTGCTTGACAAAGGCCTGATGACGCAGACCACCATTCCGGTACAGGCACAGCGCTTCGCTATCGGTATTGACGAGAATGGCAACTCATTCCTATCGGTCATCGACAGCAACGGCGAGGTTATAACGAACATGAGCTTCACATTCAGCACATCTTCTGACAAGACTGTTAACACCGTCGGTACGGGTGTAAACAACAACGACCCGACGGGTCATACCTACGACACTGACAACGTGAAGCCGTTTAAGTTAGCTAACCTGCTGAGTTATGCCGACATTGTGCAGTACCACCTTGTCATTGCACACCAACACTCGCTTGATCCTGATAACACGCAAGTATATCTCGACCTCTCTAAAGCCGATAACAACGCAGATGTAGTTACCGCTTTAGGCGGTGATGCAACGAAAATTGCAAACCGTGCGAATTTCAAAAACCACCTCTTGGAATACCTGATGTATCAGGGCATACAGAAGAGGACAAAGGATATGTACGTCAATCTCGATGAATTCGGTAAGCCAACAGGCATCAAGACTGGTCAGGAAAACAATGTCAAGACCCTGCTGAAGCAGAACGCTTCGCTGCGCGACTTCCTCAGTTATCCGATAACCGACTACAGTGTGTCTCGCGTGGGTATCGGTAACCACCCACAGGTGCCATGGTATATGAAGAGACAGTTCTGCCGCTACTTCCTCTATCAAAGCGATGTGATGCGCTCTGAAATCGATAATGACAGTCCGGCTCTTGAAGTGGCTGACGCTGAATGGGGCAGTTCTACAATAGAAATAGACGGAGTAGAGTATAAGATCAATCCGTCCAGCCCGTATGCAGTTACCGTTATTTACTACAATGGCAAGTTCTATTTAGAAGGTCATGCTCCAGGAGAAGGTACCAGATATGAAGGTTTGATACAACGCACCTTTGAGGAGAATGGTGTAATAAATCGGGCTTATAATATCAAATGGATAAGTATCTTCGACCAGTCGAAATGGGACGCTTGGACTACTGATGATGATACGAAGGCTCTTACCGATCCAGACTATGCCGACCGTAAGATTGAGGTAAGTCCGGGTGATTACAAGAAGGCTCCGAAAAACTACAAGCAGGCATTGGCTCTGCAGGGCACGGTGCTCGACCGTCTTCAAGAGTGTCACTACAACCGTATGGTGAAGATTGATGTTGTCTATGAGGTCATCCCTGAGGCATTCCAGTTTGCTTACCGCGGTCGCAATACTACGGCATGGTATCAGATGATGACTAATAATAGCGGCACAGATTACCTGATGAACTTCTCATATCAAAATCATATAGGATTAAAAGCCGGTCGTGACACTCATTATACCAACGACTATCTGTGGGCACCGGAAGGCGACCCGTACGGATTTGTACTGCGCTCACGCTACTCTACTATCAATGGTAACGGATTTAATGCCACAGCTGTGACAACTCCGGGCGAACTGCCTAAGAAGGGAGTTGAGTACACTGCATCTGAAACAGCTTCCGATTATGAGGCTACCTACACCCATGCAATGCCATTCATCTCACGTCTTATCATCCATACACTGAAGGGCAAGACATTACCACCGCCAAGTGGTGGAACGGCCGGTGACGATAGTATGTCGAACGGTATCTATGAGATGTTCACCGGTGATGCAACATTCGGCAACTCTTTCCTCATGCACCCGACAACGGCTTATATCGACACTTCCGATCCGGAATTTAGTAGCTACTACATGATGCGTGACACAGACGGCAAGGCAAAACTGAAGCTTCAGTCAGCACGTACGCTGCAGAACGACAACAACGCCAACTGGTATCTGTCTGCAACGACAGAACAGCTGCTTCCCTACTTCGAACGGGCAGGCTACGTGGGAGGTATCAGTCCCGCTCGTGTCGCAGCTAACTTCAACTATCAGGACTACTATGACCAGTTGAAGACTGCAAAGGCAAGCGGCACTACGCTCGACTTCTCTCTGCTAAGAAAGATTCAGGAGACGGTGTATGACGGAACATTCAAGGATGCAAGTGGTGCTACTGTTTCAGAAGGCACAGAACGTGCGGGTGTGACACTACCTCTGACCTTCGTTAGTACAAACCTCGTGAATATGACTGACGGCTACTACCGCATCGCAGGCTTCTCGACAGCCCAACTGAATGCTTATGAGAAGGCTCATGCTACGACAGGCCACGAGGGCATACAGGGTCAGCGCTACATCAGCGGCTACCGCTTCAAGTCAGAACTGGATGGTAGTAAACCATTACGCTTCTTCGAGACAACTAAGGACAATGCTACCATACATACCTTTGCCGACCTCGACGCTGCCACACCGTTTACGGCTGAGGCAACATTACGAGGCAACATCGAACTGCTGCCTGCCGACTTCGACCCGTCAAGCATATTCCGTATACAGCCTACTGGCACAGCAGCGTACAACAAGTACACGCTGAGCACACAAGGATTGAATGTTCAGGCATCGGCTGGCAATGCAGCCACCATGTCGTCTGCTGACGGTACCGCCCTTCGTCTCGATGACATCGGAGGAGCAGCTGTAACGCTGAGATACTTCTCCGACGAACCGGCATCGGCTTCCTGGGATGCCTCTGTAGTAGAAAACATTAAGACGAACTACCTCACCAGCACGGGCGATAGCTACAGTATAAGCATGGCTGCCGACAACGAGTTGAACGAGACAACAGACGGCATCCAGGACACCAAGTGGCTGTTGCAACCCGTGGGAATTCATGAGGACTGGCCATACAACGAGATACCACTTCGCGTGGAGGTGAACAAAGGTGGTGTTAAGAACTATGCACTCACTGGTGATGACTTGACAGCACCAGAAAACCAGGACAACAACTACTACGGCACGCTCTATGTTCCGTTCGACACACGTCTGTCAAATACCACCGATGCGGCGTTCACATTGACAAAGGATCCGGAGGATGTGGGTACGACTACTACCCCAGGCAAGGTGACAATGGCAAGTGTCAGCCGTCTCAACGACATGGGTAACCCGCAGTTCGTTCCTGCCGCTTGGCCAGTAGTGCTACGCACCTCAGATGCAAGCAACAAGGTAAAATTGGTCAATGAGGGACATACCGAGGAAACTCCTAATGTTTACATCAATGAGCGCCACTATGTCAACCTGTATATTCCGAACATCACCCCGACGGTAATCACCGGCGCCCTTGATGAGATAAAGCTCAGCGGACAATATCTGGAAAAGGAACTGACAACGACAGATCTAAGCGTAGCAAATTTGAACGATAAGACTATCATGGTATTCGGTCTGCCATTCGAAGGTTTGGCATCGCACTCATCACACGAGTATGAAACCAACCAGCAGGTGGGCTGGTTCACAAACGACAACTGGGCAAGAGAAGACTTCCCACTGCTAAAGGCTCACACAGGCAGTTATGCTGCAGCAGGAACTGACGGAACCGTAGCCACCGACGCTGAGCGCAACAACAAGTACGTATATCATAACAAAGTGTACTATGTGCTCAACCAGTCATATACGCCTCCTGCTATGCCAGCAAAGAGAAGGTATATAGTTGCCATCTTCGATGGTGAAGAAGAGTTGGAAGAATTGGAAGAAGCAGAAAAACCGGAAGAACCGGAAATCCAGCAGACTACCGATTCCGACCCTTGGCCATGTGATGTATTTGACCTGCAAGGTCGTCGTGTAGCAGTCAACGAGACTCCACAGACTCTGCGTCATAATCATCCTGGTTTGCCTAAGGGAGTTTATATCTTCGGACGTAAGAAAGTAATAGTTAAGTAAGCCCCCGACCCCCGAAGGGGAAGGGAATAAAACCTGTCAACTAAAATATTTATATAATGAACAAAAAGACAATCAAATCAATTATAACCAGAATCAATTCCTTCAGTAGTTGGATGGCTTCTACTCTCCCCCTTTGGGGGTTGGGGGGCTGCCTACTTCTCCTTTCCTGCTCCGACTGGAACGACATGGGAACAGAAACCATACCCGACGGAAAGAATAAAATAGCAGAAGAAAGCATCGGAATCGCCTTCAGCGGCTCAGTTGCGCCAAGTCATCAGGCTACACGTGCCGATGCCACCATTATAAACATTGGCGAAACCAACCTGCTACCTACTGCGACAAGCAATAGGCGCGTAGGCTTATTCGGATGCTATACCGGCACGCATACATGGGCAGAACTTGTAGAGCTGTCGCAGAAAGACGGTCGCACGGCTGATGAAAATACTATCCTCAACAACTTCTACTCCGCAAACTTGATGTTCAACGTACCCGCAACCATCAATAGCGATGGCACACTGACCTACACTCCCCAGCAGTTCTGGAGCAATAACCCGCTACCATCGCCAGCTACCGGTCATGAATACATGACCTTCTTTGCCTACTACCCATACAACGAGAGTTCTACGCTTGGTGAGTATGGTATCTCAATGTTTAATGATGCGAATGGTATTGGTCAGGGTAAGGGTATGGGAAAGGTGAAGTTTACTATGCACTCCGATGCAGGAAAGCACAACGACTTCCTCATCTCGGCACCTGTCACCGACTGTAATCGTGACAAGTACCCGCTGATACGCACCGACAACACTCCCACCTACTCCCCCACTCCCGTGCAATTCCATCTCTATCACATGCTGGCACAGGTACGCTTCTATGTCTTTATATATGGTAATGACAAGATGGTGTATAAGGATACAAATAGCGATGGTACACCTGATGCCGCAACTCAAACAGATTTGGATGCTGCCACAAAGAAATACTTCAGGAAGTCTGATGCCACTGAAGATGGCGTCGCCGTTGGATTATGGTTAGAAAATGGGTTTGTCATAAATGGTGTAACTATTAATGATGGTTATATCACAGCCCATGGTGAGGAATTACCCGCCGTAATGAACGATCAAGGTTGTTGGATTCCACTGAATTTAGGCGACAAGATTCCTGATGAGTCAAAATGCGTAAGATGGAAACGAGGTGAAGTATGGAACCTCAGCCATACTAGTAAACGTCCAGATATGACCTATACCATGGAGTTAAACAACATCCACACCACTGCTACGTTCTATCCCCGTTACACTCTCAGTGGGGCCACCATCGCCTACGACGATGCTGTTACCCTTGGTTCAACCACCGTCGGCCACTACGTCATGAATCCCTATTGGTTCACCTTTCAATACGGCAAGCGCGTTCGCCTCAACGACAACTATATGTTTGGATACTTCGAAGATACACCTGTAGCAAAGCAACTGAATGCCACTACAACGATGACTGGCTACGATGACATCGACGGATGGGACTGGAGAGGAACCGACGACCCCCTCGACTACCTGCGACTGACTCCACCTGTATTTCTTGAGGAACTGGAAGGCAATCGCGACGACTCATGGAAAGATCCCAGTGACCACTCAAAGGGGCGCAAACATTACAACTACGCCCCTGGCAACATCCTACTCGTTGTCCCTCAGACACTGAGCGATGACGACGTGCCTCACGTGGTAATCACAGCCCACGGTTATGATGCCACCACCGATGCAGAGCTGACTGCAAAGGTCACGGTCAACCTGCTTAAGATGGGCATTTCGTGGGAAAGTGGTTACGTTTATTGTTATGCCTTCCTCGACGAGCTTCGTCCTGGCGACGACAAGGTGCGAGGACCAGAGAGTATCACTACCCTCTTTAATAAAGAATGGCGCACTGACCAGTGGTAAACGAATAAAGGCAGCCTCAATACGGGCCGCCTTTAAGATATATATATATAATGTGGGCTGTCACTCTGTGGCAGCCTCTATTTTTACTGCTTCATCGGACGGATAGAGCGCAGGTTGGTGTAGTAATTCAGTTTGTTAGGATTAGCATTGAATATACCGATGACTGGCTTATCAGCAGTACCGGCAGAGGAGAACGACCATTCTGGTGTTACCCACAACACTGCAGCCTTTGTGTCTTGATCGTCGTTGTTATAGTCCGACGTCCAGAAGAGACCATTGGTCTGGTTCAGCTGCTCACTGGCATCCTGTAGTTGTGTACCCACCGTCTTATTGCCGTGCCACTCACCCGTAGCAGGCATATAAACCATTGATTTATAACGATCATCATCAGGAATGGCATCAGTGTCATCAGTGTGTTTATCGCAATAAAAATAGCCGCCCTTACTGCGTAGACCGCTGGTTTGTGTTGTTCCGTTGAGGTCTGGCGCATCAGGCCACATATTCAGCTTGTTTGAAGCGGAAACCACCGTTTCGCCAGTCTTTGAGAACACCTTGAAGACATCTGCCGACGGAACACGGAAGCCAGGCGGGCACGGGTCATAGACGGTTTTGGTCGTAGAGTTCCACATAGCATTGTCAGTAACATAGTCGCTGCTACCGACGTCGAACCAAGAGTTTGCGTTCGTCTCCCACTGCAGCACTCCGTATGGATTGGCTATAGCATCGCCGCCATTGGCAGATTGTGCCAACACAAACTTCGTAGTGATGTCCTTATTGTCAATGTCGTAGATGGGGCGCACCGTACCCGCCAGATTTCGCACGGCGGGGAAGGCTGTTGGGCGTCCCCATTGGTAAACAGTTCCTGTACCGGTGTAGAGTTCCTGACGAGCGTGTTGGGTAATTTTCACCTCGGTGGTGTTCTCGGTGTCCGTCTGTTTCAGTTTTATCCACACACTGCGCGGTTCATAAAGTCCGAAGTTATCATTATCAGGCACCCATCCGAGGTTTACAGGCAGAATGTCATAAGTTTTAGTTTCAGGTGTAGTGTAATCCTGCAATGTGGCAATATGGTCATCCTTTACATATTTGCCTGATCCATTTTTTTTCTTCGAGCCATTAACGAAGTAAGCATCGTAGGAGTTTTCGTCAGACGTCCCTTCATTGCGATACACCTCGTCGGTCATCCATATATGCCACGTCCATAGTGTCTCCCATTCACCATAGGTATGGACACTTAATGAATTCCATTCTCCAGAAGCGTAAGTTGCAACTTTTCTTGCTTGCAGGGCAATCACAGCATTTGCAGGCACAGATGTACCTACCTGAAACTGTATCTGTCCTTCATCGCCCTGTGATTCGTTGAGAACAACCGAAGATATAAATCCCTTCCTGTCCTGCCATAGGAGTACAGCCCTCAATGTTCCTTCTATACCTATATTCGAGAATCCTGGACGCGACCATACGTATTCTCCATTGGAATGAGACGATTCAGGATTGGTATTGGCACCTATCTGTTCTTTTATCTGATATTTGGTGATGGTAGTACCTCGGTGATCCTTAAAACATGCTTTCTGCTTGTTGTTGTCCGCCGTCATATTTCCATAAACCAACGGGAATTTATACGTACCAATACGGTTAATGATATAACAGTTAGCAGGCTCTTTGCTGTGGGTTTCTCCATTGGCATAAGGGTAGGTTGTCGATAGGTCAACCTGACTATCACCAGTTGTAGGGTTACCACTCAGCACCTCATCGTGTGTACTGCTGAGAGCCATAGTTTGTCCTGCCACGGTGTAGGAGGCTGTAGCATTATTACCACCGTCATAGTGAGTGTCGGCATTGAGAACGCCACGGAAGTCAGTAAGCCATGAGAGCGACGCTGGCTTACTTGCCGGTACAACATAGCTATCAGCAGCACCTGTCTCGCTATAGCCGGCAATATCCCATGTCACAGGTGTATAAGATGCCACCTTCGAACCTGATGAATAATCGTAGAACAATCGGTAGCTGTCAACACCTAAAGTACTGCTTACGGCATTGGCAGAGTGTTCCAGTTCCACATTTGCCGTGCTGGTACTAAGATAATATCCCGATTCCATGCGTCCGACAGTAATCTTATAGTCCACCGTATATCCCTTTTTCCATACATCACCTTCCAATGAGCAAATCAGCGTGTGTGCCTTTGTGTCTCCACCACCCAAATCCTCGGTGAGGTTCACGGTGAGCGTAGTCCCTGAAGGTAATGTCTGTGGCAGCAGGAAAAGCGTAGGCGTACCAGTGATGGGCACATCGACTGCTCCCGAGATTCCCGTACCCACATGACTTGCACCGACGGTGTAGGTCCGTGTGGCAGTGCCAAGGGTCCATTTTCCTTGTGTAACGGTAGCGTCATCAGTTTCAGTGGGGTTATACGTTCCTTCTGTTTTCGACCCCGAAATGCTGATGCTGTTTATGGTAACCACACTTGGGATAGTACCCTGCGAGAAACGCACGGCGGTAAGAATATGACGGAACATCAGATCAACAAATTTATTATCCTTACCCAGATTCTCCTGCTTCGGATTTGTGGTAACAGAACCTGCAGGCCCGCTGGCAATTGAAATATTGTTCGACTCGCCGTATAGCACATCTACAAGTTCATTAGCCTCCTCGGGCAAGGTATAGGTAAGCGTTGGCGGAGTAGCATAACTGCCTCCTGTTGCCGACATATTGATAGTCTCAAGCGATGGGGCTACGGCATAGAATCGCATATAGTCACCCTGTCCGTAGGGCCACTCCACCGAGTTACGCCAGTTGCGCACCTTAGTGAGCAATATCTGATCGAAGAGTCCTGTGCCGTTATTGGTATATCCCCAAATGGTCAGAGAGTCGTGGAAGTTAATGATGCCAGTCACCACCTCGTTGGCACCTGCACGGGTATCCAGCTTCGTTGTCTGCGACCCTGTTGCTGAAGCATTCACTGCCCCACGATTAAAGCCCATCAGCGGTACAGGTTGTTTCTGCACCTTCAGTCCGAAAGTATTGTCGCCCTGTAGTGTGCGTTCTGTAAATCGGTCACCGTCATCAGGAGTGCCTTCAGATGATGCTGCCCTGGTACCTGTAAGAACCACTTCCTTGCCCATTTCTTCGGTTGTCATAGAGAAAAGCAAGCCGCTCTGGTCACCATTATTGCCGTTAACATCGAGCAACTCGTCGCTGCAGGCTGTCAACAGAGCACCTACTATCAAAACTATATATATAGCGTTATTCTTCATTTCTCATTATTCACTTTCATTCACGATATGTCCTATCGTTTCATTTTCGAAATCAGTTACCACATTTGGCGTGAAACGCATTGGGAAGTCCCAATCTACCACGCTGAGAAGTTCAAAGCTGATGTGCTCCACACCGATGCGTATAAGCAGCGTATAGCGTTTGCCTGGCTTGAGGTCGAGCGTCACACTGTTACCCTCTACCTCGTTGAGGATACGGGAATATTTGTGTCCCTCGTTGTCGGTGAGATAGTTGACAAGCAGGGCATCATCACGTACTACCATCGAATAGGTGAGTTTAGGAATGAGTGTTACCTTGCGTGGTATGAGCACCTGCGTCATAGTATTCTTGATAAAGTTACGCTCCTCTTCGCTTACACCGTATGCACTCTTCCAACGATTAGGATTTGCTGTATAATCTGCCTCGGTAATAGTTGTAGCATCTACCCACTCATCGTCATCCGTCGAGGCTGTACCCTTCGTATCCAAAATCCATTTCCACTTATCCAGTTCTATGTCGCGGATAAACTCCTCGCGGGTATCGGTGGTTCCACGGATAGTATCGTTTATCATCGACTCCTCGTAAGTGATGGTTTCATCACCAGTGGTCCAGGCATTGGGGGAACCTGGGTCGCTCCATGTACCATCAATCAAACTGAATTTGCCACATTTTTGTAGATAGTTCTTACCTTCACCATCCTTTGACGTAGATTTCAGTTCCAGTTTGCTGACATATACAGTTGGATAGAGCACTGCAGCAGGTATCTTACCCGTATAAGCCGGCTCGTCATACACACGCTGCACATATATGTCAATTGCAGAGAGCGCGTGCTTGAACTCCAGAGGAACCTTCTGGTAAGTAAGAGGCGATGCATCGGCAGTGATAAGTCCTTGCCCGTTTCGTGTAGCATCTATTTTATTTGCCCAAAGCAAATCCACCTGCTGGTCGGCTGCACCTATCTTGTATATAACATGCGGAGTACGATCAGCTGTACGCACATAATCGATAACACCCGCTGTTGGATGAGTAGATTCATCAACCCACGGAGCATAGGCAAAGAACGAGATGTAACGTGAAGTAGCATTATTGGTTGAGTTGGGCCAGTACTTCAAAGGCGAATATACCCAGTCGTAGTGGGGCACATCGTTCGACAGGTCTGCATCGTCACCATTCTCCACGTACTGCACACCCCACGTCACCTGCTGGTTCTGCATGAAGAAGTTGGAGAAACTGCTGAAGGTGGCAACATTATTATCGGCAAAAGTTGTTGTCCAGTCATTTCCGTCCGTCAGATATGCAAACACACCGAAGCCCTCACCCACATTCTTTAATGCAGCAAGATTATTAATCATTCCAGTAGTAGCACGTGTCATCTGTTCCTCCAATACATCACCATCCAGATTAGTTGTGAAGAAAATAGCATTATTCTGTTCAGCAGAAAGTGTAGGGGATACAGCATCCTCATCACTGGACGAACAGGCTGCCAGCAACATCGCCATCAAATATATAATTGCTTTATGTTTCATACATCTTACATCTTACATCATACATCTTACTTCACCAGGAACTTCTTTCCGTTGCGAATATAAATACCAGGGGCAAGCACCGTCTCATCATCGCCCATCAACTGTCCGCTTAGGCTGTAGATAGCGTCGTTATCCGGAGCATCCGAGGTATTCGGAGCATCTATAATTTCATCCATGTCGCTCACTCCTTCTATTCCGATAAAACGCTTGGCACTGCCACCTCCGCCAGAATTCCACAGTGCATCAGGCACGTTACCCGAACGTATCAGCATATACGCCTTATTGGCGCCAAGGGTGTTGAGCGTAGCCTCGGTTGAAGACAATGCAGCGGCCTCAGTACCGTTATACAGATGCATACGATAGAACACCGGTACGTTGCCGCTGTTGGTAAAGCCAGTGGTATGTTGGACATCGTTGTCAATCTTCGTCCACTTCATATAGCGTTCTGCAAAGATAAAGCGAGTGTAGTCGCCATCGGCAGCGCCGCTGTCATCCACTGAGTCACCATCTTTGTCTATTACGCCTGTTTCACGCTCCTGCGTCAGCACGCGACTGTCAAGGTTAGCCATCATCAGGTTACCCTCCGTACCGCCGAAACCTACGGCACTGCTATTGAGGATTGTCGCACTATAAGGTGGATAGAACAGTGGAACCTGGTTGCCACCCTTTGCCTTTGCGAAGTCGGTAGCGGCGTTTGTTGTGGCTGTTGAGGCCTGTTCTGCGGTCATCGTACCGCCATTGCCATCGTCATCCCCTTCCTTATACGCCAACTTCAATTTAAGCACCATTCCCGTTTCAGCTGGCATTGCGTTGCTTTTCTCGTTCAGTCGCACGGTTACCTTATTGTTCGTATAAGATGTTGCAGTAACGGTGTTAGCCTTGATATCGTTTACAGTGAAGATGCCCGTCTGCGTGTAGTCTATGGCATGGTCACGACTTTCGGTAGCCCAGGCATCGCCTTCGCCAACTCGCTTCATCTGTTTCATGATGTTGGTCACACCGATGCGGTATATCTTCGTGCCACTGGCAAACGTCACATCTGCTTTTCCTGCCGCTGTAACCTTGTATTTATATACATTGGTAGCCACATCATAGCCGTCAGTACCATCATCGGTATACGATATTTTCGTCAGATTTGACGGCACCACTGTAGGTTCGGCACTCGACTTGATATACACATAGTGGTCAGCAGTCATATCAGGGATAGTCACTGTCACATCTTCTTGGCAAGTTAAAGCCCGTTCATAGCTCACAGGAGCAGATGCGTCAGGACCGGTGATCTTCACTTCTGTTAGATATACAGTATATTGCTTCCCGGCACGACATAGATACACCTCGTTACGACCTGCAAGACCATCACCCTGCTTTACAGTATATTCTATCTCCTGCTCTTCCGTAGCCGTACTGCTTGGCCAATTGATTGTTACCAGATCATCATATGAATTGTCGTTGGCACCGGCATAGAAACTGAAACCCGACGACAGCACGTTGGCGGTAGAGTAACCATGCAGGGTGATAACGTCACCTTCTTGCAGTGGACGTTGAGGTCTCAGCAAAGCATTCTTCGTGTTACCACCATCCATTTTATAGACGTAGTTGGCACTAGTATAGCTTAAAGTGATACCACCAGCCGGAGTTTCACGTTTACCCGGACTGCCAAAGGTAATTGTACCATCGTTGGCATCTAATTCAGCTGGAACCCATGAGCCACTACTCTTCTGGTCTGTATAACTATTGTCTTCATCTGACGAAGCAGCATATTTGAAGTCATAAAGCAACAATTCATTAGTAACACCTGGATTCCAGTCACCGGCAGGTACATCATTAGGTTCAACACCCTGTTGAGCAACCTTGAATGCAAACTTTCCTGCAAAGCCCAGTCCGTTGAACTCGTCACAGCCGAGGTTAGCTCTATTGAGTTCCTCGATAGTTCCCTTGAAACCTAAGTCACGACTGTCTGTGACTAACGTAGCACCAGGCACATAGAGAGAGCCGCTTTCGGTACGTGTGTCGAGCTGGTAACTCTCATAGCCCAGTCCGGTCCATGTATATGGGTCGCTGCTAACATTGTTATATGCGTTGTTACCCCTACCCTTCACTGCTCCGCCGGAGATATTCTCGAAGTTCCAGGTATAAGGATAGTCCTGATGAGGCGGATGTCCCACCGTCAGTATATAGTCTGGTGTATAGCCTATGAGATAACGTCCTTCGGAGGTGTAGTTGTTCATACGCACGAACAACTTGCCGTATCCGTCGTTAACGGTAAGGCGTCCTTTATTATATACGGCACCACCTTCGCTCACCCACTCCACATTCTCCAGAACAGCATTTATGTTACCTTTCTGGTCGTTAATCACATATTCTGCCGGACCGACAGAGGTTGAATGAAGTGTGTTACACATCGGCATGTGTATCATGCGCACTTCGTAATCTTCTTTCAGGTAGGTAACCGGAGGAGGCGTGTCGTAAGGTGGCTCGTCAATGACAATAGGAAGCATGGTATTTTGGTATCTGCCATTGTATATCTCTATGCTGAGTATGTCAAGATATCCCTCGTCTTCAAGAGTAAAGGTCACATCGCCGTCTGCGATAGCACGGAAAGTATAATAACCCGGTATGACGCGAGCACCTTCATCATCGACAACTGTCCCTCCTGCATTCTGATAGTCTATTTGTGAACGTGTGATTGTGAAATTGCGGTTAACAGAAGCCCCCGAAAGGTCTTCGACGTTAGTTGCCGATAGGATGGCACCATTGTTGGGCAGCACACGACAGAGGTTCAAGGCTATGTAGTCGCCTCCACGAAGTTGCGGAATGGTCACAGAAGCTTTGTTGTGCAGACCTATCAGGTTATAGCCGAACTCCGACGGCTGGTGCGGGTTATCAGTGTAGAAACCCTTCTGCGCTGTCTCAATGATAAGTCCTGCCGTTTCCTCTATGATAAAGGCATTGTTGCCACGTGCAGAGTAGGCATATGCCCATCGCGGTTGTTCACTTTGCTTACGATAGACCTTTTCCCACTTGGTATCAGTTGTCCATGAGGCATCCCAAACGCCATCGCCGTCTTGCCGCTGTATTGAGGTGCTACTGGTCACTGTTTTAGAGTCAACGGTCTGTGAAGTATTACCGTCATAATCTTCAATCTTACCTATATAGAGACCGAATTCAGTATTTGCATTATAGTTTTTCTTACGATAGAAGTCCCACTTATGCTCTGTTGAAGCAGGATAGGCAATGGTGAGCACGAATGAGGCAGTCTTGTCATCGCTGGTATCTACAGTATTATTGTCATTTGTTGCCGTCACACGCAGAGCTCCGCCGTCGCCGGTGATATTGGCTATCTTGGCATAGTAGTAAGTAACGTCATCTACTGTTTCGCTTGTCGTAGTCACACTACCGCAACTGATGTCACCTGCCTTATCGATGGTGTAGGTAGTCGTTCCCGAAGGGTCGAATACTGCAGGTAGTTTGTTGAGGAAATAATATGTTTTGGGATCACCCTCAGTAGGCAGGTCTGCCAACCGTCTGATAGGAGCATTGTCCGCAAAGAGAGCGTCGCCACCGCTGATGACCACATCGCACGATGTAGAGATACGTCCCGTGGTAGCAGTTACACGTATTATTCCTGGACTGTAAGCCTCCAATTCGTATCTGGTTTCGGTTGGAATCGGATTGGTGATCTGTATCAGTTTTCCTCGCGGTGAACCTTCTACAATACTCATTGTGTAAGTGACGGGGTGCACCACTTTGTCGTAGCCTATAGGAAGTTTATCAAACTTAGCTTCACCACCGTTATTTTTAGCATCAGTACTCGACAGATCCAAAGATGGGAAGTCGGCACCGGAAGTTCCGTCTTCGTCAGTAGTTGAGTTGTATGTATCGAGACTGAAGTGGAAATCCAAAAAATAGAGTCTGTAGGAACCTTTCTTGGGTTTTATTCCGGTAGCTCCTGGATTAGTCACGTTGACCACAACATAGCCTTCACTGATTCCGTTCACAGTTACTTTGCCTATATTTGGATTTGCTATAGTTGCCAAAGCGCCGCCGGCAGGAGTTCCGTCAAGATCATATGACCCACCGATACTATATGTCAGCGTGGCATCACCTGTATTGTATGGAACATTCATAATGTCAGCCGGTTCGTTCTTTACCGTGACAATCTCTTCTTCGAAGTGTATCTGTGGCACCTGCAAAGTGATGCTCTTCACGTAACAACCCATCTTATCCATAGAGCGCAGTTCTACAACACCATCCGCCTTCGCAAGGAAATAGACGGTTACAGGGGCTTCAACGCCTGCTCGCTCTATATATAGCGAGTTCGTTGTCTCGCCAGTCAATGTCGTTACATTAGATATGATATTATTTACATCGGCACTTGTTGCAGCCATGACAATCTTCACCTCCATGCCCTCCTTCACTGGGAATTTCAGTCCTGCATTGACACGTGTCAGATTCATACGCAGACCAGCATCACCGGTGTAATAACGCAATTCGCCCTTAGCGACAAGTCCTTCGTTGCCTGCCAGAGTAGTACCAGTGTTATTCAGTATCGGCTGATACTGCGGTAGCCATGCCTGATAGAATCCGTGATTGTCCCAAACCCAGCGACTATCCATTTGTCCTCGTGCCGATACCGATGTAGTCATATCCCACACTTTATACGTATCCTCGTCCGGCGGTGTAGCTATGAAGATATTTGATTCAGCGGTGAGGTCTGAATAACCGGCAGTACTTCCGGTATGTGTCAGATTGTGGGTAATCTTTGGCAGCTTGGTTTCAGGATTATCTTCATCTACAGTCTCCTTACTGCCAACCGTAAAGCTTCCGTTTTCAATGCTGAAAGTTCCGCCATGATTGGCAGCTTTAACCTTATCGCCATCAACCCACACATACTTAGCACCGGTTTTCAATTCATATTCCTCTGTCAGGTCGATAGGGTCGGTAGGATCACCAATGTCATAGACTTTGAATCCCATCACAGGTCCTGAAGTATAGCCTAAGAAGTGCATCTGCTGGGCGTAGTTGTCTTCCCGTCCCTCGTAATAGAGCCATGCGACAGGTCTCTTTGCATATATCCTCAATCGCTCTATGGTGATGTCGCTACCTGAGTTGTTGGTCAGCGTAACGGTAGTAGCGTTGGCAGTTGTTTTATTATCGCTTGAAGCCGTTCCAAGGATAAAAGAGCCATCGTGAGTACCTGTCAGAGTGAGTGTTTTGTCGGCATCTGCGGCATGTGCATTGATGCGTACCACGTTGTTGTCAACTGCCGAGTGACTGTAGCTCTCACCATTCTTCAACACATTGCTGACGGTATAACTTGCATTGGCACTATTGAAGTAGTCGGTAGCAGCAAAGGTAGCGGTGATAGTAGCTTCGCCGTTCTTTATCAACTGTCCGTTGGTTCCGTCGCCGGTTATGGTAGCAATGGTAGTATTGCCCGACGTATAGGTCAGGGGAAGATTGAAACTGGCAGGACTGGCTGTCGGCACCTGTGTAAATGCCTGTCCGTCGCCTGCCACGCGCATGATGTGACTGTCGTCAAAGGCCAAAGACGGCGTCTGTGTTTTCGAATCGTCGAGCCACAAGTGAGTTTCATCATCCTTAGTTCCAGTATAGTTGACGGAGAACGAGGTAAAACGGAAATTTCCTGCTGTGCAAACGATTGTAGCCGACTCATAGTTTGAGGACAAATCCAGTGTATTCTTACCACCCACAATACTTTTCTCCGTGCCATTTACTGTTACTTTAGTTCCACTAGCAGCATTTGCTACTTGAAAGACTATACTATGTATTTCGGCATCATGGGTAGGTAAACTTTGACGCAAGTTTATAACCATTGTACCATCACCGGAGCCACTATTATTATCCTCCAGTTTTAACTGGGTTCCACTTTCAACAACTGAGACCTTATTACCCCCTGTAAAAGACAGTACGAATCCGGGGATAGTACGATCCAGTCCGTCCGTCTGTGTCTTTCCGTTGACATATAGTAGGTCGCTCACCTTAATCTCACGGTTCATTCCAGTTTGCTCAAACTCGAAGCCAGTGAGGAAGAGCGTAGGATAGTTTGTATTCGACGTTTGACAGTTAGCTGTAAACGGAGTAGAGGCATAGAGGTAATATGTCTGGTCTGCCTCCAACTCCACATCAAGTAATTGATTTGTAAATATATTAGAATTCGACGGAAGATATGTATTAATGACACTACCATCACTCGCTTTTTGCAAAGTAACGTTGTTGACTCCGCCTGAAGCATTCTCCTCATCTACCCAACCGCTGATGCTCAGTTTTCCGTTGAACTTCGGAGTGAACTTATAGAATGTACCAAGAATTGGCAAAGCAGTTTGGGAAGGAGAATCATTCTGATAGGCTCTTGAATAAGTTCCAGGATTCCTGTCTAAGGCATAAGCTCCAATGTAACCATCCTTTTGTTTTGTCAACTGTACCTCATCAAGTTTACCATATTCTATAGTTATAGTCTTTCCCTCATCTACCTGCTTGAGGTCGCCAGTACTGCTAATGGTATATGTCTCAGTTTTTCCGCTGACGCTGAAATTCGTTCTGGCATATGCAGACACCTTAAGGTTGTCGAAGGCGAAGTTGGCATAATAGCGTTTAGTTTCAAAAGTCATCTTACTAAGTCCACTCTTTGTCACGTTATAACCTGCACGTTTATAGTTAGTGGCACCATCCATGGAGGTGATGGTAACATATAGCAGACCGCTGGTATAAGATAACTTATAGTGATGCCATGTGATAGCATCAATGCCGCCAGTTGCAACACCGGACAAGGTTATCTCTTCTGTATCATGTCCAACCACCGTCATGTTCCATTTGTTGCCTTCTGTGTTTTTGTCAGCAAGGGTAAACAATGGCTCGTTGTCACTGGCAAACACAGTAAACGTCGTGGCTGTCTGGTTGCGGTCTGAGCGTCCTAATTTCATATCAAACTCCAGTGTGAAGTCTTCACCAGCCAAAGCAGCACCATTGATAATGTCGTTAGTAAGCACAGCACCATTGTTATTACGCAGCCCCTGGTTGACGGTCATATAGTGGTTACCGCCTTCCTCAGCAATAATCGGTGTATAGCGACCACCTACACTTGATCTCCAATCAGTCAGACCACCCGCATTCTCGTAATCATTAAAGTAAAGCTGTGAGGTGATACTCAAATCATCAATGGCAATACAACGGTCGCTGTTATCATCAGCATCGGTAATAACGATTTTATTCAGATCCATCGATATACCTTCAAGATAACCAGTGAAACTTTGGTCAGCACCTATGGCTGTGCATTTCAGGGTAAAGCCCACCTTACCACTACCGCTTACGGTCATGGTAATGAATGGATTGTTGGTACCACTGCCAGCATGGTATTTTCTACCAGAACCACCTCCTTCAAAACCATTTGCTAATTTATTCTTTTCACTATCCCAGGAACCAGCGGGGAAATTTACGAAGCCGTCAGCTGTAGTTCCTCCAAACGATACGTCAACAATATGCTGCCCTTTTTTGTCATAAGTATAGGCAACCAGTTCTTGGTTTGCTTTATTGTAAAGTTTCACGGTGGCATATTGTCCTGTACTCAAATATCCGTGATATGCCGTAAACGAAATAGTGACGGTTTCCGCATTCCTCAGAGTGTAGCCACCGGTAAAAGTGGCTGTTGCAGTGGTATTATTGACAGCCAAAACATCACTGATATTACCTTTTGAACTTCGTGTTCCATTATCAAAGGGGCTAATGCTACTGCTGAAATCAGAAAAATAAGGCAGACTGTTTATCTGTGCCCACACGCCTTGTGCACCAGCCGTCAGCAGGAGCAGCAGACAGAGTATCCACCGTATTATAGTCTTATATATCGTCTTATCGTTTATCGTCATATCTTGTACTTCTATTTTTCCGTTATTCCATCATTCTTCTTTTCTTCACTAATGACTCGCTGGCGCTTGTACCATTTTCTATCACCACTGAGGTATTGATGTTCTGTCCTTGCCAGTCGGTGGCATCAACGGAGAGTTTGAAGGTAGTAAGTCCGAATACCAGGTTCAGGTAGTATTTCACACCAGCCGCAAGTTCCAGATTGCGGATTTTGGCGGTACCACTTTTTTCCTCGCGGTGATAGCCGCTTTCAGTTTTGTAGGTCAGGAAATACTCTACGGAGACAGTGTAGTCCTGAGCTGCCTGCGGAATGAGCATGAAGAGTTTGTCATTTTTTATCACCGTCTGTGTATTGGCCGATTCGGTAATACCGGGTACCTCAGTGTCGTACGATTCGCTGGTCATCACAGAGTAGTCGGACACGTCATTAGGTGTGGGGTCTTTTAGTTCGTCATCAAGCTTTGTGCCATCTACAACCAGGCTGGCAATAGTACCTGTATGACTCTGCCATCGCGGTTGATGCTTGGTGGTGTTGTTCAAGTTCAACTGAGCACTTTTAGTGAAAAGTGTAGCCGCTACAACTGGCTCTGCATCTGGAAAGCCCGCTGGTGTAATCGTAATGCTCTTCAGCGTCACCTTACAGCCATCGGCACTTCCTATAGTTCCCAACTGGGAAAGGTCGCCCAGATTGTCAGTATCGTTGGCCTGATCCACCATCACCTGTGCATGTAGTCCTACGGCACAAAGGGCATGGTAGAAGGTAAAGAGTACATCCGAAGTGGTCTGTCCCTTTTCTATGTCAACCCACGCCAATCCTGCTTTCTCTTTGGTATCGGTACGAACGCCCCATAGCAGGTCAACGCTCTCAGCCGGGTCGGTAGCTACTGTATAACCGATGGTTGGGTCACCGGCTCCGGTGGATATGGTGTTGATGCCGGCATCAACGCCTTGTGTACCTTCACCGGCACTCATAAAGGGTGCATAGGCAAAGAAGGTGTATTTCTTGCCAACTGTCCAAGGCTTCAAATCGCCGCTGTACTCCCAATTGCCCGGATGGTCAACGATAGTGGTAGGTTCAGTACCTCCGCTTACAAAAGTGACGTGAGTATTGGGTGCAAACAGTTCAAATGCCGTTGTGCTGCTATTATATGCAGCATCACCTTCATAGCCATACACGCCAAAGCCTGTTGACTCCAGTTGGGTGAAGTTCATGCTACCTGTATGCTGAGCGCGTGTTACAGGCGGAACCACCTCTTTTACCCCCAACACAATGGGTTCAACATTGTGTTGAGTGCCCTGCTGAAGTTGCCCGACCTGCTGTTCTGTATCAGGGAAATCCTCCTTACTACATCCCACCAGCACCATTGCAATCACCATGAGAACCGTCAGATTATATTTTATTGTCGTTGTCATTACGTTTTTTCCGTTTTCGTTTTTCGTATGGAGTTTTTCGTTTTCTCTAATTTCTTTAACCCTTACATCACTCAATCGCCACCTCAAAATTTCTACCTATCGTGATGTTTACGATTTTCTCCTCTCCCATAACCAACGTGACTGGGAAACTGAAAGTTTCACCGGTACTATTGTTTACTTCTACCGTAACGGTAATCTCGCCATTGCCGTTGGGTATCAGCAATACCGATCTGCCCATTGCCATGTTTGGCAATACCGTTTGCTTGTCAAGTAGGGGTTCTATCAGAGCCTTAGCAGCGTAGCCATCTGGTGGAGGACCAGCCATTTCTGCAAGCGTATGCACAACGTAAACAAAAGGTGGGGGCAGCTGGATTGACGTTGTACTGCTTACATGCCCACTCCAACCCCCGTTTGTTAGATCAAGCTTGGCCTCGCTATTGATGGTTCCACTTACCGTAAAACCACTCAATTGTATAGTCTCACCTGTATTGTTGGTGATGGTACCAAAGGTCAGTTTCGCCAGCTTATGCGTAAAATTCAACTGGGCAGGATTATTGCTGCTGCGACTAATAGAGGCGCTGGCTTGCAGCAAATCCACATTTTCACCTGACAGTTTATCGGTATGGCCAGGATAACTGTGTTTCTGCGCCACGAAGGTCAGCTTATGATCAGCAGATACTGTGTAACCACCAGGCTTGTATGGCGCATAAGCATAGACATTGATTGTCCCCGTCTCGTTACTTTTCCAGTATGAATTGTAGTTATGTTCTCCAATATTCCACCTACCATGTGTCTCATCCCATGTCACCTGAGTATTCGAATAGCTCAATTCGCTGCAGTAGATACCAAAACCAAGATCTTCTGCTCTCGATACTATGATAGAAAATATGTTTATAGCTGCAGCAGCTGTGAAGCTTACACTACCGTTATTTGCCACTGTTCTTACCTCCGATGTTTTACTAAGCGTTGCATTAAGGACAGGCGACCCAGAGACATTACTTATACTCATCGTTCTTGCTTCTGCGATGGGCGATTCTAATTCAATAGTCACCGTTTGTCCGGCTTTAAGATTAGAGATAGTCAAAACGCCGGTAAAGCTAATGTAACTATTAGCCCCATCGCTAACAAGAAGAATGTTACCCGCATCAGCCGAAAAATTCAATCCTTTTGTAAATAAGAGTTCGGTTGTGCCCTCAGCCCCTCCTGCCAAAGTGCCGTTAATAGCCACACGTGAGGTATATGTTCCTTCATCATAGGTCCAAAGTGAGGTTGCTGCATTAAGCGCAGTAATGTCATCCCCATCTGGTTCAAATGAGTCCCATTCGCGGGCTGGGTAAACATCACGCAATCCCTCCAGCGTCTCGCCGGCGCGGGTAGTGATGCTAACGGTCTCGCCCTGCCAGCCGGTCTCCACCACATCGATTGCCAGCTGCTCACTTACCTCTTCCTCTATAGCCTCATTGTTGCTACAGCCGGCAAGAAGCAAACTCGCCAGTATCGCAGTCAGTGCATATAGAATATTTGTATATATCTTCATATTCTTAATCATCTTCTTTAATCCTTAGCCGTTAACCATTAATTACTCCACATCTGCCTCAATAGTCTTCAAATCCCATTCCTTCACCACAGCGCTCAACAGAATATACTCTCCAACTTCGTCGAGCTCATATACTTCAAACTTCACGCTGGTAATACCCAGATTGAGCAATATCTTGTACTGCTTATTGGGTTCAAACTTAAAATCGTCGTTGCCCAGCGATGCCGTTATGTCGTTGGTTACGTTGCTATAAAACTTCGGATTGTTAAGCGTCAGGTTGGGGTCGAAAGTTACCACGTGATAGACAGCCCTTATCGAAATGTCCGAAGTGGCGGCCGACGGACAGAACATAAAAGTACTGTAGTTTGCCGACAGCTGCTGTTCGGTAGCAATAACGCCCGCCTCCATTTCATCGAAAGCTGCACGGGCGGTCTCTGCCAGCGTAAGTCCGGTGTTATCGTCTATGTCATCATGATCGTCATCATCAATCGTTGCATTAGTAGGGACATTCGGAGCCGCATAGCGCAGTGAATACTTCACATTGTCAAGGTCTTTCGTATCGTTTACATTGGCAAGATACAGGTCTATGTCGCTGCCGAAAAGGAATTTTGTCTTTGATGTGCTTATATCGGTATAATCCCAAACAGGGGTATCGTCCTCTGATGCAATCTTTAACTTGCCTTCTGGATAATATGTCGGCGTTGTTATGCTGACATTGTCGATGAAAATGCGGGTATTGCCGTTTACATCAGTAGAATAAGCCGGTGAAGTATGGTCGGCAGTACGGTCAACCATTGCCCGTACGTTGATATCCAACTTTGCAAGAGCGTGCTTAAACAACAGGTTGACTTGGTCTGTTACACGTCCGTCGTCATTAGCCCCGTCGCTATCATACTTGTAGCAGTTCCGCCTGGTGGCCCACAACAGATCGATACTCTTATCCGTACCAAACGGTTTCTCCAAACTTGTGCGGTAGTAAATATAAGAAGCAGAAACATTGACACTGTTTGCTGAAATCTCCACAATACCATCCGCCGTTGCATCATCGTGTCCAGTGGCAGGCAGGTCTGCTGCCTGCACCACCGGTGCATAGGCAAAGAAGTTCAGATAGCTGTGTGTCTGACTGCCTGTAGCCCCCTGGTCGTCAGCTGGGTTGTTGTCGTTTGGCCAATACTTCACCGGACTGTATTTCCATGCACTTGTGCCATCCCAGCTTACATTCTGGTTCCACATGAAGTTGAATGGAGTTGTCGATTTCTCTGTATAAGAAGTCCATGCTGTATTGCCGGCATATTGTGCAAACACACCAAAGCCAAAATTCTTCCAACGAAGATCGGTCATACCTCCTTCTCCCGTTGTAGGATAAACGGCACGAGTCTCCTTCTCTGCTGTCAGCATAGGAGAGAAGGTAACAAGCATGTCTGCATCTGCCAATTGTGGCGACACATCTCCCTCGCTACTCTTCATACAAGAGACGAGCAACAAGCTAAGGAATAAGACAGCCGAAAATAGCTCTATCCTAAATAATTTGCAGACAAAAAATTTCTCCATCCGGTTTAACTTTTCAACCCCATGTCACGCACGCATATATGCGCGCGAACATTGAAAATGCAAAGTTCGGCATTCTGACAGAGATAGCCAAATTTTATCTGTTAAAAAGCCCCTTTCGACACTATAACACTTACTTTTGGGTGTCCAGATAGTTTTTCATAGCCATGATGTCGTCGAATTCCCGCACATCATATTCAGCCTGTTCGTAATCGCCCTGAACAAGGGTCACCTTACCCGATCTCTCAAGGTAGAAACAGTCGAAACCGAAGAATTTCTTAACGAACGAACAGCGTTTTACAGGAGGTTGTCCGAGAATGACTGAATAGAAGTCCTGACGAGTGTCGCAACCGACCTCAAGCAAAGAGCGAATATCATAATCTACGCCCATGGCAGCGCGAGCATTATCCAGTTTTATAAGGTTGTTTGTAACACAAACGAGAATTCCTCGACGCTTATCCTTCCGACTCACCTTCATGGCATCAAAGCCCTCACCCCACACACCACTTGCATCAGTCATACTCACAAAGGCATAAGGGTCGATTCCTTTCAGCATTCGAAGCATCGAAATCTGGTCTCTCAGTCGCATAATGCTCACCACAACTTTTCGGTTAGTTTTCGTAAACCAGCCGATTCCATCGAGGATTGTGACTCCATGTCCTGTCTGCACAATAGCATTAGCTATCGCCTCCGGATTGCGTGAGAAAATCATGAATTGAACGCTTTGATGGCGGCGTCGGATGGCATAGTCGAGAGTCATGCTACAGATGATAAGCATCACGAAACCATAGATGACTCTGTACCAGTCGTGAAAGATGAAATAACACGATGAAATGATGATTATATCACAAGCCATGATGACAGTTCCGAGTGTCATCTGGCGATATTTGTTTATAATGAGTGCAATGATGTCCGTACCACCAGTGGAACCGTTGTTTTCGAAACAGAAAGCCAGTCCCAAACCCTCGGCAATACCAGCCAGCACACAAGCCATAAAAACCTCATCACCTATCACCTTGGGCAGAATCATCTTAGCCGGATTATCGGGCGAAGGCATTTCCGCCAAGCGCTGAAACAACCACAAACTGAAGGTCATGACTGCTACTGCATAGATGGTTTTGATGATAAACTTCACACCCAGCACCTTGATGGCTACCAACAAAAGGATGGAGTTGATTGCCACATAAGTTACCTGCACCTCAACTCCAGTAGCATAATAAACAATCGAGGAGATACCAGCCACACCACCTGTGGTCAGTCCATAGGGCAACATAAATATTGTGACACCAATCGCATATAGCATCACTCCCACAGCAATGAAGAAGTAATCCTTCAACTCCTGCAAAACCTTTCTTTGCATAGCATTCATATCAGCTCGATTTTTCTGTTAGTAAATATTCTGCACAAAGGTAATCACTTCTTTTTCCTCTGCAAAAAAATCAATGATTTTTGTTGTTTATATCGGCTGCAAAACATCTGACCACGCAACCGGTTGAGTGCCCTGCTGTTCCGCCGGTCGCGTGCCCTGCTGTTTTGCAGCAGGGTCCTTACCCCCTGCAAATCATCTCAGCGATAGCATTCAGCTGCATGCACACCGCCCTGGAAAGGGCAACTCGCTCCGTATGATACTCATAAGGAGAGAGAAGAAGGAGCTTTCCGGCAGCACAAAGGTCAAAATAGCCGCCCCAAGGCTTAAAAAACGGCGCAAACCCGTTTTCCATCAGTTTGATGATGGGCATACCACACTCGATGGCAGCAGATTCAATTGTCCGCTCGCCCTTGCTGATAAAAGGCGATACCAACACCGCTCCCTCCGTTTTCTGCAAGAGAAGGCTGCTGCATTGCTCTTGGAGCTGACTGTCGGTTATGCTACGCGAACATTTCACAGACAGTAGCCGTGGAGCCTTGAGCAGTTCCAAATTTCCATAGGCATAAAGTAAAACGCCATCGATGCGGATAGTAAAGCTACGGAAATAGGCAGAGCGACTACGCTTCACAATTAGCCTACGCGGATTATCATGTATGTAATTCAGCATAGCTTCAAGCTGGTTCTTGCCGTATAGGACGCGATCATGGTAGCCGTGTTCCCATAGGATGCCTGGCTGCTGCAGGCGAGAAGGTGCAGCCGGCTGCTTAGATGCCGGCTGCTTAGATGTCCGCTGCGATAAAGTCGGCTGCAGAACAGCCGACCACTCAACCGGCGTACCCTCCGGTTGCCTGCCCTGCGGTTTTGCCGGTTGTGTGCCCTGCGGTTTTGCAGCAGGGATAACAGCAGGGATAACAGCAGGGTTCCCTGCAGCCGCCCTAATCGCCTTTCTGCATCCTGCCTTAAAGCCGGTGATGATAGTGCCAAGGGGCACGGGTATGCGCTCCGTGACGAAGAGGATAAAGTGCAGATGATCCGGCATAATCTGCCTGCCTATCAGCTTTACCTGGGGATAGAAACTGTTTATCTGCCCCAATGCCTTGTCAACACATTGCCCAATAGGGCTCAGGGCGACATGCGGGAAGTCGCTGCTCTCCTTTGGAGCATCGACCCTACCTGCCAAAGTGCCCAACACGGGGTCTCGCCCTTCCACAGCCAGAGTTATCATATAAATACACCTTTCTGTGTAGTCATGCTCGTCCATGCGGCGCTTCATTGTAGGCTTCTTCTCGCTCTTTGGTGTCGAATTAGAAATTTCGGTACTTGTCATGCTGCGAAGGTATGCAATTCGGCCCATACCTCCAAAAGGCAGCAGAAAAAAAGTACACAAGGATTTTTCTTTTACTATACCAGGAAAATTCTTTTAGTACACTATGAAATTTCTTTTACTATACCGGGAACTCTATGTTCATAACGTTATGAACTTATGTTCACGGCTTATGAACTTATGTTCACAACTCATGAACTTGTGTTCATAAGCCTTGAACATAAATTTCCTAACTAAGAAAAATAAATTTCCTAACCTACCAGAAAAAACTTGAAGGTACAGGAAAATATTCCTCAAGTACAGACACAAAAAAGGCAAGCCGAAGCCTGCCTTTTTTATAAAGTATCTAAATAAAATTTAGTTTTCAGCGCTGCGTCACTTCACGGCGCTGACGTGGTAAAACGGAAACAAAAAAGCCTCACCGAAGTGAGGCTTTTGATAAGTTTATGTTTTAGGGATTATGGAGCAACATTTGCTGGGAGATAAATTTCTGTATCATCATCATCATCTACATTGGAATCGTTATCAATATCGCGGTCCCAATCTTCAACAGTTGCGGTGAACTTAACGCTTGTAAGGCCAAGAATAATATTTACATTATAACGCTTATTCAACTTTACAGGATCAGGGAATGTTACAACACGAGAGATTGTTTGCTGTACGTTTGAGCACCAAGTCGCCAAACTTTCATCATATGTAAGAACACGATAGACAATGGTAAAATTCAGCTTTGGTGTGGTACCAGGAAGATAAACGAGTGCAGTCTTGTAGTCATTAGCATCAAACACATTTTTCTTTGTAGCTTCAACAACGCCAGTTTCTGTGGTACTCTTAAAATATGTCTGAACATTACCTAATGAGCTCATTGTTGGATTACTCCAAGCGATATCTGCATTAAGTTTTGCATCCGTCGTTCCAGTTACATCGATAGTCTGAGTGAACAAGGCTGGGTCTGTTGCAGCATCAAGATTCCATTCACCAGTTGCAAGATTAAATACACCACCCTGTGAAATCTGTTCTTCTGTATCCACTGAACCATCTTTGTCCAAGTCATTGGTAATAGTAATACTTTCCACCATCACCTTTGTAACAGGTTTGGTTTCACCACCAATAGTTTTTGTGGCAATGGCTTCGTCTGCATCAAGCTGTATGGTTAAACCACCACCAGTTGCATCGTAACCACCTACAAGTGCCAAAGCGTGCTTAAAGTTGAATGCAACTCGGTTAGCATCACCAGTCTTCATTTTCACGAGATCAGTATTAACCTTGTAGCCCTCTCCGTCGAGATCATACAATGTACTTCCTGCCTGTGTACCAGCTGTGGCAGCATTGACACCATTAGTACCAGCAGTACCCCATAGCAGGTCAACATTGCTAGCCATATCAACAAGACTTGCGAGCTTGTACTGCAGATAAGGGTGTCCACCAAAATTATTCTTTGTCATAGCAAGAATACCGGATGCATCACCATTTTTAACAGCAGAACCTGCTGCGATGGTTGCAGATGAATTATTGTTTTTACCTGTCAAGGCTGCATCTGTGTCAGTACCTGGTGTTGCTACATAAGGTGCATAAGCAAAGAAGGTAACTTTACCATTTGAAGATGCTCCCTGTGCGTCAGGATCCTGAGTATCAACATCTCCAGCAGCAAACTCGTTAGGCCAGTACTTGATAGGGTCGTATTTCCATGTTGTAACTGTGTACTTTGCTCCTGCTGATGAACCATCACCATCAGAAGCATTCTTCTCAACTTTCTGGTTGTACATAAAATTTGGAGTTGCAGTAGAACCGACAGCGTAATCTGTTCCTTGAGTGTAATAAGCAAACACACCAAAGCCACCCTTTTCATCAAGTACATATTCAGCACTCTTGAAATCTGCGGAAGTGGTACCAGCAATTGTTCCAGCCGTACCTGCTCTCGTAACACCAGTCTTACCCATGTAAGTGCCGAACTGAACGGCATTGTCATTAGAAGTTGCTGAGGAGCTGAAACCATTATCCTCAAGCACGTCAGATTGTGAGCATGCAGTAAAACCTACTGCCAAGATTGCCGTAGCAATCAAAGAAAATACTTTCTTCATACTTGTATTAATAAAATTTGTTAAACGTTTTCTATAGTTTATTTTGTAATGATTT
>JAEEGK010000692.1_pt1 | contig 84357 bp, 45 predicted proteins | sample 8958771 | NCBI WGS metagenome assembly JAEEGK01 (sample SAMN16246547, study PRJNA631951) | gut metagenome | biome: gut microbiome; feature: rumen; material: SC-attached | host: Bos | place: Iran: Karaj | collected 2018-10
AATTATAATTATATGTTTATTTTTTTTATATGTATAAAAATAATTTAGATATCTATTGGGGATGGGGATTGGGGATTGGGGATTGGGCCCAATCCCCAATCCCCAATCCCCAATTCCCAATAACTTAAAAAAATAAAAAATTATTTCACAAATAAAATAACTTTTAATTATATATATGAAAAAAAAATAATAAATTTTAAATTAAGTCATTTAAAAAAAATACAATAATTTAATGTCATTTATTTTTTTTTGAACTCGATTTTTATCAATAAATTTTTTTTATATTTTTTTAATAATTTTATCAAATTATTGTTTATTTATAATATACAGCCATTTAATTCAATTACTAATATATAATTAATTTTATTTAACAATGTGCATTAAGTACACATATTATATTTTTATTTAACTATCAAATAATAGTTAAAAATCAAAATAAATCCTGCATTAAGGTTTTTCGAACTTCTTTTATTTTTTTATTCATATCAAATGATTTATTAATTTTAATTTGAGGAAAATGAACTTTATTTCTTTCTGGATAAGATTTTTCTATTTCATTAATAAATGAGGATTTATTTTCTTTTTTAGTACTATTTTCCCTTCTTTCTTTATATTTACATTTTTCATATTTATTATTATATATAGTATCTTTATTAACGTTTAAATTTATATCATCTTCATTTCCTACTTTGAAATTTGTCTTTGGTGTTTTATATATTTCGGATAAATTGTTTTGTTCTTTAACTAGTTTCGTTGATATAAGATCAAGTAAGTCTACTTTTATATCTGTATTTTTTTCTTCTTTTAAACAATAACAACTAGTAATCCAATTCAAAAGATTCATTTTTTTATTTATTAATTATATTCCAAATTAATAATTTAATTGATAAAACTATCTCCTAAAATAAAAAAACAATCATTTAAAAAACCTTAAAAAAAATAAAAAGAAATAAAAATAAAAAATTAAATAAAAACATTATATAAAACCAAATAATAAAATTATTCACTTTCATCATCAGCCAAAGCAATATGATTAACTCCTTTAGCATTTGGAAAATTACTAATTACCCTTCCAGTCTCCAAACTCCAAATTTTAATAAATTTATCACTAGAACAAGAAATTAAATAGTTAGAATCTAAAGAAAAATCACAATCCCAGACCCATTTCTTATGTCCAATAAATTTATTTTTAAGAGAAAATTCTTTTTTATCCTTATCAACCCTTTCCCACAATCTAATTTCTGAATCAGCAGAACAAGTAGCAAGTAAATTATGTTCAGGACTAAGAACACATTTAGTAATATAATTATTATGAGCATTAAAAGAAGATAAAAATTCAATATCTTTATTATTATTATAATCGAATATACAACAATTTCCATTTGATTTAGCTCCAATTAAAAATCCTTCATTTTCAGCTAAAGCAATTGATCTAAAAGCTAATCCTTCTTCATTGACATTACTATTATATTCACATCTAACATCTCCTTTATTTAAATCCCATATTTTAATATTACCATTTTCATCTCCTGCAATAAGATCTTTATTATTATTTCCAATAGCAACAGTATTAACATAATTATTGTGATAAAATACACGAACTCCTTTTCCAATTCTAGTATCATTTATTCTAACTGAACAATCTTCTCCTGCTGAAATGAAACAATTATCAAAATTTTGAGGAATTAATATTGTACTTACTAATCCTTCATGAGAATCTATTGATGTTACTGGAGTTGGATTCAACGTGTGAAGATCTATAAATTTTATCGAATTTGAAGCTGCAAAAGCTACATAATCCTTATTTGGTGTCATTTCTAATGCATTTATTGCTGAGTCTTTATATTCTATGTAGTGACGACATTGTGATTCAGAAAAATCAGCCCAAAAACGAATTGTCATATCATAACCTGAACTTACTAATACTATTTCTTTACTCATTTTTTATTTTTTTTTATTTTATTTTTTATTTTTTAACACATAAATAAAAATATTTCAATTAATTTTCTTATTTTTTATTATTCAACATATTAAAAAGTCATTATCATTATTTTTTATTTAAAAATTTATAAAGAATAAATGAATGAATGAATTGATAAATCTTTCTTTTTCCTTGAAGTCTTCAACAAGAGACAATCTATCCCATTTCTTTTTATTTTACTGATTTATATATTTGAATTATAATGTTAATGGAAGTTCTTTAACTCATTTAATTAATAATAACTTAATTTTTATTTATTTAACAATTAAGTTTATATTATATAAATATTTTCATTTTATTATTAATTTCTTTTAGTTTAAATACACATTTGAAATTTAACTTTTTATTTATATTACTTTATCTCATCATAAAAAATTGTATTTGATAAAATAAAAATGATGATAATTGGAATCATTCATATATAATGATTTAATTTATTAAAAAATCAATTATTTATTAAATAATATAATTTTTCAAATGAAATAAATTGATTTCAAAAAGATTATTAACTTTAGTTTAAAAAAAAATTAATATTAACTATTTTTTTAATATATATATTATAAAAATTGAAAAATTTATTAAATCATTAATTAAATCAAAATAAAATTAACATTTCAATAAAAAAGATTAAAAAAATCAAAATACCTTAACAACAAGTATCATTATCATTTGTATTTTTCTTATCACTTAAGTCCAAAGAAATATTATTATAATTTCCATCAATAGAATAACTATTATTATTATTAAAATCGATATTTCCAATTTTAATTCCACAAGATTCATTTTCTAAATCATAAAAATCTTCTTCAATTTTCTTATTAATTTCAATGGCACTTGTCTTAAAAAGTTCTGAAATATTTTTTCCAGTTTTTGCTGAAGTTTCAAAGAAAACAATATTATTATTTTTTGCAAATTCCAATCCTTCCTCATAAGAAACTTGTCTTTCATTTTCTAAATCATTTTTATTTCCAACAAGAATTATAAAAATAGATTTAGGAGATTGACTTTTACAATCTTCAATCCAAGAAATAATATTTTCAAAAGAACTTCTATTTGAAATATCATAAACAATTAAAGCACAAACAGAATTTTTATAATAAGCTCTTGTTATACTTCTAAAATTTTCTTGTCCTGCAGTATCCCATATTTGTATTCTAAATATTTTCTTATTTATTTCAATATTTGTTGAACCGAATTCTACTCCTATTGTTGTATTAAATACTGGATTAAAGGAATTATGAACATATCTTAGGAGAATGTTACTTTTTCCTACTGAAGAATCTCCTATTATAATATATTTTAATAAATAGTTAAAGGAGAGATTTGACATTTTTTTTTTAATTTTTGAAATTTTTTATTTTATGTTTTTTTTATTATTTTTATAATTATTGAGATAATTTTTTTATGGGGAATTATTTTTACTTTAATAATTTTTTATGTTTTTTTTTTTTTGAAAAATTTTATTATAAGTTATTTTTTAAATATATTTTTTTTAATCATGTTTTTCTTCTTTATCATTTGTTTCAGAATTTTCTTCATTTTTATTTACTTTCTCGATTCCATTTATATCCTCTTCATTTTCATTTTTACTCTGATTATCATTATCTATATTTGCATCTTCAATATTAGAATTAATATTAGAATTAGTATTATTATCTATATTTAATTTACTTGGATCAGTTGTAGTTTCAAAATTATTTTGAAAACCAGAATAACTTTGAATATTTCTTCTTGAAGAAATTTTTCCATTTTTTTCAGAAATATTTTTTTCTGTGTTTTGTTGTTGAGATAAATCTAATCTTTTATTAAAAAATTTTTTTTCTATTATTTCAAAATCTTTATTTTTTTTAATTTTTAATTCATCTAATTCTTTTTCGAATTTTTTTTTTAATATTTCTTTTTCAAATTCATGTTTTTTATTTTTATTTAAAGTTTCTTTTTGAATTTTATGCTGTTTTTCTTTTTCTTTTTTTTCAATATCTTTTAATTTAATTTTTTCTTTTTTTTTTCTTATTATATTAGCTTCATTAAATCTTTGAAATTTAACTAATTGTTTTTCTTGATTTTCTAACTTTAAATATTCTGCTGAAGGTCTATATTTGCTTTCTTGATTCATTTCATTTTCTAAATTATTATATAAATCATTCATTTCTTTATTTTGTCTTTCTATTATTTCTTCTTCTAATTTTTGATTTTTTTCTTCTAATTCTTTAAATTTTTCATTCCAAAATTTATTTAATTCTTCTTTTTCTGTTTTATAATTTGTTTCTAAATTCTCATTTTCTATATTTTGTCTTTTTTCTAATTCTTTCTTTCTCTTTTTTTTTATTAAATTTTTTATTTCTTTTATTTTTTTTTTGTATAATTCTGCTTTTTTATATAAACCTTTTTCTGCATATTCATTTATTAATTTTTCACATTCTATTAATTGAGATTCATAATCTTGTTGAATTATTACATTTGGTTCTGTGTTTGACATTAATTAATTTTTTTTAATTTTATTTTTTTTATTTTATATTTTTTTATTTATATAAAAAATACATTATTTTTTATTTTTTTTAATTGAATTCTACATTAAAATTGGAATTTTCTTCCATGAAATCTTTTATTATTTTTTCAAACACTCTTGTTTCTTTTGGTAAGTTTAATTTTAAATTGTTGTAATTTTTCATTATTAATTTAGATGGAAGATTATTTTTTTCAGTCAAACAATCCCAAAAAGCATCCCAGTTCATTCCATAATAATCTGGGAAATTAAATTTTATTTTAAATTGTTCATGTAATTCTTTTTTATCTTTTATATTTGAACAGTCAATTATTATTTCCGAATTTTCCATCTAAAAATAATAATTATTTATTTTATTATTTATAGTAATTCATTAATTTTTTTTGATTATAAAAAAATAAAACTTTATAAAAGAAATAACTTTGCTTTGTAACATTTTAAAAGAAAAAAAACTAGAAAAAAGATAAAAAACATAAAAATATAAAATAAAAAGAAAAAAAGTAAAATAATCACAAAATAATCAAAAAACTAATCAAAAAAAAGGATAAAAAAAATTTATTTCTTCTCAAAAAAATACGTTTCTTGCAAAATCTCATAACTTAAAAATCAAAACAACCTAAAAAACAAAAGAAATAAATTAAAATAAAAACCCAAATTCCCAAAAGCAAAAAAAAGTAAAAAAAACAAAAAAAATTTGAATAAACCTATTAAAAAAAAGTAAATAAATTAAATAAATAATAAATAAAATAATAATCTATATAAATAACCAAGTAAAAAAATTTAAATATAAAAAAATCAAAAAAAATCAAACAACAAAAAAAGAAAAAACAAAAAAAATGCAAACTTCAAACAATGAAAAGTTATTTGAATCAAAAATAAATGAAGAAGAAAAAGAATCATTCGATATATCCTTATTAAAACAATACATATCAAAAAAAACATTACGTGGAAGAAAAGCAAAAAATCCGTTACCAAAATTACAAAGATGTGAAATATGCTTAGAATATAATGAATATTCATCAGAAAATTTAATATCATGTTCAATTTGCAAATGTACTTTTCATCCAAGTTGTTATCATATAGATATAGATGATATAAATAATTTCAAATGTGAAAGATGTAAAAACGCTCTTGAAAAAAATATTCCTATTAATAATATTAAATGCTTTATTTGTTCATCAAATAATGGAGTTTTATTTTATAACGAAAAATATGAGAATTATTATCATTCATTGTGTTTAAAATTTATTCCTGAATTATATGAAGAATGTCAAATAGAAAATATTTCAAGAGAAAAAATAAGAAAATGGAGATATAAAAATTCATGTAAATATTGTAATCAAAAATTAAATAAAGAAAAAGCAGTTATTAAATGTAATAATCCTAAATGTAAATGTTATTTTCATATCCCTTGTGCTATTGAAAAAGGAATGATTTTTTCATTGAATTTCCTTAAGAAATTTTATTGTATAGAAAATAAAAATCTTTCAATTCCTTTTTATTGTTCTTCTCATAATAAAAAATTAGCTTCTGAATATAGAAAAAACGTTATTTATAATAATAATTATGATCCTTACAATGTTTCTTGTGATTGCTTTTCTTCTCGAAATTTACATAGAAATAATAAAATTAGGAAATCTAGTCAATCTTCTTTATCTAATGATAATGAAAATAATATTTCTGAAACTACTAATTCTTCTAATTCCAATCATTATGAAAGTATTAGTTATAATAATTTTAATTTATATGATAATGATAATGATAATGATAGTTTAGATAATTTTGAATACAATAAAATTTTAGATTTAAATTTTAATGAATTGTTAATTGGAGATTTAGAAAATGAAAAAGAAGAAAATAATATTAATTTTGATAATGTTTCACCTAAAGATAAAATTCCTATTAGTTTATATTATGATAATGAAGGAATTTTAGATTAAACAATTATTATTAAATGATTCTTTGATTTATTTATGTAAATTTATTTATGATTTTATTTATCTTTGCTTTATATATATTATATATATATGGTTCTTTGAAAGATATGATTATTAAGATTTAAAAATTATTAATTCTCTATTAACTTTAAAGCTTATTCATGTTTTAATGTCTAAGCTTTATGCTTATTATTAATTTATTAAAATATTAAGAAAAATCTAGTTATAAATTAAATAGTTTAAAATTAATATATTTAACATTAAGAAGTGAACATCTTGTTTAATTTTTTTAATTTTTTTTATTTTTTTTTATTATATTAAAAATATTTTATAAATTTTAATAAAATTATATATTGAATTTTGAGTATTCTTATTAAATCTATTATTTTATAAAATATATAACATAATATAATTGCTTTTACAATAATAATAATGAAATTAAAATATTTTTTTATTGACATTTTTGTGATTTGTTTCAACTATTCCTTTTAGATATTAGGTTTAACCTTGAAAAAAAATAATAGGAAAAAAATGTCATCACATAAATTACTTCCTCCATTATTATCAGAGCATAGTTATAGCTTATCTAAAGAAATATATTTATCAAAAAATATAATTTTTATTTCTCAAATTCCAGAAGATTTATTTTCTAAAGATAAATTATACCAAAAAAAATTTTTAGGTCAATATGGTCATATAAATCAAATGATATTATTAAACCACCATAAAAATGAAAGAAATGTAATTGTTCAATTTGATACTGTAAATCAAGCTGCATTAGCAATTTTATCTCTTCAAAATTTTAAAATTGATGAAAAAATAAAATTAAAAGCTAATTATTTTATTACTAAATATTGTTATTATTTTTTAAATAATCAAGATTGTCCAAATCCAAATTGTTTATTTTTACATGATATTAAAGTTAATAATTATTTACTTTATGAAATAAAAAATAATAAACCTATTGATAGTTATAATTTTGCTTTAGAAGTTTTAAATATTAAAAAACCAGTTTTTGATGTTATTTATATGAAATTAATTGGAGACAATTATTATGAACTTCAAAAAAAATTTCCAAAGATGACAATGAAAAAATTAAAAAATAAAGAATTCATTAATAGTTTATTACCTCTAGTTAAAGAAAATTCAGAAGCAAAAGATAATAATAAAAAAAAGCAAAGGAAAAAATATGATAATAAATCCAATATTCATAATTATATTAAAAAAAACTCAAATAAAAACTTAATTAATTCTTTTGATTCTAATAATGAAAAAATTTCTACTTCTGAAGAAAGTGTCGAAAAAATAAATGATTGTACTTATTTAAATTATTTTAAAAGAAAAAATTTTTCAAGATTTGATTTTGTAAAAAAAAATAATATTGATAATTCTTTTAGTGTAAAAATTCCAGAAATTATACTGGATTTCCTAGATAAGAATTTAGCTATGCATTGTATAATTAAAAATAAAATTAACGATAATAATGATGATAGTGTAATTTTTAATTATGATAATAATTGGGAAAATATTATTGAAGGTTATTAAATTTATTTTAATTAAAAGTTATCAAATAATAATTTATATATCATATTTAGGATTAAAAAGGTATAAATTTGTAAATTATTTTAGCTTAATTCATAAGATTAAATATATGTAAATTGAAATTCATTTAATTAACTTTTTAATTTTTATCTAGTTGATGTAAATATTAAATACAGAGAAGTCAAAATAAATAATATTTAAATATAAAATATAAAAACATTAATATATAATTTTAATATAATTAACAATTTATGAAAAACTTTTTATAAATATAATTTTATTATATATTAACTTATATTATTATAGTAATTAATAAATTGATAAATTAAAAATGTAAATAATAATTATATGGAAGTTAAAAATGTAAGAATAAAACCATTAAAAGTAAATAAAACACAAAAAAATAAATTAATTTCAAAAAATGAAAGTATTGTAAAAACTAAAACAATAGAAATGAAACATAATAATTCAAGAAAAAAAATTGTGATATTAAAAAGAAATAAATTTAATGGTAAAAATAAATTATCAAGTAGTATAAATAGTCAACAAATTCTACCTTTAAGTGGAAGTATAAGTAGTTCAATTTCTAATAAAAAATCGATTAAAGTCACAACTCCAAATTTTAGACAATTAAATTCTTTAAGAGAAAAAATTTTAAGTTCTGAAGATAAAATTCAAAAATTAACTTCATATAATTCGATATCTAAAATTTCAAAAATCACAAAAATTAATTCTATTCAAAAAATAAAAGTAAATAAATCAAAAAATAATATTTCACTTAAGAAATTAAATCCGAAAATTAATCAAATAAATAATAATGAAAATATTTTAAAAAATAATAATTTAAATAAAAATAATAATATAACTTCATCAAATACTGCAAATAAACAAACAAATTATTCTAGTTTTGAAACTTCAGAAAAAAATTTCAAAAATAAAATTCAACCAACAATTTTAGAAAATCAATTTAGAAATCTTAGATATGAATATAAAGAAGAAGAGAGTAATTTTTTAAATTATGAATTAGCAAATACAAAAAATTGTTCTATATTACCTGATTTTTCAATTAATTTAACTAATTTCCCTATTCAAGAAAATAATTATAATTATAATAATAACATTGAAGAAAAAGAAATTAATATTGAAGAATTATTCAATAATTATCAAAGAGATATTATTGATAATATTTCTGAACCAAGTATTTATTATATTGATACTAAAGAAATGAAAGATGGAGAAGATATACATCAAGTTTATTCAATGACTTTAAGTGCTAATAAATTTTATAGAGGAAGTAAAAAAGAAATTAAAGGAAGTAAAATTTTTAATAAAAATTTAAATAAATTGAATTCTGATGTTGAAGTTAATAAATTATTATTTCAAACTAAACAAAATACACAATTTAATATTGTTCAAAAAGTATCTTCTCATAAAAATATTGATATAAATATTAAGAATAATAATAATAAAGGGAAAAAAATAAGAGATAAAAAAAAACTGTTAACAGCTTTTAAATAATATATTCTGAATATTAAATTTCTTTTTTTATTTATTATAACTAAAGAAAAAAAAACATATGAAAAGAAAAAAAATTAAATTACAATAAATTAAACAATAAGAAAAATTATTCTTCAGTTAAAGTTCCCGAAACTTTATATTCATCTTTATTTTTTTTATATTTAAACCAAACAAAATAATTTACAAAAATTAAAAAAATTCCCGAAACACCTAATATAATAGTAAAAATCAAACTTAAAAGATTATTCTTTTGACCGAAAATTTCATCAAATCTACAATATTTGGCAATTTCTTCTGCGCTTTTTAAATTTTTCTTAACTTTATCTTTAAAATCAACATAATTAAATTTTTGAATGAATTTATCATCAAAATAATAATAAACTTCATAATTACTTCCATTAACTCCAGTATCATTAACTTTAACTAATTCTAAATTAGCAAAAGAAGCAAAATAAGCATAATTAATACTAGTATTAAAAACAACATACATAAATTCTTCAAAAGCACCAACAGTAGAATCATGAGCAGAAAATAAAACTAATTTAGGCATATCATAACCTAAATAATTTTCATTTTCCTTATCTTTTGCTATTTTTAAATCCATCCAATTTATTATTCTTTCAAATGTTGGTGACATTGAATAAATTCCTATATTTTTATCATTCTCTTTATTATTTCCTATAAAATCTAAATTAAAAAAATGATAACTTAAATTCATTAAGTCATTTATTTTATCTTCAAATTTTGAGATATTTCTTCCATCTGTATAAATACTTATTAATGTATCTAATACTGTATAAACTTTTTTATAAGTATAATATTTTTTTATATCTTTTTCATTTGGTATTTCTCTCATTTTATTTATTAAAAATTGTCCATATTTTTTAACAAAATCATCAATGAATTCAACAACTTCTTTTCTCTTTTCATTAATTTCATATAAATTATCATGTCCTTTGCAATATTTTTTATCTTGTAATTGAATAGTATGATCTTTAACAAAAAATTGATGAATAGGAGGAATTTCAATTTGATTAGGAAGAACAAAATTCTTTAATTTTGCTTTTTCATCTTTAAAAGAATCTTCTTTATTAGGGGGATTAGAATTTTGAATTTGTTTTTCATTCAAAATAATATTACTATTAGAATAAAGACCAAATAATTGGCATTGAGCTGACATAATAGTTCTATTAGAATCAGTTGAAATAACATAAATTTCTCTAGGATCATATTTTTCACTAATTAATTTCTTTTCTTCAATATATCTTTTCCTATGACGAGCTCCAACTAAAAAATGTTGACGTTCACCAATTCCAGTTAATTCTTTTTTCCCATCCCATGTATAATTAAATATATCAGTAAAATCTGATGTTAGATCATCGTATGGTGAACGAGCTCCGTGTCTGAAGATCACAAAGGAAAAACGAAGAGATTCACATAAAAATAGGGATAAGAGTGTTAAGAAAAGGAAAATTTGCATATTTTTTTTTTGAATAATTTATTTTTTTTTTTTTTGATTTTTTAATTATTTTTTTTATTATATATTATTGTTATTTCTTTTTTGGGTTATTATTTGGAAAATAAAAATGAAAAAAATTACTCCTAACGATTTTTCTTCTATTTCTAATTTTGATATTATGAAAAGAATTCAAAATGCGAAAAAGAATAAAAGACCTTGTTCAATGAATAGGAAAAGGATAAATAAAAGTCAGGAAGAAATATTATCGAAAAGTTCTTTAAAAACTCAAAATTCTACATTATTTAAAAATGAAATAAAAACAAGTAGAGAAAATAATAATGTATTTACATATTTAAATGATCCTGAAATTGATTCTGAAATACTTGATTTATTTAAACAATATTATGAAACTAAAACTTCAAGAAAACAAAGTGAAGATACTTTTAATCATTTTAATAATAAATTAAATATGCTTCATAAAGAAGAAGAAAAAACAAAAGAAAGAGAAAAATTATTAAGAAAAAATTATGAAAGAATGGAAAAAATCCAATTTAAAAATTTAGAAGAAAAAGAATTGATTATGAGAAATAAAGAAAAAATGGAAAAAATATTAAAACAACATAAAATAAATAATGATTTATATAAAAATAAAAGAGATAATACTTTGAAAAATTTTAGAAAAGATATTGCTAAAAATAATTTTGATATAATATCAAAAATAAAAGAAAAAAGAAAAAATAATTATAATAAATATTTAGAATATGAAGGTAATGTTTTAAAAAATAAACAAAAACATGTTATTTATGTTAATAAACAAAGAGCATTAAGTCAAGAAATTAAAAAACAAAATGAATATGAAAAAAAATTAAAATTGAAAAATGAATTATTAAAAAAAATTCAAAATGAAGAAGAAAGAAAAAAAATTTACGAAGACCAATGTAATAAATGTCAAAATGAAAGTATTGAAGTTTTAAATCGAATTAAAAATATTGATGAAGAAATTGAAAAAGAAAAAAATTGGAATAATTTTTAATTTTTTAATGTAAATTTTTTTTAGTTTTATTATTTGAAAAATTAAATAAATAAAATATAAAAATAAAAATATTTATCAATAGAAATTAATTTATTGTTTTATATAATCTTCAATTTATTAATGATAAAAATTATAGAATATTTAAATTTTAATTTATTCAATCTCTTTTTTCATCTCTAATAATAATCCTAATAAAAAAAAATAAATGATATAAAAAAATTTATTAAATTTAAAAATGGATATAAAAGAAAATAACAATAAAGAAAGTGAAGAAACAAATAATATATTAGAGAGTAATTTCAATGAAGAAGATTATATAAATGAAAATAATAATCAAGTAAGATATACAGAACTAAATGAAAATTTTGATGATAATCCTTTAGGTTTTTCAGAATATAAAGATTCAAGAATATCATCAATAAAACCTAATATCCAAAAAAACAATAATAATAATAATAATAATAATTTAAATAATAATAATAATACATTAAAAGAAAAAAACTCTTATTTACCTTCATCAAATAAAAAAGAAAAAAAAATAAAAATAACCCCTTTGAAAATAATATTAATAGGTGAATCTTCAGTTGGAAAAACATCAATAATAAAGAGATATATTGACAATAAATTTAATAATGACTGTAAATCAACAATATCAGCTTCAATAGAGAAAAAATTATATAGAATAGATAATGATAATATATTAGAATTAAATATATGGGATACAGCAGGAGAAGAAAAATATAGAACGGTGACAAAACAATTTTATAAAGATTCTCATGGTGCTTTAATTATTTATGATATAACTAAAAAAGAAACTTTTGAAAAAATTAATTCTTGGTTAAATGAATTAAGTGAATTGTCACCTCCTGATATTATTATTTTTATTATTGGAAATAAAAATGATTTAAATCAAAAAAGAGAAGTTAATTTTAATGAAACAAAAATTTTTTCTGAAAATAATCATATTTCTGTTTATGAAGTGAGTGCTAAAAATGGAAATAATGTTGATGCTGTTTTTCAAGTTTTAAGCAATAAAATTTTTGAAAAAATGAAAGAAGAAGAAAATAATGAAAATAAATATTTAAGAAGAGGTGAAAGAGGAAGTATAGAAATTAATAAAAAAAGTTTTAATAAGAAAATTAATAATAATAATAAAAAAGATTATTGTTGTTAAATATAATTTTTTAATATTTTTGTTATTAATTAGTTTTTAATATTAGTTCAATTATTTTTTTTTTGTTTTTTTATGAAAAATATTAATTCAATTAAATATAATAGTAAAAATAAGATGTATTTTAAATAATGAATATTTTTCAAAGATTAAAAGTTTCTCATAAAATTAAATTATATACTAATCAGAAGTATTTTAACATTTTCAAAGAAATTTTTATGAATGTTGATAAAATAAATAGAAATTTAATAAATATTTTTGATATTAAATCAAAATATAATAATAATGGAGTAGAATATACAAGATCAAAATTATATGAAAGAATTTCTGTTTATTGGGAAACATTATATAATTCATTAAAATTAAAAAAAATAAATTATACATCTTTAACTCCAGAATTCAATTTTTATAAACCTGAATATGTCAGCGAATTAATTATAAAATATTTGGAATTATTTACAAAAGGAATTTTAAAAATTTTATTTCCTTTATCTTCTAAATATAATATATCAATCGATTATTTAAAAAGAGAATATATAAATTTATGTTATGAAGAAATAAAAAAAGTAAATGAATTAATAAGAATTAAATTAGAAAGAAAAAAAAAGAAAAACAAAAAAAAAATAAGCACAAGTTTAATTCAAATAAATAAAAATAGTATTATAGAAACAAATAATACAAAAACAAATAATTCTTTTCAAAAAAAAAGCTTATTAAAAATATCAAAAGAAGAAAAAATAAATTTTAAAAATTTAAATAAATTTTTATCTCAATCAAATTTAATAAAAACAATATTTAAATATAATAAAGAAGAAAAAATAAAAGATAATTTAAAAGAAGAAATAAAAGAAAAAGAAAAATTTGAATTTAATAATACTAATGAAGAAAAAGAAATTAATTCAATTGCAGAAGGAAAATTTCCTTCTGGACATTTAGTTCAACAATTTTTAAAACAAACTGATTTTGATTCTTTAGAAAAACAATCAAGAGAAATGAAATATAAATCTAAAATCAAAGAAAATTATTCTTCTTTGAAAAAAAAAAAAAAGTTTCATTTAAAAAACAAATCCATGATTGGAAAAAGTAAAAAATTCAATTTTGACGATAAACAAAATAAAAAAAATGAAGATTCTTTTATTTCTTTTAATCAAAAATTATTTTTTCCGAAAATTCAAAAAAATAAAAATAAAAATAATAATAATAAAATTAGTAATTATAATAGTTATTATATTAGTAATTATAATAATTATAATAATAATAATAGTATCTGTAATAATTATGGTAATTCTAAAAAAAAACAAAAAAGTTTATTAATATTTAATAATAATAAAGATCCTCTTAATATGTCAACAAGAAATATTTTTACTAAAAATATATTTAAATATTATTCCACTCCAAAAATTACTAATCAACTTTTCTTAACTAAAGAAGATATGTTTTATCAATAAATATAAACATTAGTTTTGATAAGTGAAAAAGTAAGTTTAAGTATATACTAAAAGTAATTTATTATTATAATCAAACTGATTTTTTATCATTAAATAAAAAATAATATTATAAAAATCTAAGAAAAAACAAATAAACACTTTAAAAATTTTATAAATAAAAAATTAATAATATTTGTTTCTTATTATTAAAAAAATATTTACAAACACTTCATAAAAAAGAACAAATATAAAAAAAATTTTTTTTCAAACCTAATATTTATGCATATTTTCCCTAAAAAACTGTGCCATTCCCTTAATAATACTATAAGCTTCAGGTTCTAAATCTTTTTTACATTCATTTTCCACAAAAAAAGCAAATCCTCTTTGAACATTTTCATAATAATGTTCTTGATTTCCAAACATATGAATAACATGAAGTGCAGAAGCTCTTTTACAAATAGAAATAATTTTATCACTTTTAGCATAATCAATTGGTTTTTTTCCAGATAAACTTACTGTAAAAGGCGAAGAATAATATAAAAATAAAAAAATGACAGATTCAAAATAATCATTAATAATAGCTGTATGTAAAGCTGTTTTTCCTAAAAAATCTTTTGCTTCAACATCAGCACCATAATTAATTATTTTTGGTATTATTTGATAAAAATTCCTCTTTGCTGCCCAATGTAAAGGAGTTCTTTTAAAATAATCAAAATCTAAAACACATGATTTATTTGAATCTAATATTCTATCTACATTTATTTTATTCTTGTCTTTTATCTCCTTTATTAAATACTCTGTTAATTCACAACTAAATGAATAATTCTTTATTTTATATGATAAATAAAATTCTCTTATTGATATATCACATCTTTTAAAATGAAGATATGCTTTGTATATTATTTTTATTAATCTTTCATATATTTCTTTCTTTGATTTTTTTTTCTTTGGATTTATCTTTTTTTCTATTTTTGTTAAAGTGTCAAAATTACTTTTAAATATGTTTATTAAATTTAAATTATTTTTTTTTTTTACTTCATTTTCTATATTATTTTCTCTATATATTCTAAATTTTTCAGAAAATCTTTTTTTTGGAATTACACATAATGATTCAGTAAAATTTTTTTCGTTTTCTTTATTTAAATATTCTGTCATTTTATTATTATAATTTGTTATTATTGATGGAAGTTCACTATAACTATTTTTTATTTTTTTAGAATGATTCACTATAAATTTATATTGTGTTTTATTTTGGTCTAATGTAAAATTTAATTTTGAATTATATATTGTTGATTTAAATTTTGTTCCATTTGATTCTAAACAATTTCTTTTGTTTCTTGGATTTTTTTTTGTTTTTTGATCTTTTAATGTTATTGTCGAATTAAATGGTAATTTTATTTTTCCTTCTTTCATTAATTCTGAATTTATTTTTTTATAATGATTTCTTTTTCCTTCTGAATATGATTTTAAATTGTATTCTTCTATTTCTTTTTTTTTTGGTTTGAATTTTTGAGAAAGGTTTATTTGATTTAAATATAATAATTTTATATGTTTTAACATTTCTATTATTTTATTGATTTAATTATTATATTAATAATTTATTTTTTGTTAATTATTATAATATATTTAAATTCTTTTTAATTGTTTTATAATTTACATTTATCATAATAAAAACTATATTCATATTATTTATTTATTTTTTTTTTCTTTTGTGTTTTATTGAAAAAGAACATTTAAAGAAAAAATATAATCTAATTTTTCTAAATAATAAATTCATTTTATTTAGAATTTATTATTGAAGATTCTTCTAAAGCAAATTTCCTAAATTTATTTAAATCATTTATTATATTATCAGCATATGAATCATTTATTAAATTATTATTACTTGATAAAAGAGAATCAAATTCATATTTATTTTTATCATTCATAATATTATTATTACTTTTAATTTTTCTACTATGAAAAGTTTTTTCTTTTGTTTGTTTATTTTTATTATTTTTATTAAAATCAATTTGACTATCTTCAAAAAAATTTAATTGACTTTGTAATTTTTGAGATTCTCTAATTTCATTATAATCATTTAAATTAATATTTAAATTTCTTTCACTTTTTTCTAATTTTTTAACTTCATTATCATTAATAAACTCATTCTCATATTTTTCATCTTCAGATTCATTTTTACTTTCTTTTATTGATTTATTATTTAAATTTCCTTTTCTTTCTAAATTAAAATTATCATTTTCTAAATCATCATTTATAATATTTATATTACTTTGAATAGAAAAATTTCTTGAAATATTATTGAAATTTTCAGGAGATTCGTCATATAAATTTTTATTATTGAAATCTATTGAAAATATATTATTATTAATATTATTTATTTTATTTGTATTATTCATTAAAGAATTTTGTTCTTGTTCTCCGTCAAATACAAAGCTTTTTTCTTTTTCATCTTTTGATATTTTTATTTCATTTTCTATTATTTTTGCACTTATTCTTGAATCTAATTTTATTTGTTTAATTTTATTATTTGAATTATTATTATTATCTTTATTTTGATATTGTTCTTCTGAAATATTATTATCTTTATTACTCATTTCACTTGAGTTTATACTTTTTTTATTATTTATTTTATTCTTATTTTTTTTATTTAAATTGTTGTTGTTGTTTATTTTTATGTTTTCTTTATTTGATTTAGTTTTTATTTGGTTATTATTATTTGAATTATGAATATTATTGTTTTTACTTGAATTCATTTTTCTGTTATTATTAATATTGTTGTTCAAAATATTATTTTTTTTATTTTGTTTAGAATTACTATTTGAAATACTATTATTATTATAATTATCATTTTTTTCTGACATTAAAAATTCATCATCAGGAATATTATATTCAATGGATTTTTTTTCTTCATTTTTATATGATTTTATATTTGAAGAAACATTACTATTATTATCTTTCCAAGTTTGATAAAAATTATTATTACTCATATTAATATTATTATTTGGAGTAATAAATTTACTCCAACCAGAAAGTGATTGCATTAAATCTTTATTAATATCTTCATTTTTAAAAATTGATTTTCTTAAATCTTCATATTTACTTCTATATTGACATTCTTTTATTTTTTTATTTAATTGACTTTGAGTTAAAGAATTTAAAATTGAGTTTTTATTTTGAGAATTATTAAAATTATTATTACTATTATTTCTTAATTTATTATCATTCATATTATTATTTTGTTTATTACTACTTTTATTATTTATGAAATTATTATTCATTTGTTTTTTATTATTATAATTTTGTCTTTTATCTTGAATTTCTTTTATTTTCTGATCTAAAACTAAATTTAAATATTTAGAAATTTTAGAATTAAATTCAGTTAAATCAGGATAAAATCCTAAACAATTTTTAATTTCTTCTTGTCCATTTTGAATTTTATTATTAACAGTATTTTTTTCATTAATTAAATTTAAAATAAGTTCATTATTATCATTATTTAAAGAAGGATTAAAAATATAATTTTCCATTTTTTTTTCATATTCAGAAATTAAATTTTGACAATCATTAACATATTTTTCAAATAATTCTTCAATATTTAAATTAGTTTGATTCATTTGTTGAATATTATTATTATTATTAAAATAATTAGTATTATTCATAGAATTAATATTATTAGAATTATCAAAATAATTTTTATTAATTATATTATTGGATTGAAAAGTAGTCAAAGGTCTATTTTTATTATAATTAATATTTTGAAAATTATGATTAAAGTTATTTTCATTAATTTGAGAATAATAAGTATTATTTCCTTTATTAAACATTTGATGTTGAATATATTGAGTTGGAAAAGAAGAAAATTGAGTAAAACCATTTAAAGGATTATTTGAATTTATATTATTTTTAATATTAATATTTGGAGGAGGACTTGAAGAAAATAATTGTTGTTCAATTGTATTATTTTTATTAATGTTATTATTTAAATTATAATTATTATTTATTTTAGTAAACATTATATTTTCTGGAGATTCCATATTTTTATTATATTTACCCATAATTTCAAATTTTTTTTGATATTCTTTTTGAATTTTTCTTTCTTCTAATTGTTGTTTAATTTGATTATCATATTTTATATCTTCTTCTTTTTCTTTTTGTTTTTCTAATTCTTTTATTTTTTTTCTTTCTTCTACTTGTTTTCTTAAAATTTCTTTATATTCCATTTTTTTCTTTCTTTCAATTTCTTTTTGTTCATTATCAATATAAGGTTTTGTTATTTTATTATTATTATTTAAAAATGAATTACTTTCATAATTTTTATATTTATTAATTTGTCTTGTATATTTTATATCATTTGAACTATAAGGTCTAAACTCATTTTCTAAATTTTTATTATTATTTAAAAAGTAATTTCTATTATTATTGTTTTGATTTACATTATTATTGTTTTTATTAATGTTAAAATTATTACTTTTACTTATTTGAGCATTATTATTATATGAATTATAAATTTTATTTTGTAAATTATATAAATTAAGATTTGAATTTTGATATTGTTGATTCATATTTTGAAATTGATATTGTTGATTTGTTTGATTGAAATTAGGATTATTTTTAAAATAAAAATTCTGTTTTTGAGAATTCATTTTTGAAAATTATTTAAAAAATAAATAGAAAAATAAATTTCCAAAACCTAAAAAAATAAATATTGAAAAAAAAATAAAATTCATATAAAATAAAAAGAATGGATAAAGAAAGAAAAGCCATAATAAAAAATTCAGATATGACAGAAGATATGCAACAAGATGCAATTAATGTAGCAACAAAAGCAATAGATTCATATAATATTGAAAAAGATATTGCATGTTATATTAAAAAAGAATTTGATAGAAAACATAATCCAACTTGGCATTGTGTTGTTGGAAGAAATTTCGGTAGTTATGTTACTCATGAAACTAAACATTTTATATATTTTTATCTAGGTCAAATTGCTGTTTTATTATTTAAATCAGGATAAAAAATAATTTTATTTAATTTTTAAAAAAATATCTTTTTTATAATTATGATTATCTTATTTTTTAATTAAAATATATAGTTTTATATATTAAAAATTAATTAATCAATAATAAACATTATTTTTTTAAATTTAAAAATGAATGGAGAAGTATCAATTAAAATTTATGAATATTTTAATGATATAGGAATTGTAGATTATGGTAATATTAATTTATTCTTAAATATTTATTCTAATGTGTCAAAAAAACAAGGGTATAATAATAAAGAACACTTTTTAAAAATTGCTTTATTTTCATATATGAAAGCAATATCAAAAGACGAAAAAAAATTATATGAATTTGCAAATCGAGTAATAAATTCTTTTAAAAATAATCAAATAATATCAAAATATAAATCAATTAAAATAATAAAAACAATATTATATTTTAAACTAAGAAATATTTTATCAAAATTACTATTTAAAATAACAAGAAGGAAAAATATAAAGGTAATAAATTCCAAAAATTCAAATATAGATTTACGACCAAATAAAAGTAAAAACAATAAAAATTTTTATTTTAAAACAATACAAAAAGAAGAAGAAGAATGTACTTTTACTCCAAGAATAAATAAAAATTTTCAACCTTATTATGAAAAAAAACCAATTAATACAAAAATAAAATATAATTCTCCTATTTTTGATATAACATCAAAAATATCAAAAAAATATTCTCAATATAAAAAAACAAATAAAGCTTTACTATCTAATAATTCTAATAGTTGTAAAAATATTCATAATATCATATCATACAATAATAATGAAAATAAAAATAAATTTTTTACTATTGATAATGATGATAATTATCATAATTTTAATTTAAAAGAAAATTATAATTTCTATAAAAATGAACAAGAACATTTAGAAAGAGTAAATGAAAAAATATTAAAAATGAAAATGAAAAAAAATATGAATTTAGAAAAAAATTGCACTTTTAAACCAGAAATAAATAAAAATTACAAATTAAAAAAAGTAAATTCAGAAGCAACAATTTATATAAATAACATTTCAAAGAATAAAATAAATGATAATAAAAAATTAAAAGAAAATACTTCTTGTTCTCACATAAGAGAAAAATCAGATTCTCAATATTATGAAAAATTATATAATGATGTTCATAAAGAAAGAGATTTCAAAAATGAAAAATATACTTTTTCACCTAAAAATAATAATTTTAATGTTAAAATGAACAATAATGAAAAAAGAAATAAAACAATAGAAAATAAAATGAAATTAATAAAAAGAAAAGAAGAAGAAGAAAAAAACTTTACAGAAGTAACAAAAAAAAATGATAATAATAAAAATAAAAACTCTAACTTAGAAAAATATGATAATAATAATAATAATAATAATAATATTAAAAATAACAGTAATAACAATAGTAATAATAATAGTAATATAAATACAAATTCAAATAATAATACAATAACATTTGGAAATAATAATTCAAAAAATAATAATAATTTAATATTAAATTTAAAAAGAAAATATGATTCAATAGAAGAACCTTTAAAAACAAATTCAGATGAAAAAGAAAAAAATATTAAATTCCAAAATAAATTTTCAACTGGAAATGAAAATACAAGAACAGAGAGTAAATCAAATATTGAACAAGAAATATTGTTAATGGAAAAAATAAAAAGTGAACATAATATTAATTTTAAAAAGAAACAAGAAAGTAAAAGAAATAATGAATTGAATACAATAAATAAAAAAAATTATATTGAAATTCAATCTTTATCTTCTGATGCAAATAGTTTTATTAATGTTAGTATTTCTAATTATAATGATAATTTTTCTAAAATAAATAAATAACTTTTTATTATAATTTTTTTAAATAATTTTTATATACAATTTTTTGTTATTTTAAATCTATAAAATATAAAATTTCATTTTTTTTCTTAAAAATTATTTATTATTTTATTTAATTCATCTAATTGTTGATCAATGAAATTTAAATTATTATTCATTATTTCTAAATTTGGTTTTGATTTTATATTTTCATTTATTTTTTTAATTTGATTATCAATATTTTCATTTGAATTTTTAGAAAATAAATTATTTCTAAAAGCTGAAATTAATTCTTGAACTTTAATTTCAACTCTTAATTTAATATCTTCTTTCATTAAATCATAATATTCATTCTTTTCTTTATTAAAAAATTTATCAATTTCTTGTTTTTCTCTTTCTATTATTTTTTCCATTGGAATTGTTTTTTTATTAATAATATAATCTTCATATTTTTTTTCAATATCATGAAATTTTAAGAATTCTTTCATTTTTAATTCTCCTTTATCTAAGTAAATATCAAAAATATTTTTAGAAAAATTTTCAGTGAAATTATCTATAATATTATTACTTTCTTCTTCAGAAAAACTTTTTCTTAAAATGGGAAATAAATCTCTTTTTAAATTTACTAAACTATTTTTCATTATATCTCCAAAATTTCTAAATAATTCAAAACTTAAATTTGAAATTGGAGTTCCATAAAATTCTTTTTCTAATTTTTCTTCTTCACTTAAATTATTTTCTTTGTTTTCAAATTGAATATTTAAAGAATTTGAAGTGGAAATTGGAATTAAATTTCCATTTTGTTTTAAAGTTAATATTTCATTTGTCAAAGATTTATTATTTATTTCTTCTTCATTCATTTTTTAAATTTAAATTTAATTTTTTTATTTTTTTTTTTTATTTTTTTTAATTTAAACTTTTGGAAAATGGATATTAAGGAAATTAATAATAAATTTGAAGAAGGATGTAAAATTTTAAATCAATTATTTGAAGAAAAAAATTTGGAAATTGAAAAAAATAAAGATTCTATTATTGAAAAATTAAAATTTGAAAAGCTTGAATTAATTCAACAATTAAATAAATTAAAGGAAGAAAATAATTCTTTAAAAACAGAAAATTTATTATTAAAAACTAAAAATTTAAAATTAATAAATAATTTAGAAGACTCAGAACAAAAATTACAAATAATAAAAAATCAATTGAACAATCAACGATATAAATAAAAAATATTTTAAACTTTCTTTAATTGAAAATAAGGTAAATGTTAAAATACTCATTTTTCAGAATTAAATTATAATCAATTAAATAAATCATAGCCCAGTACTTAGTACTAATCATCATAAAATAAATATAATAATTAATTTGAGTAATAATTAAATTAATATAATTTTTTTTTGGTTTTAATTAATTATCCAGAAATAAATAATTTATTTAAATAAAAAATATTCTTTATGCCTTATTCATGTCAAGAAATTCCATATTCTCTTTCAATTGGAATTGATATTTCAAAAAATGAAATAGAAAAAGAAAAAGAATTAGATTTTCCAATAGAAATAATTAACTCAAATGAATTTTCAAATTATGATTATTTAATAACTCCAATATCAATAAAAGATAAAAATTTAAGAAAAAAATTTCCAAATGAAAATTCAAATCCAATTTTTATTGATGATTATTATTCAATTTCATCTTCTTTATTTAAAAACCAAATAATAGCAAAATTACATGATGAAGATTTTAATAATATCAAAGAAAATTTAGATATAATAAATAAAGATTTAGATTATTGTAATCATATAAGTGTAAAATATATAAATTTAAAATACTCAAATATAAAAAATTCAGAAGAAAATTTTATTTTTCTCCAAATGATAAAAATATATTTAAAAACAAATCCAGATAGAAAAATCAATTTTGAAGTAGAATTCTCAAATGAAGGTTTAAATATATATAGAAAATTAATATCTTCATTGGAAGAATATTACCAAAATATAGGAATGAGTTTAATAATACAAAAACAAATACCAGAAAATTTTAAAGAAATATTAAATGAAATTATAGTATTTAATATTAATAATATAACAATGCCATTATCTTCTTTTTTAGTTAATAAAAATGGTTTTCCTGTTTTATCACATAATCATCAAGAAATATGTAAATTTTTATTTAAATTTAAACCAGATTTAATAATAAAAGATGATATAAATGTAATTAAATACAATCAAGAAAAAAATTTTGTTAATTTTGGTCCTATGAAAGATTGTTATATTTATTTAACATATTTATTTAAAACTCATAAAGAATTTAAAGATCGAACAGATGATTTATTAACTTATTATTATGATGTTCTTCAATTTCCATTACAACCTTTAAAAGATAATTTACAAAGTCAAGTTTATCAATCTTTTGAAGAAGATAATACTAAATATAAATATTATGAAAATGCTATTTTTAAATGTATTGAAGATTTAAAAAATAATAAGAATAAATTAACTATTGGTATTTTTGGAGGAGGTAGAGGACCAATAATAAGAAGTGCTATAAATGCGATTAATAATAATAAATTGGATAATGATAAATATAGTTTATTTTGTGTTGAGAAAAATATAAATGCTTTTAATACATTATTAAACTTAAAAAAGAATGAAGAAATATTTTCAAATGTAAAAATGATAAATTGTGATATGAGGTATTTTAATCCAATGAATTATGATTTAGATAAAATAGATATTTGTATAAGTGAATTACTAGGAAGTTTCGGTGATAATGAACTAAGTCCTGAATGTTTAATAAATTTAAAGGAATATATGAATGAAAATGGAATTATGATTCCTCAAGAATATTCTTCTTACTTAAGACCAATTTATTGTCCTTCTATTTGGTCTAATATAAATGCAATAAAAGAAAATTATAATTCTCCTTATATTATATTATTACAAAGAGCTTTTTATCCTATTGAAAAAATTGAAAAATGTTTTACTTTTAAACATTATTTAAATGAAATAAGTAATAATTTTAATCAAAAAAAAAGTATTTCTTTTATTTTTGATAAAGATACTTTTATTACTGGATTTGTTGGTTATTTTGATACTATATTATATAAAGATATTAAATTATCGATTTGTCCTAATAATGAATATACTCAAAAATTATTTTCTTGGTTTCCTATTTATTTTCCTTCTTATCTACAAATTCCAATTAAAAAAAATGATATTTTAACTATTAATATTAGCAGAATTAATGATGGAAAAAAAGTTTGGTATGAATGGAATTTTGATAATAATAATGATTTATTGGGATATAATTCTAAAATTCATAATTTTAATGGAGAAGGATATTCTATTTTATTATAAATTAAATATTCAAAAATATTTATATTTTATATTTTTAAATAAAAATTCTAAAACAATTAAGTATTCTAACAATCAGGTATATTAAAACATTTATATTATTATAATTTTTTCATTTAATAATTAAGTTAATTTAAGGATTTTTTTCTTTTTTTTTCATTATTATGTAAACACTTACATACATTTAATTTTTTTTAAATTTAAAATTTATATAACTGATTATATATTTATTTATTCTTTAATTTGGTAATTGATTAAAAAATGGGTTGCCTTTCTAGTTCAGACGATAAAAAAAAAAAATATAATAATAATGAGAATAACAACTCAATTGTGGAATTTAAAAAATGTGATAATGAAAATTATATAGAATGTAAATATTATATTGATGAAAATAAAGATGTTGAAATAATAAACAAAACAAATGAAATTGATAATCAATTAAAGAATAATTGTACTCTGAAAGTAAATGATAAAAAAACAAATTTTACTTATATTTTAAATTTTAATAAGTCAGAAAATAAAATAAGATTAGATTTTAGAATTTATTTAAATAATATTATATCTTTTTTTTCTAATTGTTCTTATTTAAATACAATAGATTTATCGCATTTTTTAATAGATGAAATAGTTGATTTAAGTAATTTATTTTTAAATTGTTCAAATTTAAAGGAAATAAATTTTTCAAATTTAAATACTTCAAAAATTCAAAATATGCAAAATTTATTTTCAGGATGTGAATCATTAGAAAATTTAGATTTATCTAATTTAAACACATCACATGTTAATAATATGAATAATATGTTTTTAAATTGTAAAAATTTAACAGAATTAAATTTATCTAATTTTAAAACTCAAAATGTAAAAGAAATGTCAAGTATGTTTAATAATTGTTCTTCTTTAACAAATTTAGATATTTCAAGTTTTAAAACAAATAATGTAGTTAATATGGAAAGTATGTTTTTAAATTGTTCTTCTTTAACAGAATTGAATGTAACAAATTTTAACACAAAAAAAGTTAAAAATATGAAAAACCTTTTTTCATGTTGTTCTTCATTAACAGAATTAAATTTATCAAATTTTGATACAGATAAAGTAATATTTATGGATGGAATGTTTAATGGATGTTCAGAATTAATAAATTTAGATATATCAAATTTAAATACTAAAAATGTTACAGATATGAATTCAATGTTTAGGAAATGTTCAAGTTTAACAAAATTAAATTTAAATAATTTTAATACTGAAAATGTAAATGATATGAATGAAATGTTTTGTGATTGTGAAAGTTTGATTAATTTAGAAGTTAATAATTTTATAACTAATAAAGTTAATAATATGAGTAAAATGTTTTATAATTGTAATAGTTTAATCGAATTAGATTTAAGTAAATTTATTACTGAAAATGTTACAAGTATGAAAGAAATGTTCTGTGATTGTACTTCTTTAAAACAATTAAATTTATCTAATTTTACTACCAATAATGTTGGAGATGATTTAGATTGGATGTTTAAAAATATTGATTCAAATTGTAAAATCATTATTAATGATAAAAAAATTGGAAGAATTTGGATGTCTAAAAAATCAATAATGGCATAATTAAATAATTATTTTTTCTTATTTGATAACACATAAAAATATGATTTTAAAATATAATTAAGATTTTTTATAAAAAATAATATTATATACTTTTTATGTATTTTAATATTATTGATGATATATTTCAAATTGATTTTCATTCATAAAATTATAATAATTGTTTTAAATTTTTCTTTTTCATTTAATTTTTATGTTTTTATCCTTTTTTGATGATGTGATTATGTTATTTAAAATAATTAATTGATAATTATTATTATGTTAATTATTAACATAAAGTTAAAATTAATTCTTTGTTGAAAACTAAAAAATTATAATTTTAATAATGTTCAATACTAAAAAAAATCCTTTAATTGATTATAAATTATATTTTTGTTATTTGTAATAATTGTAATTTTCGACAAAAAGATTTTGGTAATATTTATAATGTTCATTTTGTTAATATTTTTTAGAAAAAATTCCTTTTATCCCTTAATATGTTTTTTTATTAATTTAATTAAAATATAGTTTTTTTTTTGAAAAAAAATTATTTATAATTTTTATAGTACTTTTTTGCCTCTTATTATTGGTTTTAATTTATGTTCATGAATTAAAGAATTATTGTTTGTAAAGTTTTGATCATAAATTTTAATGAATTTATTATTGTTATTATTTTTTCTTTCTTTTGAATGACTTTTAAATCTTAATGAATAATTATCTAAAGTTGAATTATTTCTATTTAAATTAAATAGTTTTTTATTTTTAAATCTCATTTCAAATATATTGTTAGAATAGTGTGATAATTTAGTATAATTTGAAGAATTTCTATAAAAATCATTTATATTTGATTTTTTATGATTAAAAATTGTTTGTTTTTTAACTCTAAAAGTCTCATTATTTTTATCTTTACTAAATATTGAAATACTACTTTTTGATTTAATAGGAGAAGTTTTAGAACGATATTTGTCATTATTATTTCCTCTGTAAACTTTTTGAAATCTATTTGAAAGAAAATTAAGATAATTTTTATAATTAGTATTATAGTTATTAATTATATTAAAAGGATTATTTATTTTTTGTTCTAATTTCAAAATTTTATCTTTTAAATGTTTTTCATTTGTTTTTAAATTCCTTATTTCATTTCTTAACATTTTAATTAAATTTTCGTAAATTTCATTATCTTCATTTACTTTTTCTTCTATTTGAATCATATCTTCTTTTAATTCATTAGTTTCATTTTTTTTATTATAATTTTCTTCTAAATTAGTCATAAAAAATCCTCCTTTATTTTCACAATCATTAATTTGATTTAAATTATTGAAATCGAAATCTTTTTTTTTTTTCTTTTTATTTTTTTCTTTAAATAAATTAAACTCCTCTAATAATTTGTCATATTTAATTTTATAATTTTCATTTTCAACTGCCCCTAATTGTCTTTTATTATCTAAAGTTTTTTTTAAAAAATTATTTTCTTTTTGTAAATTAAATAAATCTGCTTTTTTTTCTTCTTTTAATCTTTTTATTGTTTTCCAAAGTAAATCTTCTTTTGGATTATTTGCATAATATTCTAATTGAATTGGATATGTTATATTTTTATTTATAATATTTATCATTAAATATTTTTTTATATTATCATCTTCTTTTAACTTATTTTTATCTTTTGAATAATTTCCTTTTATTTCATTTAAACTTTTAAATAATATATTTAATGTATTTTCTTTTTCATCTATACTTTGATTTATTGCATTAATTAATATTTCTTTAAATTTAATTAAAGAAATTTCATTTCCTAAACTTGATGTAATTCCTTTTATTATTTTATCATTTAGATCTTTTTTCCAATATAATTCTTTTTCAGGTTCTTCTATTGATATTGTTAGTGTATCTGAATTATTTTCAATATTTGTCAAATATATAAAATAATTATCTTTAGTTCCTAAATTTGATATATATTCCATATAATTAGTATTGTTTTTCATATAATAAAATTAAAAAAATATTTAAATATTTAATTTGTAATAATTTAATAATTTAAAAAGAATTGAAATAAATTAAGTAAAAATTCCATATAAATTTAAAATATATTATTTCATTTAGCAATTTAAATAATTAAATAAATATTAGATTGGGATATATATATATCCTACAGAAACCAATTATAAAAATATCTTCAGCTTATTTTGAGACTTTAATTATTATATTCATTTGTTATTTTATGGTGAATTTTAATCTTAAAACTTCACCGATTTAAAATAAAAATTAATTTTATAATTAATGTTAATCCGGAAAATTCAATTTCATATTCTGTGATATTAATTTTTTTATTGAAATCCACACATTTTAACACAAATTTCATATGATAAATAATTATCTTGGTATTTATGTGAATTATAAAAGTTTAAATTTCAATTAATGTCAAATTATCTATCAATATAAATTAAGATTATAATTAAAAATTGAATTTTCAATTTTTAGATTTTTTATTGACCTATATCGCACACTATACATTGTAATGAATATTTTTGATAAAAATTGTTTATTTTTAAAATTAATATCTTTATTATTTAATCTTTCTTTATTCTAGTGAAAATATCTCATATTATTTTGAATACTTTTTTTTTGTTTTTTTTCTTTATTTATATTTATTTTTCTTTTTCAAAATCTAATTTTATATTAGATTGATTTTCTATAAAAACCATTTTTTTTAATACAATAATTATCAAGAATAAATTATGTGGATTAAAAATTAATTAATATAGAATAAAATTTCATTATTTTTAGTGAACTATTGCAAAATCAAAAAATATTAAAAAGATTTTAATATTAAATATTATAATTTTTTAAATATTAGAATTAATTATTCCAATAAATATTATTTTTTTACAAATATCCAGAAATTATTAATTAAAACTTTTATTTATAAATTTAAAACATCTTTATTCAAAAAAATTAATATAAAAAAATAGATAAAAAACCTATATAAAATATATAAAAAAATCTTTATGAATCATTATTTTTTGCATTTAATTTTTCTTTAAATCTTTTATAAACAATTTTTTTATCATTAATCATTTTAATATTTCTTTTAGTTAATTTATATTGATTTCGAAAAACATATCCAGTTTCTTTAGGTTCACTTAAACATTGATATTGATTATAATTTTTAAGTTGTTTTTTCCAAATATTTTTTTGTTGATTCAAATAATAATAATTATTATTATTTGGAAATTCTCCTTCATCAATAACCTTATATTTTTCTAATTTTTTTTTTGTTATTGGAGATTTATAAGTCCCTATATTTGATAAAGAAAAAGAATTTAAATTTGATTTATTATTAATATCTTTTTGATAAGAATGAATAGTTTTTAAAGTGTCATTAAAAAATTTATTGCTTTGAGTTGTGTTATTATTGTTTCCAAATTGAGTTATTCTAAAATTTGAATTATTATGATATAATGAAGTTAAAAATGAGGATACATTTTTGGATTCTTTTAAATTATATTTTGTTTTTTCCGATGTTGTTTCTTCTATTCTTGTAGGAGAATTTGAGGCAAATTCTAAATCTTTTAAAAGATGATTGTTTGATATGTTTTTTTTAATTTCCTTATATAATCTATCTTCATATGTTATTATTTTTGGAATTGTTAAACTTTTATAATTTTTATGATTGATTACTTTTTTTTCAGTTTTCTTTATAAATATATTTTCAAAAATATTTTTATTAATATTATTCTTATTCATTTTATCTTTTAAAATTATATTTTGTAAATTTATTGCTTTCATTGTTCTAATTTTAGTATTAAAATGTTTTTTAAGATCATTCATATTATTTTTATTTTTACTGTTAATATTAGAATTACTATAATTGCTATTATGGTGATTATGACTATGAAAACTAATATAATTATTATTATTACGATGATGTAAATTATTATCACTTAATAAAATTTTATTTTTTTCTAAATCAATATTATTAGAAACAATAGTTTTTTTGGAAATAGAATTTTTAATTTCTTTAATATTATCTTTATCTTCAACTTCAACTCCTTCATATTTATTATCGATTATACTTAAATTAATATTATTCATATTAATCAATCGTTTTTTAATGATGTTTAATTTAAAATCACATATTTGTTCTAATTTATTATAAGTTTTATTATCTTCAGAAGCTAAAATTAAAGGTAAATGATTCACAGAAAGTTTAAAAACAATAGCATCTTCAGAATAAACAATAGCATTAAAAAAATTATTCATTCCATAAAAAAAAGGAATAACAGATAACATTTCTTTTTTATCATAAATAACAAATCTTCTAGTTTTTTTTAAAGATAAATCATTTACCATATTTGAAGGATTATTAATTAAATTTGGAAAAAAAGAATCTTCTTTAACAAAATGTTTATTATTCTCATTTTCTATATTATTTAAATATTTAATAAAAACATGATTTTCTAAAATACTTTTTGAAGTAGTTAATTCAATATTTCCATTTCTTATAAAATAAATATATTTAACTGGGGAATTTTCTTTAAATAAAATATTACCTTTTTGTAACAATTCTTTACTAAATAAAGGGTAATATTCTCTTTCAAATTTTCTTTTAACAATATTAGAAAAAAAAAAGGAATCATATAAAAAGTTAAGGTCTTTCATTTTTATTTTATAACCTTCTGATTGTAAATATTCATTATATATATTAGTATTTAATAAACATAATTCACATTCTTCTTCAACAAAAGCTTTTTCTAAATATCTAAAATTTTCACAATCACCAAAATAATTTCCACATATAATATCTTCTTTATCTTTATAATAAAAAAGAACTAAATCTTTTCTTACTTTTTTATCATATAATATATCATATTTTTGACAATCTTCAACTGAAATATCATGTAAATAAATATTTATTTGGTCTAAAATATCATTTTTATTCATTTCTGCAAAATTAATATTTAATTCATCTAAATTAATTTTAGCAGTTTCAAAATATTCAATATTTAAATTAGAAATTCCTTTTCTTTGAATTTCAATTTTTAAAATAACTTTTTTAATTTTATCAAATTCTTCATAATCTATTTTAATGATAGTTTTATTAATTCTAATTGTTTTTTTTAATAAGCTTTCATCATTATTATTTCTCATTTCCATTAATTTACAAAAATAATCATAACCGGTTAAATTAACATTTTTTTGTTCTGGTACAGATAAAAGAATTCTTCCAGTTAAAACAATATAAATCATTTCAGCAGGATCATCATTTTTATAAATAATAGAGTTTTTCTTAAAGTGAATATATTTAACATAAGTAGAATAAATAATTGCCATTTTATCAAAATTAGATTCATCAATTCCATCTCTTTTTAATTTTTTTTTTAAATTTGAATTTTCTATAAAATGTTTAATTATACTTGATTCTTCTATTGTTCTTTTAATTTGATCTTTTTTTAATATTTTTATATAATTTGGTATTGTATAATTCGAAGGATCTAAATTAATATATACCATTGATGCTAAATTTCTATGTACTTTTGCTGATAAATAATGCTTTTGATATACCGATTCTAATTTAATATCTAAACTTGAATATCGACCTCTTCTTTTTTTTGATATTGAACCTAATTTTGATTGAAGTTTATTTTGATTTGATAAATATAATATGTCTGATGTTCTTCTTGTTGGGGTTAATGGAGTAAAATTTTCGTCTTTTAATTCCATTTTTTTTTTTTTGTTTATTAATTTATTTATTTTATATTTTTTCAATATTTTTTAAAAGAAAATAAATTTGAATGATTTAGAAAATTCTTTAAAAGAAAGAATAAGAAATTAAAATTCATTGAAATGAAGATGAATAATTAAAAGATGAAATACAAGAACAAACTCATTTAGTTCACTATATAAAATATATATCAATAAAAGAAAGAATAACATTAGAAGGAGAATTAATAAGAAAATGTTTATCTCTAAATTATAAATATTATGCATTTTTTATATTATAGAAAATAAAATAAATATCAAAGATATGTATCATTATTTTTTTTCTTGGTAGATAAAGAATTATAATGAACTTTCTCTTTTTAAAGTAATTCATAATATTGTTGAATCTTTAGATAAATTGTTTGAAATATTTTTGAATTAAATATCATGTTTAATTTAGAAAAAGCAAATTTTATAATTGATAAATTTAAATTTAATGGTTGTATTGTAGATGCTAATAGAAATAATTGTCTTTCTTCTATTAATATTATTGATTCTCACAAATCATAAAATATTTGGTTTTTTTTCATTAATTTGGAATTTATTTATTTTTAATTTTTAATTTTTTTGTAGGAGGGCTTTTATTAATTGTTTTTTTTATTTTTTATAGGAGATTTTGAGAAATTTATATTTTTTGAATTATTAATTTTTTATTATTTTTTTATTATCAATTATTTATATATCATTGAATCATTTGAAAGTAGATTTTTTTTGGATAAAATATTTTTCCTAAATTTTCATATAACTAAAACTAATATCATATTCTAATCTAATTTTCCTTAATCAATAATATATTTTTAAAAGTGAACTCAACATATTTTCCTTTTTATTGTTCAATTTTTTTGGGAATTATTTTAATTCTTACATTATAATACCCTAAATCAAATGAAGTTGGTTTAAAAGAAAAAATATATATATATTAGATAATAATTAATAATATTTTTTTAAATTAGATTTCACATATAATATCAGAAATAATCTTTAAAAAAATCAGAGATTAGAAAATTAAAATAAAAATAATAAAGGAAACAAAAGTTAAATATTAAGAGAAAAAAATAAAAAAATGCTATAAAGTTTGGCAAAAAATGCCTAATTTTAGTATAAATTAATTATTAAATTAATATGATTTCAGTCTTATTAAAAGATGGGTAAAAGGAAGATTGAAATGCAAAAAATTCAAAATAAACTAAATAGTCAAATAACCTATTATAAAAGGAAAAAAGGATTAATTAAAAAAGCAATAGAACTTTCTGTATTATGTGATGTAGAAGTTTTTTTGGTTATTGTTGATAAAAAAAATAAATTATCAATAACTTCTACAAATAATTCTGCAAAAGATTTTATTAATTGTTATTTTCAAAATATAGATAAATTGAATATTAAAGAAGAAATTGGAATCAAGGATTATAAAAAAATGATTGGAAAAAATAATAGAAAAAAGTCAAATAATACAATAAATTTTTATAAAGAAAATGATTCAAATATTAAATCTAATTCAGATAACAATATTTCAGAAAAAAAAAAAAAAGATTTAAATGATATTAAAAATGGATTAAAATTTAAAATTGATATTCCTAAAATTAATAATAATATTAATAAAAGTCTTAATGATAATGAGGAAATAAATGAACAATCAAACAAATCAGCAACAATAACTTCCGATTCTTCTTCTTTTGAAGAAATCAATTTTAATCAATTGAATCTTATAAATTATAATAATTTAAATCAAAATGATAATAGTCTAAATCAAAATTTAAATCATGATTTAAAATCTTTAAAAAATAAAAATTACGTTATTGTTAATAATCAAAAATCTCCAAATTTATTATTAAAATATATTCAAAATAATAATAATACTCCTCAAAAAAAAGTTTTGGAATTAAATCCTTTTCATAATATAATTAATAATAATAAAAAAAATGAAATTTTTAATCAATTAAGTTCATCTATAAATACTCCTAATTTTCTAAATCAAAAAAAATTAAAAGAAATTTCTGAAAATTATGCTATTTCTCCTGCTTTAATGTTTAACAATAATAATTTAAGTCCTTTATTTAATTTCCCTAATTTGAATAATAAAGATAGTAATTATAATATAAATTCTCCTTTACTTAAAAATAATATTGATAACGTAAAAGAGAGAGGGTTAATTAATAATTTTAAGAAAAAAGATAAAAATTTGTTTAATTTTGATAATTATTTAAGTAATAACAATAGTAATCAATGAAATAAAATTTGTTTATTAAAATAATTGAAGAATAAATAAGGTTTTTCTTGTATAATTTAATGTAAATTTATTTATAATAATTCAATAAATATGTATTTATTCATTATTAATAAGCTTAAAATAATATTAATATCATGGTTTAATTATAAATTAATATACACTAAAAATTTCAAACTCAATTATTCTAATTGAATTATATTAATGTAATCTAATAATTTATTTGAAATTTTACACAAATAACTAGTATATCCATTATAAAACTCATATTTTTCATTTTTCATTTGATCTTTCAGAATAACTAAAATCACTTAAATAAAAAAATACTTTAGAACAAAAAATTTAACTATAATTTGAGTCTTTTTCTTATTTTAATTTATTATTTAATTAATAGGGAAAACTTCTTATTTTAATGCAGATATTATTAATGGAATCTTACACTTACAAAAGTGATATTTGGACTATAAGATTAATTTGATATTAATTGACCTAGGAAATCAAATTATTATTCATTTTTTTCTTTTTTATCATTAAAGTCCTTTTTTTCTGTTCTTTATCTTAAGGTTTTTTCTATTTATATTCTATTCTTCATCCTTTTTTTATTTTTACTTATTTTAATAACATTCTTTTTTATTATTTCTAAAATTTTTCTTTTTTCATCTTTATAATATTTTTTCTATTTCCTTATTCATTTCAAAAGTTAAATTATCATCAGATTAATGATTTCTATATCATCTTTAATTTATAATATTTTTAACATTAACTTTTGTATTTTCAATTTTTTAAATTTTCTTTTCATTCTAATTTTTAAAAAAGATAAAGAAATTTTGTTGAAATTTTATATTTAAAGTTTTATTCAAAGTTGCATTATTATACTATTACTATCTTCATTTTCATTTTTATAGTAAATTTTTAAATGAAATAAAATTTACTATTTTATTTTGTTTAATTTTTTAATAATTTATAAAAGGAAATTTTATCGAAAAATCATTAATCACTTATTTGACTGAATTTTAATAAAATAATAGAAGAATAAAATTCAAATTTTAAAAAAAAATTCAATTTCATTCAAATTAGAATGTTTAAACAATATAAAATCACATCAAAATAAAAACAATGATAATAATGAAATAAATAAAAAATTAATAATTTATCAAAGTACAGAAAAAAAATATTTTGAAAAAATCTTATGAAAAAATCTAAATTATTATTTAAGGAAAAACTCTAAAATAAATAATAATAAACTCATTGAAAGAAAATAAATGAGGAAATAAAATATATTCTTCTAAAATGAAAATATATTAATAGAAAAAATAGAAAATAAAGAAAAAATAATCTCCAATAAACAAAATTTTCAAATAAAATATTTATTAAAAAAACAGAAAATTTAAATATACCAAATTATGATATTTTATTTATAAAACAAAATGAAATTAATAATTTTCATAGAATTGGAGTTATTCATTGATTAATTTCATTTTGTGAAAAATTTTATTTATTACCTGAAACTTTTTAATTATCAATAAATTTATTTGACAAATAGTTTTAAAATAAATTTTTATTAAAAACAATTTACAATTAATTTCAAGTTCTTGTTTATTAATTGATTCTATTTATCTTCCTGAAATTAAAATTTTTATTTATATTTTTAAAGATTTATTTTCAAAAGTAGGTATGATAAAAATTGAAAATGATATTTAAGAAAATTATTCAATTTTATTTATTAACTCATTCTCCTTATATTTTTCAAGTTAGATTTAATTGTGTTAAGGACAAGATAATATTAAAATTTTCTATTTAGCTCTTTATTTTTTAGATATTTGTTTAACTGAGATTAATTTTTTTGTAAAAATAAATTTATTTTAAAGTTTCTATTTATATCAAGAAAAATATTTAGGATAATTCTTTAAAAATTTATACAGGTTATAATGAAAAGGATATGAAATTATTATTAAAGAAACTGCGATTTATATTCTAAATATTAATAATAAATATTAAAAATAAAAGAATGTCGAATTTTATAAAATATTCTTCTAAAAAATAAATTTTTATTCCTGATGTTTTTGATAAATTTTTTTATAGAAAAAAAATTTTTAGTAATAAAAAAAGATAAAGAAAATATTTCTCAAATATATATAATTAAAAAAGCTAATTAATGTATATATTTCTTATTATAAATACTATTAATTAATATATAATAATTATTCATTAATTTGTTAAAATAAAACAAAATTTTAAAATAATTTAATTTTAAATTAAATTCATATATATATAGAACAAACTTTTTAAATTTAAAATAATCATTAGAAAATGTCCAAAATTAGTCAAAATAATTCAAATTCATTTAGAAAAATAATTATTGACCATAATAAATTAGATAATTTTATTCAAGATTCTTTAAATAAATTTAAATTATCAAAATCTCATCCCGAATTAATTAAAAATATATCTTCTTTATCAGATTTAATATTTACTTCAGAATCTTCTCTTCCAGATTTAGTAATTTTCAATAGGCATTTTAATAAAAATAATTGCTTTTATTCAACTAAAAAGATTAATTATTATAATAGTTTCCCAAGAAAAAAATTTGTTGTTGATTATTCAATTAAAAGTAAAATTTCAAATAAGGAAAAAATATCTTTAATGAAATCTAGTGAAAAAAAATTTAATGAAAATAAAAACTTTAAATCAATGAATAAAGAAAAAAAAAAGAATTATCAAATAAGTTCTTTAAGTAAATCTTTTAAGGAAAAACCATATAATTTAAATTCTGAATATAATAATTTAAAAATTGAAGAAAAAAAGAAAAAAGAAATAACAGATTTTTCCTTAAATTTAAATAATAATGAAGAAAATAATAAAACAATGAATAATTCAATTAATCTTCCTTCAAAAAATAATATAATTGAAGAAATTAAAATAAATGAAAAAAAGGATAAAGAAGAAGAAAAAAAGTATAAATTATCTCCTGATCAAATATCTGAAATTAAAAAAGAAATTCAATTTGCTCAATATCAAAATTTATTTTTACTCCAACAACAATATTATCTTCAATATCTTCAAATGCAAAATTTATATAATGATATTCTTAATCATAAAATTAATAATGATACTAAAGAATTTTTTAAGAAAACTTTTTATAAAAATTTTAATAATAATGTAAATAATGTGAATAATGATAATAATGATAATAATTTAATTAAAGAAAATAATAATAAAGAAATAAATGAAAATTATTTAAATGATCCTTTAATGAATGATTTTAATATAGATTATAAACTTTATAATCCAAATATATTTTTAGAAAATCCTGTTTTATTAGTTAAAAAAAATTTAATTGAAAGAAATTGGATTTTGATGAAAGATAATAAAATAATTATAAATTATAATAGTGATGAATTACTTATATTTCTTAATAGTAAATTTAATTTAGGAGATAATTTAAATGATTATTGTATTCATGATTATCAAACTGATGTTGTTTTTCAACCTAAAATATTATATGAAATTTTATTTGAATATGTTCCTAAACTTAAGTTTTATTTTTGGAAACATATTCTTGAAAAAAATAATGAAAATAAAAATAATGAAATTAAAAAAGAAAGTGAAAGTAATGTTCAAAAAGAAGTATAAAATAATTTTATTTTTAATATGAAATTTTGTTTAATTATATATAAATATATTAATTTAAATATTTAAAATTTTTACAAAATATTTATATCATTTCTTTTTTATAATTATAATATAATTGGTATTCATATTAAAATCTAATATTTTAATAAAGAATTTTATTCAAAGAAAATTACATTAACTAACTTAAAATATGGTATCTTTTCTTATTACAAATATATATTATATTAATATTCTTTGCCTAAAAAAACCTTTTCAAATAAATTAAATTAAATAACAATTACAACAATTAATATTTTCTTCTTCATTTCCTTTATAAACCATATTTTTATTTTGTTTTTTATAACTTTCAACTTCAATAATTTCAACTAAATCTTTTTTTTTTTTATCTTCTTCAATATTATTACTATTACTAGTATTATTCTGATTACTAGTATTATTATTATTACAGTTATTAATTTCATTTTCATTTATATCTTCAATGACTTCTATTAAATCAATAAAACTCACTTTTTGTTTTCCTCCTTTTTTAATTTCTTCTCCAAATATATCTTTCCTGATTTTATTTCTATTAAATATATTTAATTCTGGAGTACTCATTGGTTTTCTTTTTGGAGGTACATATTTATTGATTAATAATATTTTTTTATTCTTACAATCAGTATCATTATCATTATTATTAGATGAGTTGATAACATTTGATTTTAGTAAAGTCGAACTTGTTGTATTTATTGAATTAAGGTTTTTTAAATCATAATTCATTTTTATGATTAAAGTAATATATAAAATATAGTTTTAAAAAAATAAAAATAAATCCAAAAAAAAAAAGATAAATTTCTTTTTCAAAAATTTAATATTAAATAAGCTAATGAAAAAAAAAATGATTAAAAAAAATAAAGAAAAATTTTTTTAAGCAACTAACCAAGTAAACCTTTCAACAGAGTAAATAGGAATACAAGGGATAATCATAGGAGTATTGCTAACGTAATTTTGATATTCAGCATCATTTCCATAATTTTTATTTTGTCTAATTTCTAATCTTCTAGCTCCACTAAACATAACATAAATAATACCAATATAACCAAGTATTGAAAAAATCCAGTATTGATAGCTATTATATGTATTAACTCCACTAATAAAAACTCCAGTCCAAAAAACAATTTCTCCACAATAATTTGGACATCTAACAATTTTATATAAACCTGTATCAACAAATCTATCTGGATTTATTTTTTTTGCTGAATCTTTTTGATAATCAGCACAAGTTTCTAATAATAAACCTAATGAACTTATTATTATTGTTATTAAATATAATAATGAATTATCGTTGCTTGTATTTTGATTTTTTTTATTTATTATTAATCTAAATGTTATTGGACAAGTCATTATTGCATATAAAAAAGCTGAAGAAATCCAAATTAAAAATCTAATAATTAAAGGAACATTTGTTTTTATTTCTCCTTTCATTTTTATATTATATGAAGTTTTTATTTCTCTTATTGCTAAATATGAAGCTAATCTTATTCCATATAATATAAATAAAGAACAAGATAATATTGAATATATTGATAAATATTTATGAAATATTATTATTAAATATATTCCTATTAATGTAATTGATAAGCCATATCCTATTGAAAAAAACCAAATATAATATTTAAATCCTATTACACATCCAAATAATCCTATTATGATTGTTATATAGAAATAATTAAAATCATCCATTTTTTATTGAAACAAATAGTTTTTTCCTTTTGAGAAATTTAAGTATTTTATTTTTTTAATTGAGTGATTTATTTTATATTATATATTAATAGTCTAAATTATTATATTTTTTCTTTGGATTTTTTGATATATAAAATGTTTGAAAAAAAAATAATTTTTTATTATAATAAATAAAATATTAAATTTAATTTTAAAAAATAACAGAAAAAAATGACAGAAGAAATAGATCCATTATATCAAATAAAGCAAAAATGTGAAAAACATTTTTCAGAAATAGGAGGAATATGTGATAATATATTATGTCAAAAACCAAATCAAATGAAATGTGTAAAATGTATCTCAGATAACAGTGAATGTATAAGAGCAGAAAAACATAAATTTATAACAATAAAAGAATTCGTTGATAAGTTTTTTAATGAAGATTATAAAAATTTAAAAATAAATTATAATTCATCAAAAAATACCAATTATGCTGAATCATACTGTAGAAATGCAGAATTAATTTTAAATACTTTTTGTTCTCAAAGAGATAATATATATAAATGTTTTATTCAAAATTATGAAGAAACTCTTTCTTATTTAAATGAATTAAAATTTAATTTTGAAGAGTTTTTTAAAAAATTTATGGACAACAAATTAAATCAATTAAAAGATTCTTTAGTTAATTTAGATTTATTAATTAATTATGAAAGTTTAGAAGGTTTAATAGAATATGATTTAAAAAAAAAAATGGCAAAAATGCCTTTTGATACTTTAAATGGGACTTTTGTAATGATGAAAAAAACAATAGATAATTTAAGGAATAATAGACATTATAATGATGTTAAAATAGTAGAAAATATTATTGGAATTAATGAGGAAGATTTTAATAATTTTATTCGAAATGATATGCAAAATTTAAGAAATATATTAGAAAAAAGTTTTGATTTATATAAAAATGAAATGAATAATAATTTATTTATAGATAAAAATATTGAAGTTATTAATTGTTCTTCATTTAAAAAATATTATGATAAACCTATTGATTATTCTATTAATTCACATTTTTTAAATAAAAAATTTGCTTTTTATAAAAGTAATATTGATGGTAATTTTTATTTAGCTTATCCAACTTCATTAAATTCAATTAAAATAGAATATTTTAATGATATAATATCATCAAATAAAGAATTAAGTATTAAATCAAATGATAAATTATTTTTAGATACTGGAGTTAATTCAAGAAATAATTTATTATATTTTAAATTAGATGGTCATATTGGAAAAATACTAAATATACAATATTTTTTTGATAAAGAAAAAAATTCAGAATATTTAATATCTTCAAGTGAAGATCACACAATTAAAATATGGAATATTACTAATTTAATTGATTATCAAAAAGATCCAAGTAAATATTATAAAGATTTTAATATGACTAATTTAATTGGACATACTGGGATAATTAGACAAATTCAAATTTTTAATGATTTTAAAACAGGAAAAAATTATATTATTTCAATAAGTAAAAATGATAAAATTAAAATTTGGGATTTTGAAACAGGAAAATTAAAAAGAGAAATCTTTGATAGAAATTCAAATAATAAAGGTACATATGAGGATTTATTTTATGCAATAAATATAGATGAAATCAATTATTTAATTACAATAAATAATACAAATCATTTAATTAAAATATGGGATTTTGATCAAAATTTAGTCACAGATATATTATTATATAGATCAAAAGCAAATATTATTCAATTTTTATATAATAAATCACAAAATAAAATTATTTTATTAGATAATTTAGGTACTTGTGCTATTCTAGAAATAATTAAAAATAAAGAACCAATTTTAACAGATATGAATTTATTTATTAAAGATACTGAAAGAAATGGTGCTTTACTTTATAATTCAAATATATTATTTATTTATAATAAAAATGGAAGAGTTGATCAATTTGATTTAAATCAAACAAAATTTGTTGATAAGTTTAGAATATCTAATTATTCAATTTCTTATATGATTAAATTTTATGATGATATCAATGATAGAAATTTAATTATATGTCATTGTGAAGATCAGTGCTTAAAAATTTTTAGTTAAATGAAATTGTTTTAAATATTTAAATTAATTATTTTATTTAACAAAAGGTACATTTAAATAATTTTTTTCTTTCAAAATTAATCATTATATCTTGAGGATCATATTTTAATTTAAATACTTTTGTGTTTAATTCTTTTAATTTTTGGTTTTTTAAAAATGGTTTTTTTGATGGTTTTTGATTTTCTGAAGTATCATAATTAATTAAATCATATCCTAATCCTTCTGGTTTTAATTTTATTTTTACATTTTTTTCTTCAAAATAAAGATTATAATTATTTATTATATCTTTTATCATATCTTTAACATAAATATTATTTCTAAAATTAAAATTAAGACATTCATTTATTATATTTTCATCAAACTCAATATATAAATATACTGTGGTTGAAATAAATTCTTCATTTCTTTTCATTATTTAAAAAAATAATTTAAATCTAATTTTAAATTTTATTAATAAAACAAAAACTAAAAAAAATAAAAAATCAATCAACAATAGAATTTCATATTTTTCAAATAAATAATATATAAATATAACTTTTTCGTTTTTCTTTTTAAATTTTCTTATGATAATTTTAAAATTATTTTTAAAACCTAAAGCATCTTTAATAGAAGAAAAACTAAAAGAATTATTTTTAATATAAATAATTTAAAAAATTATTTTATTGCTTATTCAAAATAATACTATATTATAATTATATTATATTATATTATTTTAATAGAAACTTTTTTTTAAATATTAATTAAATAACTTTATGGATGATAGATTAAAAGAAGATTATACAACTAAAATTCTTCAATTAACAAGAATAGTTTTTTTAATTAATGCTAAAAATGAAGAAAATCAAGCTTTAATAGATTCTATTATAGAATCTTATGAAAAAGAACAATTTTCAATGGTGGAAAATTTTATAAAAGAAATAAGTACTTTAAAAAATAAATTAAAAAAATTATCTTTAATTTATGAAGAAAAATACAAAAAATTTACTTCAGAAATAAAGAAAAATTATGAAATAAAAGTAAAAGAAATGAAAAATAATTTTGATAATTTAAAAAACGAGAAAAAAAACATTCATGATGAAATAAAATATGATTTTGAAATAAAAGTCAATGCAATGTTAAATCAATTAAAGAAAATAAAAGAAGAATATGATAAAAAAATAATAATGATTGAAAGTAAACATTATCAAGAGAAAAAAGAATTAACAGAAAATAATAATACAATGATAGAAAAATTGAATTTAGAAATAGTAAAAAATAAAAAAACACAAAATGAAGAAAATGAAAAAAAAATAATTGATTTTCAACAAGAATCAGAAAAATTAATTAATTCAATGAAAGAAGATATGCAAATTAAATTAAAAATAAAAGATAATGAAATATCAATGAAGAATAAAAAAATAATAGAATTAGAAGAAAAAATAGAAAAAATAAATGAAGAAAAAAATAATGATTTAACTAATCAAAATAATGAAATTGAAAAAATCAAAAATGAAAATAAAAAACTTAAAAATCATATAAATAATATTAAAAGTCAGTTTAAAGATTTAAATGATAAAAATTTAAATACAACAAGTCAAATTGCTTTTATTGAAAATAATTTAAAAGTTGAAAAAGATAAAATATCAATTTTAGAAAAAAATATAAATGACAAAAATAAAGAAATTGAAAAATTAAATTCTATAATTAAAACTAAAGAAAATCAAATTAAAGAATTAATATCAAATAAAAAAGAAATGAAAGATAATTTAGAAAAATTAGAAAAGAATAAAGAAAATAATTTATTGAAATATAATAAAGAAATTGAAGATGAGAAAAAAAAATTACAAAGTGAAAAAGATTCATATAAAAGGAAATTAAAAGAAATGGAAAATTTATATAATTCAAATATAGAAAAGTTAAAAAATGAAAATGAAGAAGAAAAAAAAAAATTAGAAGAACAATTATCTAAAAATTTAGATATAGGAAAAATAAAAAATGAAAAAGATCAAATAATAAAAAATTTAAAAGAAAAAATATCAAATTTTGATTCTCAATTAAAATCAAAAGATGATATAATAAATAAATTAAAATCTGAAAATGATGCAGCAAAAAAAATGTATACAAAAGAATTAGATGAATTAAGAAGTATAAATAAATCAATGAGTAATAAACAAAATGAAATAACTAATTTAAAGAAAAAAATAAAAAGTGAAAAAGACAGTATGGAATCTAAATATAGAGAAGAAATAGATAGAATAAATTTCCAACATACTTTAGAAATAAATGAGATTCAAATTAAATTAGATTCTCAAATATCAAAATTGAAAATTGAAAATTTACAATTAAAAGAAAATTATGAAAAATTATTAAAATCTAAAAATAATATTATTATTAATGAAAATAATATTACTGAAATCAATGGTCCTATTAAAATCAATTATGAAAATTTAAATGATAATTTAACTCATCAAAGAAATAATTTTAATTCTACTCAAAATATTCCTTCTTTAAATTTTTTAAGTAATGAACCAAAAAGTAATTTTATTAATTATCAAAGTAGTAATTCTAATGATAAAAGTAGAAATCCTACTAATATATCTAGTCCTATTAATGGTATTGGTTTAGTTAAAAAAAATTCTAAAAAATTGGTTCCTGTTAAAAATATTAATTCTATTCGTTTAAGTAAAATTACTATTAATGCTAATTTAAAGAAATGATTCTTTTGACTTTGTTTGTTATTAATTTTAGATTATTATATAAAAAGGTAATAATGATTTTATTTTTGTGAACATTAACCTTTAGTTTTTTCAATAATATAATTAATATAAAAAATAAACTTTGATAAAAAAATTATTGATGCTTTTAATCAAAGCAAATTTAAAATAAATAAAAAATAAAATTAATAAATCAATTTTTGGAATAATAAAAATAAATGTTGAATTTTAAAATTGTTTACACCAAATAAAAGGTATCTATATAGAAAAAGAATAAAAATGTAAAAGAAAAACCATCAAAATAAAGATAATATATGAATAATTCATAATACAATTTAAAATAGATTTTTAATGGGTATTTTTAATACAAAATATTTAGAAAGATTTCAATTGCTTTTTCAATATTTTTTCTTTTAAAAAAAGTTTTAATTGAAATCTTCACTTCTAAATAATTTAAAAGATTTAGAAATTAGGATAATTCAGTTATTTTTTATTAAATTGTTGAAAATAAGAAATATTATTATTGTTTCATATTCTGATTTATAATGAATTTAAAATTATATTTGTTTCTTTTTTGGAAAACTTAATTTAATATATATTCAATTATAAAAGAGGAAATTTTAATTATTTAAATAACAGAAATTTCAAGATATGTTTAATATTTATAATAGAGAAGAATAATAATTTGAATTATTGACCAAATATTAAATAAAAATAATAATTTATTGGAGGAAATAAAAAAAATAATTGTTGAAAAGTTCATCAAATAATTAAAGAAGAATTAACATTATATAAAGAATAATTAAAATCAAATATTTTTCAAGAAGTAAATTAATAAATAAGAAGAAAAATTTAGAAAAAAAATTTGAAATAAATAAAAAAATAAATATTGAAATATCAAATAATTTAACAAAAAAAATCAAGAAACAGAAATTATCAAAGAAATATCTTCTGATAATTTTTGATTAAAAAAAAGAAAAAGTTCAAAGAAAAAAAAGAAGAAAATGAAGAAAAAGAAGATTTTGATTATAGTCATGTATTTATAAGTTCTTCACCAATTAATATTGAATCAAATGAAACAAAAATTATTCATATTAATGAAGATAATTAATATTAAAACTTATTTTTTCATCGAAGAAAAAAAATAAAAATATATTATTTTAAAAACTCATTATTAAATTTAATTAATTCTTATCTTAAAATTTATTTAATAATCATTAATTAAAAAGTAATTTTTACAATTTATAAACAAAAACAAAAATGAATTATTATACATCTTCAATATATATAAATTCATCAGATTTAAACACAGTAAAAATAAAATAAATAATAATATTAGAATCAAAATCAAAAAAATAAAAAAAAAGAAAATAATTTATTAAGTAAGAATTATAAATTTTAAAATTAAGTAAATGGTTTTAGTAATTTAGCAAATCAAAATTCAAGAAAGAAAAGAAATCATAATTCAAAAAATAAAATACCAAATAATGAAAATAAAAAAGAAACACAAAAAAAAAAACAATATATTCCTCAATTAAAATCCAAAAATAATTTAAGTAAATCAACTTTTGCTTATAATAATAATAGAATGATAAATTATGAAAATCAAAGAACAACTTCTTCAAGAAGTAAAAAAGATAATTATAGTAATAATATAAATAATAGGAATATTTATCAAAGTGATAAATTATATAAAAACAACGAAGAAAAAAAGATTTCAAATATTAAAAAAGAAAATAAATTTTTCGGTTTAGATTACAATGAAAAAAATAGTAAAAGTGTTTATTTACAAAATAATAATTATAATAAAGTACCAATTTCAGAAGATAGAAAATATAGAGAAACAAAAGAAAGATTTAGAGAAGAAAATAAATATTACAAAGAAGAAAAAAATATTAATTATAATTACCCAATTGGACAATCTAATATGTATAGTAGTTATTATAATAAAAAAAATGATATGATTAATAATAATATAAGTAAAAGTGTTAGATTTACAAATGAAGATATAACAAAGAAAAAAGAAAATAAAAGTCCTAAAAAAGAAAAAATAAATAATAAAATAACAAAAGAATCAAACTTAATAAACTTAGACATCCAAAATCAAAATGAAAATAAAATAATTAAAAAAGAAAATAATATAAAAGAAAAAGATAATATAAAAGAAAATAATACAAAAGAAAAAGATAATATAAAAGAAAATAATACAAAAGAAAAAGATAATATAAAAGCAAATAATACAAAAGAAAAAGATAATATAAAAGAAAATAATACAAAAGAAAAAGATAATATAAAAGAAAATAATACAAAAGAAAAAGATAATATAAAAGAAAATAATATCAGAGAAAAAAATAATAATATAAAAGAAAATAAAACAAATGAAACCGAAAATGAAAATTTAAATAATCTAAATTTAAAAAAATCAATTCTATTAGATTCAAAAACAGAAAAAATAAAACCAACAATAATTAATAATGAATTAATGAAATCAAATTATATTCTTCCATCATATAAGCAAAAATCAATAATAGAAAATAAAACAGGATTAGAAAATTTAGGTAACACATGTTTTATGAATACATGTCTTCAATTATTAATTCATTGTCCTCCATTTATAGATAAATTAATAGAAGAATCACCTCAATATAATTTAAGTGGTGAATTTTATAAATTATGTAAAAATCAAACTTATTCAAATAAAGCTTCATATCCAAAAGAAATTAAAAATCAATTTGCTAAAAATCATAGAGATTATTATGGTAATTCTCAACATGATACACAAGAATTTTGTAGATTATTTTTAGAAGATATTAGTAAAGAATTAAATATTGTTAAAATTAAACCTTCATATCAAGAATTAGATGATAAAGGAAAATCAAAAATCCAAATAAATAAAGAATATGATTTATTATTTAAAAAAAGAGAAAATTCAATTATTGTAAATACATTTTATGGTCAATTAATAAATATATTTAAATGCTCATGTGGTTTTGAATCTTATTCATTTGAAAAAGTTTTAGATTTACCATTATTATTTAATGAAAGAGAAAAAAAACAAAATTTAAATGATTTATTAGATAAATATTTTGAAAATGATTTTATTGAATGGAGTTCAAAATGTGAAAAATGTCATAAAATAAAAGAACATGAAAAGCAAGTTAAAATTGCTTATCCACCTGAAATATTAATATTAAGTTTACAAAGAATAAATGAAAGAACTGGAAGAAAAAATTCTTCTATTGTTGATTATCAAGAAGAAATTGATTTAGATAAATATATTGATTTAGATTGTGCTGAAGATTATTTTAAAAATATTAATCAAAAATATTCTTCTAAATATAAATTAATTTCTACAGGAAATCATTCTGGAAGTATGGAATATGGTCATTATACTGCTAATGTTAATATTTTGGGAAAATGGTATGAATTTAATGATGAAAGATGTTATAGTTGTAATTTTAGAAATTCTAGTTCCAATGTTTATGTTCTTATGTTTCAAAGAGTTGAATAATATTTTTTTAAAGCAATAAATAAATTTATTTTTGGTTTTTTAAGTTTTAAGTTATTTTGGATTTTTACTTTTTTATTTTTTTATTTGAGGTTTTTCATTAAAATTAACTTCAATTTTTAATTTATTTGATTTATTATCTTTTAGAATTTTTAATTTATTATTTAATATAATTATCTCAAAATTTCTTCTGATTAAATTATTAATTCCATATATTGTATTCTCTAGATTTCTTTTTTATTAAACTTTCAACTACTAAAATTTGATTTTTATAAAATAAAGTAATTAAAATAATCTATAATCTGGGATTAAAATTGGTTTTATTATTATACTATACAGTAACAAGGGATGTATGTAATCCGATTTCAATTCTTAAAATATTAAAATTAGAAGAAAACATTTATTTATTTTAAGAAAATAAAAAATTTTCAAAATAAAATATAAAATATTTGATATAATTAATAAATAAATAATTGAAAATTTCCCTAAATTATAAAAAATGTTAAATGGAAAAGAATCAATAAAACCTTTGGAAACAATAATTGACCAATGGGAATTATTATTAATTCCAAAAAATAAAACAATAATAATTTATGTTCTTAAATTGAATTCCTATGAAATATTCGGAGAAGAATTCACAATAGAATTGCTTCATAAAAATAGATTATTATTATCAAGTAGAACAATACAAGAAATTTTTGATTTTATTTGTTCTTTAAACAAAAACAATCAAATTTTAATAAAAGAAACAAAACAAAATTTATCTCTTATATTAAAATCAACTTTTGAAACTATTCCTAATGTGGAATTAACTTTAATTAAAAAAAACACAAATTCAGAAGAAGTAATAAATTTATTAATTAATGAATTATTAAAAATAAAAAATGAAAAAATAGAAGGAAAAAATTATGAAAAAGAAATAAGTAATTTAAAAGAAGAAATATCTTTATTAAAAAAAAAAGTAGAAGAAATAGAAAAAAAGTTGGATGATAATAAAAATATAAAAGAAAAAATTCAATTAGAAACATGTAATTTGACTTTATTAAATATAATATCAAATTCACATTCGAAAATAATAACATCAATTCAAGTTTTCCCTTGTGGCAATTTTATTTCAGTTTCAAAAGATAAATCAATTAAAATTTATGATTGTAATAATTTTAATCAATTACAAATTATAAATAATGCTCATAATAAAGGAATTGCATATGTTAGTATAAAAGATGATTTTAATTTTATTACTTCTTCTGCTGATTGTGATATCAAAATATGGATTAAAAAAGAAAATAATTTTTTTGAATTTGAAAAAATAGGAAATGCTCATTCTGCTAATGTTGGGAAAATAATTTATTGTCAAAATGGAAATATTATTTCTTGTTCTAAAGATGGAATGATTAAAATTTGGGAAAAAAAAATAACTAAATATGAAAATATTTATTGTTTTGATGAAAAAATAAATTGTAACAATTATCTTTTTTCTATTTTATTTATTCAAAGTAAAAATTTATTAATTGCTTCTGGAGATGAAAGAACAATAATTTTAAATTTAACAAATAAAGAATTATATCAAAGTTATGAAAATGTTGTTTGTGAAACTTGGAATGCTTTAGATAAAATAAATGATGATAAAATTATAGTAGGAGGTGGAAATGATAAAAAAATTAAAATTATTACAATTTCTAACCATTCAATTGAGGATATTCCAATTGATTTTGAGTGTTATGGAATTTGTTCTTTTGAAGAAAAAGGTATTTTTTTAATTTGTGGAAAATCAAAAGATATTTCTGTTTATAGAAGTGATAATTATTCTAACATTTTAACGTTTAAAAAAGCTCATAATGGAATGATTGTTGGATTACAAAAAATGAATAATGGATTAATTATTTCTTATTCTGGAGAAGATAAGGATAATTCTAATGGTAATATCAAAATTTGGATTTTGAAGAATTAAAAGTATTCTATCATTTTTTGATTTCTTTTTAATTAAAATTCTTTTATTTCTCTCTTAAAAAAAATTTATATATAATATATATTACTGAATTAATATTGATAAACATAATGAGAGAGAAAAAAACAATAAAAATTAGAAGAAAAACAACAAAAATTACCTTAAAAGAATTAAAAATATATATATTTTAAAATATTTTTAATTTATTTTTTCATCTCTTAAATTTTTCAATGTTTAATTTTTTTAATTATTCAAATAAATATATAATAAGATGTAATATTAGTTCTAGGAGTTCCCATTAAAATAAAAATTGATCAATATTCAATTGAAATAAGACTAAATTTAGATTCAATTATATTTTCTGTGAGAAAATGATATATTATTATATTTCTCAAATTAATTTACTGGAATTAAATCAAAAAACATCAATTTAAGAGATAACGCAAATGATTTCTTCAAAATAAAATCAAATTGGTTGAAAATATAAATAATTTAAAAATTTATATCAATAAAAACTTTCCAAAATATTGATTTAATTTAAAAAGAAAAAAAAGATCAAAGACAGAAATACAAAAATCATAAATGAATTAAATGAAGAACATGAGAATTTAATAGTAAAAATTCAATGTAATGAAAATTTAAAAATGAATGAAAAGTAAAAGGAAGAATTGAATAAAATAAAAGAAAAACAAAAAGAAGAAATATAAAAATTAAATGATATAAATGAAAAACAAAAAGAAAAAACTAAAAAATTAAATGAGGAAAAATAAGAATTTAAAAATTGAAAAATTAAATTGAAGAAATAAAAATATTAAACAAAACATGTTTTAGAAAGGGTTATTGAAACTTCACCCAAAATTCATTATGATTACATTATAAAAATGTCGGGTTTTCCTTCATGAAATATGATTTCCTTTTCTAAAGATAAAACAATTAAAATTTTTAATGTTCATATTCAAAATAATTTAGTAAAAATATTGATATAAAAAATGATAATAATTTTATTACTTGTTCAAAAATGTATCAAAATATGGATAAAAGAACAATATTATAATTTTGTTGTTCATGATGAAGGGATTTTTGTTGGAAAATATTTTGAAAATCAAAAAATAATTTCATGTTCTATGGGTCATATAATTAAAATATGGGAAAAAAATGATAAAAATAATCATCAGAATAAATTAACAATAAAACTCCTGAAATAATATATGATATTTTATTATTAGAAGATAAGAATATTTTAATGTCCTCGGAGGAAAAGATCGACTTAAATTATGGACTTTAAATAATTTCAATTTTATTTCTTTTTATTAAAAATTTATTCTAATAAAGTTAATTGATTATTAGAATGAATGAAGATAATATTATTGTCGAAACGAAATGGAAAAACTTATCATTTCATTTTTTATCTTTCTTTGTCTAAGTCAAGAAGTATTTGTCAACAATCTACAATTTATTAGTAATGAATGATATTTTCAAGAATTTATTGATGACAATTGAAGAAGGTTTGAATTCAATATATGAACTAAAAATAAATTGAATGTCATCATATAATACCAATAAATAGAATATCTTATTTTTATTAAATTCACATTTATTTTCAGATTACTTAAAATTTCTTATTTTAAAGAATATGATTATCAATGATTATAATACCATTTTGGATATTCTTACGGGATTTTTTCTTGATTATTCTCTAAATTTTCTTAAAATAATTAGTTATTTCACCTATAGATTATTTGAATGAATTTACATAATCTTTTCAAACCTTCTATTTAATTCTAAAGTTTTGTTGTTTTTTATAAATGAATAACCTAATTTTAAATATTTAAAAAAGATTTTCCTATTTTTTTTATTTAATAATTATTTTTCATATTTTTTGAGGGGTTGTTTGGTTGAAATGGTCAATATTGTTTTTTTATTTTCTTCTTTATTGATTTTTAATTTAATTTTTATTTTTTTTTAAAATATAATTTTTTTAAAAATGGATCATGAACAAATAATAAGAGAACAAGATGAACAATTAGAAGAAATAGAATCAGCAGTTGTAAATATAAAAAATAATGCAAGATTAATTAATGAAACAATAGATGAACAAAAAGTATATATTAGAGAAATGGATGAAGGAATGGATAAAACTCAAAATCAAATGAATTATGCAATGAAAAAAATATCAAATTTATTACAAACAAAAAACAAAGGAGAAATTAAATGTTTTCTTACTCTTCTTTGTATTAGTATAGTTTTACTTATTATTCTTCTTTTATAAAATTAATTAAATATTAAACATAATTTATTATTTATTAAAATATTTTAAAAAAAAGAAATTATACTTTATAAATTTAAAATTCTTTGGTTGGAAAAAACAAAAATTCCATTTAACCAAATTGCAAAAATAACATTGTTAACATTTCCAATAAATTTAATATAATATCCATCTCCAAAAAATTTACTAATTTCACTTTTTTTTTCAAAATCCCAAAATTTAACAAAACCATCCTCACTATAAGTAATAAAAACATAATTATTTAATTTAACAACTTTTAAAATATTATCAAAATGACAATTTTCAATACAAAATAAGCATTTTTCATTTTTCCAATCCCAAAATCTAATACTTAAATCTTCAGAAACAGAAATAATTTCATTTTCTTTAAATTCAACTATATCATTTACATTTTCATTATGACCTAATAATTCTGATATAAAATAACCTTCATTAAATTCCCAAATTTTAATTGATTTATCCCATGAACAAGATGCAATAAAATCATTTTTTAATTTTATTATTTTATTTATACTCCATGAATGAGCTAAAATATTCATTATACAATAAGTTTCTTTTATATCAAATAATTTTATTGTTTTATCATTAGATGATGTTAAAATTAAATTTAATTTATATTCTAAAATTGAAGTAATTGACCATTCATTATCATCAAAACTTGAAATATATTTTTTATTAGTTAATGAATATATTTTTAGTATATTAATTGTGGAATAAGCAATTATAATTTCATTTGAATTTTCACTTTGGATTTCAATTATATTTGAAATCTCATTTGTTTCTTTTAATGAAAATAATTTCTTTTCAAAGGAAATATTTTCATATTGATATAAGGAATTATAATTTATTATAATATAATTTTTGTTTGATAAATTTAATATTCTACTTATTTGCATTTTTGTATTTAATTTTTGTATAAAAATTCTTTTTGGAATTACTTTGTATTTTGGATTGTATAATGGAGAAAAATAATTACATGTTGTGATTTTATTCATTTTTTTTTCGATTAAGAAATTATTAAGTATTTAAATAAAATAAATATTATATCAGAGAAAATAATAAAAATTTATGTTTGTTAACTCCTCTTATAGAAAGTAAAATAAATTAAAAATCTTAACGTTTATTTATTAAAAAATATTGAACATTAAAGAGGAAAATAAATCATATTTTGACCTTTTGTTACTATATTATTTTGCTTGAAAATAATAACATTTATAATAAATTTATAAATGATTTATTTAGTTGAATTGATTTAAAAGCTTTTTAGTTTCCTGAAATTTTTTTTCAACATTTTCAATCAATTTATCAGTATCAGAATATTTTTGATTTGATATAGTATTATTATAAGCATTATTAGTTTGAATTGTATTATTATTATTCATTGTATTAGTATATGAATAAGTATTAAAGTTTTTTTTATTACTTTGTTCTTGTCTAACAATATTATTATTTATATTTAAAATATTTTCAATATTTTTTTTATTGTCAAAATGACGATTTTTAATATCATCACAAGCAAAAGAAAACATTTGTTCATTTGATTCAGAATTTATAATATTATTATTTCCATAAGAATTATTATAAGAAAAATTATTTAAAGAATTATTAGAATTAATAATATTGTTGTTATTAATATTTTTATTTAATAAATTTTCCTTAATATTATTATTATTTAATTGACTTTCAATTATATTTTGTCTATTTTTAATTAATGCAATTTCAGCTTCTATTTTGTTTAATCTTTCATCAACATTACTTTTAAATTTTTCAATTTTATTTACCATTTGACTAACACTTCCACTTAAAGAAGTAATTACTTGAACTAAAATATTAAAATTAATTTGATTATTATTTTTCATCATTGAATTATTAATATTTAATGTATTATTATTATTCATACTACTATTATTATTATTATTTATTGTAAAATTTGGTTTAATTGAAGAATTTAAACTGTTATTTGAAGAATCAAAAATTGATTTTCCTCCTAAAGGAAAATCTTGAGAAGAATCGTAAATTTCCATTTGATTTTGACTTTGGATAAAATTTTGATTAATTGGTTGAATTGAAGGAGTTGGAATTGGCATTGAAAAAATTTCTTCTGAATTTTCTAATATATTTGATTTTTTATTTTTTTCTTCTTTTTTATTTGATTGTGATTCTTCTACTGTATGAAATTTTGGTGAAGGGGGATTATCTTTTTCTCTATTAAAACTATCATTTAAACTATTATTATTTTTATCTTCATATCTTTCAGGAGAATTATTACTATAATTATTATTTATATTATTACTAAAACTATGATTATGAAAAGTATTGTTATTATCATTATCATTGTCATTATTATTATTATCATTAATATTGTTATTATTATTGTTATTTTTAGATTGATTCATAATATCATAATTATTATTATTTATGTTATTATTAATATTTTTATTTTGTTTTGATTGTAAATAATTTTTACTCAATTCTTTATGTTTATTTATAATAATTTCTGCAATATCTGCGCAAAAAATTATTTTTGCTTCTGCAAATCCAGGAGAAAAAAATTGATTAGTGTTTAAAGGAGGTTTATACCCAAATAACTTAATTAAACAAATAAATACAGTATTTATAAAATCTAAATCACTCTTTGCATACATGTCATAATTTTTATCTGATAAATATTTTGCAACTAAGGAAGAAAAAATAAATAATGTATGATGAATTATTGGCAAATAAATTTCTGGTGTTCCTGAAGAAAGAACTTGTGATGAAGGTATATCTATATACTTTGTCTGACGTAAAAAATTTTGGAGACGAATTATGTTTCTTTGTATATCTCCTCCTTTGAACATTTTATTTTTTAAATTATTGATTTTTATTTTTTGTTTAATAATATATTTTTTTTGTTTTTTTATTAAAGTTAAATAAATTATTTTTTCAAAATTTTCTTTATATCATTAATTAATTAGTGATTTTCAATAATAGCTTATTTTTATCTTAAAAGTTAACAAATTTAAGTTATATATTAAAAACTTCTTCACGTATGGAATAATCATTATATTTCAAAATAAATTTTTTTTCAAAAATTCTTTTTAATTTTTTAGATTTTTTGTTCAAAGTAATTATTACAATATATTCAGGTTTTATTTCCATTTATTATTTGGAAGAAATTTACAATTTTTTTTTCATAAATCTATATTAAGTATTATGGTTTATTCCATGCCAAAACATCTTGTTTCATATAATAACTCAATAATTCCATTTCTTAAACATGATTATTTAAACAATGTCTTTTATTTATTTATAATATTTATACTTTTCTTTTTTTTTCTTTAATGGATTTAAGATAAATAATTATTGTTTTCATTTTATTTCTATAATTGCAGTTTTTAAATCTTTTTTTATCTAAAGAATATACTTTCTTTTTTTCTGGATATTGAATATTAAAAGGTTTAAAATTTAATTATAATTGATAAATTATATTTTTTATTTCATAAATTCATTTTCTGTAAGAAAATATTTTTTAAAATGATATCATTACTTTTATTTATAGGTGTTTTATTATAAATGATATCATAAAAAGAACTATTTATTTATTAACTCTCTATTTGCCTTTATTTTCAAATTAATATCAAATTTTCTATTTCATGAGTTTTTTTATTTTGATTGTTACTTACATTTTATTTTTTTCAAATACTATATTTATTTTTCGAAAAGTTGTTAATTAAAAAAACAAATTTTTTTTTCACAGGACAACATCATAAAAGTGATTGTTCAGTTGAATAAAGAATAGTCTAAATAGGAATATAAGACTATAGATAAATATTTTTTTGAATAAAAAACTCAAATATTTTTTTACTAGAATTTTTTCTAAATTTGAAACATTTATTATTGTTATCAAATAATTAAATAATTAATTCTTTCAAAATAACTATTTTTTTAATTAAATAATTTTTAAAATAATATTTATTTTAACTCTATTTATAATTTAATTATTTTATTAAACTCTTTTATTTAGAAAAATGAATCAATAATTTATCAACCAAAATTTTTTCAATTCTTTTCATTTAATGATGATTGAACGAAATCATAATTTTGATTCTTTTTTTTTTGGATTCCTTTCTTTTTTATTACCATAATATTTATCGATTCCATATTCAATTAAGTTTAGAACAAGGACTTTATTTTTTATATTATGATTAACCAATAAATATTTATTTTGAAATTTATATTCTTGCAAAAAACTTTCATTTGAAATTCCATATGTTTTAATTAAATCCTGAAATTTCATATTTAAAATATTATTGATCAAAATTAAATTTTCATTACTTTGATTATTTTCAAAATTTTTTTCAAAAGAGGTGATAGCATCATCATTTATGTTCTCATTATATTGTAAAATTTCTTTACATGATTTATTTAGAATATTAAGATTAAATTCTTTTTGAACTCTGTCTTTTATCATTTTTGAAATTCTATTTTGAAATTTCACACTGTTTTTTTTTTCAAGAAGCTCATTTATTGTGTAAATTAAAAATTTAAATGCATGAACTTTTGTTTGTTTAGCAATATTATCTCCTCTGGGAATATTATTTTTATTCTTTTCTTTTCTTTTTCTTTGAATAAATTGTTTTTCTTCTGGAATTTCAATAATTATACTTTCCTCTTTTTCTTCTTTTAAATTAAAAATTTCTTCTATTTTATTTTCTGAATCAATTGTTTGATTAAAATTATCATCATATAAATACTCAATATAATTTTCTATAGTATTTGGAAGATTTGATAATTGACTCATATTATAAAAAAAATTTATTTTCTCTATATATAGAATTTTAACTTTTTTCTAAATAATTTTTTTATACATAAAAAACAATTATTATTAAATTTTATTTTATTAAATTTTTTTTCAGAAATTTAAAATTTATTTGCCGTTCATATATCTTTTGAAAAAAATTGTTATGTTTATTAAGTATAATATCTTATCAATGAAAGAATAAATATAAATCATCTATTATTTTATTTAACCGATATATATCCATTTATATTTAATTTCTGTATAAATTCTTTCATTTTTCTAAGAATAATAAAACTCATCAAATAATAAATTATTCTCATAATATTAAAAAAAAATAGAGTGAATTTGTAAAATTAATCAAATTTATTTTCATCTTTTGAAACATATATATCTTATAAAAATCTAATAAAATAAAGTTATAATTAATTTTAATTCATACAATTTATAACAATTTATCTATATTTAAATTATATATTTATTTAATTGCATTTCTTTTGTGTCCTTTTTCTTAAAATCATTTTTTTGTTCAGATATTTCCAAAACAACAATCACAGGGATTAAAGAATTATGAAAAATAAAAATGAAATAAAAAATTAGTATTCATCAACAAAATTTATAAGTTGTATTTATAGTTAAATATAATTAATTGTAAAATAGATTTTAAGCTTTAAATTGAAATATTTTTCTTCTATTTTTGAAAAAAAATTTATTAAATATTCATTATCTCTCTTTGAACTTGTAACTTAATTAAAAGATTAAGATTATTCATTTTTTTATTAATTTTTTTTAATTATTTAACCTAATTAGTAAATAATAAATTGAAGATAAAATATATTCATTCTTTTTATTTTAAGCTCAATTACAATAACCAAAAAAAAATTTCATTGAATTATATAAAAATTTTTGTGAAATTAAAGATTTAAAAGAAAAATTAGTTGAAATTAGAAATGAAGTTTATGATTATTTAAATTATGTTTATTAACAGAAAAAAATAAATTTAAAATATATTATTTCAATTAGAATAATGAAGTTAATATTGATTTAAATAAAATATAAAAAAGAAAAATAAAAAGTATTTAAAAATATAAATAATTTAATTTTATATCAATTATAGATTCACTGGTATGAAATTTCAAACTTAATACCCAAAATTTTTATTTATTTATTTTAATGATTTTTTGGGATGAAAATTTTTCATTTTATCATTATTTAAAAATATTAATTTAAAGTTATGTTTACAAATTCCTTATTAATTTTTTACTCACTAAAAGTGAATTCTCTTTTAATTTTCATTTTTAAGGGATTAGTAATAATATGGTTACAATAATTAACATCAATATGCCGAAAATTATCATCTTCATTTTCATCATTGTTTTCTTCATTTTTTTCTTCTTTTTTTAAAAGAGCATCTTTCAAATTTTCAATATCATCATCTTTTTTTAAAATAATTTGTAAATATTCTTGTTCTGTCAAATTCCATTTTTTCATTGTACAATTTTTAATTTTATTATATTTATCTAATAATTCATCATATTTTTTGCATTTTTCTTTTAATTGATTATATTCTTTGAATTTTTTTTTTCTTTTTTCTAAAATTTGAACTTTTTCATTCAAAAATTTTATTCTTTCATTTAAAGTTTCTATTTCTTTTTCTTTTTTAATTTGACATTGTTCGAAATTACTTTTAATTATTGAATATTCATACTTTAATTTATTTATCATTTCATCTTTTTCTTTATTACTTTTTAAATTAATTTTTTTTTTAACATAAACTTGATTCTTTAAATTATTTGAATTATAATTTTTATTCCCTATAAAAGAAAAATCTTCTAATTTTTGTTCAATTATATTAAGAGTTTTATTATATCCATCATTTAATTTTAAAATTCTTTTATTTAAATTGTTAGAAATTGATTTTAATTTCATTTGAGAATTTTTTAATTTATTTTGTTTAATAATATCATCTCTATTAATTTCATCTAAATATTTTTTTAAATCTTTTTCTTCATTATCTTCTTTATCATCTTCTTCTTCTTCTAAATCATCATCATTCTCAACTTCAAGAATTAATTTTTTAATTTGAGCATTTGTATAATAATTTATTATTTTATATATATTTTTTCTTATAATTTTATTAAAGCAAGTTTGTACTGTTTCAATATAAATAAATTTTTTTTTAGAAAAAACTAAAGCATAAACTATTAAAATTTGACTCAAATGAATTAATGATTCTAATTGATTTTTAATTAAAGAATCTAAATTAATTATTGACTTTAATTCAATATTACTTTTATAAAGTTTACTTTTTAAATCTGAAACTAATTTTATAAGAATATCTCCAATATCTCTTTTTTTGTCATTATAAATATTATTAGTAATATAATCTTTAATAAATACAAAACTTTTGTCATTCATTTCATAACAAATTGAAATTAATTTTAATGGATTTGATAATTCACTTAAATGTTTTATTGGATTTGAATGGAAACAACGAAAAATGTTATTCAATATTGCTCTATAATTATGTTCTTCCATTTTATGTATTTTTTAAAAATAATTTTTTTTTAATTTTTTATTATATTTAAATTTTATTTCTCAAAATATTAAAATAATATTTAATAATAAATATAAAAATATAAATTAAATAAAAAAAAAGTAAAATAACTTATAAAAATAATTAACAACATTTTTTCTTTTTCTTTCCATTTTTTCCTTTATTTTTTTCATTTTTATTATTTATGGTATTATTGTTATTATCATCTTGTTTAACCAATTTAACATTAATATTTTTTTGTAAATCTCCATCATTTAAACCTAAAGAATTATTATCTTTAATATCAGTAAAAATTTCTTCTTTTCTATCAAGACTATTTAAATTTTCATTATTTTCAATTTCTAAATCATAAGCGATTTTTTCTTTACTTTCTTTACTATTATTTAAAGTGGTAAAAAATGGTAAAGCTGCAATAGATAAAAAAAGCATTTTTAAAAGATTTTTTTCAGTTTTTGCTGAAACTTCAAAAAAATCCATTTTTTTTTCTTCAGAAAATTTTTTTCCTTCTTCATAGGAAATTTCTCTTTTATTTTCTGATTCCAAATCTAATTTATTTCCAATAATTGCAATCGATGTTGATTCATATAAATTAATAAATTCAATCCAATTATTTAAATTATTAAAACTTTTTTTATTTGAAATATCATATACTAAAAATATTAAAGATGCTCCTCTAATATAATTTGGAATTAAACTTTTAAATTTTTCTTGTCCTGCTGAATCCCATATTTGGAGTTTAATTGGTATTCCTTTATATTTTAATGTTTTACTAAAAAAATCTACTCCAATTGAAGGCTCATATTCTTCATTAAATTTTTGACCAAGTAAACTATTTATGATTGATGTTTTTCCTACTGCTACATCTCCTATTAATATTATTTTTTGACGTTTAATTTGATAACTATTCTCTATGTCTTCACTCATTTTTTATTTTTTATTTAAATTTTTTTAAAATTAATTATGTTTCATTTTAGTTTTATTTTGATAAAACCAAAAAAAAAATTTTTCAATTTTTCAAATAATGAATATAATTGTAATTTATTTAAACTTTTTATTAATTAATATATTTATCATAATCTTTAAAGTAAATTTTAAAATCCTGGGGATTGGGGATTGGGGATTGGGGATTGGGCCCAATCCCCAATCCCCAATCCCCATTATTTATTTTATTGTTATTTTTTTATATTATTTTTAATAATATATTCTATTTTATATTAAATTAATTCTTTTATTAATCTATTATTATAAAAAATTAATTATTTTATTTAAAAAAAATTATCTTTTTAAATATTTTAATTTTTAATTTCACCTTTATAAAAATTATTTTCAAAATAACCTTCTTCTATTTCTCCATTAATTTTTTTAAACTTTCCATTTCCATGTTTCAATCCATTTTTAAATTCTCCAATATAATAATTCCCTATACTATCAACTAAAGTTCCTTTTCCATCAAACAACCCATCTTTAAAAAATCCTTCATATCTTTCATCATCAGTTATTAAAATTCCTTCGCCAGTTATTTTATCATTTAAAAAGTTTCCTTCATAATAATATTTATTTGAATTATTATTATTATTGCTTTGTAAAATTCCTTTTCCGTTTTTTTTATTATTTAAAAAATTTCCTTTATATTTTAAATTTTTTCTTAAATAATTATAAACTCCAATTCCATTTTTTTTACCATATTGAATTGGTCCATTGTATTCATCTCCATTTTCGTAAATAACATTTAAATTTTCAATAATATTTTCATTACAATTTGATAAATTAAATAAAATTTTATCATGATTATTCAACCAATATTTAAAATTATTTGTTTTTAAATAATTTCCAATAAAATTTAAATTAAAATTTTTTAAACATTTATTTATTTTATAAATATTTGGATCGTTTATTAAAATTTCTAATGTTGGTAATTTATTTTCATTTTCGATTATTTTTTTTTCTTCTTGTTTATTTTTAAATAAATTCGGAAAAATTAATTCAAATTTGTTATTTAAATCTTCTTTTTTATTTATTTCATTTATTGTGTAAGAAATATCGTAAATTAATGAATTAAAATAATCATGAATTTTTGGAACAATAAAATTATTTTCTTTAATTATTATTTCATATAAATAAGATTTTAAATTTAAATTTAAAACACCTTCTTCAAATTTATTTGATAAATAATTAAAAACAAACCATTCACCTTCTAATTCTCTTTTATTAAAAGAAAATAATTTATTAAACGCACTAAAATCAAATTTATTTTCTGTTTGTTTTTTTTTATTACTTTCTTTTTCTATTTTAATATCTGTATCTAAAATATTAAAAATTGTTTGATATAAATTTTTTTCGTTTTCTGTTAAAGAAAAAATATTATAAGATAAATTATCATAATTATAAGTAATATTTTTTTCATCTAAATTTATAATACAATTCGCATTTAAATTATTATTTAATACTAAAGCATTTGAACTTCCTATTATAAACGATTCACATTTATTTTTATCTAATATTAAATCCATATCAAATAAAGAAAAAATTGGAAATAATAAATTTTTATTATTTATAAATCTTAAAGGAAATCCATTTCTAATATAAAATTTTTGAGAATTTAATAAAAAATTAAATTTTTTTTCATTTTCTGGAAATTTTTTATTAAAAAATAAAAAACCAGGAAATAAACTTAATAAACTTAAAATAAACGAAGAACAATTTGAAGGAATTTGACTATAAACAATAATTTTTTTTTCTAATAAAATTAATTTAAAAATTGTAAATAAATCTTCTTTTAAAAAATAAATTATTTTTCTATAATTAAAAAATTTTAAAAAATAATCTTCATAAGTTAAAATAGGCAAATTTTCTTCAGAAATTATGTTATTATATAAATTTTCAATAACAGTTTTATTATTTAAATTTTCTTGACTCATAAAAACATCGATTGTTTTATTTAAATTATCATTAAAATAAGAAAAATATGGATTTAAAGTAACAATACACAAACTTTTTTGAATACAATCTCTTTTATTTTCTTGAAAATCATCAATAATTTTTTTATTTTGTGTTCGAATTTGTCTATAAGATGAAATACAAAATAAAATTTTATTATAATTTTGAATAAAAAAAATAATATTATCTGAATTTACTAAATGAATTCCATCAGATAAACAATAAATTGTTAATTGATTAAAAATATCATTTAAAATTGTATTATTATCAATATTATTATTATTATTTTTTAATAAATTAAAAATATTTTCGTTTTTTAATATTTCTTCTTTTGAAGGAAAAGTTTTTTCTATAATTGAGCCATTTTTTTGATGAAATGAAACTAAAGCAAGAAAAAAAATTCCGTTGTTTGGATAATTTTCTGAAGAAAGATCAAAATATTTATTAGAAATTTTTTCGTTTTCTATGGAATTATTTAAATTTTCTAAAATTTTTTTATATTTTGATGTTTCTGGATTTTCAAATTCAATTTGATTTAAAAAATTATCTTTTAATTTTGTTAATTTATCCAAACCATTAAAAAATGTTTGTTTCATTTATAAAAGAAAATTAATTATTTTTTATTTAAATAAATAATAATTTTTTTTTGTTATAATAATTATTAAAACATAAATAATTATAATAAAATTATATTAATGAAAAAAAATATTAATAATAAAGAAAAACAAACTGAAACAAAACAAAGAATTTCTACAATAAATAAAAATAAATTTTATTATAAAGCGAAAAATGAAAATAATTCTTCAACGAATTTAAATAATAATAATAATAATAATAATAATTTAAATAATAATAATAATAATAATAATAGTAATATTAATAATAATAATTCAAATAAAAGCCTTAAAAAAACTTTACAAGAAAAAACAAAAGAAAATCTTCAATTCAGAAAAAAAATTCCAAAATTTGAACAAATTAGAAGTCAAATAAATTATAATGTTGAAATAAAAGCACAAAATAATATTTTAAATAATAATGTAAATAATAAAATTAATAATGTTAAAAATATTACAAAATTTATTAAAATTGATGAAAATGAAAATAATAAAGATTTAAAATATCCTCATAGAAATTATAGATATAATAATAATAATATTAATTATAATAATATTAATAATAATGTTAATAATAATAATAATATTAATAATAATAATAATGTTAATAATAATAATTTTAGTAATATAAATAATAAAAACAGAAAAAAAGAAAAAATTCCTTTAAATAATTACAACAAAAAAATAATTGAAAAAAACGAAAATTTATCAAAAAATAACAATAATTACAATATTAATAATAAAAATTTAAATAACAATAATAATAATAATATTAACAAATTTCAAAATTATCCTCTAAATAATAATAATAATAACATCAACAACAACATTAATAATAATATAAATTACAATAAATTTAATAATTATAATCATCTTCCTTCTCAAGAAGAAATAAACACTAATAATCAACCCAAAAACAACACAAATCAAAAAAAAATAAACATGTTAAACAACATTAACAATTTCAGTAACATTCCAAATTCTATTATTACTCAAATCAACACTACTAATATAAATGACACAAATGCAAACATAAAAAAACAAACAACAATTTTTGATTCAATCGAAGAAATTGATGATTTCACAATGAACAACATTGAAGAAAGTGTTTTAAAATATCCGGGTTATGATAAAAATCAAATAATTCACATTGATAATAATCCAAATTTAATAAATGAAACTAAAGTTGAACAAAATTTGTTGATGCAAGAAATTGATAAAAAAATAAACGAAGAAAATAAAGATGAATTAGAAAAACAAGCGATTTTAGATGAATTAAATAATGAAAATTTTGATTTTCAATTTACTATTAATACAAATAGACCTTACACGCCTCCTATTTCTGAATTAGTTCCTGTTAAAATAGAAAATAATAATGTTAAAAATAATAATTTAATTAGTGAAAAAGATAAAAATGAAAAAAATTTGTTGTTAAATTCTTTAAAATTAAATGCTGGTCAAAAAGGAAATGTTATTAAAGATTATGAAAATTTAATTTATGATGAAAATGTTGGTTATTTTTTTGATACTAAAAAAAAAATTTACTATGATTTAAAACAACAAAATTAAATAATAATAATTAATGTTAATTTTTAATATAAAAAGTAAATAATAATTTATGATAAATAATATTAAATATATTTAATAAAATATAAATTATAAATTTAAAAAAATTAATTTACCTTTTCATAATTTTTAATAATAAATAACAAATGTTTAAATAAAATAATATTTAATAATAATAATAAAATTATTTTCCTGATTTGTATTCATAAGTTTTATTCCAACTAATCAACGCAATTCCTCTTTGATACCAATCTTCATTGCTTAAATCGCTTTCATTTTTAATATAGACACTAAACAAAAGATTTTTTCTCATAGTATTTAAATAAACAGGAATTGGGAACATATTTTTCATATCACCTTCATTAGCAACGCTCCATTTAAGCATAAAAGGTGGCAATTGACTAAACAAACTATCAGTCATGATTAATTTATTATTATCATAATCCCATTCTGCGCCTTCAATACAAACTCCTTTGCAAACATAATTAGTCATAGGAACGCTACTGATATTTTTAACTAATTCTACTGATAAAACTAACTCATCCAAAGGTTTTTTTAGTTCTTGAGCCACAGCTTGTCTGGTTGCTGTAAGATATGCTTCGGGGAAAATAAGTCCACCTAGCCATAAATCGCTTTTTCCATAGTCTTTTTCTTTCGTTACTTTATTAAGTTGATTTATTCTATTTGCGAAATCGATTACCCATTCAGTAACATTAAGTTCTAAAGTTGGGTATAATTGCCATGATTTAGGAACAGTGTCGTTGAATAGATTTTGAACTACTAATCTTAATTCGTTTGTGCTTTTGATATTTCCTTTGCACATTTGAATAGATTCTTCTAAATCAGTTCTTACTCTCGAAAGTAATTTTGTAGCTACTCCAACTTCTCTTCTTAGGAATCTAAATATTGGATTGTTGTTAGACTGTTCGTTGCCTTGTAAAGGAAGAACTGCGGTTGGTAGACCTTTTAGTAATTTAGTTGATTTGTTTTCGACGACGATTAACCAACTTGCTTGTGTTGATTTACCTTCTGTGTCACTGACTGTGCTTAGTTCTTCATCTTCGACTCCTTGAATTTTATTCATTTCTGTTATGAATCTTCTTGCGGCTGTTTCTCTTACAAGTTTTTCGGCGTTGTTTGGAAGTCCACTCCATTCTGGAGATTCAACTGAAGGAAGGTTGTTGATCCATTCTAAATACCCAGCGTTATTTTTTTTATCGGGGATTGTTAAAATATTTGCGTTTGTGCTGCTGCTTTTGAATAAAGGATAGTTAAAATCATATGTTTTTTGATTGAAATAAAGATTAACTAAAGATTCTAATATTTTCATATCATAATCGTTGTCTATTTTTCCTCCATACATGCTTTGATGTATAATTGTTCTAATAGCGTCCCAGGGAATTTTATCAGGTGAAATATTTTGTTTATCTTTCGCATGAATGTCGATCCATTCATCTATTGCATCTAAAGCACATTTTTGGTCGCTTTCATTGAATTCGTAAAATTTACTCCATCCGATTGGCACATATCTTAATCTCTCTCCGATTACAGCGTGGAACCATGCTAATAAGAAATGCAATCTGCATCTTTCGATGGGAATTCTTTCGCTTTTTTCTGATGATAAAACGTTTGCGTAGGAACGTATTAAAGAGTGTTTAATTCCGCTTGGAAGTTCGAATACGAATTTTCTTGAGATTCTTAGAACATTAGCGGGAATTTTTGGGTTGAATTCCATTGTTAGGAAAAGTCTGAAATTTGCGTTAGGTTCGTTTGAGTATAATTTTTTTTCTAGTTCGTTTAACCAATTTGGAGCTAAATGTACGTTTTTTAATACGAGCCATTCGCCGGATTTGATTTTATTTGGGAAGTTTTTTTCTACTAGTTCAAATCCTTCTGAGCTTCCGATTGCGATTGAGAGGAATTTTTTATTTAAACTTCTTGCTAAAGATTCGATTTTTGATGATGCGTCGAAACCAGGAGCGCTGCAGAATAAAATAGGTGATTTGCAGTTTGTTTCTTCTTGAACGACTTTGACTAAATCTAATTCGGGAATTTGTACAAATTCTTCATCGAAAACTTCTTTTAAAAATAAATCTATTGTGCTTAACATTCGATCTGGGCGGAAGACTAATAATAAAATAGATTTTGTTAGATATTCGAAGATTAGTTTGTATTTTTCTGATGGTTGTTCGTTTTTTTTGTCTTCTAAAAATTCGTATGGAATTGAATTTTCTGCTTTCGGATCATTATAAAAATTCAGCCATGCAGATTTGTTTTGGTTAATGTCTTTGTATAAATTTTTAAATGGTTCGTTTTTGATTAATTCTGAAATTTGTTTTCTTTGATTTAAAGTTAATTTTCCGCCGATGATATTTTCACTAACATCTTCAGCGTCGTTCATAATATTCGAATTGATTTTTAGTAGTAAATTAATTTCGTTTTTGAACTTTTCATTTAAACGAATTTGACTCAATCGCATAGCGAAAATTAACACATCTTTATTTAATAAAGAATAACCAACGCGATGATAAATTTCTTTGAATAAAATTTTAATTATTGTGTTTTGTCTTTCATTGTAATTTGATTTTGGAATTTCAGATAATTTTTTACAATTAATAACGTAATTAAGAACATCCATAAAGAAAGTTAAACTATATTTATATAAATAAAATATCGTATCTAATGAATCTAATGCGAAGAAAATTCTGCTTCCCATTGTTGCAATAGGCATGTATTCATTCATTGTGCTTTGTAATTGATTCATTACTTCATCAGATTTGTTGATTTCTTCTGAAATGTCATGTGATTTTTTTTTAATGTCTTCTAATCTGCTCATTACTTTATCATTTTCGAGTAAATTTCCTTCGGAATTTAATGCGCTTAATAAATCTTCTTCTAATTGTCTTAATTGCAATTTAAAATCTCTTTGAGCTTTGATTAAATCTTCTTTTGCTTTATCAACTTCCGGTCGTTCGGATTTTAATATTATGCTTAGAATTTGGTTTTGCAAACTCGATGGTGTGATTGTGAAGTTCAAAAATGTTACTCTTGAACATAAATCAGGTGTGAAGTGGCAACTTGAATCTCTAGTGACCATGAACATATTAAATGTTGGGCTGAAATCGATTTCTTGATCGCCGATTCTAATTAAATTTCTTCCACCTTGTTTATGAATTTCTTTGTTTAATAAACTATTCATTATTGGGTCTATTTTTTCAACATCTTGAACTAAAATTGGATAACCAAATCTCAATGCGCTTTCTAATGTTTTTAAAAAGTTTCCGTCTGTAAATGAAGTTGTATTTAATTTCTTTTCTTTGTAGAAGATTTTTATAAATTCAGTTGCTTGTCCGGCGGGATCGATGATTAAAGGGTATCTATTAAATCTTTGTAAAATTGTTGCGTTTTCTGTACAAATATTATCAGAAGGTAATGAACATTTTTGCCAAATTACTTTATCGTTTGGTTTTGTTAGCCATTCAACTTCGTCTAATTTGCTGCTTGAAATTATGTTTTGTTGTTCGAGGATTTTTCGTGCTTTTTCTCGTAAATATTTTCTGTAGCTCGCGTCGTAAAATCCGATGTATGCTAAAAATGAACTTGATAAAAATGTGTCTCCTAATAAATTATTAATTTGGGATTTAAAATCGCTCATTTGTTGGCCCCATCTTTCTTTTTCGGATGATAAATTTTCAAGTAGTTTTTCACTACGTTCGACCTTGTTTTTAACTTCTTCCATATTTTTTTTAATTGCGTTACTTTCAACAACGGAATTTTCATAATCTACTTTTAATTGTGCGATGTTTTTTTCTAAATCATCAATTTCCGCGATGATTTTTTTAAATTCTTCTTCAACTTCGCCTTTTTGTTTATTTAAATTTGCTATTTCATTTTTCATTGGTTCCATTTGATTATTAATATCCGCACATTCAATACTAGATTGAATATATTCAGCTAATAATCCAACTTCATAAAATCCTGATGTGATTTTTTTAATGTCCCAATGATTTTTAGGATCAGCAATTTCTTTTTTAACAATTTCAGTCACTTTGTCACTTAATTCTTCAGCTTTCATGTTTTTGATAATCATAATAAAATCTTCTTTTAAAATACATGTTCTTATTTCTGGCCATTCCATTTTGCTTATGACTTTTTTAGATGAACAGTATGAATATAAAATCGCTGATAATTTCAATGGCGTTCGTGTATTTTCTGTTTCTTTTTTTAATCCTTTTAAAACTGCGACACTTTTTGGTGTTAAATTTCCTATTGCTGATCTTGCTGCTTCCATTTTCGGCACGACTGTGCTTAATTCATATTCGACTTTTTTTGTTCTTTCATCGATGCTTTTTTGCATGTTTTCGATTTCGATTTTTTGTTTTTCTGCTTTTTCTTTGCTTTTACTTGCTTTTTCATTGTCTTCCATAATTTTTGTAAATTTCGCTTTTGTTTCCTTTTCTTTTTGGTCTAATTCTGCTTTCGTAACATTCAAACTTTGTTTAAGTTCATTTACTGTATTTTCAGTTTCGATGATTTTTTGTAAACCTTTGTTAATATGAACTTGTTGTTCGTTTAATTCTTCGGTTTTTTCTTTTTGTAATTTGATAAAATGTTTAATAAAATCAAGAAAATCTCTTGGTGTAATATAATTAAATTTCTTTGCGTTTTTCATAAGACGATCATTCAATTCTTTAATAATCATATGATATGAAGTTATGCTATTAACAACTAAACCATGCATTTGATCTTCAGTTAGTTTTTGATCAGTGAAATTTTCATGTTCACATTGAACATATTCCGTTAGTTTATTAGCAACTTGATACAAACCTTCTCTGCTCCAATCTCCGAACCAATCTATAACACATCTGTTATATAACGCAGGTGAACTTGCAGCTCGATTTGAAAAATCAGGGCTCAAAGGATTCATTGTAAAAACGACATGTAAATTTCTTTGAACACCTTTTATGAAGTTTTTATATATTTCTTCTTCAGTGTCTCCTTGTTCGACACCTTTTCCTTCTTTGTTCATGAATTCTTTCGCGGTGTTGATTAGAGATATATACTCATCTCCTTCGAATAAACCCGGAATTTCTCCTGAGGCTAACAACGCGTTCATTTTTTCTAAAAATGCTGGTCCTAAAACGTTAGATTCATCGAAAATGAAACATATTTTTTCTCCTTTGCATCCTGAACGTTTCATTATATTTCTCAAATCCGCGTCGAAATCAGCTACACCGTAATTTCTTCCTGCTTTTATTTGAAATACTGTTAAATTATTCATCCATGCTACAAATCGAGACAATGTTGTTTTTCCTACACCACTTTGACCTACTAGTAATAAATGACCGATTGGTTGTTTTAAAACTCTGTCGATTCGAAGAATATGTTCTAACACGCTATCGAAAATTACTAAAGGAACATTTAATTCTTCTTCGTAGAAAATTGTAAGTTTACCATCTATGTTTTTTATCAATTCATCTTTATCGCAGGAAACGTATGTTTTATTCATTAAATCTGTAAACAAAATGGGTCGTTCCAAAGCAGAATGTGGACAAGTAGGGAAAAATTGATTAGCGATTTTATCAACTAAATCATCGCACCATTTTTTTTCATCATCTAAAACTAATCTATCCTGGAACAATCTCAACGCTTCATGTGCCCATAATCTAACTAAATCTTCAACGCCGTTCATATTTTCTATACTTTCATTCAACGCATGTTTCCATCTCGTAAGTTCTCTCGGGGAATAAATATAATGTGGTTGAATATCAGGTGTATAATGTTGTTGACATTGTGTATAGAATTCCACCATTGCGTCAGTTAAAGACTCTCCGCATGAATGAATATCAGTCGGACCTTTTCTTAAAAGTGCTCGATTAAATGTGCCATAAATTTGTTTTAATGAATCTTTTCCAGGAAAATCTACATAAATCAAAGGACAATGACGTAAAAATCTATTGTTTAAGGGATGTCTTCCAACATCAGTTGGGGGGTTACATGCACCTACGAATTGAATTCGTTCTAATTTTATCCATGTTTTATCTAATGGGCGCCAAAATCCGTTTTGTTCGGTGATTTCACGTAGGAAGGTTATTACAACTTGCGTTGAATATTTATCCATTTCAGGTAAATTAATTTCGTCGCAGAAAATTACTAAATATTTATTTCCTTGTTTTGGACGTAAAATTGTGCCACTGCTGCTTTTGACATATTCGCAATAATGATCGAAGGTTTTTAATATTAAATCTGGAGTTGTGCTTGAAGAAAAATTGATAAAAACCATTTCAAAATCTGTTAAAATTTTCAATGTCGCCATTAATGTCATTGTTTTTCCTGATCCAGGAGGACCACATAAAATAAACGGTCGATGTTCACTAATCCAACTACATAAAACTTCCTGATGACGAACTGTATCAACAGTTGGAATGACAACATCAGCGTCACTAACTTTTGAAGTTTCGATTTCAGTGTTTGGAACTTTCATTTTCCATGGTTGCCAAACATTTTCGCCGATTTTTACTTCATAATCAATCATTGCGAACATTGCTTCGTTTGGAAAATCAATTTCGCTCGTTAAATTCTTTAATTTATTCGAAAATTCCGTACGATTTCCTAAACTTAAACTACCACCAAATCCCCAAATTATACTCAAAACCAACCATTTTGACATATAAGTAAAAATTTGATCATCACTGAAAGGAAATTCACTATGATTTTCATTATATTCAATAATATTGCTCGTTCCTTTTCGAACTAAAGCAAACATACTTTCAATCACACGAATTCTAGAAAATTCCATAATATGATCATATTGCTCAGTCATTTCTAAAGCTTGTTGAACAAAACCATTGTGACTAAAGAAATGTTTAATAGCTTCAACTGCTTTTTCTCGCACATGACTTTCTCCATCATTTGTAGTTTTATTATCAAAAGCATCTTTTTTTCCCGGCGCAGTTGCAATGTAATTCATAACATCGTCATAATTAACTTGCGTCAATCGTTTTAAATAATGACTGTACATCATGTCAGTTGTTACTATATCTTCACTGAACCAAACCATTCCGCATCGACTGACTGTTGCTAATGTTGCGTATTTCAAACTTTCTACTTCGAACATTATTCTAACATTTGGTGGAATTTGTAAACGATCTCCATGTGGCAATGTTAGTAATTTATTATCATCTAAGACACTGTTTAAATTCTCTGCCCATTCTGGATCAACATCACCATCGAAAATTATCCAATGTCGCTTTCCACTTTCTCCTCTTTGATTGTCTAATATTTTTCTTAATGTTCCGGTAAAAACTCCATCGGTCCAATCTAATGTTGTTTGGTCTAATTTTCCATATAAATTATCTTTATTTACTGCTTTTGGATCGATTATGTAACTTTCTCCTTTGATGTTATCAATTAATTGAAGTGCTTCTAATAATATTTTCCATGCTGCACTTTTTCCTGTTCCACTTTGCCCGACCATCATTACACCATGATGCATTTTTTGAATGGAATATAATTGAATTATTTTGTTTATGAATTTCTCTTCGGGTAATAAATTTCTTATTTTACATAATTCGACTATTTTTTCTCGAAGTTCATCTTCTCGAACTTCTTCTATTTTACTGTCGGGGAACACACCAATTAATAAACTATTAAATAAAGTTATATCTTCACTTACTAATTTCGGAATTAATGTATCACATACACTTTTTAATAAAATATTTTGTTCCCAAGTTTCAATAGGCATGTCTTTATCTTTTTGAGTTTTTTCTCTTTCTTTGTCTTCTCTTCTTTTTAAATTACCCGCATTAACTAACACCGATTTTAATGCTCTTAATCCAAAATCGTAGTGACTTTGACTAGAAAGTTGACTTTCACAAAGTTCAAATAACGAAACCATTTTGCTACTTAATCTTTCAGCTGTTTTGTATCCTTGTGAATATAATGTAACTTGAGCGATCATATCTTTATCAGGCTTGACCATTGCCATTTGTCTGAAAAGTTGCTTTAAATTATCAGGCAATTGACTACGTCCGGCGTAACCAGGATTCATTGTAACGAAAATTCCCATTTGATGATTTAATTTTATATTTTTTCCCATTAAATCTATTTTATCAGCTTGTTCTCTCAACCCTAATTGAATGATTAATATCTGTTGACTAACTGCTGATAAAATTCTTTCTTCTAATCTATTGAATTCATCGAAACATCCCCAAGCACCAACTTGACATAAACCAACGAAAATTCTTCCCATTGCTTTAAAATCGAAGTTTTCATCGCAGTTGAAAACCAAAACGAATCTTCCTAATTGACCTCCTAGTGCTTTTACTGATTCGGTCTTGCCTGTTCCTGCTGGTCCGAAAGGGGCGCCTCCTAAACGGAAGTACAATCCTTGAGTTAGTGTTAAATAGCATCTGTCTGTTAATGGAGTTTGTATTAGTTTTTCAGCTACACCTAAATATTCAAAACCATAGTCGAAAGATGCATTTGACATTTTAATTTGAAGTTGTTTAAGAACATCTGAAACTTTTGGGTTGAAATAAAATCGCATATAATACAACCAATCGAAAGCATTTACATTATCGACGTTTTTGTTTATTAATAATCTTACTACGTCTCTTTGATGTACGAGTTCAGTGATTAACTGTTCGAGTTTTTTTCTAAAATCGACTTTAATATCTTTTAAAACTTGATCAGAAAGTGCGCCTAACATGTTATTAATAACATTTTCTTCGTCTTTTAATTTAAATTCATTTGGCAAACTGGCTAATGTTTTTTTTCCTGTCAAAGGATATTCAATACTTGCTGACCAAAGAACTTGCGAACTTAAAACAGTGATTTGCGCAGGGTATTTTTCTATCCATTTTATGAAATCATCGACTTTGTTTATGTAATCCATAGTTGAAATTTCATTAACTGCTTTTTCTAATTTTTTCGCTAAGGTCATTTGCATTTGTTCTTGAATTTTTGTTAGCCAAACATAAACAATTGGATTTTCGTTTATTTTTACTGTCGTTTCGAATGGAACTTCTTCGAATTCTCTACTTACCATTTTTGTCATTTCGTTTCCATCTTCGCAAACTAACGAATTCATTCCCGCGAACATTTTATTAAAATGTCTCGTAATTTTGTGCACATCTTTTGAATTACCGATGATTTCTAACAAATCTTCATCACCAATGAAATAAAATCTCGCAAAAGCTTGTCTTTGTTTTTCCAAGAAATTATACAACGCTTTTTGAATTCTTTCCAAAGCAGTTTTCAACTTCTCTTGCAAAATGCTTTGAATCGAAGGAATTCCAACTACTTCAAGCACGAGTGGTTTCGCAGCGACTTTTTTCATTAATCCCGTAAATTCTTGATCGATGGTTTTAAATTTGTTATAATCACTCGCTAATTCATTCATAATATCCGCCGAACCAAAGAAAATTCCTTCTAAATAAACCCATCTTCTTTGCACATCGACCCATTCGTTAAATAACAAACGAATTTTTTCTAATTTGTCTTTCCATGGCTCAATTTCTTCTTTAAAAACGTTGTAATAAGGCGAATTGCTCATTGATTGGAATGAATTTATGTGCTCGTCTAATAATGTAAACATATCATCCCAGCCACGAATTAATTTACATTTATCTTTGTATCGAACCATGTCTAATTCATATTGTGCCCAAATTTCTTTGGATTTTTTTATGTAGTTTTCTAATACTAATTCTCCCGTTGCTTGAGCTATTATTTCATTGAGGGATTTTTCATAAGAAAGTAAATTAATTTTCCAAAAATCATCCAAAATCAAATCATTCACTTGCTTATGAATATTCAATCTTTTTAAAATCTGTCTCCAATGACGTTCTTTAATCGCTTCAGTTCGAATATCTGAAATTAAATTATTTGTTTTTTTTAACACTCCGATTCTATTTTTCACTGTGTCAAACGCTTCATACGTTCTCATTTTCGACGGTAATAAATTCATTTGATTCAAAGCTTCATCTAAATCTCTTTTTATTCTTTCTGGTATTACACCATTGAAGGGTGTGTCTTTATACGCATCGATTTTAGCGAAAATCGTATTCAACGCTCCCCAAACTTCTTGTAAATCTTTAATATCTTCTTCTAAACCATCTAATTTATTCGGGTCTGAAAAATCCATTCCCAAAAGTTCTTTTGCTTTGCAGTTTTTAATGTAGTCGTCTTTTATTTCTTTTAACATATTATTTGCCGTTTTTAATATGTTCAATGCGTCGGAAGGATTTTCTGATTTATTCGGTTTTTTTTCGTTCCAATATTTTTCTAAATCTTTTATTTTATCGTTGATTCGTACTTCATCTGCTTCGACACGTGCTCGAATAGCGGGAATTTGTTCGTCCATGACTTTTGTTTTTTTTTTCACTTGAGATAGTAATTTATTCCATTCGCTTTCCATTTGTTCCATATTAGTAAAATCATTAGGATATCGAAATCTTTGTTTATCTAAAATTTTCTTTGAATTTTTATATTTTTCAAATTCATTCTCCCAATTTTTCAATTTGCTTTTCACCTCCTGAACTTCAGTAATAAACTGCACAATGTCACTCGAAGGTTCTTCAATGCTATTTTTTTCAAGCGATTCTCTCGCGTTTCCAATCGTATTATAAAACGTTTTCATTCCAACATTAGTTTGTTCAGCGAATTTATTCATAATTTCTTTGTGCCAAGCATCATATTTATTATTAATTTTGCTTTGAACAGCGGAATAATCAATAACAATCGAGCCAAAAACTTTTTCAGTATCATTATTATCAAAAGTTTTTCTACCTGCTTTTAATTCATTCATTAATTGTTGCCATTTATCCATATCGTCGCCTAATTTATTATAAATATTGTTCGGTTGAATGTCCCAAAGAACTTGATAAGAAAGCCAAGTTTTAACATATTCTTCACATTCATCGAAGACATTTTCTAATTTTTTGTAGCAATTTTGTAAAATATTTTGATCGATTAATTTGATTATTTCTCTGTATGTGCTTTCTTTAAATTGACTTTCTTTGTTGTATTGTGCTTCTATTCGATATTCTAATCTTCTGTTGCTCAAAACGATGCTTAATGCTTGATGAAATTGGTTGTACCAAAATTCTCGTGCTTCGTAAATTGAAGGTTCGAGATAAATTAATTGATCGGTGATTTTTATTTTGTGGATTGAAACATCTTGAAGTAAAATTGGTTCTTTCAATGGTTTTGGAGCAAGAAATTCTTTTAACCAAATGTCTATTGTTTCTTTTAGTTTTTGGATTAAAATACTTTCTAATTTTTGGTCCATTTCTTTTATCCAAATTTGCATGTTTGAACAATCGGAAATTTCATCGATGATTCTTTGAACGGATTTTATTTTTTCACTGATGAATTCCTGATTTAATTCCGCTTTTTGAATTTGGGAAAATAATGATTCAATTTGAGACATTTTCGATGTTAAATCACGCACACTTTCTTCGAATGATGAAACTTTTTCACAAATTTCTTTTGTAAATCGATCTAATTTTGGGTAATTTGACCATGTTGTTGAAATATTCGCTTGAATTAAATCTTGAATGTCTTTTTTTTGTTTCGCAATTAATTTCGCGATTTTTTGTTCATTTTTAATTTTCTGACACGAATTATTAAACGTTTTGAAAGCGTCTTGCAAAGCAATAGCAAAAGGATAATTTCCTTTATTTTCCATAGAACGACTGATTATTAATTGACTAACATTTCCGAAATTTCCATGAATTAAACGAACTTCTTTGAAAAGATCAATTAATTTTTCATCGAAATTCACACGAAGTTCATAATTATTTTGTTTATTAACAATATTAATAATTTTCTCCGTACTATAACTATCAATATTTAATCCAATGACTTCTCGTGTCCAATCATCAGTAATTCTACTAATTTGTCCACTTGTTTTTACAATAGAATCAATAATTTCTTTCACTCGCTTTCCTTCAGCTAATGTTTCCCAATTATCGCCCAAAACAATTGCGATTTTGTCTTTGTAAACTAACGCTTTTCTTTTAAACTGATTCAACCAAATGATTCGACCCGAAACTTCAGGCAAACCTTTGATTTTACTCATCATACTTGCGGAATTCATGTTGTAACCTCCTAATAATTTTTCTTTTAGTTCACTTAAACTTTGAATTATTGAATTCACTAGTTCTGTTTGATATTCTTGAATTGCGTTTTGAACTCGTTGACGTTTGATTAATTTGTTGAATTTTTCAAAGATTTTAAATTGCGCGTTTGGACTTTGAGCACTTGCTAATTGATCGCTGAGAGAATTTGAAATTTGACCTTCGATTTTTTCTGTTATTTTGTTGTATTCATTTTTTGCGTTGTTCCAATTAATTTCACCTTGTTTGCTTAAATCTAAAATGTTTATTTCACTTACTTTTAAATACGCTTGATCAATTTCTCTTGTCAATGGCGATTCGCTTTGATTATCAGCTTCATTTGAAGTTAAAGACAAAGTAATTTCAACTAAATTTTTATGTTCAACTCGGAATTTTTTAAGTTCTTTTAATCTTTTTTGTAACGCTAAATGTTCAAATGTCGAAGGAATAGAAATTAAATTACGTTCATTTCTTAGTTTTTGAATAATAGGAATTTCTTTTCTAACAGCTTCAAATTCATTTTGCCAACTTTCTTTAAACAAAGCTTTTGATTCTTTATAAATTTTAATAAAATCTTCGAATTTCATTGTCATTAAATTTTTCCCCAAAACTGAAATTAAATGAGCATTTAAATCTTTAGAAATAACTTCAATCAATTGAAGCATACGTGTGATAGGATACCATGAAATTCTCATTCTAGCTTTAATATGTTCGAATATTTTTTTAATATAATTTCCAATTTCCGGAATGCTCGTCGCAGTAGTCATAGGCACAATAGGAAGATCTTTTAATAATAAATTCGCTAGTTCAACTCTTTTGATTGGTTCTTCGATTTTAGTGTCTTCTTCGAAACCTTTTGTTATAAAAAATTTTCTTGCGTTTTTTACTAATCCTAATGTCATTTCAACTTCGGGAGACTCAATTTGAGTTTTTATGTTTTTCAATGTCGTTTCGAAATCTCGCCAAAAATTCACTTCTTGTAAAGTGTCTCCTTGAGAAACGTCTCTATCTGTTTTAATAACTTTACTTATATCAGTTTTCCATTTATTAATTAAATCACATAATTTAAGTATATAATTTTCATCACATGTTTCTGCGATTTCTTCAACGGTTGGTTCGTGTTTTTTTTTCTCTCGAATTTCGTCCATTTTTTTTTTCAATTCGGGTTCGCATTCGAGTTTTATTGTTGGAATATCAGAAGTTTTTTGTGCTTGATTTAAAAGAACAACTAATTCGTTTACTTTTGATTTTACGTTGTTGTATGTTCCTTGTTTTATTGATGATGTGTTGCTTGTGTCTGCGCTTGCTTTTTCTTGATAGGAATCGAACAAAGGATTAAAAGCAGTTTGAAGGTAATTTTGCATGTATAAAAATATGTCGTTGTTATTTCCGTCGTTGTTGGAAAAATCAAGAATTTGTAAATCATTTTTTATTGTTTTGTTTGATTTGCAGTTTATTGTTGGATTTTTTTTTATGAAAATTATTGTTGATGTGTGAATTCCTTTGTCTTCTAATTTTGAATCTATAAAAAATTCAGGTTTCATTGAATTTTCTTCTTCGTTTTTTGAAATACAAATCACACGATTTGATTCAATTTGAATGAATTTCTTTATTAATTCAATGTTTTCACTTGATGAAATTGTTTTGTAAAGTTTGTCTTTGTCCATGTCGAGCATTAACATTGAAAGATTAGTCATATAATCAATTAATTTTTGCGTGTCTTGAATAATAGTTTCTTCCTTTTTCGGAAGAGTTTTATTGTCAGTTGCTGACATTTTATAAAAATATTAATTATTTTGTTTTTTTATATGGATACAATATAATTTTTATTATTTATTTTAATATTGTATAATTAATATTTTTTTTTAAATTTTATTTATTTTTCAATTTTAATTTTTTTTTAATTTTTAATGTTTTTTTTTTTTAAATAATTAAATTATATAATTTTTAATATGGAAATTCAATCACGCCCAAGAGCTTTATGTGTAATGCATCCCGCTTCATCTAATCAAATGCTTTATACGAGCAGTTTAGAAAATGGTTTTTTATCTAAATTTCCGACGCATTCTAAAACTCAACATACGTTCACTTCAAAAACTAATAAACCTATGAAATTCCATGAAAAAGGCTATTTAATTAGAAATTTAAATAGCGATTCAATTGAAGAAATTAAATCTAAACCACAAATGATCAGTTTTTATTCGTTTTTAAATCAATTTAAGTCACTTGATGAAATTAAAAAATTAAATGTTAATGATATTTTTGGGGTTGATGCTGAATTGTTAAATAATATTCAAATCAAATGTAAAGAATTTATTGATGCTACTTCTTTTATCGCAGAAAATAAAGAAAAATCTGGCCAAACTGAAGAAGCTAATTCTGATTATGAATTTATGAATTATTTAACTGAAATTATGAGTGAAATTAAAGGAACACTTTATAATTTAGATATTGTAAATGATAATATTGAAAAAATAAAATCATTGCAATACAATTCTGATGGAGTTAAAATTTATTTCAATAAAAATATTTAAAATATTATTATTATTATTTTATATCTTTAATATTATATTTATATTATTATTATTATTATTATTTTATAAAAAATATTTTTGAAATATTAATAATTTTTTAAATTAAATTATTAAAAATGAATGATAATAAAAATTTGGATGAATATAATTCTAAAATGATGATGGAATTATTAAAATCAAATGAAAATAATTTAAATAATATTTCTTCAAATGACAAAGAAAAAATGTTTGAACAATTTATTTTATTTCAAAAATTTATGAGTATGAATAATATGATAAATAATAATAATAATAAAAATGAAGAAATAAAAAATGTTAGTGTTAATAATAATGAAAATGTTGTTAAAAATGAAGATGAAAAAATTATTAAAAGCAATAGACCTAAACCAAAAATTCAAAGAAATAAAAAAGAAGATAATAATATTAAAAAAGAAAACAATATTATTAATAATAATGAAAAATTAAATGAAAATAAAAATTTAATTGAAGATAAAAATAATAATTCTATTAATAATAATAATAATAATATTAATAATAATAATAATAATAATAATAATAATATTAATAATGAAAATAATAATATTAATAAAGAAAATAATGATGATAAAGAATCAAATAAAAAAGAAAAAGAAGATGATTTTATTGAAGTAAAAATACATATAAAAGATAATAATAATAATTCACAAATTGAAAAAAACATCGAAGAATCAAAAATAAAATCGGATTTAATAAAAGAAGAAACTAATAATGAAAAAACTGAAATTAAAAAAAATCCTTTTGATGAAATGCCAATCAAACCAGCAAATACAAATTTTTTTGATTTATTAGAAAAAAATTTAAAAAATGAATCTTCTTTTGCACCTTCAAATAATGAATCAAAACCTATTAAAAAATTTGTGCCTACAAAAAAAAAGAAAATTGAAATTTCAAAACCACAAAAAGGAGAAATAAAAAAATATAAATATTATTCAGATAATTTTGAAGAAAATTCTGATTATAATAAAAAAATTGTCAAAGAAGAAAAAATGCGACAAAATAAAGAAAAAGCACGAGAAATGGGACAAAAATTAATCAAAAATGTTAATAATAATAATAATAAAAACGAAGATGAAAATAATAATATTAAAAATACAAAACCAATTCCACCTAAAAATTTAGAATTAAAAGCAGAACAAGCAATTAAAAATTTAAAGAAAAAAAATAACATTAATAATAATAATAATAATAATAATAATAATAATAATAATAATAATAATAATAATAATAATAATAATAATAATAACATTAATAATAATAATAATGAAGAAATTAATGATTTATATTATAATAATAATAACCAACAAACAACTTCAAAATGGTCAAATGCAAATTTTAATATTTTAAATAACGTCGATGATTTATATCAAAATGAATATAATTCAAATCTCAATAATGAAGATTCTTTACAAAAAAATAATATTCTTCCTTTAGAATTTGGCTCAGGTTCAAATCAAAATAAACGAAATTTAAATTTAATGGTAAATTTTCAACACAATGAAAATAACAAAACTGTAAATTTACCAAATAATAATAATAATGTAATATTAATAAACAAAGAAAATTCAGATAAAAATTTAAAAATTATAAATAATAATAATAAAAATAACATTCTAACTGAACCAAAAATTGACAAATCAAAATCACCATTAAAAATAAATTCCGCATCAAAAAGAACAAATAATAATTCATCAGCAGTTTCAAATAACATTTCATTTCATTCAATAAAAACAAGCAACAAAAAATCAAATACATCAAAAAATTTAACTAAAACTAATATTACATTTTCTAATAATAATAATTCAAATAACGATGAAAATAATAATTATATTAATTATAATACAACTAATAATATAAAAAATAATAATAATAATAATAATAATGAAGAACATTTTGAAGAACTTTCAAAATTAATAATTGAACCTAAAAATTCTCAACAAAATTATCAAGAAAAAATTACTGAATTAAATAAAGAAATTCAACGATTAAAAAACGAAAATATTCGAGTCACAAAATTAAGAGAAGAATATGAAAAATTAAATATGAAATTATTAAATGATCAAAGAGAATTTAATAAAAAAAAAGAACAAGAAATTTTAAATTTCGAAAATTTTAAAGAAGAAGAAATTAAAAAATTATCAAAAGAAAAAAAACAAATTTTAAATGAACAAAAAAATTTAACTGAAATGAGAAATAAATTCCAAACAACAAATCAATCAATTAATAATAAAGAAAAAGAACTAATCGAAAATTTAAAAAATCAACTTAATAAAATCACAGAAGAAATGAAAAGAAAAGATAATAATAATAAATTACTAATCGAAAGATACAAAAAACAACTTGAAGAAGCAAATAATAAAATTTTAGAATTAAATCAACAATTAATAAAATTAAATAATAATAATAATTTTAATGTAGGAATTAAAAAATCAAAAAGCAAAGGAAGTTTAGATATTACAAATAATAATAATTTTAATTTTGATCAAAATGATTTTATTGATAATAAAAATTCGTCAAATTCAAATATAAATAAAATCAATTTAACACCAAATTTAAACAATAATTTATTATCAAATATTAATATAAGTAACAATCAAAGTAATAACATATCAAATTTAAATTCAGCTCATCCGGAATTAAATTTCAATTACGATGATAATAATAAAATAAATAATAATAATAATAATAATAATAATTATAATGAAAATGAAGAAGAAGAAAATTACGATTTAGTTTTTTTAGATAAATATCATAAAAACGAATATAATTTATTAAAAACCGAAAAAACCGACGATGGAAAAATAATTAAATTCTACGACAAAGATAAAAAAGAAATCATATTCAAAAGTGGCGTTCGAAAAGAAATTTTTTCAGACGGTTATCAAATAGTATACTTCAACAACGGAGATATAAAACAAATATTCCCAAATATAAAAACAGTTTATTATTTCAACGAAGCTAAAACAGTACAAACAACATATCCCGACAAATTATTAGTATTTAAATTCGATAACGGACAAATAGAAAAACATTATCCAGATGGAACTAAACAAATTGCCTTTCCTGACGGAAGTTTAAGATACATTTTACCAGATGGCTATGAAGAAACTTATTATTTAGATGGAACGGTTCAAAAAATTGATAAAAATGGAACTATAATATTTGAACATGAAGATGGGTATAAAGAAATTAAATACGTTGATGGAAGAGAAATTATTGAATATCCGACTGGAAGACAACAACAAAAATAAAATATTTTTTAAGAAGACAAATTAATAATTAAAATATAAATAAATTTAATATGTAATTTTTTTTTATATAAAAAATATTTTTTTTTTATTATTTTATAATTTAATTATTTTAAATATTTACTTTATAAACTTCATAATCAATAACTTTAAAATATTTTTTTCCTCTTTCGCCTAATAAATTAGTGACATATTTTGTATTATTATTTAAAGGAATAAAAGTTTTACAATGTCCACAATAATTACATTTTTCATCACTTAATTTTTCGCCTATATGTAAATCATCATCGCCAAAACATAAAGAATAATAACCTGCATGAATAACAGCAAAATTATCTTTTGAATTTTTTAGAACATATTTTTTATTTCTATCTATTGAAAAAATAAAAGCATTACTATCATTTTTCATTTTACCATCACTGCTCCAAGGAATTGAACTAAATCCTCCAATTCGTATGTTTTTATAATTTGTTTTTATAAAAAATAAAATTGGACCTTTTCCATCAACTTTATTATGAAATATTTTTATATTTTCACCATCTTTTGAAGCTTTGAATAAAAGTTCAAAAGATGAATTTTCTGATATTATTGAATTTAAAAGAGATAAAATTATTTTTTCATCTTTGGTTTTTATTATTGTTGTGTTTGGAAAATATTTTAAATATTGATTATTGGAAGGAGATGAAATTGATGATGAATATGATTTTTGTTTATAAAAAGATAATTTTGAGGAGGAAAGATTTTGACTTTGGGAAAATATTTTTGATATTTTGTTGTTATTATTTTGTTTATGATTATTAATTTTTGATTTTAATAAAGAATTTGAATTGTCAAATGTTTGTTTTTTAATTAGGTTTTTTTTATTATTATTTTTATTATAATTATTATTATTATTATTATAATATTGATCATTTATAAAATCATTATTATTATTATTATAATCATTATTATCATAATAATCATTATTATTATTATTATAATCATTATTAATATAATAATCATTATTATTATAATTTTCTTTATTATCATAATAATCATTATTATAATCGTTATTATTATTATTATAAATATTTTGATTTATATTATTATTATTATTATTTTTAAGTAAAATTATTTCATTTTGAATATTTTTTAATAAATTTTTTATTGATTGATTTTCATTTTTAAGAGCAGATATTTCATTAATTAAATATTGAAAATCATTTTTATATTTTTCTTTAAAATTTTCAAACTCATTTTTTATATTATTTATTTGTTCAGGATCAAAATTATTATTATTATTTATTTGATTATAATTATTATAAGTATTAATATTTTCATTATTATAATTATTATTATCATAATTTGAAATTTTTTTTAATTCAAAAACAATATTTTTAATTTTTCCTTTTTGAAAAGGAATTATTAAAATTAATTTATTATCTTTTTCTTCTATTAAAGAATAAATATTATTTTGTTTTTGAATATTAATTATATTTTTTAAATATTTAAATACATCTTCTAATGAATTAAATTGAACAAATAAATTAAAATTTTTTAAAGAAAAAAGATTTTGTTTATAAAAATAATCATTTTTAATAGAATTATTAAAATTTTGTGTTTGAATTATTAAATAATTATTTTCTAAATACATATTTAAATAATATTCTTTATTATTTTTTGTATATCCTAAAAAGATATATTCTAAATTTGACATTTAAATTTTGAATTATAATATTATTATTAATAAAAATAATATTAATAATCAAGTTAATAATAATGTTGAA